>Ga0105244_10001011_pt1 | contig 23532 bp, 20 predicted proteins | sample KBSM44metaG_FD_80423 | JGI IMG/M metagenome (GOLD analysis project Ga0105244, IMG submission 80423) | Miscanthus rhizosphere microbial communities from Kellogg Biological Station, Michigan, USA - KBS M4-4 metaG | ecosystem: Host-associated > Plants > Roots > Rhizosphere > Soil | place... | reverse complement strand
GGCACCTTGAAGATGCCGAGCTGGTCGCTCGAGATGCCGACGAAGGACGTGTTCTCCGTGTCGGTCGTGATGCGGCTCCAGCGCTCGCGCGTCACGGGCTGCATCTGCATCTTCGGCTCGCTCCATTCGGGCGTGCGCACCTTGTCGCGCATCACGTAGCGGTCGCCCTGCCGCTCGATCTTGACCAGTTCCTTGAGCGCACCGTTCTGCTTCACGGCGTAGACCCCGACCAGTTCGGCCTCCGGCCCGCCATTGCTTGCGCCGCAAGCGCCCAGCAACATGGCGCAAGCGCCCATGGCCAACCATTTCAATGCTGTATTCATGATGATCCCGGTGTGATGAGGCGCGCGCCGCACTGCAGGCATGCCGGACGGTGCGCGCCGGGGTTTCAAACAACGTTCAGCGCTTGAGGTTCTCGCGCAGCTTCAGGCCGCCCTGGAAGCGCAGCGCATGCGGGTACTCCTCCTTCTCCGCACCGGTGGCCACCGCCGCCATCTTCTGCTCGCTGACCTGCGTCTTGGCCAGCAGCGTCGCCGGCAGGTTCAGCACGCCCTTGATCTGGTCGTACTGCGCCTGCGTGATGCGCCCCACGCTCAGCAGCCGGAACGCATCGCGCTCGATGTTCAGCAGCAGCGGCTTGTTGCCGGCAAAGCTCTGCGCCTTGGCCAGCAGCGCACTCCACGACTGCGCGCTGTAGTTGCTCACGTAGTAGTCCTGCCCGGTCGGCCCGGCCAGCACCGCCGTGCAGCCGGGCAGTTCCACCTGCGTGCTGTTGTTCGACATCACGAAGGTCTTGCGCTGGTCCATCGCGTCGCCGTACGCCAGCGTGACGGGGATGGTCCACGTCGAGGCCGGGTACACGTTCTGGTTGGGGAACGACTCCTGCGTGATGTTCACGTAGGTGCTGTTGCCCGCGCACTGCGCGTCCACCGTGAGCAGCGGAATGCCGGTCTGGCGGATCAGGCTGTCGCCGATCTCGCTGACCTTCTTGTCGGTCGCCTTCTCCAGCGAACTCCACAGGCGCGAAGGCGTGACGTTGCCGAACGCGTAGTCCTTCAGGTAGATCTGCAGACCCTTCTGCATCGCCTCTTCGCCGATGTAGTTCTGGATGGTCTCCAGCACGTGGCTGCCCTTGTTGTAGACGAAGATCGACGGGCTGATGAAGCCGAACGAACCCGCATCGTTGAGGTTGCGCTGCACCGGCACGGCCGTGCTTTTCAGGTCGGCCACGATCACGTTGTGCTTGTCGAGCACGTAGTCGGAGAAGCTGTAGTACTCGGGGTGGAACTTGATCGTGGTGCGGCGTTCGAACCAGCGCGCAAACGATTCGTTGAGCCACACGTTGTCCCACCAGTCGAGCGTGACAAGGTCGCCGAACCACTGGTGCGCGACCTCATGGGTCACCACCGTCACCGAGTACAGCGTCGGCGTGTCGCCCGGCTTGGTCAGCACGCGGTCGGCGAACTCGAAGATCGAGCCCCAGTTCTCCATGCCGCCGAAGCCGGTGTTGGGCTTGTTGTCGTAGCTGTCGTTGGCCGCGACGGTGTCGAACTTCTTGAAGGGCAGCGGGATGCCGGTGTACTTGTAGTAGTAGTCCATCGACACCTTGGTCCACTCCATCGCGAACTTCGCCCAGTCGGAGCGGCCCGGCGGCGTGAACCAGCGCAGCGGCATGTCGCTGCCGTCGAGCGGGTTCTTGAAGGTGTCGGCCAGGATGTCGAACTTGCCGCCACCGAAGAAGGCCAGGTACATCGGCATCGAAGGCGTCTTCTCGAAGGCCACGCGCTGGTAGCCGTCGGGCAGCTTCGTCGCCTCGGTCTGCGCGCCGTTCGACACGGTCTTCCAGTCACCCGGCACCTCGGCCGAGATCTCGAAGGTGTGGCGGAAGGCCGGCTCGTCCCAGCCCGGGAACCACTGGCGCGCATAGTTGGTTTCGCCCTGCGTCACGATGGCGTCGCTGCTCACGCCTTCGGGTGTGGAAAGGCCCACCTTGAAGACGCCGGTGGCGGCCGAGCAGAACGGGTTGCGCGCCACTTCGGCGGGTGGGCAGTACTCGGCATCGGAGAACTGGATCTTGCCGTCCCACTCCATGTGCAGCAGGTACTTGCCCTTGGCGATCTGGCCGTCGTTCAGGCGCAGCTGCACGAAGTCGCCGAGCGTCTGCGGCGTGGGGATCAGCGGGATCGCCTCGCCGGGTTTCGACACCTTGCGCAGCGTGGTGCGGCCCTTGGCAAAGTTCAGGTTGTGCGCGGCGACGACGATGGCATCGACCGGCTTGAGCACCTCGATCTCCACGTCGCCGCGGCCCACGAAGGTCTTGAGCGCCGCATCGGGGCGAAACCACAGCTTGTAGTTGCTCGGCCAGACGGTGTCGGGCAGCTCCATGGGCTTGGCCGTGCGGTCGACCGACGCCACGGTGGGCGCGCCATCGTCGGGTGCCTTCGCCGTGGGATCGGACGCCGGAGCGGAAGCGACCGGCTCCGATGGCGCACCGAGACCGACGCCTGCGCCACCGAGCGAACCGCCACCACTGTCTCCACCGCCACCGCATGCCGTCAGCACGGCAAGGGTCACCGCCGTGATGGCAAGATGATTGACGACGGGTGTACTGAATTTTTTCATGATCGCCTCTGGGTACTCTTGGTAAGAAGAAACATGCGCCGTCCTGCATGCACCGGCGGATAGCCGGCGATGCGCGTGACGCGCGCGGTGATGAGATGAACAACGGGGTTATCTGAAAGAAAAGGGCAACACGATGCCCTCCCGGCGAACGCTTGCGTTCGTCAGGACCACACGGTCATGCAAAGGCACACCGCGCAAAAAGCGGTGGTCCCAGGATGCGGGGCGTAAGAGGTTCCATTCCCGTCGAGACGCGGGGTGGTGGGATGCGAACGCGGGCTTGTAGCGCGAAGGCTTGCGTTCAGTGCTCAGATAAGGGAGCGGTGCGTTTGCGCGAAGTGCAAACGGCACGGGCCATCTCGGCGATAGCAAGACTGTCTGCGGCTCTTGTCGTTGATTTCACGCGCATTCCCTCGTCCATTGGTGTGCGCTCAGTTTTATCTGATCGCACACATTCGCTCAACGGATCGCGGAACTTTTCCCTCTCAAAATGTTCGCGCGCGATAGGCCGAATGGAGTCACCGCACATCGCGTGTGCCATGCGGTACGAAGATGGTTCATCGCATACGTCGCCTGCCGCGTATGCCGCGCGCATTCGCTGTGACCTTGCCGCCACAGCATCGGATTTCTGCGGCGGAACAGCTATGAAGCCTGCGACTGAGACACGCCCACTGCCGGTGGCGTACGGTCCCGCAGCCACAGCATGAAGCCGCAGCCGAACACCACCACCTGCGTGCCGATCAGCAGCGCAAAGCCCGCGAAAAAGCCCGAGGCGGAGGCGGCCGAAGCCGCGGCCGCGCCCGATGCACCCGAACCATGCGACACAGCGCTGATCACGCCGCCCATCAACGCCGGCATGAAGCCCGCCACCAGGCTGCCGGCACCATTGGTCACGCCGAACGCACTGGCCGTGTGCTCGGGCCGCGAGCAGTACTGCACCGTGCTCGGAATGGCCGGGCTCTGCAGGCCCCAGAAGAAATTGGCCGCCACGAGGCAGCACGCCGCCGCATACGGGTCGCTCGCGTTGATGGCCATCAGCACCGACAGCGCCACGCCCGCGCTCGCGCCCATGAAGATGAAGGGCACGCGCTCGCGCCCGACCTTGTCGATCAGCACGCCGCCCACGAACACCGCGAGCACGGTGGCGTACTGCGGCAGCGAGGCCAGCCAGCCCATCTCGCGCATCGAGAAGCCGCGCGCCTCGCGCAGGTAGGTCGGCAGCCAGTTGCTGCTGCCCCACAGGTAGGCGAGCGCGGCCGAGGTCAGCAGCGTGATGAGGAACAGATGCCGCGTGTGCAGCGCACCCTTCACGATGCCGCCCACGCGCGCCATCGCCTCGCCGAACGACGAAGGCTTGACACCGTCGGCATGCGCGGGCGGCATGCGCACGAAGGCCAGCACCAGCGGAATGCCGAGCACGATGTTCAGCACACCGAGCACGTGGAACGAGGTGTCCCACGCGAACCGGGTGAGCAGCCAGCCCACCAGCGGATAACCGATGGCCAGCCCCAGCCCCGTGCCCATGTTGACGAAGGCGTTGGGCTTGCCGTTCTCGTCGCTGCGGAAATGCGCCTTGATGTACGACGAGGCCAGCGAGAACAGCGGCCCTTCCGAAACGCCCAGCAGCACGCGCGAGGCCAGCAGCAGGCCGTAGCTGTGCAACATCGGCGAGGCCCACGTCACCACGCCCCAGAGGACCAGCCCATAGACCAGGCTGCGCCGCACCCCGAACAAGGCCGAGCAGAACGGCGTGAGCACGAAAGCCGACACGCCATAGCCCAGCATGAAGGCCGTCGCCAGGAAGCCCTGGCTCACGCGGTCGGTGGCGGCGATGCCCACGTGGTTCAGGAACGCGGCATCGGTGATCAGTACCGCGATGTTGATGCGGTCCACGTAGGAGATCGCAACGATCACGAACAGCGTGAGGACGCCGTACCAACGAAAGTTCTTGCTCTGCATGATCTGTCCTGCCGGTGTGAGGGTGATGACGCGCCTGCGCGCCTAGAACATGTGGCGCATGCCGAACTCGGTGCCGCTGGAGGCGCGGTTCGGCATGGTGATCGCGCCCGCCAGGGCCTGCGACGCACCGTTCTTGTTGCTGATGCGCGCGATGGTGGCGTACAGCGCCGTGCGCTTCGACAGGTTGTGCACATAGCCGATGGCCAGCTTCGACGACGTGGGCTTGAGCGCCGCGTTGGCGGGCTCGAGCTTGTAGCGTGCATACGAGGCCTTGATCTCTCCCGGCCCGATGGGCAGATGGAAGCCGATGAGCGCGCCCTTGGCGTCGGTGCTGCCCTTCGATTCCTTGTACAGCTCGCTCGTGAGCTTGAGGTTCATGAGCGAGGCATCGAAGGTATAGGCCGCGCCGAGGTTGGTCACGCGCAGGTCGCCGCTCGCGTAGCGCGTGCGGCCGGTGGCCAGGGCCACGTTGAGTCCGCCGCTCTGGTAGCCGAAGCGCGCGCCGGTATGCTCGCCGTCGTGCTTGTTCGACGCCAGCGTGTTCGGCAGCACCGAGTTGGAAGCGTTCTCGCCCATGGCATACATCACCTGCCCGTAGAAGCCGCCAAGATTGGCCGGCAGGAAGTAGCCGACGCTGTTCGACGCGCGCGTGCCGGTGGGTGCCACCAGGCCGCCGAGGCCCGAGAAATAGATCTGGTTGGCGCCGATGCCGCCACCCGTGCCGAAGGGATCGAAGATGGCCGTGTTCCAGAACGCCGGCACGTAGTCGCGCCCCAGCCGCACTTCGCCGAAGGGGCCCGCAAGGCTCACCGTCGAGCGGCGATTGAAGCTCAGGATGCCCGCGGTGCCGTTGCCGCTGGCCTGGTTGTTCGAGTTCGACGGAAAGCCCTGCCCGCTGTCGTTCTGCAGGCCCATCTCCATCCAGAAGTTGGCAGAGTAGCCGCCGCCCAGGTCTTCGGTGCCGCGAAAGCCCAGGCGGCTGAACATGTTGCCGCTGTTGGTCAGCTGCGTCTTGTGGGCCGAACCGTCGCCGCTGCCCGTGGTATAGGTGACGGCGGCATCGACCACGCCGAAGAGCGTGACGGAAGATTGGGCCAGCGCTGCGCCAGCCGCGGTGGCCGCAGCCATCGCGATCAAGTACTTTTTCATTGAATGTCTCGGTTGGTTTTTCTCGGCCGTCTTTGGGTTGTGGCCTTGTTCAGATGTCCAGCACCAGCCGCTCGCCCTTGCAGCGAGAGACGCAGATCATCATGGTCTTGTTGGACGCACGTTCGATCTTCGTGAGGATGCCGTCGTGGTGATCGATTTCGCCCTCGATCACAGCGGTCTCGCAAGCGCCGCAGACGCCCTCCTTGCAGCTGTGGTCGGGGTTGAGGCCGGCGTCGATCAGGCTGTCGAGAATCGATTTGCCCGGAGGCACCTCGACACTCTTGCCGCTCTTTGCACACATCACCATGCAGCTCTGCGTGGCGCTGGGCGCCTCCACGTGCACGGCGGCAAAGCGTTCGATGTGCGCGTTGGCGTAGCCGAGTTGCTCGCAGCTTTTCTCGAAAGCGTCGAGCATCGGCGTCGGTCCGCAGCAGTAGTAATGGCTGGTCGCGCCCTTGCCGGCCAGCAGTTTCGCGAGGTCAGGCGGCACGCCCTTCTCGTCGTCGAAATGCCAGGTGAGCTGTACCGACTTTTCCTTCGCCAGCGCTTCGATGGCATCGCAGAAGGCCGCCTCCTTGCGGGTGCGTGCGCAGTACAGGATCTCGACAGGTTTGCCGATGGCCACCAGCCGCTGCAGCATGCACCAGATGGGCGTCACGCCGATGCCGCCGGCCACCAGCACCGAGCGCTCGGCGCCCTCTTCCAGCTTGAAGTTGTTGCGCGGCGCCGAGATGGGCAGCGTCATGCCCACGCGCAGCTGCTGGTGCACGTAGCGCGAGCCGCCTCGGCTCTTGCGGTCGTTGAGCACGCCGACCACGTAGCGCTGGCGGTCGCTCGAAGGGTTGCACAGCGAGTAGCTGCGTACCAGCCCGTTGGGCAGGTGCAGGTCGATGTGGGAGCCGGCCTCGAAGGCGGGAAAGTCCACCGCCGGTGTGGCCGGCCGGAACTCGACGCTGACGATGCCGTCGGCCTCGTAGCGCATGGTGTGCACGAGGGCGTTCAGCGTGGGAGAAGACATGGCGATGCTCGCTTGCGGTTCATGCCGTGGTGGCTTCGGCCTCGGCCAATTGGGCAACCGCGAGGTTGCGCATGTGGCGGCGCAGGCGGACGATGCCCAGGTCGTGCTGGTACAGGTTCTCGTGCTGGTTGGCGTCGGGCTCCATCTCTTCGAGCATCACGCGGTCCTGCTCCAGCACGTGCCAGTGGCGCGCCTCCAGGCGGTTCTTGTAGAGGAAGCGCCAGGTGTCGCGCTCCCAGCCCGCCGGCAGCTTGCGCACGCGCCAGAAGAAGGTGGCCGTCATGCCCTTCGCGATCGGCGAGAAGGCCCCGATGATGATGAAGTTGCCGCCGGGGCCGCCGGTCTTCGGGTACGGGATTTCGAGGCGCATCCAGTGGATGCCGGTGTCGGCCCATTCGGTCCAGTCGAAGTTGACGTTGCGCTGGCCTTCCTTCTCGAACACGAAGCCGATGTCGGTCGCGCGAATGCCGAACTTGGCGCTCGAGTCGCCCTCGGCCATCGAGTGCGACTGCTTGTGCAGGTACGTGCCGTGCATCGGGTCCATCACGTTGTCGAGCACGTAGCGGTAGTCGCCCTTCCATTCGGTGTAGCAGAGGAAGTTCGCGTATTCGGCGTCATCGGTCAGCTGCTCGGGCAGCACCAGCGGTGGCGGCACGTCGACCGATTCCTTCGAGTTGTAGAGGAACACGGCGCCTGCACGCTCCTGTACATGAAAGTGCCGCGTGGCCTGCGAGCCTTCCAGCTTGCAGCCCGGGCTGCCGGGCACGCGCGTGACGACGCCGTCGTGGCGCACCTCGACGCCGTGGTACGGGCACGAAAGCCGGTCGCCGAGCACCACGCCCTGCGACAGCGGCGCGCCGCGGTGCGGGCAGCGGTCTTCCAGCGCATGCAGCACGCCTTCGTTGTCGCGCCACAGCGCGAGCTTGCGGCCGAGGCGGCGCAGAGAGATGGGGTTCTCCTTGATGAAATGCGAGGGGCAGATCGGGTACCAGAGATCCTTCAGGCCGATCTCGAGCAGGTGGTCCACCGGGTCGGCGGAGACGGGGGTGATGGCGATGGTCATGGTGATGTCTCTCTCTGTCTCTCTGCTCAGGCGCCGAGCGCGGCCATTTCCTTGCGGTACAGCGCCTCGGTCCACGGCTGGCCGCCGGGCGTGGCAAGGCCGCTGTCGTTCAGGCGCTGCACCAGCCCGCCAAGGTCGTGGATGCCGTCGGCAAAGGCGCGTTCGATCACGTCGCCCAGCAGGTCTTCGTAGGTGGTCGCGGGGCGCTGGCGCGCCTGGTGCGGTTGGAGATAGCGGTCTTGTTGCATCGTGTGCCTCCGTGGAGTGAGGTGGAATGAATCAGGCGGTGGCGGCCATCGCGGGCGTGCCGAGAGGTGCAGTCCAGGCGTCGTAGCCGTAGACCCAGTCGGCGTTGCCGCCTTCGCGCAGCCAGTTGTTGCCACGCGAACCGAGCTGCACCTGGCTGGCTCGCTCGATGCGGGCGGTCTCGAAGCTCTTCAGCGCGGCCGGAACGTCGGCCATGGCCACGCCTTCGAGATGACGCGACAGCACCACCGCGTCTTCGATGGCCATGCCGGCGCCCTGCGCCATGAAGGGTAGCATCGGGTGCGCGGCATCGCCCAGCAGCGCCATGCGGCCCTGCGCCCAGGCGGGCATCGGGTCGCGTTCGTACAGCGCAGTCTTCAGCACCGTGTCGCAGGCGTCGAGCAAGGCGCGCGCCTCGGGGTGGTAGGCCACGTATTGCTCCCGCAGCTCGTCCACGCTGCCGGGCGCGGTCCACGATTCGAGATGCCAGGTGTCTTGCGGCGTGGTCGCGAAGATGAAGATGTCCCTGCCCCGGTTCAGCGGGAACGTGACGATCTGGCTCTGCGGGGTCGGGCCCCACCACTTGGTGAAGGCGCCGAGGTTCGGCACGCCGGCCACGCGCTCGGCCGGCACCACGGCGCGGTAGGCGACGATGCCGGTGAAGCGCGGGCTCTCGGCGCCGAACATGGCGGTGCGCACGCACGAGTGGATGCCGTCGGCGCCGAGCAGCACGCCGACACGGGCGCTGGTCCCGTCGGCGAACGAGAGGCTCACGCCCTTGTCATCCGCGGCGATCTTCTCCGCGCGCTTGCCGAGGGCCACGCACTCGGCCGGAAACATGTCGGCCAATGCGGCCAGCAGGTCGGCGCGGTGGATGGTGAGCTGCGGCGCGCCGTAGCGTTGCTCCGCCGAATCGGACATCTCCAGGCGCGAAGTTTCCTCGCCGGTGTCGAAGGTGCGGCTGATGCGGTGCGACGGGCGCGCCGCCGTCACGCGGGCCGCCTCGCCCACGCCGAGGCCATCGAGCGCGCGCACGGCGTTGGGTGTGAGGTTGATGTCGGCGCCGACGCGGGCGAACTGCTTCGCCTGCTCGAACACCACCACGTCATGCCCGGCGCGCCGCAGCGCGATGGCAGCCACCAGGCCACCGATGCCGGCACCGACGATGCCGATGGTGGATTCGCTTGTTGTCTTCATGGGTGTCTCCGCTTTGGTTCTTGCGTGCGGCTCACTCGGCCACGATGTTGCGGGCCTTGATGATCTTGGCCCATACGGCTGTCTCGTCGCGGATGAGCGCAGAGAACTCGGAAGGCTTCATCGCCGCGTCGGTCATGCCCTGCACCTTCAGGCGCTCGCGCACATCGGGCTGGGCCAGCATCTGCGCCGCGTCCTTCGCAAGCTGCTCGACCACGGCCGGCGGCGTGCCCTTGGGCGCCAGCAGGCCGTACCACGAGGTCACGGTCACGCCCTGGATGCCCTGCTCCGCGAGCGTCGGGATGTCGGGTGCGGCGGCGCTGCGCTTGGCCTCGGTCACGCCCAATGCGACGAGCTTGCCGTTCTTGATGAAGGGCATGGTCGCGGGCAGGTTGCTGAACATCAGCGGCACCGAGCCGCCGAGCACGTCGTTCAGCGCGGGCGCCGTGCCCTTGTAAGGCACATGCAGCAGATCGATGCCGGCCTGCTGCTTGAACAGCTCGCCCGCCAGGTGCAGGCCGCTGCCCACGCCCGGCGAGGCGTACGACAGCGTGTTCGGCTTTGCCTTGGCCAGCGCCACCAGTTCCTTCGCGCTCTTGATGCCCGACGAGGGCGACGCCACCAGCACGTTGGGCGCCTTGGCGAGCATGGTGATGGGCACGAAGTCCTTCTCGATGTCGAACGGAAAGTTCGGCATCAGCGTCGGATTGATCGTGAGATTGCCTGCGGGCACCACGAGCAGCGTGTGGCCGTCGCCCCTCGCACGCTTGACCTTGTCGATGCCGATGTTGCCGGCCGCCCCGACGACGTTCTCGACCACCGCCGCCTGGCCGTAGCGCTTGGCGAGACCGTCGGAGAGAACGCGCGCCAGCGTGTCGACCGGACCGCCGGGCGGGAACGGCGAGACGATGGTGAAGCGCTCGCTCGACAGCTGCTTCTGCGCATCGCTCTGGGCAAAAGCAGCAACACAGAAAGCCATCGTTGCGAGCGCAGCGAAGCATGTTCGTGAAACACCGTGGAACCGGCTTTGCCGGGCCGCTGGTGTTGCCCCCTGGAAGGGGGTTGGCGAAGCGACACGAAGTGCGCGAAGACTGGGGGTGAGCATAGGTCTATTTCTTCTCGGTGAGAAAGGCACCTTTGGGGCCATCCGCGTTCTTCTGGCGCCGCGTGTTGCCGTCGAGGCCGCCATCGACCGCCCATTCGGCGAACACCGTGGGGCCGGGTTCGAATTCGCGCGGCTGCCAGTCGGCGGTGAGCTGGTCTTCGTCGGCGTAGTACTCGATCAATCCGCCGGCCGGGTTCTTGAAGTACCAGAAGTACGCCGAAGACACCGGGTGACGGCCCGGGCCGAGCTGGGTTTCCCAGCCGCGGCGCGAGAAATGCAGGCCGCCGCCGAACACCTCGTGGATGTCGCGCACGGTGAAGGCCACGTGGTTGAGCCCGCGCTTGCCCGAAGGAATCTGCAGCAGGAACAGGTCGTGGTGGCCACCCTCCGCCGCGCAGCGCATGAAGGCGCCGCGGTTTGGATAGCTGTCGGACGAGACGAAGCCGAAGCGCTGCGCATAGAACGCGCTGGTGGCCTTCACGTCGCTCACGAAGAACACGACGTGGCCGACCTCGATGGGCGTCGCGCGTTCGTAGATGGGTGCGGCCTGGTTGATGCGCGGCTTGGCGTTCCAGGTGTTCATGGCGCCGCATTCGACGTCGACGGCATGCTTGCGGCTGACCTGCAGGCGCACGGCGAGGCCGTTGGGGTCGATGCAGCCGATGCGGCGTGCGCCGTCGACGGTGCTGTCGGTGAAGGCCGAGTCCTGCGCGATGGCGGCGGCGTAGCGGTCCAGGTCGGCGTCGCTCTCCACGCCCCACACCACTTCGCGCAGCGTCGGGCCCTCTTCCATCGCGGGCGGCAGGCCGGGCTTGTCCAACGCCGCAACGACGACTTTGCAGCCATTGAGACACTCGAAGACGAGTTCGTCGGCGGCCTCCGACTTCAATGCAAGGCCCCAGTCCTGGAAGAACTGGCGGCAGGCGGGCAGGTCGTCCGCCCCGTAGGTGATCTGGTCGATGCCAAGTACGCTCATGTCAGTGCCCACGACAAGGGTTGTTCGTTCGTGCCCCAGTACATGCTCTTCTGCTCCATGTACTGGAAGATGCCTTCGCGGCCCTTCTCTCGGCCCAGGCCGCTGTCGCGCCAGCCGCCGAACGGCGTGGACACGGAGAACTGCTTGTAGGTGTTGACCCAGACCGTGCCGGCCTGCACCGCGCGGCCGAGCTTCCAGGCGCGCTTGAAGTCGCGGCTCCAGACGCCGGCGGCCAGCGCGTAGACGCTGTCGTTGGCCTGCGCGATCAGCTCTTCCTCGTTGTCGAAGGGCATCGCGACGAGCACCGGGCCGAAGATCTCTTCCTGGCTGATGCGCGCACTGTTGTCGAGGCCCTCGATGATGGTCGGCTTGTAGAAGTAGCCGTTGTCGTAGACGTCGCCATGGGGCCGGACACCACCGGTGCGGATGCGCCCGCCTTCGGACACGCCCAGATCCACATAGCGCTCGATGCCCTCGCGGTGCTTCGCCGTGATGAGCGGCCCCATCTGCGTGCGCTCCGAGGCCGGATCGCCCACGCGCAATGCATTGGCGCCTTCGGCCAGCCGCGTGAGGAACTCGTCGTAGATGCCGCGCGCCACGAACAGGCGCGAACCCGCGATGCACGACTCGCCCGACGAACTGAAGATGCCGTACAGCACGCCGTTCACCGCATGGTCGAGGTCTGCGTCGTCGAGCACCATGGTGGGCGACTTGCCGCCCAACTCCAGCGACACCGGCATCATCTTGTCGGCCGCGATGTGCGCGATGTGCTTGCCGGTGGTGGTGCCACCCGTGAACGACACGCGCTTGACCAGCGGATGCTTGGTGATCGCATCGCCGATGACCGAGCCCCTGCCCGGCAGCACGCTCACGATGCCTTTCGGCACGCCGGCCTGCTCGCAGATGCGCGCCAGCTCCAGCGCCATCAGCGGCGTGACTTCGGCGGGCTTCACGACCACCGCGTTGCCGGCTGCGAGCGCGGGCGCGAGCTTCTGGGCTTCGCTCGCAATGGGCGAGTTCCACGGCGTGATGGCCGCAACCACACCCATCGGCTCGTGCACGCTCATCGTGACGAAGGCGCCGCGCGAAGGGGTGATGGTTTCTTCCAGCGTCTCGAGCGCTGCCGCGAAGAACTGGAAGGTGCCCGCGGCACTGGCCACGAGGTTGCGCGTTTCGCTGATCGGCTTGCCGTTGTCCAGGCGCTGCTTCTGCGCGAGCGACTCGCCCTCTTCGCGGATCAGCTGCGCCACGCGGTGCAGCACGGCGGCGCGCTCGTGCGGCAGGCGCTGGGCCCAGCCGCTGGTGCGGAACGCGTGGTCGGCACGGGTGATGGCCTCCTCGACATCGGCGAGGCTCGCGGCCTTCAGGCGTGCGATGGGTTCGCCGGTGGCCGGATAAAGGCTCTCGTACACGTCGCCGCCGCCCAGGCGCCATTCGCCGGCGATGCAGATCGGGAGAAGTTCGGAAGAAATCATGGGGTGACTCAGATGGCGAGCGCGGCAACGCGGTTGCGCAGCGCGCGCACGGCGCTGTACACGGTCAGCGCCGAGGTCTTGGGATTGGCCGCGAGCGGCTTGTTGCGCATGGTCAGCTCGAAGCTGCCGAAGGCGCCTTCGGCTTCGACGGTGTGCACGTTCTCGGTGGTGGCAGGGTCCGCAATGAGGCGCACCAGCGTCTTGTCCAGGCCGAGCCCCGCGAGCGAGACAGTGGCCGCGACGTTGGCGTTCTTCGGAAACAGCAGGGCCGCTTCGCGCGCACTACCTTCGAAGATCACGGTTTCCTGCGCCAGCCTGTCGAGGTCGCGGCCCTGCTCGGCCGGCGTGCCCTTCCAGGCCTGCGGCGGCTTGCGGCCGGTGTAGCGCACGCTGTCGAGGCCGCCGATGCGGGCCGCGGCGAGCGCGTCGATGGCGCCGATGGCACCGGGAATCAGCTGCACCTGCGTGTTGCCGGCAATGGCGGCGGCCTCGAGCTTCTCGGCGAAGCCTGTGGCCGACAGCGCGCCCACAGACGCCACCACGCAGGGCGTGCCGCGTGCCAGCGCAGGCAGCACGTGCTCTTCGATGGCGGCATGGCCGGCCGTCTCGACCACGAGGTCGATGCCGGCGGCGGGCACGGCGCTGCCCACCTGTGCGTCGGGCGCGGCCTTCTGCGCGGCGGCGACGCCCTCCGCGGGCACGACGATGGCCACAACCTCGAGGGCCGGATCGCCCCGGAGCAGTTCGAGTACCGAGGTGCCGATGGCTCCGCAGCCGATGAGTGCAATGCGCGTGATGGCGGGCATGGGAAAGGCTCCGCTCACTTGGCCGCGCCGAGCGCAGGAATCTGCGTGACCGTGTTGGTCGGCGGGCCGGCGAAGGTGGTCTTGAAACCGCCGATCGACAGCATGTCGATCTCCAGCAGGAACGGGCCGTTGGCGGCGAGCGCCTGGTCCAGCTGCGCCGGCAGGTCGGCCAGGTCTTTCACGCGGGCGTGCGGCAGCGCAATCGACTTGCACAGCAGGTCGTAGTCGGGCGTGTGCAACTCGGCGTAGCACTGGCGGCCGCCGTACTGGGCGTCCTGGATGTTCTTGATGACGCCGTAGCTCTTGTCGTTCATGAGCACGATCACCATGGGCGCCTTCTCCTGCACCATGCAGGCCAGTTCGCCCAGGTTCAGGATGAAGCCGCCGTCGCCGGCCAGGCAGAAGGTCTTGCGGCCTGAGCCTGTCACCGCCGCGCCGATGGCCGCGCCGATGGCCATGGGCATCCCCTGGCCGATGCCGCCGCCCGTGGCATGCACGCCGGCGCTGGGTTCGAAGACGCGCAGTTCGCGGTTGCCCCAGGTGCTGTTGGAAACGGTGACGTCGCGCACCCAGTTGAACTTGCGGCCGGCCACCGATTGGATCTGGCGCACGAGTTCGGCGTACGGGCCGAGGCCGTCGCGCAACGTGGCGACCGCCTGGTCGTGCGCGGTGCGCAGGTCGACCAGCAGCTGCGGGTCGGCCTTGTACTTGGCGGCTTCGAGGCGGTCGGCCAGGCCGTCGAGGGCCAGCGCGGAATCGCCGCAGACGAAGGCCTCGGACGCGTAGCAGCGGCCCTCGGCGGCGGCATCGGCGTCGATGCGGTACAGCGGATGCGGCAGCTTCAGTTCGTACTTCAGCGTCTCATTGCCGCGCAGGCGCGAACCGACCACGAGCATCGCATCGCAGGTCTGGTAGAGGGCCTCGACCGGCTTCTGGATGTTGTAGGCGCCGAGCGAGCCGGCATCGTCCTCGGGTACCGTGCCGCGGCCCTGCGTCGTGGTGACGACGCCGAAGCCCAGCTTCTGCAGGCGCTGGATGGCGGCGCGGGCGTGGCGTGCACCGCCGCCGACCCACAGCATCGGGCGCTTGGCAACGACGAGGCGCGCGGCCAGCGCGTCGAGCGCGGCGGCCGAGGGCACCGGCCGCTCGATGGGCAGCGGCGACAGGTCGGCCGGCATGGTCGTCAGCGCCGACTGGATGTCGATCGGAATCTCCACGCTGACCGGACCGGTGGGTGCGGTCAGCGCAAGCTGCACCGCGCGCTTGAGCGTGCCGAGCACCGTCTCGACGCTGCGCACACGCAGCGCGGCCTTCGACACGGCCTTGAGCATGGTGAGCTGGTCGGGCGCCTCGTGGATGTACGACATGCCCTTGTCCAGGTACGGCGTCTCGATCTGCCCGGTGATGTGCAGGAGCGGCGCACCCGCCGTCAGTGCCTCGACCATGCTGCCCGCGATGTTGCCCGCGGCCGGGCCCGTGCTGGTGATGCACACGCCCAGGCTGGCGGTGGAGCGCGCATAGGCATCGGCCATGTTGCCCGCGCCCGCCTCGCCCCGCGCCGAGATGAAGCGGATCGTGCCGCGCTGCGCGAAGGCATCGAGGATCGGCATGTTGTGGATCGAGATCACGCCAAAGGCAGCCTTGACGCCGCACTGCTCGAGGAAGGCGGCAACGACTGCGCCGACCGTGACGGTTTTGTTGGGGTTATGCATGGCGCGAAAGGCCTCCGGAAATGTCGATGTGGCTGCCCGTCGTGTACGACGCGAGGGGCGAAGCAAGAAAAAGGATCGCGCGCGCGGCTTCGGTCGGAAGCCCCAGGCGACCCAGCGGGATGTGTTTGTTCTTCGCGAGTTGGCCGCTCCAGGCGGCCCAGTCCTGCGACTTGTCTTCGCGCGCCTCGAAGCGGCGGCGCCACTGGCCGGACTCGACGAGGCCGATCAGGATGCCGTTGACGCGCACGCCCTGCGGCGCGAACTCGGTGGCCATCGAGCGCACGAGGTTCAGCAGGCCGGCGCGCGCGGCCGAGGTCGCGACCATGTGCGGCTCGGGCTGGCGCGCAAGCAGCGAGTTCGCGCAGACGATGGAGGCGTCGCCCAGCACCGCGCGCTGCGCCTCGAGCTGCGGCAGGAAGGCACGCGTGGGATTGATGACGGAGAAGAACTTCAGGTTGAGCTCTTCGGTCCAGGCCGCATCGTCGGTGTCGGCGAAGGTGGAGACGCGGCCCTGCCCTGCGTTGTTGACGAGCATCGAGGCCGGCCCGAGCGCGGCCTCGCTGGCGGCGGCAAATGCCTTGACCGATTTGGCGTCGAGCACGTCGCAGGCCTGCGCGAAGAGCTTCGCGTCCGGGTGCTGCTTGCGCAGGCCGGCCACGGCCGCGTCGAGCCGTTCGGCATTGCGGCCACACAGCGCAACGGCCGCACCGCAGCCGAGCAGCAGTTCGACGGTCGCGAGGCCGATGCCCGACGAGCCGCCCGTGACCACGGCCACGCGCCCGGCCAATGCGTCGGCGGCAAGGAGGGAAGAAGAATGCGTCTTCATGATCGTCATGCGCTGCGAAGCGGCACCACTTTTGCAGCGCGCGCGGGCGAATAGTTCAGCAGGCCCGAGATCTCGTCGGCCGTGCCGCGCACGCGCAGCACCATCTCGTCCATGCGGCTCTCGTCGATGTGGTCCGAGGTGACTGTGGCTCCCAGCGCCGCCACGATGTGGCCGCTGTGGTCGCGCACCGGTGCGGCGATGCTGGAGATGTTCGATTCGAAGAAGCCCTCGCCCAGCACATAGCCGCGCTGGCGGTCGGCCTGCACCATGTCGAAGAGTTCGTTCACGGTCTTGGGTGTGCTCGGCGAGAAGGTCTCGAGCTTGTCCTCGGGGTAGAGCGCGCGCAGCTGCGGCAGCGTGAGGTCTTCGAGCAGGATGCGGCCGAGCACCGTGGCATGGGCCGGCAGCCGCGTGCCCACCGTCACCGAGCTGGCGAAAGGCGTAGGCGGCGCGACCTTGGCCACGTAGACGATGGAGCGGCCGTCGCGCACCACCAGGTTGCAGGGCGTGCGCAGTTCGTCGCACAGGCGGTTGAGCAGCGGCGTGCCGAGTTGCGTGAGTTCCAGCGAGGCGAGGTATTCGAAGCCCAGGCGCAGCACGGCCAGGCCCAGGCGATAGTCGCGCCCGCCCTCGGCGCGTTCCAGAAAGCCCATGTTCTCCAGCGTGGTGAGCAGGCGGAACACGGTCGAGCGCGGGAGGTCGAAGCGGCGGGCCAGTTCGGGGGCGGAGAGCGTGCGGCTCTCGCGGCTGAACTCGCACAGCACGCGCAGGCCGCGCTCCAGCGCCGGCACGTTGTAGCGGTCGGCGCCCTCTTCCATCGCTTCGTTGTCGTTGGTGGCCATGCCTGTTCCTTCCTTGAATTTCTTGTCTGTGTGTATTGCGGTCAACCGGCGAGCGATTCGCGCAGCAGCGTGGCAACGGCCTGCGGTTGCTCCACATAGCCGGCGTGCCCCGCATCGTCCAACAATTCGAGCGTCACGCCGCACTGGCGCGCGACCTCGGCGCACGACGCCGGCGGCGTGACCACGTCGAGCGCGCCGCAGGCCACGCGCACCGGCATCGGCGGCGGCAGATCGGCCAGCAGGTCGGCGTTGCACAGCAGCTCGACGGCCTGGCGGTAGCCATGGTCGTTGAGGCGGGCCATGTTCCAGCGCACCCACCGGTGGGCGTGGTCGCTCGCCTTGTCGGACACGAGCCGGCCCGCACGCTTCGCGGCCATGCCGGCGATGCCGAGTTCGTCGAGTGTGGCGAGGCGTTCGGTGCGGACCTTGGCGCGGGCTTCCGCGCGGGACGGCGCGCCATAGCCGATGGCGGGGCTGACGAGCACGAGGCGGCGGATGCGCTTGTCGCCGCGTGCGGCCGATGCGGCGGTGATTGCGCCCAGCGAATGGCCGACGAGTACGCACGAATCTATGGCGAGTGCGTCCAGCAGGGCGCTCAGCCGCGCCGCGTAGTCGGCGGCAGTCGGTGCGGTGGTTTCGAGCGGCGTCGATTCGCCGTAGCCCGGCGCGTCCCACGCGATCAGGCGGGCCTGCGACGCCAGCAGCGCGGCGGTGTCGAGCCACGACGCCGCACCCGAGCCGATGCCGTGCAGGCACACGACCACCGGGCCCTGACCGCATTCGCGCACCGACACGACGGCATCGCCGCCCACGGCCACATGGCGGGCCGGAAAGCGGGCGTCGAGCCGGGCCAGCTCGGAGGCTGGCAGGTCGGAAGCGATGGCGTCGTTCATGGCCGGCTCGCTCAGCGCTTGATCTTGGCCAGCGGGTGATCGGCAGGGTACGTCGGCGTGACCGGCTTCTTCGCGCCGAGCATCACGCACATCAGCGCGTCTTCGTCGCCGATGTTGATCTCCTCGCGGTACACGCCGGGCGGCACCGAGATCAGGTCGCGGTCGGTCATGATGGTCTCGAAGCGCTCGCCGTCTTTCTCGATCACCACCTTGAGCTTGCCGCGGATCAGGAAGAACACTTCTTCCACGTCGGTGTGCAGGTGCGGCGGTCCTTCGTGGCCGGCGGGGATCACCATGGTCGAGAAGGTGAAGTGCTCGGCGGGCACGGTGTTGACGTCCTTCGCAACGCCGGTGCCGCCCGTGCCCACGTAGCGCATCTGGGCGCGGCGGAACTTGGGGTCGAAGTCGGCCTGGAACTTCAGCGCATCCCAGTCGTACTTGCGGGTTTCGTAGCGTGCGATGCGGGTGTTCATCCACTCCGCGAGGCTCGCGCCTTCGGGCTGCGCCAGGCTGCTGTTGCCATCGGTGATCTTTTGCTGTTCGGACAGATCGCTCATCAGGTGTACTCCTTGGTCGGAAAAATTCGTTCAGTGCATCGCGAAGCCGCCGTTGACGGCAAGCAGTTGGCCGGTCACGAAGCGCGAGAGGCCGGAGAGCAGGAACAGGGTCGCGCCGCACACGTCGGCGGCCTGCTGCTCGCGCGGGATGGCGCGGCCTTCGAGGTATTTCTGGTGGCGCGCCATCGGCACGTACTCGGTCGCCTCGACCAGCGTGAGGCCGGGCGCCACGGCGTTGACGGTGATGTTGTCGCCGCCCCATTCGCGTGCCAGCGAACGGGTCATGGCAATGACGGCGCCCTTGCTCGACGCATAGGCCAGCAGATTGGGCGCGCCCCACAGCGCGGTGTCGGACGCGAGGTTGACGATGGCGCCGCGGCCGCTTTCGGCCAGTGCGGGCCGGCAGGCGCGGCCCATGAGCCAGCTGCCGCGCACGTTGACGTCCATCACGCGGTCCCACATGTCGATCTCGAGCTGGTGTGCGTCGCGCCCGCCCGAGTTGGTGATGGCGGCGTTGTTCACGAGGCCGTCGAGGCCGCCGAGCAGTCGAACAGCTTCGGTGGCGCAGGCCACGATGGAGCCCGGATTCGACAGGTCGACCGGCAGCGCGTGGGCGATGCGGCCCGCTTTGCGCAGCGCCTGCGCTTCGGTGTCGGCCAGCTCGCCCAGGATGTCGGCCAGCACCACGCTCGCGCCCGCCGCGGCGATGCACTGCGCGAAGGCAAGCCCGAGGCCGCGCGCGCCGCCGGTCACGAGGATGCGGCGGCCCGCCAGCAGGTTGGCGGGCAGTTCGGCCAGCAGTGCCTGCAGGCTCGAAGGATCGGGAATGGCTTTGAGTTCGGACATGGGATGCGTGGTTCAGTCGGCCTGGATGCCGAGCTCCTTGATGACCTTGCCGAAGCGCGTGTAGTCGGCAGCGTTGGTCTTGCCAAGCACGCCGGCCTCGCCGCCCACGGGCGTGGTGCCGAGCACCGCCATGCGTGCGGCAATGTCGGGCATCCTGAGGATCTCGTTGAAGTGGCTGTTGAGCATCTTCACGATCTCGGGCGGCAGGTTGCGCGGGCCCCACAGGCCGTTCCAGGCCGTGACCTCGACGTCCTTGTAGCCCATCTCCGCCAGCGTCGGCACGTTGGGCGCGAGCGGCGAGCGCTGGGCCGAGGCCACTGCCAGCGGGCGCAGCTTGCCGTTGGGGATGTACGGCGCCACCGGGCCCAGCGTGATGAAGGTGACCGGCACGTGGCCGCCGAGCACATCGTTGATGGCGGGTGCCACGCCCTTGTAGGGCACGTGCGAGAGGCTCGCGCCCGAGGTGCGGGCGAACATCTCGCCGAGGATGTGCATCGGCGAGCCGCTGCCCGGGCTCGCATAGCTCAGCGACTTGCCGTCCTTCGCAGCGGCCACCGCATCCTTCACGCTCGCGAAGCCGCTGCTGCCGGCGGCCACGAGAAACAGCGGCTGGCTGCCCGTCTGCACGATCGGCGTAAAGCCGTTCAGCACGTCGTAGCCCGCGGAGCCGTTTGTCTTCAGCACCAGCTGCGCGATCGAGAAGGTGCTGGGCGCTAGCAGCAGCGTGTACCCGTCGGGCGCGGCCTTGGACACGTAGGCGCTGCCGATGATGCCGCTGGCGCCGGGGCGGTTGTCGACCACCACGGGCTGGCCGACGCGCGTCGACAGCTTTTCGGCGAAAAGCCGCGCCAATGCGTCGGTGTCGCCACCGGCCGGATAGGCAACGACCAGGGTGATCGGCTTGCTCGGGTAGCTGTCTGCCCAGGCGAGTCCGGTGGCGCAAGCGGCCGCCAGGGAAATGGCAGCGGCAAAGGCATGGCGGCGTGTGTGTTTCATCGGGTTCTTTGGATCGTGGTTTTGTTTCACTAAAGAAACAACGATTTATTAATGGAACGCCACGAAGAATACCGAGGAAGACAACTTCATGACTAAGTACAAACCCTGATCTCTGTGACACAACGAAAACAGGGCGGCCTTTGCGGGCCGCCCTGCGGGATTGGAAAGCGCGGTTGCCGCTTCAGCCGCCGTAGCGCGCCACGGTGAGACCTTCCATGTCGATCTCGGGCGCCCGGCCCGCGATCAGCTCGGCCATCACGCGGCCGGTGCCGGCCGCCATGGTCCAGCCAAGGGTGCCGTGGCCGGTGCCCAACATCAGGTTGGGAATGTGGGTGGCGCCGATCACCGGCGTGCCGTCGGGCGTCATGGGGCGCAGGCCGGTCCAGAAGGAGGCGTCGCGCACGTTGCCGCCCCTGGGGAACAGGTCGGTCACGACGTGTTCGAGCGTGTCACGCCGACGCGCGTCCAGGCGCAGGTCGAAGCCCGAGAGCTGCGCGGTGCCGCCCACGCGGATGCGGTTGCCCAGCCGCGTGACGGCCACCTTGAAGGTCTCGTCCATCACCGTCGACTCGGGCGCGCCGCCGGCATCGGAGATGGGCACGGTGATCGAGAAGCCCTTGACCGGATACACCGGCAGGCGAATGCCCAGCGGCCTGACCAGCGCGGGCGAGTAGCTGCCGAGCGCGACCACGTAGCGCTCGGCGGTGAAGCTGCCGGCATCGGTGCGCACAGCCGTCACGCCCTTGACTGCATCGTGCTCGAGGGCCTGGATGTTCACGCCGAACCTGAACTTCACACCCTCGGCTTCCGCCAGCTTGGCGAGTGCCTGCGTGAACTTGAAGCAATCGCCGGTCTCGTCGCCCGGCAGGCGCAGGCCGCCCACGAACTTGTCCTTCACCGATGCAAGCGCGGGCTCGTACTGCACGCAGCCTTCACGGTCGAGCACCTGGTAGGGCACGCCGGAGGCCTTGAGCACTTCGACGTCTTTCGAGGTGCCGTCGAGTTGGTGCTGCGTGCGGAACAACTGCAGCGTGCCCTGCATGCGCTCGTCGTAGGCGATGCCGGTGTCGGCGCGCAGGGCCTTCAGGCAATCGCGGCTGTACTCGGCGAGCCGCACCATGCGGCCCTTGTTGACCTCGTAGCGCGCCTGCGTGCAGTTGCGCAGCATCGCAAGGCCCCAGCGCCACATGGCCGGATCGAGCATCGGCTTGATGACCAGCGGGCTGTGCTGCATCAGCATCCACTTGATGGCCTTGACCGGCACGCCTGGCCCGGCCCACGGCGCCGAGTAGCCGGGCGAGACTTCGCCCGCGTTGCCGAAGCTGGTTTCGAGCGCGGGCGCCGGCTGGCGCTCCAGCACCGTCACCTCGTGCCCGGCACGCGCCAGGTAGTAAGCCATCGAGGTGCCAATGACACCGCTGCCGAGAATCAGGACCTGCATGAGAACAACCCTTTGAAAGCTGCTGCAACGCAGCCGAGGGTACAGGCTAAGCGCTACAGGCCGAGCGCATCCTGCAATTGCCGTGCCGTCCAGCGCTTGGGGCTCTGCGGCCAGGCCTCGAGCAGCGAGACCATGCGCGCATTGCGCGGCGCGCTCAGGCCGTGCTCCTGCGCGAGGCGCACGACCTCGCCGCTGAGCGAGTCGATCTCGGTGCGGCGGCCCAGCGCCAAGTCGTCGGCCATGCTGGAGCGGGCCTTGGCATCGATGCGCAGCATGCGCGCCGCAACGATGCGAAACAGCCAGTCGGGCAGGCGCAGCAGGTTGATCAGCCGGTGCGCCGGAACGGCAGCGACCTGCGCCGGTGCAATGCCCGCGACCTTGAGGATGTCCAACGCCTCCTCGATCAGCGACGCGAAGCAGCGGCGATAGCCGCGCAGCATCAGCTCTTCGCGCAGCGGCAGGCCCGAGAGCGCGTTGACCGAATTGTTGAGGTTGAGCATCAGCTTGCCCCACTGCACGGGCAGCAGGTCGGCATGCAGGTCGAGCGGCACGCCGGCGCGCTCGAACACGGGCAGCCAGGGTCGCAGCGCCGCATCGTCTTCCGCGGCCAGCCGGCCAGCGGTGCCGCGATGGAAGGCGCCGGGGCCGATCTCGGCCACGTTATACGGCACCATGCCGGCCCGCACATTCAGCGAGGGGCCGGTCTGCGATGCGGCCGCGGAATTGGAGATGCCGTTCTGCAGCGAGACCACCGTAGTGCCCGCGGGCAATGCAAAAGCCAGCTCGCCGGCCGCCGCGGCAGTGGCGCCGCTCTTCACGCACAGCAGCACCAGCGAAGGCCGCGCACCCACCGGGACCTGGTCGCACAGCCGCAATTTCTCGGCAGGCAGCCTGCGCGTCGCCCCGTCGATGTCGGTGAGCGTCAGGCCATGCGCCGCGAGCTTGTCCAGCATGCGCGGACGTCCGACGAAAGTGACGGGCACGCCGGCCGCTGCAAGGCTGCCGCCGATGAAGCACCCGATGGTGCCCGCCCCCATCACGAGCACTTCACCGGGGATTGCGTCTGGCATGAAGTGCTTGTGCGGGTCGAGACGGGTGGATGGTCAGGCGCGTTCCGCAACCCAGGCCTGCACCGACTGCAGCGCGGCCGCAAGGCCCGCCGCGTTGGTGCCGCCGGCCATGGCCATGTCGGCCTTGCCGCCGCCCTTGCCGCCGACCTGCTGGGCCACGAAGTTGACCAGCTCGCCGGCCTTGACCTTGCCCACGCTGTCGGCCGTGACGCCGGCCGCGATCTGCACCTTGTCACCGTCGACGGCGGCCAGCACGATGGCGGCGGTCTTGAGCTTGTCCTTGAGCTTGTCCATGGTGTCGCGCAGCGTCTTGGCGTCGGCGCCGTCGAGCTTGGCCGCGAGCACCTTGATGCCGTTGACGTCCACGGCCTGCGAGACGAGCTCGTCGCCCTTCGACGACGCGAGCTTGCCCTTGAGCGCCCCCACTTCGCGTTCGAGCGCCCTCACCTGCTCCAGCACCTGCGTGAGCCGGCCCTGCAGCTCGGCGGCCGGCGACTTGAGCGTGGCGGCCACGCTGTGCACGGTCGATTCGAGGTCCTGCAGGTAGGTGAGCGCGTTGGCACCCGTAACGGCCTCGATGCGTCGCACGCCGGCGGCCACGCCGCCTTCGCTGACGATCTTGAAGAGGCCGATGTCGCCCGTGCGGCCCACGTGGGTGCCGCCGCAGAGTTCGCGGCTCGTACCGATGTCGAGCACGCGCACGGTCTCGCCGTACTTCTCGCCGAACAGCATCATGGCG
>Ga0105244_10001009_pt1 | contig 23540 bp, 18 predicted proteins | sample KBSM44metaG_FD_80423 | JGI IMG/M metagenome (GOLD analysis project Ga0105244, IMG submission 80423) | Miscanthus rhizosphere microbial communities from Kellogg Biological Station, Michigan, USA - KBS M4-4 metaG | ecosystem: Host-associated > Plants > Roots > Rhizosphere > Soil | place... | reverse complement strand
CGCCGAGCTGGCCAACCTCGAGTGCTTCCAGATCAACCCGCTGATCAAGGACTACAACGGCCCCGCGTGCGCCTACGTCACCGGCCCGTTGGGCGGTTACACGGCCAACAACAAAGGTGAACGCTTCATCGAGTGCGACTACTGGAGCGGCCAGATGATGTGGGAGTTCCACCAGGAGCTGGAAAGCGGCAACGGTCCGGTGTTCTTGAAGCTGGACCACTTGGCCGAAGAAACCATCCAGAACATCGAGCAGATCCTGCACAGCAATGAGCGCCCCAGCCGGGGCCAGTTTCACGCCAACCGGGGTACGGATTACCGCAGCGACATGGTGGAAATGCACATCTCCGAGATCGGCTTTTGCAGCGGGCATTCGGCCTCGGGCGTGTGGGTGAATGAACGTGCGGAAACCTCGGTAAAGGGCCTGTATTCGGCGGGCGACATGGCGGCGGTGCCGCACAACTACATGCTCGGCGCGTTTACCTATGGCTGGTTTGCCGGCACCAACGCTGCGCAGTACGTGGCTGAGCGAGAGTTCAGTGCGGTCAGCGCTGAACAAGTCGCCGCCGAACAGGCCCGGGTGTACGCGCCACTGGACCGCGACACCGGGCTGCCACCGGCCCAGGTCGAATACAAGCTGCGTCGCTTCGTGAATGACTACCTGCAACCGCCCAAGGTCACCCGCAAGATGGAGATCGGCCTGCAGCGCTTTGGCGATATCCAGCGCGACCTGGACCAGATGAAGGCCCACAACCCTCACGAATTGATGCGCGCCATGGAAACCAGTGTGATCCGTGATTGCGCCGAGATGGCTGCCCGCGCTTCGCTGTACCGCGCCGAAAGCCGCTGGGGCCTGTACCACCACCGTGTCGATCACCCGCTGCGCAATGACGCCGACTGGTTTTGCCATTGCCACCTGAAAAAGGGTGAAGACGGGCAGATGGTCAGCTTCAAGAAGCCGGTAGAGCCCTACGTAATCCCCCTGGACGCCGACGAGCTGCAAGCCTATGACCGCCTGCGTGTCGGTGCCGCCTGAGGCAATCCGTAATACCTGCAGAGAGCGCAAAAGCGCCAAGGACACCGTGAAATGGCCTACCAACCCCAGGAAATATTCTTCCGCTCCAACGCACCGGTGACGATCGACGAAGACAAGTGCATCGCCGAAAAGGGCTGCACGGTGTGCGTCGACGTGTGCCCCATGGACCTGCTGGCAATCAACCCGGCCACGCAGAAGGCCTACATGGCCTTTGACGAGTGCTGGTACTGCATGCCCTGCGAGAAGGATTGCCCCACCGGCGCCGTCAAGGTCGAGATCCCGTACCTGCTGCGCTGAGTGTGTTGATTCAAAGCCATCCGCCTACACCGGACGCCCACGCTGCACCCCCTCGTTTCCCACCGTGCCCGATCACGGCGGAGACGATCCTATAACCATGATTCGAGGGGAAATACCCAATGTTCTTGCGCGCAACCGTTGCCAGCCTGGTGCTGGCCTCCTTGAGCCTGTCCGTGCAGGCCCAGACCATCCGGGTGGCCATCGGCACCCAGGACACCACCATCAATTGCGCCGCTGGCGGCCTGCTGATCCGCGAACTGGGGCTGCTGGACAAATACTTGCCCCACGACGGCCAATACAAGGACGCCACCTACGATATCCAGTGGAAGAACTTCACCAGCGGTGCGCCACTGACCAATGAAATGGTCGCCGGCAAGCTCGACTTCGGCGCCATGGCCGACTTCCCCGGGGCGTTCAACGGCGTGGCCTATGAAACAGCGGGCAAGCACAGCCTGTTTATCAGTGTGCTGTCGGGCAATATCAAGGGCAGCGGCAATGGCATCGTGGTGCCGGCAGGGTCTTCGGCCCAGTCCCTGGCAGACCTCAAAGGCAAGACCCTCTCCGTGCCGTTCGCCTCCACGGCCCACGGCATGCTGCTGCGTGCCGTGGCTGCCCAGGGCTGGGACCCGCTCAAGGACGTGAACATCATCGCCCAGGCGCCTGAAGTCGCCGGGTCGGCGTTGCAGGCTGACAAGATCGACGCTCACGCCGACTTTGTGCCGTTCGCCGAGTTGTTCCCCAACCGTGGCTTTGCCCGCAAGATCTACGACGGCTCGCAATCCAATACCCCGACTTTCCACGGAGCCCTGGTGGATGAAGGCTATGCGCGCCAGTACCCCGAAGTGGTGGTCGCCTACCTGCGTGCGAGTATCGAGGCCAATCAATTGCTCGCCGCAGAGCCTGAAAAGTACAGCGAACTGATCGAAAAAGTCACCGGCGTGGAGGCCGAGGTCAACTACCTGTTCCACGGGCCGCTGGGTGTGCAGACCCGTGACCTCAGCTGGAAGCCGGAATACCGCCAGGCCGTGGGCACGGCCATTGACACCCTCAAGCTGCTGAAAAAGGCCGACCGTGGCCTGGACCTCAACACCTTCATTGACGACCAGTACATCCGCGCTGCCTTCAAGGCGTCGGGCCTGGATTATCAAGCCCAACTGGCCAACTACGCCCAGGCGCCGCTCAAGGCCAACGATGCGCTCACGGGCAAGCCCATCACCGACTGGACCCACGTCGCGCAGATCTGGGTCAAGGGCGAGCCCAAGGTGCGTGACTACGCCTCGGCCGAAGCGGCGTTCAGCGCACTGGCCAGTTTGAAAAAAGACGGCAAGGCCGTGCGTGCGGTGTACGCCCAGGCCCAAGACAGCGGCATCAAGCTATTGGCCAGCCAGGCCTGGTTTGCCAGTGATCGCCAGGGCAAGTTGAGTGCCTTCCTGCTCAAGGGCCAGGCGCAGCAATTCGCCGATGCCCAGGGCGGCCAGGTGTTTGACTTCACTCGCGCCGGCGCCCAAGCCGTCGCCGGTCGCTGACAGGAACATGCCCATGCCAACTGCCGCTTATCGCTGGCTGCCCCGGGCCAGTTCCTTGCTGGTGTGCCTGCTGTTCTGGCAACTCGCCGCCAGCCATCACTGGAACCTGTGGCTGGTGACCTTCGCCAATGTGCCCACGCCTGGCGCCGTGCTGGAAGCGGCGCTGGCCCTGGTGGACTCGGGCAAGCTGGCCCGGCACCTGGGGGCCAGCCTGGGCCGGGTGTTTGAAGGTTACTTGGTGGCGGTGCTGGTGGGCATCGGGCTGGGGATCGCCATCGGCCGCTGGAAGTGGGCCGAAGATGTCTTGCTGCCGCCGCTGGAAGTGATCCGCCCGATTCCTGCGGTGGCATGGATTCCCCTGGCGATCCTGATGTTCCCATCGTCGGAATTGTCGATGGTGTTCATCACCTTCACCGGCGCGCTGTTTCCGATTTTGCTCAATACCGTGCATGGCGTTGAAGGGGTGGACCCTCGATTGATCGCCTCGGCACGCAGCCTGGGGGCAGGGCGGGGTGCCATTCTGCGCGAAGTGATCGTGCCGGGCGCTGCGCCGAGCATTATCACTGGCCTTGCCATTGGCATGGGCACGTCGTGGTTCTGCCTGGTGACGGCCGAGATGATCTCGGGGCAGTTCGGTATCGGTTACTACACCTGGGAGTCATACACCTTGCAGAACTATGCCGACATCGTGGTCGGCATGTTGTTGATCGGCGTACTGGGCATGGGCAGCAGTTGGCTGGTCAAGCGCCTGGGCGCGGCATTCACCCCTTGGCATCGCCTGCGAGGTAAAGCCTGATGGAAGGTCGTATAGCAATCAGCGGTTTGTCGATTGTGCTGGGCGAAAAAGCCCAGGCTTTTGAGGCGGTCAAGGCACTTGATTGCAGCATCGAGCCGGGCCAGTTCGTGTGCATCCTGGGCCCGTCGGGCTGCGGCAAGTCCACCTTGCTGGGGGCGTTGGCTGGCCACCTGGTGCCGAGCCAGGGCACTTTGCGCATGGACGGGCAGGCGGTGTCCGGGCCGTCCCAGCAGCGTGGCATGGTGTTTCAGCAACACACGCTGTTCCCCTGGCGCAGTGTGCGTGAGAACGTCGCGTTCGGCCTGAAGATGCGCGGCGTCGGCAAGGCCGAGCGGTTGGCGGCGGCGGATGAAATCCTCGCGCTGGTGGGGCTGGAAGGCTTTGCCGAACGCTGGCCGAATCAATTGTCGGGCGGCATGCAGCAACGGGTGGAAATCGCTCGGGTGCTGATCAATCGCCCGCGCCTGTTGCTGATGGACGAACCGTTTGGCGCGCTGGACGCGCTGACACGCATGAAGATGCAGGCGTTGTTGCTGGATATCTGGACGCAGATCCGCACCACCGTGGTGTTTGTCACCCATGACATCGATGAAGCGTTGTTCCTGGCCGACCGCATTCTGGTGATGAGCCCGCGCCCAGGCCGCATTATCGAAGACTTCACCCTGGACTTCCCACGCCCGCGCCACACCGGGCTGATGACCACCCCTGAATTTACCCACCTCAAGCGCCACTGCCTGGAACTGCTGCACCACGAAGATGGACGCCAGTTGCCCCGGTTGAACCCGCTTGGGTTGCCCATTGATCATTCCATACCGCGATTTGCCATATGACCTATAACCCCGAAATAGAAGCCCTGCGCCCGCGCCTGCAGGCATCGGACGCTGCCACGCGGCGCATTGCCCTGATCGACCTGGCCGACCTGGAAGAACCCGACGGCCTGGCATGGCTGGTGGACAGCCTGCGCCAGGACCCGGCCGTGGAAGTGCGCGCCCAAGCCGCCGCCTTGCTGGAAGCCTGGGAAGAGGATGAGGTGGTGCAGGCACTGTGCGAGGCGCTGACCGATGCGGAACCTGCGGTGCGCGAGGCGGCCGCGCAAAGCTTGAGCGTCTTGAAGACGGCCCAGGCAGGCGCGGTGTTGTTGCCCTGGGCCGAGCACGCCGACGTGAGCGTGCGCACCGCCGTCTTTCGTGCCTTGCGCGAGTTGCGCCTGGAGGCTGCTGCGCCTTCGGCGTTGCGGGCGCTGGCGGACGCCGATGCGGGTATCCGCCGCGAAGCCGTGGGTGTGCTCGGTTGGCTCAAACACCTGCCCGCGCTGGAAGCGTTGGCCAGATTGGCCAGCAGCGACCCGGACACCGAAGTACGCCGCGCTGCCACCGGTGCCCTCGGCCTGGCCAGCGATGAGCAGGTGTTGCCAGCGCTGTACCAGGCCCTGCTGGACCCAGCGTGGCAAGTGCGTGAAGAGGCGGCGACCACCCTGGGCAAAGTCGGCAGTCACAGCGCCGGCGAAGCACTGGTTGGCGCATTGAGCGATGAATACTGGCAAGTGCGCTTGCGGGCCACCCGCAGCCTGGGGCGGTTACGCTATGCGCCGGCGCTCGACGCACTCGTCCAGGCGTTGGGCCACAGCATCAGCAACCTGCGCAAGGAAGCGGCGTTGTCATTGGGTGAGTTGGGCGATCGCCAGGCGTTGAGTGCCCTGCGGGATGCGGCCGACGACGCCGACCCGGAAGTGCGCAAGGCGGTGCGGATCGCCCTGGCGCAACTGCAATGACCACCGCTCCCAGTGGGATTGGCAAGGGCGCGGACGGGCGATTGCGCCTGGAATGGGCCGACCGCACCCAGTGGATCGAGCATGCGCGATTGCGTCGCGAATGCCCGTGCTCACAATGCCGGGCGTTCCGCTTGCGCGGCAGCCAACCCAGGGTGTCGGACGCCGTGCGTGTGCTGCAGATCCACCCACAGGGCTATGGCGTGCAACTGGTGTTCAGCGATGGGCACGAGCGTGGTATCTACCCGTGGGCGTACCTGGCCGGCCTGGGCAGCGACGCCTAGCGCAGCCGGCAGATACCGGCCTTGTCGATCAAGTGGTCGAGCACCGCCAGGGCGGCGATCGACAGAGATTTACGGTTCGGGTACACCGCATAGAACCCCTCGGTGGGCAGGTAGTATTCCGGCAGCACGCGTATCAGGTCCTTTTGATCGAATTGGGTGGTCACGTTGTTCAGCAGGGCAATTCCCAAGCCCTGGTGGGCCGCATTGATCAGGCCCAGCATCGAGTCCGAAGAAAACCGGCCACGAATAGGCACGCTGTGGGTTTCATCGCCACGCATCAGCGTCAACAGGTTTTCGTGGGTCTTGCCCAGGTACTGCAAATGTTCGTGGCCCATCAAGTCATCCAAGGTGTGCGGCGTGCCCTGTGTGGCCAAGTAGTGCGTGCTGGCATATAAGCCCAAGGTCACGTCGCGCAACTTGTGTATGACATAACTGGTTTTTTTCGGTTTACCCACGCGCAGCAGTAGATCGATACCTTCTTCAGTCAAGTTGGGTTCTATATCCGAGACGATCAGCTCCAGTTCGATCACCGGGTACTTGTCGAGAAAGACTTGCAAGAAGTTAGTGTCGGAGTATTCAAAGAAACTGGTGGACACATGCACCCTAACTTTGCCACGGGGTTCGCCGTCCATGTGTTTGATGGATTCTATCGCGGCATGAAGGGCGTCAATATTAGTGCAACTGTGCTGGTATAACCGCTCGCCGGCTGCGGTGCAGCGCAGGGCGCGGGTAGAGCGGAACAACAGCGGCGTGCCCATCATCTGCTCCAGGCTGGCCAGGCGGCGCCCCAGTGTATTGGCGGGCATGTCCAGTTTTTTACTGGCCAGCGCAAGGCTGCCGCTGCGCACGATTTGAACGAAGATAGCCACATCATCCAGCATAACGACCCTAGGCGCTCAGGTGAGCGAAATACGTAAGACGCCAAGCAGTACGCTATAGCGGAATTAGTTGTAATCGATGAAGTTTCAGGGGCCGCGATAGTACGGTTTGAGCGACTAATAATAAATACCTAAATATGGATTTCACTCCTCCATATTTGGATTTTTCATGTTTCGTTTATTCTTTGTTCAGCCAATGATATTGTGCGATGGCATTTTGACTCATCGCCAAGTAACAGCCTGGTTGTTTATCGAGCAAAGTGCTCCATTAACTTAAATCTGCCCCCAGACGCTATCGCACACCTGCGAGGCGTCGGCGTTTCTGCGCGCCGAGCAAACGGGAGCAACGAGGTTGTTACTTATGTCGCGTGGATTTGCCCTGGAACATCTGACTGTGCGCCGCAAGCTGGGCTTGGGCTTTGGTTTGCTTTTGGCATTTGCGGTGCTGCTGGCACTGACGGGGTTGTACGCCTTGCGCAGCGACGGCCAATCGCTCAAGCGCATCAACCGGCTGGGCAATCTGTTCGACCAGACCGTGTTCTCCCGTGACGCCAACTTTGTGTATGCCTTGACCGCAGACGCCACCCAATTGACCCGACACGATGCCAGCCTCGGGCAGATGGAAAAGCTGCTCGCCGGGATCGTCGCCGACGTGCACGCCGGGCAGTGGCCCCAGGAAGACCTGGCCAAGATCCGCCGCCTGGATGACAAGCTGCGCGCTTACATGAAAGCCCATGATGCGGTGGAAGTCGGCGTCAATGCAGGCCCCACGGTGCTCAAGTTGAATGCCGATCTAGCTGCCCTGCAAGATGAAATCAATGTGCTCTACGACGTTGAAGCGGTGCGGGCCAAGCGCCGTGTCGAAGCGGTGGTGATCGTGCTCGGCTCGCTGACGTTACTGGCCTTGCTGTTCGGCGGGTTGCTCGCGTGGCGCATTGGCCGGCAGATTGTCGCGCCATTGCAACAGACCCTTGAGGCGGCCGAACGCATCGCCAATGGCGACCTGACCGTGGAACTGCACAGCGAGCGTGCCGATGAGCTGGGCCAGTTGCTGCGTTCGATCAACCATATGAGCCATCGCTTGCGCGACGTGATGGCACTGATCGGCGGCAGTTCTCATCGCCTGGCCGCATCCGCCAGCCAATTTGCCGCAATCACCGTGCAAACCCGCGCGGGCATCCATAGCCAGAAGACCGAGACTGACCAGGTGGCGACCGCCATGGCCGGGATGACCACCACCGTGCTGGAAGTGGCACGCCATTCCGAACAGGCCGCCCAGGCTGCCAAGGAGGCCGACACCCAGGCCAGCAGCGCCTTGCAGGTGTCACAGCAGGCCGTGGAGCAGATTGAAAACCTGGCGCGGGACGTGGGTATGTCGGCCGAGTCGATGACCCGTCTGTATAAAGAGAGCGAGCGCATTGGCGGCGTGCTGGATGTGATCAAGACGGTAGCCGGGCAAACCAACCTGCTGGCGCTCAACGCGGCCATCGAAGCGGCAAGGGCAGGGGAGGCGGGCCGTGGTTTTGCCGTGGTCGCCGACGAGGTACGCAGCCTGGCCAAACGCACCCAGCAATCCTCCGAAGAAATCGAGAACCTGATTGCCGGGCTGCAACGCATTGCCGAGGAAAGCTCGCGGCGCATGCAGGCCAGCGTGGTGCAGACCCAGTCCACGGTGATCGGCGTGCGCGACACCGGTGAAGCACTGGCGACCATTACCCGCCAAGTGGCGGGTATCCAGCACATGAGCCTGTTGATCGCCACGGCGGCGGAAGAGCAGGCCAGCGTGGCGGACACCATCCAACGCAGCGTCATGACCGTGCGCGAAGTGGCCGACCAGTCGGCGCAGGCCAGCGCCGAGATGGCCGATTCCAGCGCCGACCTGGCCCAGTTGGGCGGCGAACTGCAGAACCTGGTCAAGCGGTTCAAGGTGTAACCCATGGCAGAGGCGCTCGAACACCGCAGCTGGCTGTTGCCCGACGATGCACCCGTGCGCAGGTATCGGCTGCGTGCCTTGTCCCGGTTGGGCAAGGTGTCCCTCAGTTTTGTGCTGATTCACCTGCTGGTGACCCTGTTGTTTACCGTCAGCGGTTATCGCTTCAAGGCCGCGGCCGATGACGCGCTGCTGGGTACGCGCCTGAGCGCCATTGTGCAGGCGCTGCCGGTGGTGATCGGCGATGACTACCTGGGCGAACTGCTGGGTGACGGACCGTTCGATGAGCCACGCTACCAGGCGATGTTGCAGCGCCTGGACGGCTACGCCAAAAAAGCCGGGGTGGATTCGATCTACGTGCTCACCCAGCGCGGGGGCCACACGCTGTTCGTGATGGACTCGGCCAATACCGCCGAGATCGCCAGCGGGCGCTACGGCCAGCATTTGGGCCACTACGACAGCGCGCCGCCGGAACTTGACGAAGTGTTTGCACAACGCCGCAGCCGGTTTGTGGAATACAGCGACCAGTTCGGCGATTTTCGCTCGCTCTTCCTGCCCATCAGAGGGCCGCACGGCAGTCAATTGGTGCTGGGCGCGGACGTCAGCCTGGAGGCGATCAAGGCCGAACGCCGCGCGTGCCTGTTGCTGTTCCTCGGCATCGGCTTGACCACCTTTGTGTTGGGCTTGCTGGTGATTGCCAGCCGCGAGTTGCGCATCTCCGAGTTGGCGTTTGAAGACCCGCTGACCGGGCTACCCAACCGCACGCGGTTCATCATGGACGTCAACCGGGCCATCGCTGCCGGCCATAGGCCGCTGTCGGGGCTGACCGTGGCGATCTTCGACATCTGCGACGTCAAGCGCATCAACGCGCTCTACGGCTACGGCGATGGCAACCTGCTGCTGCAAGGCGTGGCAAGAAGGCTGGCCGCGGTGCTGGGGGAGGGGGAGTTGCTGGCACGGCTGCCGTCGGACGGCTTTGCCTTGCTGCTGCGCTGCGACCAGGACATCTGCCTGGCGCGGCTGGCGTGCACCTTGGACAAACCGTTCAGGCTCGGCGGCCAGCACGCGGTGATGGTCAAGGCACGCCTGGGGTTGGCGCGCTACCCGATCCACGGGCGCAGTGTGCAGGACTTGTTGTGTTACGCCGAAGTGGCGCTGGATGCCGCCCGTCACCAGGCGGTGAGCCATGTGTTCTATGACCCGGAACTGGAGCAGCGGCGTTTGCAGTCGATGGCGTTGCTGGATGATTTCGACCAAGCCATCGAGGCCGGTGAATTGCGCGTGTTCCTGCAGCCCAAGGCGCGTTTGAGCGACGGCCATATCGGCGCAGCAGAAGCGTTGGTGCGCTGGGAACACCCGCGCCTGGGCCTGATTGCTCCGGGTGTGTTCCTGCCGATCATCGAGGACAACGGTCGGATCTGCGCCCTGAGCCTGTGGCTGTTGCGCGAGTGCATGCAGTTGAGCCGGGCATGTGACCTGCGCATCAGCGTCAACTTGAGTGTGCAGGATTTGGAGTCGCCGACGTTCCCGACTCAGGTCCAGGCCTTGCTGGCCCAGACCGGCGCCGATGCGGCGCAGTTGTGCCTGGAGATCACCGAGTCCAGCGCCATGCGCAACCCTGAGCAAGCGTTGGTGACGCTGACCCAGTTGCGCCAGTTGGGGTTCTCGCTGGCGATCGACGACTTTGGCACCGGCTATTCATCGCTGGCTTACTTGTCTCGGCTACCGGTGGACGAACTGAAGATCGACCGCTCGTTCATCACCCAGTTACACCAGCCCGAGCAACAGGAAATCGTGCGGGCCATTATTCAACTGGGCCTGATCATGAACCTGCGGCTGGTGGCCGAAGGGGTCGAAGACCGGCAGGTGTGCACGCTGCTGGCCAGCTTTGGTTGCCATGAAGTCCAGGGTTACGTGATCGCCCGGCCGATGCCGGCCCACGTGTTTCTCACTTGGCTGGCGGTACGTGCCGGGCATTGGACGCCAGATGCGCTGGCAGACGGCGCAAGGTCCACAGCGTAACCAGCATCGCCGCGAGGGCACACAGCGCAATGCCCACCACCATTGGTGCCGGGGTGTGGTCGGCAAACACGCCAACCACACTCATGCACGCCGCCGCCGTGATCATCTGGATCGCGCCCAGCAGGGCCGACGCCGAGCCAGCTACCGCACCGTGATCCTCCAGGGACAACACGCCGGCTGCCGGCAACAGCAGGCCGAGAAAACCGAAACCGATGAACAGCAGTGTCATCATCACGGCCAGGCTGTTGCCCCACACCAGGGTGACAGCCAACACCGCCATCACCGCCGCCACGGCCATCACCGAACTGCGGATCACCCGCGCCAGGCCAAAGCGCGCGCTCAGGCGCGCGGTAAGTTGGCTCATGGCGAAGAACGACGCGGCGTTGAGGGCGAAGCACAGGCTGAACTGGGTGGGCGTCAGGCCGTAGTACTCGATGTACACGAACGGCGCGCTGCCGATGAACACAAAGAAAGTGGCCAGGCCAAACCCGCTGACCACTGCCAGCCCGATAAACACCGGGTCGCGCAGCAATGCGCCGTAACTGCCGATGGCTGTGCCGAGGGTCTTGCCGAGGCGTCGTTCGGCCGGGTGGGTTTCGGGTAACTGCACGGCGGTCATGACCAGGCACAGCACCGCCACGACAGCCAGCGCCACAAACACTTCACGCCAACTCCACAACGAAATCACCACGCTGCCGGCCAACGGCGCGAGGATCGGCGACACACTCATCACCAGCATCAGCAATGCCATCAGGCGCGCGGCTTCATGGCCGGTGTACAGGTCGCGCACGATCGCCCGGGGAATCACCATCCCGGCACACGCGCCGAAGGCCTGCAAGGCGCGAAAACCGATCAACACTTCAATGTTGGGTGCCAATGCACAGCCGACACTGGCCACGGTAAAAATCACCAGCCCCGCATAAATCGGCAGCTTGCGCCCGAACACATCGCTGATCGGCCCGTAGAACAACTGGCACACGCCGATGACCATGAAGAACACGGTAAGGCTCATCTGCACGGCGGCCGGCGAAGCCTGCAGGCTGGCGCCCAGGGTGGGCAGGGCAGGGAGGTAGCTGTCGATGGCGAACGGGCCGATGGCGGTGATCAACCCCAGGAGCAGGGCGAGGTGGGCGATGCTTCGAGACATGGGATATCCGGGGCAGGGCGACAAAAAAGAGTGCCAGCTTAGGGGGCGTACCGGGTGCATACAAGCGCCATTGACGTGGGTGCGGCCCTGACGTTGAATGAGCCCCTTCATTTGCCGCCAGCCGGGACATTGCAGTGCTCAGAAACGTGACGGACATGGATCTGCGGCTGCTGCGCATTTTTGCCGTGGTGGTCCGATGCGGCGGGTTCACGGCGGCCCAGGCCGAACTGAACATGAGCCAGTCGAACATCAGCACGCATATTTCCGGGCTGGAAAAGCGCCTGGGTTATCGGATTTGCGAGCGTGGCAAGGGTGGGTTCCGCTTGACGGAAAAAGGCCAGCGCATCCTCAAGGCGTCAACCGCCTTGTTCGGTGCGGTGGATGCGTTTCGTGACGAGGCCCAGGACTTGGCCGGGCGCCTGGTGGGAGACCTGTACCTGGGCTTGGCCGATAATATCGCCACTTTGCCCACGGCGCGCATCGATGCGGCCATCGCGCGCTTTTACCAGCGCGAGCACGACATGCACCTGCATATTTTCGTCAACTCGCCCACGGAGCTGGAACTGGCGGTGATCGATGGGCAGTTGGACATGGCCATCTCCTACTTCAGTCGGCCGCTGCCCACCTTGGCCTATCAACCGCTGTATAGCGAAGCCATCGGGATCTTCTGTGGGAGCAAGCACCCGCTGTTCAGCGTCGCGGCCCCCAGCCATGAACAGTTGGAGGCGTGTGACTGGATCAAGCACGGTTTTCTGCCCGCCGACCAGGTGCTGCCGGTGGTGCCCAAGCGCGCGTCCGCCACCGCGTACCATATGGAAGCCGTGGCCCATGGCGTGATGGCCGGGACACACCTGGGATACCTGCCAGCCCATTACGCCGCCCCGTGGATCACCAGTGGGCATATGCGTGCGCTGCACCCCGAGACCCTGCATTACGCCGTGCAACACAGCATGATCACCCACGTGGGGCACCCGCAAAGCGAAGCCGTGCGGGCGTTTATCGAGGATTTACTGCAGGAACACCGCGGGTAGTTCGCCGTAGACCGCGTGGCGATAGACCTGGCTGTAGGCCTGCGCATCGAGAGGACGGGCATTGGTGTCCGAGGACGAAGTGTCTGCCAGGGCTTGTGCACCGACCCACTCGGCGACGTCGGCGTCCAGGCCGATTTCGCCCAATGTATGGGGAATGCCCAGGCGTTGGCGCAAGTCCAGCACCCATGCCACGAAACCTTCGAAATCCGGCTGCGGCAACTCCAGGTAACGGGCCAGTCGGGCGATGTCGGTGCTGATGGCCTCGCGGTTGGCGACCAGCACGTAAGGCAGCAGGATCGCATTCAACAGACCATGGTGCTTGTGAAACCGCGCGCCGAGCGGGTGGGCGAGGGCATGCACGCCGCCCAGGCCTTTCTGGAAGGCCACGGCAGCCATGGCGGACGCCACCAGCATGCCTTCGCGTGCAACCAGGTCTTGGCCATCGGCATGGGCGGCGAGCAGGTGCTGTTGCACCAGACGCACGCCTTCAACGGCAACGCCGGACGACATCGGGTGGTACAGCGGCGAGCAAAAGGCCTCGATGTGGTGGGTGAGGGCGTCCATGCCGGTGGCGGCCGTGAGTGCCGGCGGCAGGCCACGGGTGAGCACTGGGTCGAGGATGACGGTGGCCGGCAACAACTCGGGATGGCTGATCACCTGTTTGATGGTGTGCTCGCTCAAGGTCAGTACGGCTTCGCGGCCCAGTTCAGAGCCGGTGCCGGCGGTGGTAGGCAGTGCGATCAGCTTGGGCAGGCCAAGCCGGGGAAAGTCCGCAAGGCTCGGGTAGCGGCTGACCACCTGGGACCATTCGAAACGCTCCAGGCCATGGCGGTCGACGGCGGCCAGGCTGATGCCCTTGGCCGCGTCCATGGCACTGCCGCCACCCAGGGCGATCAACGAGTCGTGGCCACCGGCCTGGAAGGCTGAGACGCCTCGGGCCGCGTCGCACATCGTTGGGTTGCTGTGGATGTCACTGAAGACCGCAAAGGGAATGTCCGCCTGGCTCAACTGAGCCTTGAGCAGCGCCAGTGGTTCCAGGGCCAGCATACCGGGGTCGGTGACCAGCAGGGGGTTGCGCATGTCCAGCAACTGGCAGCGTTGCACCAGGATCTCCAGTGCGCCAGGGCCGCAGAAGATGTCCGTGGGGTAATTCCAATAATGAAGGGCAGGCATCTGAAGCTCCGAGTCCAGGTTAATGTGTGCGCAGCGCAGGGCTGGCAAGGCGTTGATTGGGCTTGGCCCAGAACAGGTAGATCAGACCCAGCAGCGCGAGTACCGAAAACACCAGGATCACTGCCCAGACCTGGAACCACGGCGCATCGGGCGGCGCCAACGCTGCCCGGGGCCAGGCGACGTTGATGCTTTCGAACACCAGCCAGATAAACGCTGCGACGTTGACCGGCATGCCCCAGGGACCGAGGCTGAAGGTGCCTGGTTCGGCTTTCCAGGTGCCGTTGAGGCGGGCGAGCAGGGCGCAGCTCACCACGATGAGGAAGACAAAGAAGAAGCCGCCACTGCCGAACGCGATCAAGGTACCGACGGCGGTGGCATTCAAGCCCAGGGCCAGGCCGAAGCTGGCAAACAACGTGCTGAACACCATAGCGGCGAAGGGCACCTTGCGTGCGTCAACCCGGCGCAACAGCGCCGACCCCGGCAGGATTTCATCCCGGGCCATGCCGAACACGGCGCGACCGATATAGGTTTGAACCGACACCACGCAGGCGATAAAAGCCACCAGCACCACCGCCACGAAGGGACGTTCGGCACAGGCACCGAAGGCATCGACCACGGCCGGTGTGACAGGGTCGATGACCTGGCCGGACACCATCGCGTCGGTGTTGGTGTAGGACAGCGTCACGGCAAAGGCGGTGAGCATGACGGTCAGGCCCACCAGGATCATCGAACGCAGGATGGCGCGTGGCGTCGAAGTGCGGGCATCGGCGGTTTCTTCGGAGACTTGGGAGCAGGCGTCAAACCCCAGGAACGCCCAACCGCCCACGGCCATGGCTGTCAGGAAGCCAGACACGTAGGAGCCCTCGCTTGTCGGACCAGACGTGATGCCTTCCAGCAACAAAGAAAATGAATGGTTGCGAAAGAACAACAGCAACAGCACGCCAATGCCAATTGAAGCGATGGCCTCGGCGACGATTCCGGCATTGACGAAGTACTTGAGCGGGTTGATCCCGAACAGGTTCACGCCGAGGCCGACCAACAGCAAAATCGCGCCGCAGAACACCTGGGCATTGGCCGAAGGCGGCTCGCCGGTAAAGAACAACCACAACCAGAAACCACCCAGGTAGGCCACCGTGGTCAGGGACGCCAGCGCAGACGTCAAGTACATGAACCCGGTAAACCAGGCCCAACGATCACCTGCCAGGCGCTTGACCCACTGGTAGCAACCGCCTGCGAGGGGATATTGCGAAGCAAGCTCGGCATACACCAGGGCCACCAACAGTTGCAGGGCCAGGCACAGCGGCACGATCCAGACCCAGGCAGGGCCGGCATTCATGGCGCCCAGGGACATCACAGAATAGATGCCCACCACAGGGGAGACCGTGGCGAACCCCACGGAAAACGACGACCACAGCGAGAGCCCCCGATGCAGTTGCTGGTCATAGCCATGGCTGTGCAACAGGCGCTCATCGGCGTTTTGCCGTTCAGACAAATGAGAGGACATAGGTATTCCTTGGGTCGGCAGACACATTATTTTTAGGATCGCCCTTGTGATCAGGGCGTACCGACGACGCGTGCTCCATCACGGGGAGGAGTGAGGAGAGCTTAAAAGGCGCAAACATTTGGAAAAATCCATATGTTTGTAGGCTGACATCTAGAAAGAGTGATGTGTCGGACGTGAAGTTGATAGCGCCGTGGAGAGACACAGCCGTTAACTCAACTAAATAGTCATTTAGTTGAGTTGGCTATCAGGGCAGGGGGCTCAAGGCTGGGAGAGGGCGGCAGTACGTCGTTCAGCGATGCGTTCAACGGTTTGCATATGCTCCGTTCCCCATTGGCAAAGCGCCCCCAGCGCCGTAGCCAGGGAATGCCCGAAAGGGGTCAGCGAGTACTCGACCTTGGGCGGTATTTCCTGGAAATCCACGCGAGAGATGATCTCGTCGCGCTCCAATTCCTTGAGTTGCTGGATCAGCACCTTATCGGTCACGCCGCCAATCGCGCGTCTTAATTCACCGTATCGATGAACATTTTGCGCCAGGTTGAACAGCACCAGGGGCTTCCATTTGCCGCCAATCACCGCCAGGGCGGCTTCGAGCCCGCAATTGAATGAGTTATTGGCCATGATCGAGAAGGCTCCACATAGGGTACCTACTAAAAGGTGCATACTATTCAAAAAAATAGCGCAGATCTACAGTTGGGCCTCAACCTTATTCTTTGGAGTTCACCATGAGCAGGCTCAACGGAAAAATCGCAGTGATTACTGGCGGCAACAGCGGCATCGGCCTGGCAACCGCCATTCGTTTTGCGGCGGAAGGCGCTCAAGTCGTCATTGTAGGACGCCGGCAAGAGGAGCTGGACAAAGCGCTGCAACTGATCGGCCCTGAAGCCATTGCCATACAAGGCGACATTTCAAAACTGGACGACCTTGATCGCGTGTTTACGCAAGTCAAAGCCGCCAAGGGCCGAGTTGATGTGCTGTTTGCCAACGCCGGCCTGGGGGATTTCCAGCCGATCGGCGCGATCACAGAAGAGTCGTTTGACCGAACCTTCGGCATCAACGTCAAAGGCACGCTATTCACCGTACAAAAAGCCTTGCCACTGATGAGCGCCGGCAGCTCGGTGATCCTGACCGGATCGACCACGGGAACCATGGGTACACCAGCATTCAGTGTGTACAGCGCGACAAAAGCGGCGCTGCGTAATTTTGCCAGGAGCTGGGCGCTGGACCTGAAAGGCACGGGCATTCGCGTCAACGTACTGTCGCCAGGTCCAATCTCGACACCAGGCTTGGACCTGGCGCTTTCAGGCACAGGTCAGAAGGAAGCGATTATTGACGGCATGACCGCGCAGGTACCGTTGAACCGCATTGGCAAGCCGGAAGAAGTTGCGGCGGCGGCGTTGTTCCTGGCATCGGATGAGAGCAGCTTCATGACGGGCAGTGAAATGTTTGTTGATGGCGGTTTTGCTCAGGTTTGAGGGAGATGGGGGTTTTGCCTGTTGAAATCTGACGGGCACTGCCTCTGATTACGTAATACGGAATTACGCATAATGTATATTATGTTAAATTGTATGTTGCGCCGGATACGTTCATGAACGCGTTAAACCACTGATTCGACCAAGCCGCTTCTAACATCCCCTCTCTCATTACTCCAACCGCGAAATCAACCGAAACGACCTCTGATGCACCTCGCGGCTTGCAATTATCTCCCCGACATTATGAGCCGCCCAGCCACTTTCGGGCGGTACTGAAACGTAAGTGTGTTGCCGCGGTCGAGCCAGAGCCAGTATTGTGACACCATCTCATTGTCATTTTTTTTGGCTTGCTCTCGATACCGATGTCACGGGTTTTCGAGCAGCGAAGTCCAGCGTTCGTTTTTAAGGGAATCTAATGGAAGCTCTGGAGCAGCAACTTCGGCCAGTCGCCACGCGTATCAGTCAATACTTCCGCGATTTTTTAGACTCGGATTTCAAGCGTCAACAAGCTCCGCGCCGCCGAATAGTGCTGACCACTGACACCGGATTCAGATCGGGGATGCGCACCTCACCCTACCCCTCCTTGGATCGCGATCTATGGAATCTTTTGGGGCGTCCATCCAGCGAGGACCTGTCACTGACTATCGACCCACGGCGTTATACGCGCCCGATCAGTGATGTGCTTCGTAAAGTTATCCACGAACAAGTAAACGCAATCCCTGCCTCATCCCTACAAACCGTTCATACTTCGGTGGAGGAACTCGCCGCAGAGTCCTACGCAAAAGCGATAGAAGACCCGGAGTTATGGGTAGAGTCAGTCCAAAACCACTTGGGCAACAAAGTCGCCGAGCACGTCATCAAGCCCCTGATTGCACATTTGGATGGTCCACTGCGCAATCAGGCGTACTGGGTAATGGACTCGTTATTCGCTGCAGAAAAGGACCTCGTTGATAGAGTCTGCGGCGACCTATCCCGAATCCTCCCAGAGCTGTTGGCCAAGCTGCTCGCCACTCAGGACTCAGCCCCGCTCAAAGAGGCGATCCCACAGTTCTTGACTCTGGAAGGAACTCGACAGGCTCTGATGGCGTTCTTTGAAGGATTTGTGGCGGCTGACGCTTACCACGAATTCCGCGATCTTGAAACGTATGTTGCCACCAGCGACGGGATGCAGCTCTACCTATACATCGGTGCAGTGAAGTACGGTGGAAACCAATACCCACTCTTCTTTCTTCCCATTGAGGTACAGAGGGAGGAAAAAGGGGCCGGCTATAAGTTAAAGCTGCTTAACCAACTTTATACCAACCGCAAGGCTATCGACTTCGTTCTGCAGGAGTTGGCTGCTGGGCTTGAGCGCGCATGGGTTTCTCCGATCCCCGAACGAATTCATTACATCAAACCCGAGCAGTCCATATACGAAGAGGCTCGCGCCTTGTTCCAGCGTGTAGCCAATGCTATGGATCTTGGCGGCAAGATCAACCTCTCCTCCACTGATTCCGACGCCTCGACAGTTGCGGTCGGACTTTCCAGCTCACTGTCCCTGGCTGCGTATGAACGTTCGGACGAGGCATTACTCAACGACTACGAAGAAATCCTCGAGGCACTGAAGCATGGCGGATCGGCCGTGGTTGAACTGTTCGAGGGCATCGTAGGTGGGGTATTGCGCGAGAACCCAAAGTCCATCGCTGCGGCCGTGGAGACCACCTGGGACGCGCTTCCGATGGTGGACCGAATGGTCTTCGACTCACCGATCCCGCTCAATGAAGAGCAACGCAAAGTATTGATTGCCGTGCGACAGCCAGAAGGCAAGATCGTTGTAGTCTCAGGCCCTCCAGGTACCGGCAAGAGCCATACGATCACAGCAATCGCCGCCGACTGCGCCTTTAACCAGCGCTCCTGCCTGGTGTTGTCGGATAAGACTGAAGCGCTGGATGTGGTCTACGACAAACTATCGGAAGCCATGTCACGCGTCCGCCACGATAGCGATTTCCCGAATCCGATACTGCGTCTCGGCCAGCAAGCCCATAACTTCCGCAAACTGACCTCGAATCAGGCGGTAACCCAGATCGGGGCCTACGCCAAGGCAATGAAGGCGAATCAGCCCCGGCTCGAAGAGGAGCGAAAAAGTCGCTCGGAGAACCTCAAGGAACAGATCAAGCTGACTGTGGCGACATTAGGCGCCATCGAAATGACCAGCGTACAAGCAATGCTCAAAGACGAAACCGAACTCGCTGAGCTTGCCCCGTCAGTACTGGAAGTATTGAAACGCGCAAGTGGAGCCAATCTGATTTCAGAGCTCGAGGGCATCACCGAGCATCTAACGGGCGTGGAGCAGTATCTGCTTGAGGTCTTCTCGGAAGGAGACTTTAACCCACAAAGCCTTTCGAACAGAACGCGCAGGGATGCATTACTGGTAGCCTTCGCTCAGGAACATTCTGACGCCCCATGGGATCTGTTCGAGTCGATGTCACCCTCCCAGCTGCGTGCGCTTGGCGGACTTCTAGTCAGCTATGGTCAACTGAAAATGCCTCTGTTCGGTTACCTATTCCGTGGCGCACAGGTGCGCGATGTTGAACGTCAGCTTAATGCCCTACCCGTCAGCAGCCCCTTGCAGCTCAAGCATCGGCAAGCAATGTTGTCCAACCTCGTTGATGTGGCCAATAAGCTCCGACTGAAGCTGCAGAGCGAAGATCTAGAAGACGAATTTGAGGGCTGCTATCGGCTGCTTGCCCGAGGAAAAACGCCAAAACTCAACGCAGGCAATGCGGCAAAAGCCATGGCCATTCTGCGTCGTGTCGATAGCAAAATCGTGGATGTACTGCTTGAACAACCAAAGGACGATGCCCGTCTCTGGCCCCTGTCCGTTCGGTTCCTGCACGGCTGGCTGCGCACTCGGGAAGCCTTCACATCGGCGCCTCAGTATGATTATGCCGGCACCAAGACCCAGCTTGAGCGCCTCAACACCTCGGTCATGAACGCGCACGTAGACACGCGTCTGCTGAGTTTCATGGAGAATTACCGCTCAGACGCACGGGCGCTAGCTGGCGTAATCGCTAACCGACAAAAATTTCCAGAAGACAAGTTCACACACGTACGCGAGAGCTTCCCGGTCATCATCGCCAGTATTCGTGAGTTTGGCGAATACATGCCATTGGCCCCTGACATGTTCGACGTGGTGGTCATCGACGAGGCCTCGCAGGTTTCGGTCGCGCAAGCATTACCGGCGCTACTGCGCGCAAAGAAGGTCGTTGTGCTGGGTGATGACAAACAATTTTCAAACGTGAAATCGGCGAACGCCAGCATTGAGCAGAATGACAAGTATCGCAATGAGCTGAAAAACTATTTCACCTCCCACGTCAGCGGCGCCGCCGACGCACTGCAGCGGCTGTCCATGTTCGACGTTAAGCGTTCCATTCTGGAGTTCTGCAATCACGCGGCTTCTTACTCAGTCATGCTGCGCAAGCACTTTCGCTCTTACCAGGAGCTAATCGGATACTCCTCGGGCACGTTTTATGGGCACCAATTGCAGGCTATAAAAATCCGTGGCATCCCGGTCGACGAAGTCATCCGATTTGACATAGTCGATACGACAGACAAGCGAGTGACGCGAGGTACCAATGAAGCGGAGGCGGAGTTCATTCTTGACCGCCTTCTTGAGCTGATTGATGAGGAAGCGCCACCGACCGTAGGCATTATCTCGCCCTTCCGTGAGCAGCAGACCCTATTGTCCAAGAAGCTGTTCAATCACCCCCGCGGAGCAGACTTCGAACGTCTGTTGCGGTTGAAGGTTATGACCTTCGACAGCTGCCAGGGAGAGGAACGGCACATCATTTTCTACTCGATGGTAGCCACGGCTGATGAGGATGCGCTCAACTATATCTTCCCGGTTGAACTGAGTGACGCAGAACAGGCAGTAGAGCAAAAACTGAAGGTTCAGCGTCTCAACGTCGGTTTTAGCCGCGCTCAGGAAATGATTTGGTTCGTTCACTCCAAACCACTCAATGAGTTTCGCGGCGCCATCGGACAAGCGCTTAACCACTATGTGAACATTCTTGAGAACGCCAATAGACTACCTTCTGCCGAAGACACCGATCAGTCCAGCCCGATGGAAGCAAAGGTTCTGGAGTGGTTTCGCAAGACCAGTTTCTATCAGTCGAATATCGACGCCATCGATGTCTTTGCTCAGTTCGAGATCGGAACTTATCTCAAGCAACTCGACCCGACCTACGAGCATCCAAAATGGCGCGTTGATTTTCTGGTGACGTACCAGTCGAGCAAGGGCCCCATCCAGATCGTGATCGAATACGATGGCTTCGATTATCACTTTGCCAAGGGCAAACACGTTCATGTGGGCAATCACGAGCGCTACCTGAATGAGGCCGATGTTGAGCGCCAACTCACGCTGGAGAGCTACGGCTACCGATTCCTACGTATCAATCGCTTCAACTTGGGCGACGACCCTGTCGTAACTATTTCAGATCGCCTGTACCAGTTAGTGGAAATTGCAGTGGGTGAGCAGATTTCAGAGGCGGTCAACCATATTCAGTCTCAGGCTCAAGGCCTGGCGAACAAAGAGCTCAAACCGTGCTCGAAATGCGGCCAAATTAGGGAAAAGACGGATTATTACGATCCGGCACTAGGCGGTGGTGCTGGCGGCTTCGGCCGAGTGTGCATGATCTGCAAGGGCAGTTCCCAGACTGGGAAAACAACGCAGCGCCGTTTTCGCAAAAGCCGTCGCTGGGGATAATGTATGCAGGGCGGCCAAAAACGGCTGCCCTGCATTTACGTTAATAGTTGGATGTCCCTTCTGATTTCGCCTTCCCCGCTCGAGAATATTTAATAACTACAGTCATATAGTCTGGGCGAATGGTGACCTCACAGCTACACAATCACTCCAAAACATCAATCACCCGAATCACCCGATCATCCATCCCTTGCCCACTCCCCTTCTTCTCCCTACGATCATTAATCCACCCCCCAACCTGAGCACCAAACTCCGCTGGCGACTTGCGCCCAACCTTCCGCGCAAGATCAAGAATGGTCTGTTGGGCCAACGCGTCTTCCATGCGCTTCTGCGCCGTCATCATGGCCGCATGGACTGAGCAATGACCCTCCAGCGCCCACGCCGGTGGCGCACCCTCAAACAACGCACAGCGACCGCGGATCTCGCGGCAATTGAAGATGAGTTTCTGGCCGTCGATCGCGTTGACGATGTCGAGCAGGCTGATTTCGTCAGACGGCCTGGACAGCTTGAAGCCGCCGCGTACGCCTTCGGTGGCCACGACCAGTTTGGCCTTGGCCAGCTTGGTGAAAATCTTCCCGAGGTAATCCAGGGGCACACCTTGCAACTCTGCGAGGTCGCGCACGCTGGCCTCTCGGCTTTCGCCGCCATCGCCCACCAGGAAAATCAGGCAATGAATGCCGTATTCGACGCCCGCGCTGTAAAGAGACATGCCAATCTCCGACTTAATTAGTCGCACAACCTAACAGAAAACCGTGGGGCAATCCAGCTCACAACGCGTTAAACCACTGTTTTCCAGACACCAGATCGCTATGCCAAGAGCCTTATTTCGTAAGGCTTTGGAGACTTTTCCCGCGCCGTTTAAAGCACAGCCTCGCAAAAAATAACCTTGCACGGATTAACTACGACAAATATAGTCGCCGTTATCGAGCCACCCATCACCTCACCCTCAAGGTAAAAAAATGAAGCAGCACATTCTGATTATTGGCGCGGGTTTCGGCGGCCTGTGGACGGCACTGAGCGCGACGCGTCTGTTCGACATCCATGACCGCAATGACATCGACGTAACCGTATTGGCCCCGCAAGCCGAGCTGCGCATCCGTCCGCGCTTTTACGAACCGGATGCCCACCAGCTGTTCGCGCCGATTGGCGAGCTGTTCGACGCGGTAGGCGTGACCTTCGTCAAAGGCGCGGCCGAGACGATCGACGTCGAACAAAAACACGTCGCCTACCTGGATGCCTCCGGCAATCGGCAAGCGCTCAACTACGACAAGCTGGTGCTGGCCACCGGCAGCCGGCTCGCCATGCCAGGCACACCGGGTGTGGCGCAGCACGCCTTTGATGTAGACCAGATAGAGCAAGCCGTGCGTCTGGAGAACCACCTCAAAGCCCTGGCAGACCGCCCCTACAGCAAAGGCCGTAACACCGTAGTCGTGGCTGGCGGCGGCTTCACCGGCATCGAGACGGCAACCGAAATGCCTGCACGTTTGCGCGCTATCCTGGGTGAAAACGCGGATATCGAGGTGATCATCGTCGACCGCAGCGAAGCAATCGGTGCGTCGATGGGCGCTGAAATCGGCCAGTCAATCGCTGAGGCCAGCGCGGAGCTGGGTGTGAAGTGGCAGTTGAAATCCTCGGTAGTTGCCGTCGATGAAAATGGCGTCACCCTGGACAATGGCCAACATCTGGAAGCCAGTACCGTGATCTGGACCACCGGCGTGCGCGCCAGCTCGCTGACCGAGCAGATCCCCGGTGAGCGGGATGCGCTCGGGCGCCTGCACGTGGATGCAAACCTCAAAGTCATCGGCCAACCCGATGTCTTCGCCACCGGCGATGTGGCTTACGCCGCCACCGACGCGCTGGGCAACCACGCGCTGATGACCTGTCAGCATGCGATCATGCTGGGCCGTTACGCCGGCAATAATGTCGCCGCGCAGGTTCTGG
>Ga0105244_10001004_pt1 | contig 23633 bp, 24 predicted proteins | sample KBSM44metaG_FD_80423 | JGI IMG/M metagenome (GOLD analysis project Ga0105244, IMG submission 80423) | Miscanthus rhizosphere microbial communities from Kellogg Biological Station, Michigan, USA - KBS M4-4 metaG | ecosystem: Host-associated > Plants > Roots > Rhizosphere > Soil | place... | reverse complement strand
GCTTCCGAAATCAGCCGTGACCGCGTTGAAGACGCGCGTAACGTTCTGAAGGAAGGCGAAGAGATCGAAGCCAAGATCATCAGCGTTGACCGCAAGAGCCGCGTAATCAGCTTGTCCATCAAGTCGAAAGACGTTGAAGACGAGAAAGAAGCGATCCAGAGCCTGCGTAGCAAGCCTGAAGTCGCTGAAAGCACTGGTCCTACCACTATTGGTGACTTGCTGCGCGCGCAAATGGAAAAACAGAACTAAGTTCTGCTTGACCAAAAAAAGGACGACTTCGGTCGTCCTTTTTCGTTTCTGCCGTTCAGGCCCTACAGGTTCGAATGCGCCTGGCTTGCTCTCACGCACAGTGTGAGTCGCTAAACGTCTCCAGTAGCCTCTCAGGCCGTCTCGTTTCGCCTATTGCTCAAGCTCCCTTCCCGTATCTGTCTCCTGTCATGTCGCTGTAATCTGTTCATGCCTGGTTAGACGGTATTGAACATAAGTCAATAGATGGGCTGTTCAAATTCATCCGGTCATGCTAAAACCTTCCAAGCGCTGATCTAGCTGCTTGAAAAAGAAGGGAAAAATATGACGAAGTCGGAGTTGATCGAACGAATTGTCACCCATCAAGGGCTGCTCTCATCCAAGGATGTCGAGCTGGCCATCAAGACCATGCTTGAACAAATGTCCCAGTGCCTGGCAACCGGTGACCGAATCGAGATTCGGGGCTTTGGCAGCTTTTCGCTGCATTACCGTGCACCACGGGTAGGGCGCAACCCGAAGACCGGACAATCGGTCAGTCTCGATGGCAAGTTTGTTCCGCATTTCAAGCCGGGCAAGGAGCTGCGGGATCGGGTCAACGAGGATGAAGAAGAGGGCCTTTAAAGCCATCCACCACAGGATTACCAGATGCGTATCTTCAAACGAGTCATTCTGATCGTCGCCGTGTTGCTCGCTGTTTTGGCAACAACCGTGTTTGTGCTTGAGAACCGGCAGTCTGTTGCCGTGACGTTTTTCGGTTGGTCGGCGCCTCAGCTCCCTCTGGCATTGCCTGTTGTCCTTGCGTTGCTCTTGGGCATGGTCATCGGCCCGATACTGGCATGGATAGCCAGTCTTCGTAAAAAGCGCACACCTTCCCCTCGCTCTGTCTGAGCAGCGTCGATCATGCGTCGTCGGAGATTGATCTGGCGACACGATAGCGCGCGTTTTTTACCCCTTTCTGTTCAATAAAGCCGCATGCGATGCTTCGGGGCTGGCGTGCTTCGTTGTGCCTTCGCGCGTTTTTATCGAAAAAAGAGCCTTATAGTTTTGTCAGTTTATTCTTCGCTTATATAGAGAATAGTTGCTCAGGCGTGTAGGAATATTCGCTTTTTTAATTCGTGTACCCATTTTAAAGGGGGTGCGGGTTATATTCATTTTCAGTGTTGATTACTGCTGCCCTGACTGCCTTGTGTCAAGGCTTGAAAATGAATCGTTCAAGTGCAGAATGCGCCGAAACTTAATGTTCAGACCTGCTGCCGGATGTACCGCGTATTCAGAGCAGGCTGGCAAGAAAAGGTGACTGCATGTCTTATCCGCAAATCATTCATCACGGCGCTGTCGATACAGTCACGGGTTCGTGTAATCAATTGCACATGGATGCATCGAGCAGCCTGCTGATTGACTGCGGGTCGGTGCAGGAGCGCGGCAGGCAGTCCGGGACCGCTTCATTCGGATTCGACCCGGAGGCTGTCAGAGCGTTATTGATCAGCCATGTGCACAATGACCATGTCGGGCGTATTCCCGAGTTGCTGGCATCCGGTTACAAGGGGCCGATACTGTGCAGTGAGCCCAGTGCCCACCTGTTGCCACTGGTCATGGAAGATCTTCTGAAAATCGAATTTGCACACGACCCCGGGCAAGTCGGACGCTACCTGGATATCATCAACAAGAGAATCATCGCTCTGCCATTCGATGAATGGTTCAGCCTGGTCGACAACGAATCCCTGCATTGCCGGGTCCGTTTGCAGCGTGCCGGGCACATACTGGGATCTGCCTATATAGAATGCGATCTTCAATACCCTGCACAAACGCGTTCTGTGCGCGTGGTGTTTTCCGGTGACCTGGGGGCGAGTCATACGCCGTTTCTGCCTGCGCCGAAGCCGCCCGAGCGCGCGGATGTGCTGGTGCTGGAAAGCACCTATGGCAATCGTGTTCACGAAGATCGCAGCACTCGTCAGCAAGGGCTTGAGCGCATCATAGACAAGGCGCTGGAGGATAACGGCACCGTCCTGATACCGGCCTTCAGCATCGGCCGAACCCAGGAATTGCTCTACGAGCTGGAAGACATACTGCGACGCAAGATGCCATCGAATCATGCCGTCGAAAACGGTAGGCAGCCGGGTGACGGTGATCCGGACTGGTCGAGGTTGCCGATCATCCTTGATTCGCCTCTGGCGAGTCGCTTTACCAAGGTCTATCAGTCGTTTGAAGACTACTGGGATGAGGGCGCGCGGTTAAGGCTCGACGTCGGCAGAAAGCCGTTGGGCTTCGAACAACTGGTTACCGTCGACACCCATGAGGAACATCTGCGCACTGTCAATTACCTGGCCAGTACGGCGCGTCCGGCCATCGTGATTGCCGGTAACGGTATGTGTGCCGGAGGCAGGATCGTCAATTACCTGAAAGCCATGCTCGGTGACACACGGCATAACGTGGTATTTGTCGGCTATCAGGGCAAGGGAACGCCGGGCGAGGCCATTCAGTTGCACGGCCCGTCGGGCGGCTATGTAGAGCTGGACCGCGAGCGCTTCGATATAAATGCCGGGGTCCACACCGCAAAAGGCTATTCTGCCCACGCTGATCAGGTCGAACTGGTCGAGTTCGTGACGGGGATGAAAGAGTGGCCGACGCAGATCAGGCTGGTGCATGGCGAGGCGGCCGCGAAAAAGGTTCTGGGCAATATTCTGAGTCGCAAGTACTCGCTCAAGAAACGCCCGTTGGAACTGTTTATCCCTTGAAGGCGCGATGAGCACGTTAGTTGTCGGCTGATGCGGTAATCGAATTCTTGCAAGTGAGTGCCAATGCATGATTATCGTGCATTGTCCCTGGGGTACGTTGAACGTCATCGTGAAAGTTATAAAATGGTTTGAACATATTTCAGTTGTCAAAACGCGTTACTTAAGCAATATTTGGCCGATTTGGAAGGGCGTGTTTGCATGAGCGGTGATGTTGCATTGGTTGCAATAACAGGTGCGACAGGTTTCGTGGGCAGTGCTGTGGTTCGCCGACTGATCGAACGCACAGGCTGCTCTGTGCGGGTTGCGGTCCGGGGCGCCTATGCTGCTTCCGACTCGCGCATCGATGTTGTCAGTGCACAATCATTGGCGCCGGACAATCAATGGGCAAGTTTTGTAACCGGCGCGGACGTGGTGATTCATTGTGCTGCCCGGGTGCATGTACTCAACGAGACCGCTGACGCTCCGGATCAGGAATACTTCCGCGCCAATGTCACCGCAACGCTGAATCTGGCCGAGCAGGCCGCAGCGGCAGGCGTCAGACGCTTTATCTTTATCAGTTCCATCAAGGCCAATGGCGAGTCTACGCTTCCGGGCGCGCCATTCAATGCGAGCGACCCGTGCAATCCACTGGATGCCTATGGCGTGTCAAAGCACAGGGCCGAAGAGGGCTTGCGCGAGTTGTCTGCCCGCACCGGTATGCAGGTGGTGATCATTCGACCGGTATTGGTCTATGGTCCGGGGGTCAAGGCGAACTTCAGAAGCATGATGCGCTGGCTGGACAAAGGGCTGCCGTTGCCGCTCGGGGCCATCGATAATCGTAGAAGCCTGGTGGCGGTGGATAACCTGGCAGACCTGGTGACGGTCTGTGTCGATCATCCTGCTGCGGCTGACCAGACGTTTCTGGTCAGTGACGGTGATGATCTGTCCACGGCCAGGCTGCTGCGCGAAATGGGCAAGGCCCTGGGCAAACCTGCCCGGCTGCTGCCGGTGCCGACCGTGCTGTTGAACGCGGCTGCAGCACTGTTGGGCAAGAAGGCTTTTTCACAACGGCTGTGCAACTCGCTGCAGGTCGATATCAGTAAAACCTGTACGATGCTGGATTGGCTTCCACCTGTGAGTATTGAACACGCCATGCAGGACACCGCTCGATATTATCTGGAACACGACAAGCATGATTGAGTGGCTGTCGGTCATCGCTATTGCCTTTCTGTCTCTGATTCTAACGGCGTTGTTGCGCAAGTATGCGCTCGCCAAAAGTCTGATCGACATTCCAAACGCTCGAAGTTCGCATTCCATACCCACGCCCAGAGGTGGCGGCGTTGCCATCGTCATCACTTTCGTCATGGCGATGGCTTTGCTGGGGTGGGCCGGCTATCTGCCTTGCTCTGCGCTTGTTGCCATCGTCGGTTCGGGCGGCTTGGTGGCGGTGATCGGTTTCATGGACGATCACGGGCATATCGCCGCACGATGGCGCCTGCTGGGGCATTTTGCTGCGGCTGCATGGGCCTTGTTCTGGCTGGACGGTCTTGCCCCGCTTGACGTCATGGGCTGGACGGTCGACCTGGGGCCATTCTGGCAAGTACTCGCGGCGTTCTATCTGGTGTGGATGCTCAACCTTTACAACTTCATGGACGGAATAGACGGTATCGCCGGTATCGAGGCGGTCACTGTATGCCTGGGCATGAGCATCATCTATGCCTTGGATGGCCACGCCGGACTGTCCTGGGAAGTGCTCATGCTGGGCGCTGCCGCAGCAGGTTTCCTCTACTGGAACTTCCCGCCGGCGAAGATATTCATGGGCGACGCGGGCAGCGGCTTCCTCGGGATAGTGCTCGGTGTGCTATCCATTCAGGGTTCCTGGGCCTCACCTCAGTTATTCTGGTCCTGGTTGATTCTGCTGGGAGTGTTTATCGTCGACGCGACCGTGACCCTCGTGCGACGCCTGTTACGCAAGGAAAAGCTCTACGAGGCACATCGCAGCCACGCGTATCAGTTTGCGTCGCGTCATTACGGCCGGCATGTGCCGATTACGCTTGCAGTGGGGCTGATCAATCTTGTCTGGTTGCTGCCGATTGCACTATGGGTTGCGCTGGGCGATGGAGAAGGGCTTATATGGGCGGTAGTTGCTTACTGCCCGCTGATTCTACTGGCGCTGAGGTTCCGCGCCGGCAAGGCAGAATAAGGTAACGAAGTGTTTTTCTGGTTGTCTCAGACACGTAGCTGTTTCACAGGTACCGATTTCAGATCATGTTGCAACCGGTAGCATAACGGAGCATTAAAAAATTGATGAGCAGGTTGCGGACCAGATTACTGGCTCTACCACGCCGCAAAAAACGAATAATTCAGGTGGCTGCCGACGTCCTGTTGGTCTGGCTGGCTCTATGGATGGCGTTTGTCGTACGACTGGGTATCGATGAGCTGATCAATCCGCTCGAGAAGCACACGTGGCTGTTCATCAGTGCGCCCGTTGCGGCTATCCCGCTGTTCATCCGGTTCGGCATGTATCGCGCAGTGATGCGCTATTTCGGCAATGATGCGCTGATTGCCATTATCAAGGCCGTGACGATGTCGTCGCTGATCCTTGGGTGCATGGTCTACGTTTACAGTAACCACCAGCAATTGGTCCCGCGTTCGGTGATCTTCAATTACTGGTGGCTGAGCATGGTCATGATCGGCGGTCTGCGACTGGCCATGCGGCAGTATTTTCTCGGCGACTGGTTCGCTGCGGCGCAGCACGTACCTTTCGCCAAGAGCGACAACGGTTTGCAGAAGGTTGCCATCTACGGCGCTGGCGCTGCGGGAAACCAGTTGGTCGCCGCATTGCGCATGGGCCGTCTGATGCATCCGGTGGCGTTCATCGATGATGATGAATCGATTTCCAACCGGGTTATTTCCGGTCTTCAGGTCTACAAACCGCGAAACATCCAGCGAATGATCGATTCCACGGGGGCTCAGGAAATCCTCCTGGCAATCCCTTCATCGTCGCGTGGACGTCGTCGGGAAATCCTCGGTTTTCTGGAAGGCTTTCCGCTGCACGTACGAAGCGTTCCGGGCTTCATGGATCTGGCCGCTGGCAGGGTCAAGGTCGATGACCTTCAGGAAGTCGACATTGCAGACCTTCTGGGGCGCGATGCAGTCCCGGCCCGCGATAACCTGCTTGAGCACTGCATCAAGGGCAAAACGGTGCTGGTGACCGGCGCTGGCGGCTCGATTGGCTCCGAGCTGTGCCGACAGATATTGCTGCTGCAGCCTACCCAGTTACTGTTGCTGGACCACAGCGAGTTCAATCTCTACAGCATTCTTTCCGAGCTTGAACAGCGCTCGGCCCGTGAGTCACTTTCGGTGAAATTGCTGCCCATACTCGGTTCGGTGCGCAACCACCCCAAATTGCTGTCGATCATGAAAACCTGGAAGGTCGACACGGTCTATCACGCTGCGGCCTACAAGCATGTGCCCATGGTCGAGCACAATATCGCCGAAGGCGTCATCAACAACGTTGTGGGCACGCTCAATACCGCCCAGGCGGCGTTGCAGGCAGGCGTGTCCAACTTTGTCCTGATCTCTACCGACAAGGCGGTCCGCCCGACCAATGTAATGGGCAGTACCAAGCGTCTCGCCGAATTGATATTGCAGGCACTGAGCCGCGAAACCGCACCAGTGATCTTCGGCGACAAGGCCAATGTCTATCAGGTCAACAAGACCCGCTTTACCATGGTTCGCTTTGGCAATGTGCTTGGCTCGTCCGGTTCGGTGATCCCGCTGTTCCACAAGCAGATCCAGTCAGGCGGGCCGCTGACGGTGACGCATCCCAAAATCACCCGCTACTTCATGACCATCCCCGAAGCCGCTCAATTGGTCATTCAGGCGGGCTCCATGGGGCATGGCGGCGACGTGTTCGTTCTCGATATGGGTGAGCCGGTCAAGATTGTCGAACTGGCCGAGAAGATGATCCACCTGTCCGGTCTGGCCATTCGCTCGGAGAAAAATCCGCACGGTGATATCTCCATTGAGTTCACCGGGCTGCGTCCTGGCGAAAAACTCTATGAAGAGCTGTTGATCGGCGACAACGTGGTTGCCACCGAGCACCCGATGATCATGAGTGCAAACGAAGATTGCCTGCCGTGGGATGTATTGAAAGGCCGCCTGACAAAACTGCTGGACGCGGTCGACCGCGACGATTACACCAGTGTGCGTCAGTTGCTGCGCGAAACGGTAAACGGTTATACGCCAGAGGGCGAAATCGTTGACTGGATGTATCAGGAACGCAGCGGCGAAACGTGATTTCATCAGCACCGCCGGGGCTCTGGGCAGAGGCGGAAATACGTTGAACGATCCGGCAACAGGCAGCAACGCTCGAGTGCTTTTCCAGGAGGGGACGCTGGTCTAAGTTTCAGGCACAGCATGTGGATGCTGCCTTGAACTGCTATGGAGCTTTATCTATGCGAACCCCTATTTTCAGTGCCCTGATCTTTGCCTTGCTCACCAGTGCCTCGGTTGCGGTCAATGCCGCCCCTGTGTCTCAGCCCGCCACATCGGCGCCCTCGGTATCCCATTTGCCGATGATGGAGGACACCGCGCCCACTGCGGCGCATGAGCAACGCAAGGACAGGGTCAATCTCAATACTGCCGATGCGCAAACACTGCAGAAAGAACTGGCGGGTATCGGGAAGAACAAGGCCGATGCCATTGTGGCTTACCGGGAAGCCAACGGTGAGTTCACGTCGATTGATGAGTTGATAGAGGTCAAGGGGATCGGCAAGGCCATTCTGGAGAGGAATCGCGAAAAACTTGCGATCGACTGAACAGTGTTTCAGCCAGTAAAAACACAGGCCGATCAATGATTGGCCTGTGTTTTTATAAACTCTCGCTGAGACGCTCCCCGCGAAAGTGTCTGTACCAGAGGGTCAGTTGGTGCTCTTTTTTATCTCCTGTTTGAGATAGTCGCGGGTCGTGTCCAGAATGCGCTGTGACAGCTCCTCGTCAAAAGCGCTGCGGGCGAGTGCCAGACCACCCACCAGTGCGGACAGCACCGGCAGGCTTTTGGACTCCATTCCATTCTCCGCGAGGGGCTTGTCGAACTGCTCCAGCAGGTGAAGGATGATTTTATCCGTCGTCATGCTGGGCTGATCGCGCTGGCCCAGTTCCAGGCACATGGTCGGTAACGGGCAACCCCCGTCCTCCGCATCGCGGCTGGCTATCGATAGGTAGAGATCAATGAATTCACTGAGCGAGTCCTGTCTGGCGAAAACGTCGCTGGTGATTCCTTTTACATTGTCGAGGGCGTGACTCAATGCCTGTTCAACAAGATCATCCTTGGATTTGAAATGCGCGTAGAACCCGCCATGGGTCAAGCCAAGTGCCTTCATCAAAGGTTGCAAGCCCGTAGCACCAATGCCGTCACGACGGAAGCGCATGGACGCTTCCTTGACAATGCGTTGGTGCGTTTGGGCCTTATGATCGAGCGCGTAACGCATGCGCTGAGTCTCCAGAGAGGGCCAATGTGTCAGCGCATTTATACATGGATAGATGAAACGTTGCAGCAGGCTTTCGCTCGCAATGAGAACTTCAGCTCAATCAGTCAGGTGAATACCTGACTATTTATCAAGGTAATGAGTGAGGCTGGCGCTGGACAATTCGCCCAGATGGCTACCGATCAGGCGTCCGTCCGGCGAATAGAAGAGAGTGGTGGGCAGCGCCGCCGAACCGACCTGGCGGGCGAACTCGCCGTCCGGATCCAGAAAACTGTTGCTCAGCACCAGTTGCTGTTTGGACAGATAGTCGCTGACTGTCCCGGCGCTTTCGGCCTGATTGACGAACAGAAATGTAATGTCCTTGCGTTCCCGTTGCATGTCGCGCAGCACCGGCATTTCGCGGCGACACGGAGGGCACCAGGTGGCCCACAGGTTGATGACCACCGATTTGCCCCGGTAGTCGGACGCCCTGACCGGCTCGCCAGTCAGCGTCCGAAGTGTTGTATCAGGCAGTGAAATACGCTTTTGATAATGATCCAGAATCAAGCCGCCCGATACCCAGATCACCAGTCCGATGCCCATCCCGAACGTCAGGGCGCGACGCTGTTCGGGACGGCGCCAGCCGATGATCAAGGCGCCCAGCAGGGCGCAGATAACCCCGGGCCAGACCAGAAAGCCGCCATCACGGATGTCCAGTGCCTTCCAGGGAGTGTCGCTGTACTGTGCGAAATAGGTCAGGACGAACGCGATACGTGCGCTGGCTACACCCAGAATGAAGAGTCCGAACACGGCGGTCTTTCTGGACAGGGTATGCCGGACAAGCCGCGCCTCTATCCAGGTGGCCGTCATCAAGGCGCCCAACAACAACAGGTGGGGTATCGCGAGGGCGAACGGCCCGGCGTTGATGCTCAACATCGTTTTGGGTCCTTGAAGGGGTTTTTGCCGGGATCACATTCAGCTGCCGGTGCGCTTATCTGCCTGACGACCATCCATTGCGCACTGCACAGGCGCGGCATGGTATCGCTGTCGGCCCCTCCAGGAAAACGCAGAACTGTTCCCGGATGTTAGGCCGCGTGGGCGGCTTGATTGAGCCTGTAAGCTGTTGAAACACTAATTCCTCGACAAGAGGTCGACCGTCCTCCAGCCCTTTGTACAAAAGGCGTGCGCTCGAATGCCGACTTGTTGTGGAAGAAACTATTGTCCTACAAGCCTTTGACTTCTGGCGTCAATCCCGGAGAATCTCGCCCGCTGTTTTCGAGGGGGGCGCTGAACTGCCGGTTTTTTCGATGCGTTTCCCTTTTTGATAAACCGGCCACGGAGAGTCGACCGGATGAATGATCAGGCTAATGGCGTCGTAGAACGTCTGGATGTAGCTCCCGAGAGCATCGCGTCGTGGAATCGTAATGACACGACCTGGATGCTCGGATTGTTCGGTACCGCCATCGGTGCGGGTACCCTGTTTTTGCCAATCAACGCAGGTATCGGCGGTTTCTGGCCATTGATGGCGCTGGCGCTGCTGGCGTTTCCCATGACCTTCTACGCCCACCGCGGGTTGACGCGCTTTGTGCTGTCAGGGCGTGAAGGTGCCGACATCACCGATGTGGTCGAACAGCATTTCGGCAAGAGTGCCGGTGCGATGATCACCTTGTTGTACTTCTTCGCAATCTTCCCGATCCTGCTGATCTACAGCGTGGCCCTCACCAACACCGTTGGCAGTTTTCTTGAGCATCAGTTGCACATCATGCCACCGCCACGCGCCGCACTGGCGTTCGTGCTGATCATGGGCCTGCTGGCCGTGGTGCGTTGCGGCGAGCGGTTCATCGTCAAGGCCATGAGCCTGATGGTTTACCCGTTCATCGTCGCTCTGTTGTTTCTCGCGGTATTCCTCATCCCGCACTGGACCGGCGGCATTCTGAGTACCGCTACGACGTTCCCCGAGCTATCGGCGTTCATACCTACGCTGTGGCTGGCCATCCCGGTGATGGTGTTCTCTTTCAACCACACACCGATCATCTCGGCCTTTGCCGTTGATCAGAAGCGCCAGTATGGTGAAAACGCAGAGGTACGCAGCTCGCAGATTCTGGCCCGCGCCCACGGTCTGATGGTGGTGATGGTGCTGTTCTTCGTGTTCAGTTGCGTGTTGACACTGTCACCTGCTCAACTGGCCGAGGCCAAGGCGCAGAACATTTCGATCCTGTCCTACCTGGCCAACCACTTCAATAACCCGACCATCGCCTTTGTCGCACCGCTGATTGCGTTCGTGGCTATTTCCAAGTCGTTTCTGGGTCATTACATCGGTGCAAGCGAGGGCTTGAAAGGCCTGGTTCTGAAAGCGGGTCGTCGTCCTGCACCCAAGGCGCTGGACCGTATGACCGCGGCGTTCATGCTGGTGGTGTGCTGGCTGGTGGCAACGCTTAACCCAAGCATTCTGGGCATGATCGAAACCCTGGGCGGGCCGGTGATTTCGGCTCTGCTGTTCCTGATGCCGATGTACGCTATCCACAAAGTCCCGGCCATGCGCAAATACGCTGGCGCATGGTCCAACTACTTTGTGGTTGCCGCCGGTGTGGTGGCGATTTCAGCACTGATCTTCTCGCTGGCCCGCTGAATCCGGCAAGCGAAACCTCCAGGTCTGCGCCGATTCAACGGCGCAGACTTTGATCAGGTTATGCGATCGTGATCAATCCACTGGCTCGGGATACAGCGGCCTGGACAAGTGCATGATGCTCGCATAGTCGTAAACGTACTGCCGTCCCGCATGGCTGGTCGAACGCAGTTGGTCGATCAGTTGTCGTTCTTTCTTGTTCAAGTATCTCAACGCCGGATCTTGGCTGGACTTCAGGCGATCACGTTCATGGGCGTCAGGGAATGCGATGACGTTCGTCATGAAAAATCTCCTTGGGTTTTAGTCCTTGTTTGCTTTGATGTTGCCCCGGTTGCGGTGGTGATGGCGACGGTTCACCTTACCCACAAAAACTTGACGCGATCAACCCTGTAGATGCCGGGTGTGTCACAACGTTTGTGTGATCTCGTAGGATTGTCGGCTGCCGTTGATGACAATCTGCACAGCATCGTCTTCGAATTTGCCCAGCAGGTTCTGCCCGAGGGGGGCTCTGGCAGTAATGACGGTGACCAGTTGATCGCCTGCGCTGACCTTCAGCCCGGCAGCATCGGGGCCGAGGAACAGATAGTGTGTCTGCCCGCCCGCATCCTCGACAACTATCAGATCACCGGTCTGAATACCGCGCGATTCATCGAATGGCTTGAGCGACCATTTTCGATAAAGCGCCAGCGACTGACGAATTTCCTCGACGCGGCGTGCCTGTCCGGCTGCCAGATAAGAGGCCTCCAGCCCTAGCGTGTCGTACTTGTTCTCGGCGATGTTCTCTTCGTGGGTTGCCGTTTCGTAGGCGGTCTGCGCCGCTCGTTCGGCGATGTCCAGATCGATGTTCAGTTTATCGATGATCAGTTGCAGTACATCCCGTTTATTCATGGTTCATCCGCAGTACTGATCGATGCTGGCACGGCTTTTCTCGCTTGGTGCGGTGCGATCCTGCTGTATCCAGAAATCACACTTCGAACGGTTGAAGGTACGCTGTTGTTGCTCCTGAGCCTGTTCACGCGCCTGACGGGCCTCGCTTTCACGCAGGCTTTGCTCATATTTGCGAAACATCTCGGTCTCCGGCGCAGACGGGGAGGCGGCCTTTTGCGCGGGCGGTGCGGTCAACTGCGCGGCGGCATTGTCCAGCGCCTGGGCCTGGGTCGGTGGCAGGCTTTTGTAGTAGAGCAGGGCGGTCAGAAACACCGCCAGGGCGCCCAGCCAGATGCCCAGCGCAATGCACACGATCAATTTCAACGACACGTACAGGTCGCGACGGCGGGTGGGAAATGACATGGCTGAACTCCTTGCAGGCCAACAGATGTGATTGTGCCATGCCTGATGCCCAGGCATGAAAACTGTGCAGCATGTTTGCCTGGCAGCACCAGGCTGGTGACAACGTGCCGTTCTGAACGACAATCAGCGTTTTTTGCCATCCAGCCTCAGGGAGTCAGGATGAAAGCCTCGTGGGATATTTTTTGCAGCGTAGTCGACAACTACGGTGATGCGGGCGTGACCTGGCGGCTGGCGCGCCAGCTGGCTGCCGAGCACGGCCTGCAGGTGCGTTTATGGATCGATGATCTGTCGGCTTTCGTTCGCTTGTGCCCCGGTGCAGATCCGCAGGCCCGGCAACAGTGGCAAGAGGGCGTGAGCGTCTGCCAGTGGCCGACCGACTGGGTGAGTACCGATATTCCTGACGTGGTCATCGAAGCCTTCGCCTGCCGCTTGCCGACGCGCTACACCGAATCGATGCTGCAGCGTTCGCCAAGGCCGCTGTGGCTGAATCTCGATTACCTCAGCGCCGAAGACTGGGTGTCCGGCTGCCACGGCCTGCCTTCGCCACAGTCGAACGGTTTGAAGAAGTTCTTTTTCTTCCCGGGCTTTTCCGAGGCCACGGGTGGGTTGCTGCGCGAAGCAAACCTGATCGAGCAGCGTCAGGTGTTTCAGCGAGACATGGCTGCGAAACAGGGCTTTCTGAAGGGGTTGGGTATCGAAGCGTTGGCCGAGGCGCGGTTGATCTCGGTATTTGCCTATGAAAACCCCGCGCTCGGCAGTTGGCTTGACGTCCTGGCCAGCGACAACCGGCCGACGCATCTTCTGGTGCCGGAGGGACGCATTCTCGGCGACCTGCAGCGCTGGCTGGGTATCGACGATCCGCTGTACGCCGGGTTCATTCAGGTCCGCGGGGGGCTGACGGTTCAGGTCCTGCCGTTCATCCGTCAGGAGCTTTACGACCAACTGCTCTGGAGCTGTGATTTCAACATTGTGCGCGGCGAGGACTCGTTCGTGCGTGCGCAGTGGGCGGGGCGGCCGATGCTCTGGCACATCTATCAGCAGGAAGAAGACGCGCATCTGCCCAAGCTCGATGCGTTTTTAACGCTCTACCTCGCGGGTCTTTCCCCGGCGGCCGCTCAAGCGGTGAATCAGTTTTGGCAGCGCTGGAATGTCGGCGGCGACCTTGGCGAGTGCTGGACGGCACTGGCAGAACACTGGCCGCAGATCAAGCGACATGCCGAACGCTGGTGCCAGCAACAAGCCGCACAGACTGATCTTGCCACGGCGCTGGTGCAGTTTTATGTAAATTCGCTATGATACGCGGCCTTGATACAAGGCTCTGTACGAAAAAGGCCTGCGCAGGTTGTTTCTCGTACAGAGCCTTTGGTTAATTCCATCCAAATTCGGATATATGCAATGAAAACTGGTAAAGAGCTGAAACCCGGTACCGTGATCCGTCTCGAAAACGATCCTTGGCTGGTTCAGAAAGCTGAATTCACCAAATCCGGTCGTAACAGCGCGATCATGAAGACCAAGCTGAAAAACCTGCTGACCGGTTACAAGACCGAGATCGTTTACAGCGCTGACGACAAGCTGGACGACGTGATCCTGGATCGCAAGGAAGCCACCCTGTCGTTCATCAGCGGTGACACCTACACGTTCATGGACACCACTGACTACACCATGTACGAGCTGAACGCCGAAGACATCGAAAGCGTTCTGCCTTTCGTCGAAGAAGGCATGACCGATGTCTGCGAAGCCGTGTTCTTCGAAGACCGTCTGGTTTCCGTAGAACTGCCGACCACTATCGTGCGTCAGGTCGACTACACCGAAGGCTCCGCTCGTGGCGACACGTCGGGCAAGGTCATGAAGCCTGCCAAACTGAAAAACGGCACCGAGCTGAGCGTTGCTGACTTCATCGAAATCGGCGACATGATCGAGATCGATACCCGTGAAGGCGGTTCCTACAAAGGCCGTGCGAAGTAAGCATGGTTTTGTAACCCCGTTACGCAAAAAACCCGCATCGCTGCGGGTTTTTTTGTGCCTGGGATTCTTGCCGGACAGCGGTCACTCAGGCGTCCGACAGGATCAGACCGTTACATGCAGGCGCACATCGACGTTACCGCGAGTGGCGTTGGAGTAAGGGCAGACCACGTGAGCGGCATCGACCAGTTGCTGAGCATCGGCTTGTTCCAGACCTGGCAGGCTGACATGCAGATCGATGTCCAGACCGAAACCGCCCGGGATCTGGCCGATGCCTACATGGGCGGTGATCGAGGTGTCTGCCGGAATGCTGCGTTTGCTCTGGCCGGCCACGAACTTCAATGCACCGATGAAACAGGCCGAATAACCGGCAGCAAACAGCTGCTCAGGGTTGGTGGCTGCGCCGCCAGCACCGCCGAGCTCTTTCGGGGTCGCCAGCTTGACGTCGAGAATCTTGTCGTTGGAGACAGCACGACCATCACGGCCGCCGGTGGCGGTTGCAACTGCGGTGTAAAGAGTGTCCATGATCTTTCCTCGTTCGATGAAGGTTTGATTGCGCTAAATGCTTGCGCGCTAACTAATCGCAGGACAAAGGTAGTCCAGGGATAGTTTGCGCGCAAGCTAATTTTGCAAAAAAGTTCGAGGCTGGTCGTTGGCGGGCGAGGCAACAGGCTTGAAGGGCCTGCCAGACCTCACGCGTGGTGGCCGGGCATGACGAGAGCCGGGTAACGCTTTTTCTAGAGACTATGGTGCAGGTGCTCGCGCAGCTCCAGCAACTGGGCCTGCAGGTCGCGAAGCTTTTCCATGGTCAGCCCGCTCGACGAGAGAATGCAACCAGGTACGCTCAAGGCCTTTTGTTGCAATTCGCGTCCCTGTGCGGTGAGGTGAAGCAACACCACCCGCTCGTCTTCCTTGCTGCGCGTACGGCTGATGAAGCCTTCGCCTTCGAGGCGTTTGAGCAGCGGCGTCAATGAGCCCGGATCGGTAAGCAGACGCGTGCTGACGTCCCCTACAGTAAGCCCGTCCTTTTCCCACAGCACCATCATCGCCAGATACTGTGGATAGGTCAGCCCGAGCGCCTGCAGCAGCGGCTTGTAAACCTTGGTCATCATCAACGAGGTGGAATACAGGGCAAAACACAATTGGTTATCCAGCAGCAGCGAATCGCAATCGGCAGGTGCGGAGCGGGTCGGGCTTTCGTCGGCACTCATATCAGGTCCTCAAACTCAGTCGAATGAGTTTAACTTAGTGTTGCACTCTTTAATGCGCCAGATAATTTCGCTCGTGCATGCTCGAAGCGCCGGCATTGTGCGTGACGCGTGAAAAAAACGGCGTCATCGGGTGTCGGTCCAGAGCAGGACTGCGTAGCATTTGGTCATTGACCGGGTGGGGACGCAGTGTGATTGAAATTGTGATGTTTGTATTGCTGGGTGCAGCGATGGGCACCCTGGGAGGGTTGTTCGGCATCGGTGGTGGTCTTGTGGCAATTCCCGCGCTCGGGGTGCTGTTCGGTCTGGATCAGCAACTCGCTCAAGGGACCGCCTTGTTGATGGTCCTGCCCAATGTGTTGCTTGCCTTGTGGCGTTACAACCAGCGCAACCGGATTCTGCTGCGTAATGCGCTGATGTTGATCATCCCCAGTTTCATTTTTGCCTGGCTGACCTCACTGCTGGCGGTCCGCGTCGACCCGCAGGGCATGCGCCTGGGCTTCGTCGGTTTTCTGGTGGTGCTGACTGTGTTCAACGTTGCGCAGATGTATTGGCGCAGCAATCAGGCCGCTGGCGGGTTGCGTCATGAGAAGTGGTTATGGCTGCTGGGCGTCGGGTCCGGCGTGACCGGTGGCCTGTTTGGCGTTGGCGGCGGGGTAGTGGCGACGCCGATCCTTACCAGCGTCTTCGGCACGACCCAGGTCGTGGCCCAGGGGCTGGCGCTGTCCCTGGCGGCGCCGAGCACCGGCATCACGCTGGTCACCTACGCGCTGCACGATCACGTCAACTGGTCGATGGGCATTCCGCTGGCCATCGGCGGCCTGGCCAGCATCAGTTGGGGCGTAAAACTGGCGCATTCGTTACCCGAGCGAACCCTGCGCCTGATGTTCTGCGTGTTTCTGGTGCTCTGTGCGGTCATTCTCGCGCTCAAGGTTTGAAGCCGGCGATGATGTAATCGGCCATGCATTCGGTGATGGGCGAGGGATTTTCAGGGTTGCGCAGCAGGACGATGCTGGCGGTCGGCAACTGTGGCAATTGTTCCGCCTCGCCGAGGATACGCAAATCCGCTGTGGCCAGGCTCTGGAACTGTGCGGTGACTGCCAGGCCCGCGCTGACCACTGCGGTGATCGCTGCCATGCTCGAGCTGCTGTAGGCGATGCGGTAATCGCGCCCCGCGCCGTCCAGCGCATTGCAGGCCCAGTCACGACAGAAGCAGTGGGTGTTGAACATCGCCAGCGGAATGGGCGTTTGCTCATGTGGGGCAAAGCCGATGGCTTCCATCCACATCAGACGCTCCTGACGCAGCAGTGTGCCGATCTCAGTGCCGGGCTTGCGCGTGACGATGGTCAGATCAAGGTCGCGGCGTTGCAGCAGAAGGTCCGATGGCTCGCAATGCACTTCCACCTGAACCAGCGGATAGGCCTGGGCGAACTGCGCCAGAATGCCGGGCAGGAAGCGCATCACGTAATCGTCCGGCGAGCCGATTTTTACCACGCCGATCATGTGCGGCTCGCGCAAGGTGTTGAACACCTCGCTGTGCAGCTTGAGGATCCGTCGTGCGTAACCGAGCAGTACCTGGCCCTCGGCAGTCAGGTTCAGAACCCGACCTTCACGCTGAAACAGCGGGCGCTGCACGACGTCTTCCTCAAGACGCTTCATCTGCATGCTGACCGCCGACTGCGTGCGATTGACGGCTTCGCCTGCACGGGTAAAACCGCCGTGATCGGCAATCGCCACGAAGGTGCGCAACAGTTCGGTATCAATGCTCGGGTAGGTGGCCAATACATCAATCTCCCGGATGGAAGGCATAAGAAACATTCGTTGGATTGATCCTACGCCCGACGAGAGACTTTCGTCATCCCAAATGGAGGGCAGGATGATGAAAGGTCAGAAACAATGCGTGTTGGTGGATGGGATCAATGGAAGGGCGCGGTCAGGCGCAGTGTTCTCAGTGCTTAAGCGTCATCTGCAACGCTGGCTTGAACTGCACCGCCAGCGTCACTTGCTGGCGCAGATGAGTGACGGAACACTGAAGGACCTGGGTTTGAGCCGTGCCGACATTCAACAGGAAGCCGAGCGTCCTTTCTGGGACGACCCGCTCAAGTATTGAGCGGGCCGTTGCACCGGGGTTTTTTGTTTAGCGCCTGACCTGCTTGAGGGTCTCGGCAATCAGGAAGGCCAGTTCCAGTGACTGATCGGCGTTCATGCGTGGGTCACAATGCGTGTGATAGCGATCCGAAAGGCCGTCTTCAGTGATCGGACGGGCGCCACCGATGCATTCGGTGACGTTCTGTCCGGTCATTTCGATGTGGATGCCGCCGGCGTAAGTGCCCTCGGCCTGATGCACCTGAAAGAACTGCTTCACTTCGCCAAGGATCTGCGCAAAGTCACGGGTCTTGTAGCCACTGCTGGCCTTGATCGTGTTGCCGTGCATCGGGTCCGAGCTCCACAGCACCTTGCGGCCTTCGCGCTCGACGGCGCGGATCAGCTGCGGCAAGTGATCACCCACCTTGTTGGCACCCATGCGCGCGATCAGGTTCAGGCGGCCCGGGTCGTTGTCCGGGTTGAGGATGTCGATCAGGCGAACCAGGTCGTCGGTGTTCATGCTCGGGCCGACCTTGACGCCGATCGGGTTGTTGACCCCCCGCAGGAACTCGACATGCGCGCCGTCCAGTTGGCGGGTACGGTCGCCTATCCACAGCATGTGCGCCGAGCAATCGTAGTAATCGTTAGTCAGGCTGTCGCGTCGCACGAAGGCTTCTTCGTAATTGAGCAGCAGCGCCTCGTGAGCGGTGAAGAAGCTGGTTTCGCGCAGTTGCGGCGAGCTGTCCATGCCGCAGGCGCGCATGAACGCCAGGGTTTCATCGATACGCCCCGCCAGTTGGCTGTATTTCTCGGCCAGCGCCGAGTTGGCGATGAAGTCCAGGTTCCATTTATGGACCTGATGCAAGTCGGCGAAACCGCCCTGAGCGAAGGCGCGCAGCAGGTTCAGGGTGGCGGTGGACTGGTTATAGGCCTGCAACAGGCGCTCCGGGTCCGGTACACGGCTCTTTTCGTCGAACCCGATACCGTTGACGATATCGCCGCGGTAAGCCGGGAGCGTCACGCCGTCGATGATTTCGTCGTTGGCCGAGCGTGGCTTGGCAAATTGCCCGGCCATGCGTCCGACTTTCACCACCGGGCAGCCGGCGGCAAACGTCATCACGATTGCCATCTGCAGCAGAACCTTGAACGTATCGCGAATCTTGGCGGCGGAAAACTCCATGAAGCTTTCCGCGCAGTCGCCGCCCTGCAGCAAGAACGCACGCCCCTGGGTTACTTCGGCAAACTGACGGCGCAACTCCCGGGCCTCGCCGGCGAATACCAGCGGCGGATAACTGGCCAGCGTCTGTTCGACCCTGTGCAGGTGCTCGGCATCAGGGTAGTGAGGTTGCTGCTGAATCGGCAGTGCCCGCCAGCTGTCGGGGCTCCAGGGTTGGCTCATTATTGGCTCTAGGGTTGTGCAATCGGATCGGCATGTTAGCAGTTCGTCGTTGCTCTGCCAGTCTGGGGCGGACCATTGGAGCGGCGCCGCACGCCACAACGTGTGACAAAGCCGCGCGCTTGCCCGACAATTCGTATTTTGCGCTCAGCGCAGACAACCAGGAACGGTGATGACGGAAGAGCGTGAGCGCGTAGAGCGGATCCTGGCCGAGGTCCACGACGACTTCGGCATGATTCGCGTGCTGGAAGTGGAGGACTACCGCTTTCTGGAGTTTGGCGATGCCATCGAGCAAAGCTGCACCTTTACAGCCGATCCGAGCTGGCTGGAGTACGACTACACCCGGGCGATGCTGATCGGCGCGCTGTGCCATGACGCGCCGGAAAGCGCGCTGTTTCTGGGGTTGGGTGCCGGCACGCTGACCCAGGCCTGCATGAAGTTCCTGCCGCTTGAAGACGTGGAGGTCATCGAGCTGCGCCCGGATGTGCCACGTCTGGCCATGGAGTTCATGGGGCTCGACGACGATCCGCGTCTGTATATCCGCATCGGCGATGCGCTGGACCTGCTGGACAGTACAGAGCCTGCCGACCTGATCTTTGTCGACCTGTACACCGATGTCGGGCCGGGGGTCGGGCACCTGGCCTGGAATTTCCTGCAGAGCTGTCAGCAGCGGCTGAATCCGGGCGGCTGGCTGATCATCAATCAGTGGGCCACCGACGACGGCAAGCCGCTGGGAGCGGCCCTGCTGCGCGGCTTGTACCACCGTCATTACTGGGAGCTGCCGGTGAAGGAGGGCAACGTCATTCTGCTCGTGCCGGCCGACCTGGATCAGACGCTGGATATCGACGCGTTGAGCGGGCGAGCCGAGGCACTTGCGGCGCATCTGGGTTACTCGCTGGCGTCGTTGATCGGGGCGATTCGTTCCGCGACCTGAGCAGGCGAAAGGTGAGCCGATTGTGCCGAAAACGGGGTGGGACAATTCGCCACACCTCGAAGGCCGGGGTACTGGCGATGCGCAGGAATAGGTTAAACGTTTAAGCAGTAATGCCCGCAATCTCGGGCCCGCGCCCCGATCAGGCGGCCTTCTGCCTGGACTCAGGGCCTGCCGCCGCTCAAGAATGGCGCAACGTTTCGTAAAAAAAGACTCACTAAGGTGCGTATTTCCGGTATAGTGCGCGCCGGCCTTAACACGGCCCTCGTCAAGGTATTGCAGTTCCCCGAAGCCAGCTTCGGTTGCTTGTTCGCACAACGGACTAGCCTGGACGATCCATTCATCAAACGTTTTCGCAAATCCCCGCCGACAAAGCAGCCAGGGTGACCTCAAGGTCGTACACGGCACGCGCAGCTTTGAAGCATGGGTCTTTGCGGATGCACTAGAGGCAGACCCATGACCCAGGAAATCGGCGGCTTCGCCGCTCTCGAACTTCATCCCAATATCGTTGCAGCAGTCGTCGCCACTGGCTACGAAGAGCCTTCGGCCATTCAGCAGCAATCGATCCCGATTATTCTCGCCGGTCACGACATGATTGGTCAGGCGCAAACCGGTACGGGTAAAACCGCCGCGTTCGCACTGCCTATCCTGCATCGTATCGACCCGAGCAAGCGCGAGCCGCAAGCACTGATCCTGGCCCCGACCCGCGAACTGGCACTTCAGGTTGCCACCGCGTTCGAGACCTACGCAAAACAAATGCCGGGCGTGACCGTTGTAGCGGTCTACGGCGGCGCGCCGATGGGCCCTCAGCTCAAGGCTATCCGCAACGGCGCACAAATCGTCGTCGCTACCCCGGGCCGTCTCTGCGACCACCTGCGTCGTGACGAGAAAGTCCTGGCGACCGTGAACCATCTGGTTCTCGACGAAGCGGACGAAATGCTCAAACTGGGCTTCATGGACGACCTCGAAGTCATCTTCAAGGCCATGCCTGAGTCCCGTCAGACCGTACTGTTCTCGGCCACGCTGCCACAGTCGATCCGTGCCATCGCCGAACGCCATCTGCGCGATCCGAAGCACGTCAAGATCCAGACCAAGACCCAGACCGTTACCGCGATCGAGCAGGCTCACCTGCTGGTTCACGCTGACCAGAAGACCTCGGCCGTACTGAGCCTGCTGGAAGTTGAAGACTTCGACGCCCTGATCATGTTCGTCCGCACCAAGCAGGCGACCCTGGATCTGGCCAGCGCCCTTGAAGCCAAAGGCTACAAGGCTGCCGCACTGAACGGCGACATCGCCCAGAACCAGCGCGAGCGCGTTATCGAATCCCTCAAGGATGGCCGTCTGGACATCGTTGTGGCGACCGACGTTGCTGCCCGTGGCCTTGACGTTCCGCGTATTACCCACGTGTTCAACGTGGACATGCCGTACGATCCAGAGTCCTACGTTCACCGTATCGGCCGTACCGGTCGTGCCGGTCGCGAAGGTCGCGCACTGCTGCTGGTGACGCCTCGTGAGCGCCGCATGCTGCAAGTGATCGAGCGTGTTACCGGTCAGAAGGTTGCGGAAGTCCGCCTGCCGGATGCCCAGGCCGTTCTGGATGCACGCATCAAGAAACTGACCAACAGCCTGTCGCCACTGGTCGCTGATGCCGAATCGACTCACGGTGATCTGCTCGATCGTCTGACTGCCGACATCGGCTGCAGCCCTCGTGCCCTTGCCGCTGCACTGCTGCGCAAGGCTACCAACGGTCAGGCACTGACCCTGGCAGCCATCGAGCGCGAGCGTCCACTGGTTCCGAACAACGCCCCGCGCGGTGATCGTCCAGAGCGCAGCAGCGACCGTGGTGATCGTCCTGAGCGTGAGCGTCGTGCGCCGGTTCCATTGGCCGAAGGCCGTGCTCGTTGCCGTACCGCGCTGGGTGCGCGTGATGGTATCGCTGCCAAGAACCTGCTGGGTGCCATTCTCAACGAAGGCGGCCTGGCCCGCGAAGCGATCGGCCGTATCCAGGTTCGTGACAGCTTCAGCCTGGTCGAACTGCCGGAAGATGGTCTTGAGCGTCTGCTGACCAAACTCAAGGACACCCGCGTTGCTGGCAAGCAGCTCAAGCTGCGTCGCTATCGCGAAGACTGATCGGCTCTTGAGCTGATCGGCCAATAAAAAATCCCCGACTGGTTCGGGGATTTTTTTGCTTCGAATTCGGGCGGTCGGATGCTTTCGGGATCAATCGAAGCGGTAGATATCCATCCCTAGCGCGCCCATGGTGAAGCCCTGATAGGCAATGCCGAAGGCACCGCCAGCGCCGCGTGCGAAATACAGCGGTAGCAGGTGTTCGTCACTGGGGTGCGCTCTGGCCGCATGAGGAGCCAGGCTGCGGTAGTCGTGCAGTGCGGCTTCATCGTCGTCTTGCAACTTGTCGATCATCCAGTCACGAAAGGCTGCAGCCCAGGGCTCGATACTTTCGGGGCCGGCGTTCCAGTCAAGGTCGCGCAGGTTATGCGTGATGCTGCCTGAACCGATGATCAGCACACCCTGTTCACGCAGGCTGGCCAGTGCACGGCCCACGCGGGTCTGCAATTGCGGCCCCTGGCGGCTGGGCAGCGAAACCTGCACCACCGGAATATCGGCGTCCGGGTACATAAGCGACAACGGCACCCAGACGCCGTGGTCGAAGGGACGTCTGCTGTCGATGCGTGCAGGCAGGTCACTGGCGGCAAGCAGTTCAACCACCTCGCGCGTCAGCTCCGGCAGCCCTTGCGCCGGGTACTGAACTGCAAACAATTCGGGCGGAAAGCCACCGAAGTCATGCCATGTCTCGGGTTGTGGATTGCCGTTGACGATCAGTTCATGACTTTCCCAGTGGGCAGACACCATCACGATGGCGCGAGGCCGCGGCAGGCTGGCAGCCAGTCGCTTCAGGGCCGGGCCGCTTTCGCCGGGTTCCAGCGCCAGCATGGGGGAGCCATGGGAAATAAACAGGCTGGGGAACATTTAAAGCTCCAGAATAGAGGGATGACTCATAGTGGGTCATTTTTATGATCTAAATCTAATATAAGTTCTGGCGCTTTTTTATCGAATTTTCAGGAGGTTTCATGCAGGCGGATTTTTGGCTGCAGCGCTGGGGTGCCGGGCAGATCGGCTTTCACCAGTCAGAGGTCAATAAGGACCTGCAACAATATTGGTCCTCGTTGAATGTTGCGCCAGGAGCGCGGGTTCTGGTGCCGTTATGTGGCAAGAGCCAGGACATGAGCTGGCTGAGGGGGCAGGGGTATCACGTGGTGGGCGCCGAGCTGTCCGAGGCGGCGGTAGAGAGCTATTTCACTGAGCGTAGTGAGCGGCCGCACATTACGTCACATGGCGACTTCAAGGTCTACGCTGCGCCGGGTATCGAAATCTGGTGCGGTGATTTCTTCGCGCTGACTGTGCGCGATATCGGTTATTGCGCGGCGTTTTACGACCGCGCCGCGATGATCGCCTTGCCAGCGGACATGCGTGAACGCTATGTGCGGCAGCTTGAAGCGCTGATGCCGCAGACGTGCAGTGGTTTGCTGATCACCCTGGAATACGATCAGACCCTGCTCGAAGGCCCGCCCTTCTCCGTGCCGCACACATGGCTGCACAGGGTCATGTCAGGGAACTGGGAGATCACCAAGGTCGGCGGGCAGGATACGCTGCACAGCAGTGCCAGGGGGTTGAAGGCCGGATTG
>Ga0105244_10001001_pt1 | contig 23678 bp, 16 predicted proteins | sample KBSM44metaG_FD_80423 | JGI IMG/M metagenome (GOLD analysis project Ga0105244, IMG submission 80423) | Miscanthus rhizosphere microbial communities from Kellogg Biological Station, Michigan, USA - KBS M4-4 metaG | ecosystem: Host-associated > Plants > Roots > Rhizosphere > Soil | place... | reverse complement strand
GCCAGGGAAACTGGCAAAAAAAAGACCCGGCCAAAGAGCCGGGTCAAAAACCGTGATTAGCCTGATGAGGAGATATTCCAAGAGTCCGACCTAAGGTCCCTTGGTCTATCGACTGATCTCGCGATCAGCTGAGTCCAATAATAATCATTATCATTTGCAAGTCAAATGTTTTTATCCGTGGGATAGAAATATTTTTCCTGCGCGCCCGTCACACGCTTGCCTGAGCCTTCGGCGCCTGCAGCGACTGCTCCACCATCGCCTTCGCCATATCGATCAAATACACCACTGAGAATGCCAGGTCGCGTTGATTGCCTTGATGGCTGTTCGCTGATTCGTAGGCGGTGGCGGCAGCACTGCGCAGCAGGTCCGAGGCGTGCACCAGGGCTTCTTCGTGGCTGATGTCGGGTTTGACGCGAAAGAAGGTGTCATCCGAGGGCGATGGCGACATATCTTCTTTCAAGTAATAGTCCAGGGCTCGCTGGGCGGCGCTGCTGCCGCGCATGTCGAGCAATTCGCTGGTTTCGGGTGTTTCAGGCAGGCGGTGCGGGCTTGTCGTCATAAGGGGCGGTACTCTGGGTGGGTGTCGAAAACCTTATGTTCGATGATAGTACGTATCGTATTTATGTCGTTTTATGGATTACTACAAACTGTTTATTGCCCTGAAAAATACGCATCGTATTGTCACGCACCATGGATAACTGGATAGCGTTGGTCAAAGCCAACATGAAAGACCGCAAGGTCACGCAGGATCAACTGGCCGAACGCCTGGGCATGTCCCAGGGCGGGGTGGGCCATTGGCTCAACAAACGCCGTGTGCCAAGCCTGGCCGACATGAACCGGGTTCTCGCGGAACTGGGGCTGGGCTACCTGGAAGTCGCCTTGCAGATTCGCGAAAAGACCGCCGAGGCACTGCCCGCGCAACCTCCCTACAACCCGTATTTTCGATACCCGGTCAACGATTGGACGGGCATGTGCGAAATTCGCGAAGAGCACGGCGCGTACGCCACCACCCGCTTCGAACTGACGGACTACCACGCCCGCGGGGACGCCTTCTGGCTCCCGGTGAGGGGAGACGCCATGACCGCCCCCAGCGGTCTGAGCATCGGTGCGGGCATGCTGATCCTGGTGGACCCGGCTATCGATGCCCAACCTGGCAAGCTGGTGGTCGCCCAATGGGCTGACAGCCCCCAGGCGACTTTTCGCCAACTCATGGAAGAAAGCGGCCAGCTTTACCTGGTGCCGCTCAACCCCACCTATCCGAAGCAGCGGTTCACCGAGGATTGCCGCATCCTCGGCGTGGTGGTGCAGGCCACGGCGAAGTTCTAGTCGGCTGTTTCGAGCTCCACCAGCGCGCAGCCTTCGGCAACCATTTCGCCTTCCTCGCAGAACAACGCCTTGATCACCCCGGCCTGGGGCGCACGGATGCTGTGTTCCATCTTCATGGCTTCCAGCACCACCAGTTGCATGCCGGCCTCCACGGCTTGGCCGACTTCCACCAGCACCCGCACGATGCTGCCGTTCATGGGCGCGGTCAGGCCGCCTTGATGGAACTGGCCGGCCTCGACCGCTGCAATCGGGTCGAACAGGCTGACCGCGTGCAACTCGCCATCCCAGCGCAGGTACAGGGTGCTTTCGCTGCGCACCGCCAGATGAGCGCGGCGTACGCCCTGGTGCTCGATCAGCAGTTGTTCGCCGCGCAACAGCGGGGGCTGGGTGGGTAATGTCACCAACCGATCCTGCCCATTGCAGCTCAAGTGCAGCGAGACTTCGGCGGGCAGGCCGGCACGAAAACCGCGCGTGTCCGCCCAAGGCCCGTCACCGGCCGGCAAGCTCTGTATGAACGCCGCGGCCGCGGCCTGCCAGAACTCATCGCCCAAGGCGCCAGGTACCGGCAGCAGCTCATCCTGATAGCGCGGGATAAACCCGGTATCCAGTTCCGCCGCGGCAAACGCGGGGTGGGCGATGATTCGACGCAGGAAGCTCAGGTTGGTCCGCAGCCCGCCCACCGCAAATTCATCCAGCATGCTCAACAGCCGCAATCGCGCCTGTTCACGGTCTTCGCCCCAGGCAATCAGCTTGCCGAGCATCGGGTCGTAGAAGGGCGACACGCTGTCGCCCTGCTCGACGCCGCTGTCCACGCGTCGCCCCGGGCCGGGGGCTGATTCGCGGTACAGCGCCAGGTGCCCGGTGGCCGGCAGGAAATCGTTGGAGGGGTCTTCGGCGTACAGCCGTACTTCGATGGCATGGCCGATCAGCGGCACTTGTGCCTGGGTGATCGGCAGCGCTTCACCCTGGGCCACGCGAATCTGCCAGGCCACCAGATCGAGGCCGGTAATCGCTTCAGTCACCGGGTGTTCCACTTGCAGGCGCGTGTTCATTTCCATAAAGAAAAACTCGCCACGGGCATCCAGCAGAAATTCCACCGTGCCCGCGCCCACATAGCCAATGGCCTGGGCTGCGCGTACCGCCGCTTCGCCCATGGCCTTGCGCTGTTCAGTACTCAAGCCAGGCGCCGGGGCTTCCTCGACGACTTTTTGGTGCCGACGCTGGATCGAGCAATCGCGCTCATTGAGGTACAGGCAATGCCCCTGCTGGTCGGCAAACACCTGGATCTCCACATGGCGCGGCTTGAGCAGGTATTTTTCCACCAGCATCTGCCCATTGCCGAACGACGACAGCGCCTCGCGCTGGGCAGAGGCCAATGCCTCGGCCAACTGACTGACGTCCTCGACCACTTTCATTCCCTTGCCGCCGCCGCCGGCCGTGGCCTTGAGCAGCACCGGGTAGCCGATACGCGCGCAGGCATCGCGGAACGTCTCCAGGTCCTGGGCTTCGCCGTGGTAACCCGGCACCAGCGGCACGCCGGCGGTCTCCATCAACGCCTTGGCGGCCGACTTGCTGCCCATGGCGTCGATCGCCGAGGCGGGCGGGCCGAGGAAGATCAAGCCAGCGGCCTCGACCGCGCGGGCAAACCCTGCGTTTTCCGACAGGAAGCCGTAGCCCGGATGAATCGCCTGGGCGCCGCTGGACTGGGCCGCGGCGATCAATTTGTCAATCTGCAGGTAGCTGTCCGTGGCTTTGCTGCCCCCCAGGTCGACGCGGATATCTGCCTCGCGACTATGGCGCGCGTCGCGGTCCGTGGCGCTGTGTACAGCGACGGTGGTCAAGCCCATGGCCTTGGCGGTGCGCATCACCCGGCAGGCGATTTCACCACGGTTGGCCACCAGTACGGTGATCAGTGTGCTCATGAGCGGGGCTCCTGGGATTGCCAGCTGGGCGTACGTTTTTGCAGGAACGCGCGCAAGCCTTCCTGGCCTTCGGCGCTGACGCGAATGCGGGCGATGGCATTTTCGCAATAGCGGCGCAGGGCCGGGGTGAGGGCGCCGTTACCGACCTCGCGCAATAAGTCTTTGCTGGCGCGCATCGCCGCCGGGCTGTTTTGCAGCAGGTTGGCAACCCATTGCGCGACCTGTTGTTCCAGCGTATCGGTCGGATAGCTTTCCGCCAGCAGGCCGATATCCCGCGCCCGTTGGCCGCCAAACCGTTCGGCCGTCAGCGCATAACGCCGGGCTGCGCGCTCGCCGATCGCCTGTACCACAAACGGGCTGATCACCGCTGGCGCCAAGCCAATACGCACTTCTGACAGGCAGAACTGTGCGTCATCGGCACCAATCGCCATGTCGCAGCAACTGATCAGGCCCAATGCGCCACCGTAGGCCGCGCCTTGCACCACTGCCAGGGTGGGGATCTTCAGCTTCGCCAGGTTGTACATCAGCTCGGCCAGTTCGCGGGCGTCGTCCAGGTTGGTGTGGTAGTCCAGCTCGGCCGATTGCTGCATCCAGGCCAGGTCGGCCCCGGCGCTGAAGTGCTTGCCGCGCCCGCGCAGGACCAGGAAGCGCAGGGACGGATCACCTTGCACCTGGTCGAGGGCGATGATCAGTTCGCGGATCATCTCGGCGTTGAATGCGTTGTTCTTGGCTTCACGACTGAGCCACAGCGTGGCAAAGCCACGGCTGTCGGTGATCAGTTCGAGGGTGTTGAAATCGCTCATGCAAGGAGCTCCATGATGATGAGAGGTCTCCTGTAGGAGCGAGCTTGCTCGCGAAAAACGTCCAGGCAACGCGTTCATCCAGAATGCTCGCGTTATCGTTAACGACCTTCGCGAGCAAGCTCGCTCCTACAGGTTACATGCGGAACACGCCGAAGCGGCTCGGCTCGATGGGGGCATTCAGCGCGGCAGACAGCGCCAGGGCCAGCACGTCGCGGGTCTGCATCGGGTCGATGACGCCGTCGTCCCACAAGCGCGCGCTGGAGTAGTAGGGATGGCCCTGGGTTTCATACTGGTCGAGGATCGGCTGCTTGATCGCCGCTTCTTCTTCGGCACTGAACGCAACCCCTGCACGTTCGGCCTGTTCACGCTTGACCTGCACCAGCACCCCTGCGGCCTGCTCGGCACCCATCACACCGATGCGCGCGTTCGGCCACATCCATAAAAAGCGCGGGTCGTAGGCGCGGCCGCACATCCCATAGTTACCGGCACCAAAGCTGCCGCCGATGATCACCGTGAATTTCGGCACCTTGGCGCAGGCCACGGCGGTGACCAGCTTGGCGCCATGCTTGGCGATACCGCCGGCCTCGTATTTCTGGCCGACCATAAAGCCGGTGATGTTCTGCAAGAACAGCAGCGGAATCCCGCGCTGGCAGGCCAGCTCGATAAAGTGCGCGCCTTTTTGCGCGGCTTCCGCAAACAAAATCCCGTTGTTGGCCAGGATCGCAATCGGATAGCCGTGCAAGTGGGCAAAACCGCACACCAGGGTGGTGCCGAACAGGGCCTTGAATTCATCGAACACCGAGCCGTCCACCAGCCGTGCGATCACTTCGTGCACATCGAACGGTTGCTTGGCATCGGCCGGGATCACGCCATAGAGCTCCTCGCTGCTATACAACGGCGCTACCGGCGTGCGTTGCAGCAACTGGCCCTGCTTGTGCCAATTGAGGTGGGCGACGCTGCGGCGGGCCAGGGCCAGGGCGTGCTCGTCGCTGTCGGCATAGTGGTCGGCTACGCCAGAAATCTTGCAGTGCACATCGGCACCGCCGAGGTCTTCAGCGCTGACCACTTCACCGGTCGCCGCCTTCACCAGCGGCGGGCCGGCGAGGAAGATGGTGGCCTGCTGGCGCACCATGATCGCTTCGTCGGCCATCGCCGGCACGTAGGCGCCGCCGGCGGTGCACGAACCCATCACCACGGCGATCTGCGGGATGCCCTGGGCACTCATGTTCGCCTGGTTGAAGAAGATCCGCCCGAAGTGCTCACGGTCGGGGAACACTTCATCCTGGCGCGGCAGGTTGGCGCCACCGGAGTCCACCAGGTAGATGCACGGCAGGCGATTCTGCTCGGCGATGGTTTGGGCGCGCAGGTGTTTCTTCACGGTCAGCGGGTAGTAAGAGCCGCCCTTCACCGTGGCATCGTTGGCGACGATCATGCATTCGACCCCTTCGACCCGGCCAATCCCGGCAATCACGCCGGCGGCAGGCACGTCTTCGCCATACACCTGGTGGGCGGCCAGTTGGCTGAGTTCAAGGAACGGTGAGCCTGGGTCGAGCAAGCGGTTGATGCGCTCGCGCGGCAACAGTTTGCCGCGTGAAGTGTGGCGCTCCTGGGCCTTGGCGCCGCCACCCTGCTGCACGTGGGCGAGCAGGGTGTGCAGGGCGTCGACCTGTTGGCGCATCGCTGCGTCATTGGCGATGAACTCCGCCGAGCGCGGGTTGAGCTGGGTGTGCAAGGTGGCCATGACGTGTTCCTTCAGCGGGTTTCGTTGAAGAGTTCGCGACCGATCAGCATCCGCCGAATCTCACTGGTGCCGGCACCGATTTCATACAGCTTGGCGTCACGCAGCAGGCGTCCGGCAGGGAATTCGTTGATATAGCCGTTGCCGCCGAGGATCTGGATGGCATCGAGGGCCATCTGCGTCGCGCGTTCGGCGCTGTAGAGGATCACCCCGGCCGCATCCTTGCGCGTGGTTTCGCCACGCTCGCAGGCTTGCGCCACTGCGTAGAGGTAGGCGCGGCTGGCATTGAGTTGGGTGTACATGTCGGCGACCTTGCCCTGGATCAGCTGGAATTCGCCGATGCTCTGGCCGAACTGCTTGCGGTCGTGGATGTAGGGCACGATCAGGTCCATGCACGCCTGCATGATCCCGGTCGGGCCACCGGAGAGCACCACGCGTTCGTAGTCCAGGCCGCTCATCAGCACTTTCACACCGCCGTTGAGGGCACCGAGGATATTGTCTTCGGGGACTTCCACATCATCGAAAAACAGCTCGCAGGTGTTGGAGCCGCGCATGCCCAGTTTGTCGAACTTGTTGCTGCGGCTGAAGCCTTTCCAGTCACGCTCGACGATGAATGCGGTGATGCCGTGGGGGCCCTTTTCCAGGTCGGTCTTGGCGTAGATCACATAGGTGTTGGCGTCAGGGCCGTTGGTGATCCAGGTCTTGCTGCCGTTGAGCACGTAGCGGTCGCCACGCTTGTCGGCGCGCAGCTTCATCGAGACCACATCGGAGCCGGCATTCGGCTCGCTCATGGCCAGGGCGCCCACATGTTCGCCGCTGATCAATTGAGGCAGGTACTTGAGCTTCTGCTCATGGTTGCCGTTGCGGTTGATCTGATTGACGCAGAGGTTGGAGTGGGCGCCGTAGGACAGCGCCACCGACGCCGAACCGCGGCTGATTTCTTCCATGGCCACCACGTGGGCCAGGTAACCCAGGCCGGCACCGCCGTACGCTTCCGGCACCGTGATGCCCAGCAGGCCCATGTCGCCAAACTTGCGCCACAGGTCGGCGGGAAACAGGTTGTCGATGTCGATCTGTGCCGCGCGAGGGGCGATCTCCTTGGCCACGAAGGACTGCACCTGGTCGCGCAACATGTCGATGGTTTCACCGAGGGCGAAGTTCAGGGAGGGATAACTCATGGACGGGCACCTTAAGTTGAGCTTTGTTGTTATGTGGGTGGGGCGCCGGGGGAGGGCGATCACCTTTACGTTAACGTAAGCTTGCGTTGCGGTGCTGTCAATCGTAGTTTACGTTTACGTCAACCTACAAAAAAGACAACAGGGGTCGTTATGGATCAACCGAATCCGAGCTACAGCCGTGGCTCCCAGGACAAGACGCTGCTGGCCATGACCATCGGTCAGGCCTTCGATCGCACCGTTGCGCAGCATCCCGATGGCGAAGCCCTGGTGGTGCGCCACCAACAGCGCCGCTACACCTGGCGGCAACTGGCCGAGACCGTTGACCTGCACGCCCGCGCGTTCCTGGCCCTGGGCATGCAAACCGGCGACCGCCTGGGCATCTGGGCGCCCAATTGCGCCGAATGGTGTATCAGCCAAATCGCCAGCGCCAAGCTCGGGGTGATCCTGGTCAATATCAACCCGGCCTATCGCAGCAGTGAGTTGGAATACGTGCTCAAGCAATCCGGTTGCCAGTGGCTGGTGTGCGCCGGGTCATTCAAGACGTCCGATTACCATGCCATGGTGCAGGCGCTGAAGCCCGACCTGCGTGGCGTCATCAGCCTTGACCCCAGCCCGCCCCCGGATTTCCTGCCCTGGTCGCAGTTGGCGGCACTCGGGGCGGGAGTCGCGCCGGAACAGGTGCGCAGCCGTCAAGCCAGCCTGAGCTTTGATCAAGCCGTCAATATCCAGTACACCTCCGGCACTACCGGCTTCCCCAAGGGAGCCACCCTCAGTCACCACAACATCCTCAACAACGGCTACATGGTCGGCGAAAGCCTGGGCCTCACCGCGCAGGATCGCCTGGTGATCCCGGTGCCGCTGTACCACTGCTTTGGCATGGTGATGGGCAACCTGGGCTGTATCACCCATGGCACCACCATGATCTACCCCAATGACGGCTTCGATCCGCTGCTGACGCTCACCGCCGTCGCCGAAGAGCGCGCCACTGGCCTGTACGGCGTGCCCACCATGTTTATCGCCATGCTCGATCATCCGCGCCGGGGCGAGTTGGAGCTGTCGTCCCTGCGTACCGGCATCATGGCCGGCGCCACGTGCCCCATTGAAGTGATGCGCCGGGTCATCGGCGAATTGCATATGGGCGAGGTGCAGATTGCCTACGGCATGACCGAAACCAGCCCGGTGTCGTTGCAGACCGGCGCCGATGATGACCTGGAGCGTCGGGTCACCACGGTGGGGCGTACCCAGCCACACCTCGAACACAAGATCATCGACATCGACGGTAACACCGTGGCGCGCGGCGAGACGGGCGAGCTGTGTACCCGTGGCTACAGCGTGATGCTCGGCTACTGGAACAACCCGGAAGGTACCCGCGAGGCCATCGACGACGCGGGCTGGATGCACACCGGCGACCTGGCGACCATGGACGCGCACGGCTACGTATGCATCGCCGGGCGCAACAAAGACATGATCATTCGCGGTGGCGAGAACGTGTACTCGCGGGAGCTGGAAGAGTTTTTCTTTACCCATCCGGCGGTGGCCGACGTGCAGGTTATTGGTGTTCCGGATGAGCGTTATGGCGAAGAGATTGTGGCCTGGGTCAAGTTTCACCCTGGGCACGTGGTCAGCGCGCTGGAGTTGCACACCTGGTGCAAGGGGCGCATCGCGCACTTCAAGACGCCCAAGCATTTCAAGTTCGTGGACGAATTTCCGATGACCGTCACGGGCAAGGTCCAGAAATTCCGCATGCGCGAGATCAGTATCGAGGAGTTGGCGTCGCGCAACGACTGAGGGAAAGCGCCGCTGCCTGAGGAGGCGTGCACACAGCACAAAGGGGACCCTAGGGTCCCCTTTAATTTGTCGTTGCCTGCTCTTTTTTTATTATTGAGGGGCGGTCTGTTGTTGTTTTTGGTAACCGTGACCCTTTACCGCTGTTTTTGGCGACCCCCATCCGGGGTCAAGAGCAAACGTATTTTTTTGAGCGCTGATCTGCTTCTTCGCAAGCGATCCAACCAGTGGCAGCTACCTGAGGTAGTTTTATTTTTCTCTATCCGGTTGCGGGTTTCGGCATGCCGTACCCTGCGAAGCACATCTTCTCCAAAAAAATCTGTTAGCTGCGTCTCTGCCGTGTTGTTTTTGTTATGTCAGAGTCGTTACGTCTTATTTTTATTAGGTTTGGCGCTTTTTATTCTTGTTATGCCATAGAGATAGCAGAACCCGTGCCAACTTTATAAAGTCTTTTAGAATCAATGAGTTAATTTTTGTGTGCGATTTGGCCTACGGCGAATGCCACAAAATATGTTCCCGTGTTACTCGATGTGTAGCGGTGCGGTAACACATCGTCACGGATCGGTTACTCACTGTGTGCTACGCACCTTGGCCACACGCGAACCGGTGGGGCGGCCCAGCACTGTGCAGATCTGTTGGCCGGCCCGGATCAGTTGCTCCAGGTCGATGCCCGTGTGGATCCCCAGCCCATCGAGCAGGTACACCACGTCCTCGGTGGCGACGTTACCGCTGGCGCCCTTGGCGTAGGGGCAGCCGCCGAGGCCCGCGATAGAGCTGTCGAACACATTGATCCCTTCCAACAGGCTGGCGTAGACATTGGCGATCGCCTGCCCATACGTGTCGTGGAAGTGCCCCGCCAACTTGTCCCGCGGTACCTGCGCACCCACCACCTCGAACAGCCGCCGCGTGGCGCCGGCCGTGCCGGTGCCGATGGTGTCGCCCAGGGACACTTCATAGCAGCCCATGGCATACAGCTCACGAGCCACTGCCGCCACTTGCTCCGGGGCGACCGCGCCTTCGTACGGGCAACCCAGCACACAGGACACATAGCCACGCACACTGATGCCGTGCTGCTTGGCCGCCGCCATGATCGGCGCAAAACGCTCCAGGCTTTCGCTGATGGAGCAGTTGATATTGCGCTGGGAAAACGCCTCGGAGGATGCCGCAAACACTGCGACTTCCTTCACGCCGGCCGCCAGCGCGTCTTCAAACCCGCGCAGGTTCGGTGCCAACGCGCCATAGGTGACACCGGGCTTGCGCTGGATCTGCGCAAACACCTCAGCGGAACCGGCCATCTGTGGCACCCATTTGGGCGAGACGAAACTGCCCACCTCGATATAGCCCAGGCCGGCGGCACTCAGGGCATCCACCAACTGCACCTTGTCGGCCACGCTGATGGGTTGGGCTTCGTTCTGCAAACCGTCGCGCGGGCCGACTTCGACCAGGCGCACGTGGTAGGGGAGGGACATGGCAACTACCTTCTGTTCAATGGCCAGCCTGGCCTTGGATGGTCTCGGCCAGGGCCTGGGTGCAGCGCTCTTCGGCGGTGTCCAGTTCCAGCTTCATTTGTTCGATATCCAGCAACTGTTGCTCCAACTGTTCACGGCGTTCGGCGATCTTCGCCAGCATGCTGTTGAGCTGGATATGGTTGCCGCTGGCGGGGTCGTAGAGTTCGATCAATTCACGGCACTCGGCCAGGGAAAAACCGATGCGCTTGCCACGCAGGATCAGCTTCAGGCTGACCTTGTCCCGCGCCGAGTAGATGCGTTCCTGGCCTCGGCGTTCCGGGGCCAGCAGGCCTTGTTCTTCATAGAAGCGAATGGCGCGGGTGGTGATGTCGAGCTCGCGGGCGAGGTCGGAGATGCTGTAGGTCGTGCTCATGGGGGCGCTCAAGAAGGTCTTGGCGTTAAGCTAATGGCAGGTTGACGTGAACGTCAAGGGCCGCTGCGCAGCCCATCGGGGGCAAGCCCCCTCCCACAGGGGAGGCTTTTCACCCTCAGGCCTGCTGTTTATCCAGCTTCTTTTCGTGAGCCGTGACTTGCTGGCACAACTCGATCATTTGCTCACGCATCCAGCGGTTGGCCGGGTCCTGGTCGGTGCTTTCGTGCCAGTACAGGTGGGTTTCCACCGGCGGCACGTCATTGACCGGCAGGTTGAACCAGTGCAGGTCATGACGGCGGGCGAAGCGTTCGGGCACGGTCATCACCATGTCGGTCTGCTGCAACACTTGGGAGGCCATCAGGTAATGCTGGGAGCGCAGGGCAATCTTGCGCTGGATGCCCATCTTGCCCAGGGCCAGGTCGACATGGCCCAGGCCATTTCGGCGGCTGGAGATATGGATATGGGTCAGCGACAGGTAGTCATCCAAGGTGAATTTGTCCTTGCCCGCCATGGGATGGCCCTTGCGCATGGCACAGACGTAGCGGTCTTCCATCAGCTTGACGTGGCGCACCTGCGGGTCGGTGTTGAGCGGCGCGTCCACGGCAAAATCCAGGCGCCCGGCGGCCAGTTCCTTGGTGGTTTCGCGGCGCTTGGACAGGAAACTCTCGATCACCACCGTCGGTGCCAGGCGGCGCAGACGCTGGAACAGCAACGGCAGGATCACCGCCTCGGTGAGGTCGGTCATGCTGATGCGATAGGTCTTGGCCGCCTGCTGAGGGTTGAAAATCCGGCTTTCCTGCACCGACACCCGCAGCAATGACAACGCATTGCGCACCGGACCGATGATGTTCTGCGCCATCGGCGTGGGCACCATGCCTTGGGCGGTGCGCACGAACAGCGGGTCGTTGAAGGTCTCGCGCAAGCGGGCCAGAGCGTTGGATACCGCTGGTTGGGTAATGCCGACAATCTGCCCGGCGCGGGTCAGGTTGGCTTCGGTGTAGATCGCGTCAAAGACGATGAAGAGGTTGAGGTCGACCTTGCTCAGATTCATTTCGTTGCGCTCTTATTGTTAGGTGGCCATACGTCGATCATATATCGGTGATGAATGTTAATACACGCCGAGAATAGGCTAGGTAAATTATCAACGCTGTTCTAGCATCGAATGCATGACCTAAACAACCTCTCCAAGAAGGGAGCTGCTCATGGATTTCGCCTATTCGCCCAAGGTTCAGGAACTGCGTGAACGCGTTACAGCGTTCATGGACGCTTACGTTTACCCGGCCGAGCCGGTGTTCGAACGCCAGGTCAGCGAAGGCGACCGCTGGCAGCCCACCGCGATCATGGAAGAGCTGAAGGCGAAAGCCAAAGCCGAGGGCCTGTGGAACCTGTTCCTGCCTGAATCCGAGCTGGGCGCCGGCCTGACCAACCTTGAATACGCGCCACTGGCCGAGATCATGGGCCGCTCGCTGCTGGGCCCGGAGCCGTTCAACTGCTCGGCCCCCGACACCGGCAACATGGAAGTGCTGGTGCGCTACGCCAACGAAGAGCAGAAACAACGCTGGCTCCAACCGCTGCTGCGCGGCGAAATCCGCTCAGCCTTCGCCATGACCGAGCCCGATGTGGCGTCCTCGGACGCCACCAACATGGCTGCCCGCGCCGAGCGCCAGGGCGACGAGTGGGTGATCAACGGCAAGAAGTGGTGGACCTCCGGCGCCTGCGACCCGCGCTGCAAGATCCTGATCTTCATGGGCCTGAGCAATCCTGATGCACCGCGTCACCAGCAACACTCGATGATCCTGGTGCCGGTGGACGCCCCGGGGGTGAAAATTGTGCGCCCGCTGCCGGTGTTCGGTTACGACGACGCGCCCCATGGCCACGCCGAAGTGCTGTTCGACAATGTGCGCGTGCCGTATGAAAACGTGCTGCTCGGCGAAGGCCGTGGCTTTGAAATCGCCCAAGGTCGCCTTGGCCCGGGCCGCATCCACCACTGCATGCGCTCCATCGGCATGGCCGAGCGCGCACTGGAATTGATGTGCAAGCGCGCCGTCAGCCGCACCGCATTCGGCAAGCCATTGGCACGCCTGGGCGGCAATATCGACAAGATCGCCGACTCGCGCATGGAAATTGACATGGCGCGCCTGCTGACCTTGAAAGCGGCGTACATGATGGACACCGTGGGCAACAAAGTGGCGAAAAGCGAAATCGCCCAGATCAAGGTCGTGGCGCCGAATGTGGCGTTGAAAGTGATCGACCGCGCAATCCAGATTCATGGTGGCGCCGGGGTTTCCAACGACTTTCCGCTGGCCTACATGTACGCCATGCAACGTACCCTGCGCCTGGCCGACGGCCCGGACGAAGTGCACCGCGCGGCGATCGGCAAGTTCGAGATCGGCAAGTATGTGCCACGGGAGATGATGCGCAGCGGGCAGTAACACCGTGTCGCCTGCAATCGGGGGCAAGCCCCCTCCCACATTTTGATTTGGGAATACATTCAAAGTGTGGGAGGGGGCTTGCCCCCGATGAGGCCGGATCAGGCCCTGAAGATCCCACAGCCCTCAGTACACCCAAACCTCCACCCGCCGATTCTTGATCCGCCCTTCATCCGCGGTATTCGCCGCCACCGGCATCTGCGCGCCGAACCCGCGAATATCCCTCAGCACCACGCCGCTCTTGACCAATTCACGGCGCACCGCCATCGCCCGCAATTTCGACAGCAGCGCCGCGCGCTGCGGGTCACTCTTGGCATCGCCAAACCCTACCAGCGTCACCTGCTTGTCGAGCTTGTCGTGGCTTTTGATATAGGCCACCACGCGTTGCAGATCTTGACGCGCCTTGTTATCCAGGCTGGCGCTGCCTTCCTCGAAACGAAAATTCACCGTCAGGCGCTGGGCGTCGCGGGCGATCGCCTGATAGTCCTCGGGCATCGACGCGCGCGGCTCTACCCCAATCGCCTGCACCTGCTGTGCGATAAATCCGTTGGCCGCGACAATCGCCTGGCCTTTGCTGCTCTGGGTAAAGTCCACCAGCGCCTTGGCCCATGGATTACGTGTGGACGGTGGCAGGTAAAAGAACAGTCGTCGGGAGAGAGGGTAATCCTCCGTGGCGATCAGGCTGTTCAAGGGCAACATGGGTTGCGAGTCACCATCGACAATCGCCACCGCCTTGGCCTGACGCACATAGGGCAGGCCGATAAAGCCGATGCCATGGGGGTCACGGCTCACCGCGTCGGACAGTTGCTCGCTGGACTCGAAACGCTTGGCGGACGCCGCCAGGGGTTTGCCGCGCCGGCTCAGCACCAGTTCCTTGAAGGTGTCATAGGTACCGGACTGGTCATCGCGCGCGTACAGATTGATCGTCCCGCCGACACCGCCCAGGGCCTCCCAGGTACTGATTTCGCCATTGAAGATCTGCGCCAGTTGCTCGGTGTCCAGGGTGTCCAGCGGGTTGCGCGGATTGAGGATGATCGCCAGGCCGTCGATGGCGATGACCTGCTCGGCCTCAGGGCTTTTCAGGTCACCCAGGGGTTCGAGCTCCACCAGTTCACTGTCCTTGATCGGGCGGGATGAAGCTGCCAGGTCGGCGCTGGATTTTTTCAGCGCGACAAACCCGGTGCTGGAACCATGGGCCGCGACCTCTATGGTCACGACCTTGCCCTGGCGCGTCTTGCCGACGACCCGTTGTTCATTGGCGCCTTCGGCGGGTTCGCTGTGTACGCCTTGCAGCCCCTGCTGCTCCATCAAGCCCTTGACCAGTGCCGGCCCCAGCGCTGCGCCAATAGTGTTCGAGCCCTGGATGCGCAGGGCAGGGCCTTGGTCGGGAACGGGTAGAGGGGCAGCAACAGCCGAGAGGGAAAACGCGCTACACAACAGGAACAGAACGCGCAGCATCATGCCGGCACCTTCTCAAGCCAAAGGGAGTGCCGCGAGATTAAGTCAGTCAGGTTGCATAAATATGACTGGCATGCCGCCAATCAAACGGTGGGAGGGGCGGTGCGACGATTCGACAAGCCCGCTCGCCACAGGGGTTCAAGTTTGTCGTGCGACCGCGCTAAATCGGAGATTCATCGGGACCTCCCCCATTTGACCGAGTCCGGCCAGGGAATCAGCTCAGTTCCAACCAGATCGGCGCATGGTCAGACGGCTTCTCCAGGCCACGCAGATCGTAATCCACACCGGCATCCTTGACGCGCGGCAGCAAGCCATTGGAGGCCATGATCACGTCAATCCGCAGCCCACGCTTGGGCTCATCCTCGAACCCACGGCTGCGGTAGTCGAACCAGCTGAAACGGTCGGTCACATCGGGGTTGAGGTGACGGAAGCTGTCCACCAGGCCCCAGTTCTTCAGGCGGGCCATCCACTCGCGCTCTTCCGGCAGGAAGCTGCACTTGCCGGTTTTCAGCCAGCGCTTGGCGTTGTCGGCGCCGATGCCGATATCGCAGTCTTCCGGGGAAATATTCACGTCGCCCATCACCACCAGTGCCTGGTCATTGCTGAACTGGCTTTCCAGCAGCTGTTGCAGGTCTTCGTAGAAGCGCTGCTTGGCCGGGAACTTGGTCGGGTGGTCGCGGCTTTCGCCCTGAGGGAAGTAGCCGTTCATGATGGTCACCGGATGGCCATTTTCATCGGCGAAGGTGCCCCAGATAAAGCGGCGCTGGGCATCTTCTTCATCGCTGGCAAAGCCTTTGTGCACGCTCAAGGCTTCTTTGCGCGACAGCAGGGCCACGCCGTAGTGGCCTTTCTGGCCGTGGTAATACACGTGATAGCCCAGTGCCTGTACTTCGGCCAAGGGGAACTGGTCGTCATGCACCTTGGTTTCCTGCAGGCCAATCACGTCGGGTTGATGCTTTTCAATCAGCGCCGCCAGCTGATGGGGGCGAGCCCGCAGCCCGTTGATATTGAAGGAGACGATTTTCATGGTCGGCAGTCCAGTCTGGCAAAAGGGCGATGCTAGCGGACAAGTCGGACGGGGGCCAGCGTGGCGGTAGGACAGATGCACTGCTAATGTCTGGGAACGACTGGTGCCGCGTAAGTTCGTACTCATAAGAACGCCATCTTTTGAATGGCGCCCAGGGAGACTCACCGTATGCCTGACTCTTTAACCACCCTTGCTGAAGTTCGCTTGCTCAACAGCGACTATTCCCCCGAGGCCCGCTCCCTGCTGTATCAGGCGTATCGCCATGAGCCGACCTTTGCCTACATCTTCGAAGCCGAGCGCCCAGGCTATGAACAGCGGGTGCGCGCCACCGTGCGCGAACTGGTCAAGCAGCATTTCTTTCAGAAACTTCCCGCCATTGGCCTGTTCGTCAATGACCGGCTGATCGGCATCGCCTTGATCGCGCCGCCGCAACGGCGCCTGGGGATCACCGAAAGCTGGGCCTGGCAACTGCGCATGTGGCTGAGCACGGGTGTGCGTGGCACGCGGCGCTACCTTGATTACCATCATGCGGTGCTGGCATGCCTGCCCGCCGAATCGGTGCATGTGTTGCCGCTGCTGGGTATTCACCCACAGTTCCAGGGCAAGCATTACGGCGAACAGTTGCTGACGGCGGTGCACAACTGGTGTGCCGAGGACCCCCATTCGTCCGGTGTGGTGGTGGACACGGGGAATCCACGCTATCTGGATTTCTACCAGCGTCAGGGCTATGAGGAAATCGGCGAGGTTGCTGTAGGACCTGTCCTGGAACATGTGTTTTTTCACCCCAATCCCCAGGCGTTACAGGCTTCAATGGCTTAACGCAGAATTTTTCAGAATCATCTGTGTTCTAAGTTGCTCCCGAGGTCGTGTAGCATCCGCGCCTATGAAGTTTCCAGGAAGATTTACCAGCGGCTTGGTTCTGCTGTTCACAAGCTGCGGCGCGTTCGCGCAAAGCGAATTGGACGTACGGATCAAGCCAACGAACGATGCGCTGAAGGCCAATATCGAAGGTTATATCGGCGGGGTGGGCGATCGTGATGAAGAGGCCTTGCAACGGTTCAGCCGTGGCGCCGAGGAACAGGCGCGCAAAGCCGCCCAGGCGCTGGGGTTCTATCAGCCACGGATCGCAAGCGATGTGAAGGGCGGCAAGACTCCGCGCCTGATCCTCACCATCGACCCCGGCGAACCGGTGCATTTGCGCAACGTGACCATTCGGGTCGACGGCGAGGCCGCGAACCTCAAGGCGTTCCGCGTACCCGTCAGCGACGACCTAAAATCCGGCGCCGTGCTCAACCACGGCCACTACGAAGACGCCAAGCGTCTGATCCAGAACCAGGCCTCGCGCTACGGCTTTTTCAGCGGGCGCTTCACGCGCCAGACACTCTCGGTGGACCCCCAGGCGGGCGTCGCCGATATCGAACTGATCTATGACAGCGGCCCACGCTACACCTTGGGCAAGGTCAGCTTTGCCGGTGACACGCCGTTTGATGAAGAGCTGCTGCAACGCATGGTGCCGTTTAAAAATGGCACGCCCTACGACTCCGAACTGATCGCCGAACTCAACCAGGCCCTGCAATCCAGTGGCTTTTTTGAAGGCGTGCGCGTGGACGCCGCCCCGGCGGCTTCGGCCAATGATGTGATCCCGGTCGCCGTGCGACTGGAAACCCGCAAGCCGCGCACCATGGGCCTTGGCCTAGGGTATTCCACCGACGTCGGTCCACGGGGCAAAGCCAACTGGACCCGCCACTGGGTCAACCCCCAGGGCCACAGCTACGGCTGGGAAGCCGAACTGTCGGCACCGCGCCAGAACGTCGGGCTGTGGTACGACATTCCGCTCGACCCGCCGCTCACCGACAAACTGCGGTTTGCCGGCGGCTACCAGAATGAAGAACTGGCCAACACCGACACCCTGAGCAAGCTGCTCACCCTTGGCCCTGAATGGCACAGCAAGTTGCCCAGCGGCTGGACCCGGGTGATCTCCCTCAAATGGCAACGCGAAGAATATCGCCTGGGCGATGACTCGGGCCTGAGCAACCTGGTGATGCCGGGGATCAGCTATTCCTACCTGCGCAGCGATAACCGCATCGACCCGCACCATGGCTACCGCCTGATGTTCGATGCCAAGGTCGCCAAGGAAGGGCTCGGTTCCGATACCAACCTGCTTTACGGTACGGCCACGGTCAAGGGCCTGACCACCCTGTGGGACAATCATCGCTTCCTGGCACGGGCGCAGTTCGGTGGCAGCGCCACCAATGGCTACAAGTCGGTGCCGCCGTCGTTGCGCTTCTTCGCCGGTGGCGACCAGAGCGTGCGCGGCTATGAGTACCAGACCCTGTCGCCGGAAAACGACCAGGGCGACCGCATCGGTGGTCGCTACATGGTGGCCCTGAGCGCCGAGTACCAATATTCCATCGCCGAGAAATGGCGAATCGCGACCTTCGTCGACCAGGGCAACGCCTTCAACACCCTGGAAATCCCCAGCCTGAAAACCGGCGTCGGCGTCGGCGTACGGTGGGTCTCGCCGGTAGGACCGATCCGCCTGGACCTGGCCCATGCCTTGGAAGAACCGGGTGGGTTTCGTGTGCACTTTTCCATGGGGCCTGAGTTGTGATGCGAGGTTTGAAAATAGCGGGGCTGGCCATCGTTGCCTTTCTCGCCTTGATAGGGCTGGCGCTGTGGACGGTGCTCGGGACCCAGGCGGGCAGCCGTTGGGCCTTGGGCCACGTGCCGGGGCTGAGCGTGGAGAATTTCCAGGGGCGCCTGGGCGGCCAGTGGAGCGCCGATCATCTGCTGTGGCAGCAAGACAGCAGCCGTGTCGAACTCGACGCACCGAAGTTTGATTGGTCGCCTGCCTGCCTGCTGCGCCTGACCTTGTGCATCGATCGATTGGAGGTGGATCAAGCCAGCCTGCAATTCCCGCCCAGTACCGAGCAGAGCAGTGGCCCGATCACGCTGCCGGACCTGACGTTGCCCGTCGCCATCCAGTTGGGCGACGTTCGCGTCGGCCGGCTGCTGTTTAACGGCAGCGAACAACTCAAGGGCCTGCAACTGGCGGCGCATTGGACCGTCGCCGGTATGCAGATCGATACGGTGCACCTGCAACGGGACGACCTGGTGCTGGACCTGTCCGGCCTGCTGCAACCCACGGGCGACTGGCCGTTGACTGCCAGCGGCAACCTGAGCCTGCCTTATGCGCCAGGCGGTGCGCCGTGGAAGGTTGCGCTCAGACTCGACGGCGACCTGCTCAAGACCCTCAAGCTCGATGCCGACAGCAGTGGCTACCTGCCCGCCAAACTCAGTGGCGAACTGCAACCGCTGGTGGAGAACCTGCCAGCGCAGTTGCACATCACCGCCGATGGCTTCAAACCCAGTGCGGACTTGCCCGATACCCTGCAACTCAATCAACTCGACCTCACCGCCAAGGGCGACTTGAGCAGTGGTTACCAACTGCTGGGCAAAGCCATCCTGCCGGCGGAAAAAGGCCCGGTGGATTTATTGTTGCAAGGCACGGTCGATGCCAAGGGCGCGCAGATCGCCGGCCTGGATTTGACCGCCGGTGAGCAACAAAGCCTGAAACTCACGGCGCAGCTGGACTGGCAACAAGGTTTCAGCGCCGACGCGAAAATCGCTTGGCTGGATTTCCCCTGGCATCGCTTGTACCCGCTGGTCGACGAACCTCAGGTCGCGTTACGTACCTTTAACGGTGAAGTCTCCTATAAGGATGGCAACTACCTCGGCAACCTCAAGGCCGACCTCGACGGCCCGGCGGGCCGGTTCAATGTGGTCACGCCCTTCAGCGGCGATCTCAAGCAAGTGTTCCTGCCCGAGTTGAAACTGACCGCCGGCCAAGGCAAGGCCGAAGGCCACCTGAACCTGCAATTCGCCGACGGTATTGCCTGGGACACCGCACTGGACCTTTCGGCCCTGAACCCGGCGTACTGGGTCGGCGAATTGCCTGGCACCCTGGCGGGTCCGCTGCGCAGCAAAGGCGAATTCAAGAACGAGCAACTCAAGCTCAACGCCGACCTTGACCTCAAGGGCCGCCTGCGTGGCCAACCCGCCGTGCTGGCGGCCAAGGCCGAAGGCACAGGCGAGCAATGGACCTTGGCCAACCTGGATATCCGCTTGGGCGACAACCGCATCAACGGCAGCGGCAGCCTGCAACAACGCCTGGCCGGGCAGATCGATATCAGGCTGAGTCGCCTGGCCCAGCTGTGGCCGCAGCTACGTGGGCAGGTTAATGGCCGAATCGATGTGGCCGGTAGCCTCAAGGCGCCACAAGGCAAACTCGACCTCAAGGGCCAGCAATTGGCCTATGTCGATAATCGTCTGCAAAGCCTCACCCTCGACGCCACCCTCGATAGCGCCCAGCGCGCAAAGATCGACCTCAAGGGCAGTGGCATTCAAAGTGGCGACACCCAGGTCGGTACCCTGACCGCCAGCGCCCAAGGCGATATCCGGCGCCAGAGCGTCCAACTCGACCTGGCGGGACCGCTGCTCAAGCTGGCCCTGGCCCTCGACGGCAACCTCGACAACAGCAACTGGCGTGGGCGCCTCGCGAGCGGCGAGGTGCAGGCCGGTGGCCAGGACTGGAAGCTGCAGGCCCCGGCGAAAATCGAACGCCTGGCCGACGGCAAACTGACCTTCGCGGCCCACTGCTGGGTGTCCGGTGCAGCCAGCCTGTGCGGTGAAGACCAGCGCCTGATGCCCGAGCCGAAGCTGCGCTACCACCTCAAGCAATTCCCCATCGACAGCCTGGCGGCCTTTTTGCCGAAAGATTTCGCCTGGCAAGGCAAGCTCAACGCCGACGTTCAGCTTGACCTGCCCGGCAGTGGCCCCAAGGGCGTGGTCTCGGTGGATGCCAGCGGCGGCACCTTGCGTGTCAAGGATAAGGACCAGTGGCTGGATTTTCCCTACGACACCTTGAAGCTGGAAACCACCCTCAACCCCAAGCGTATCGACACCCAGCTCAACTTCCAGGGCGGCAAGCTCGGCGAGTTGCTGTTGCAGGCGCAGATCAACCCGTTGCCGAAAAACAAACCGATCACCGGCAATTTCAGCCTCACGGGCCTCGACCTCGCGGTGGCGCGCCCGTTTGTGCCGATGGTGGAAAAACTCACCGGCAAGCTCAACGGCAGCGGACGGATCTCCGGTGGACTGTTGGCGCCGCAGGTCAACGGCAACGTGAATCTGGTGGGTGGTGAAGTGTCCGGGCCTGAGCTGCCCGTCAGCCTCGAGGGCTTGAATGTGCAGGCGTTGATTGCCGGCGAAAGCGTGCAACTCAACGGCGCCTGGCGCAGCGGCAAGGCCGGGCAGGGCAGCCTGAAGGGGCAGATCGACTGGGGCCAGGCGCTGGCGGTGGACCTCAGCCTGCAGGGCTCGCAACTGCCGGTCACCGTAGAGCCCTACGCCGCGTTGGAAGTGGCGCCTGACCTGAAGATCAGCTTGAAGAACGACAAGCTGGCGATTGCCGGCAAGGTGCATATCCCTCGTGGCGATATCACCGTGCGCGAACTGCCGCCTTCGACGGTCAAGGTCTCCGATGACACGGTGATCGTTGGCCGCCAGACCGAGGAGGGCAAGCCGCCGATGGCGATGGCCATGGACATCGATGTCGTGGTGGGTGAAGAGCAGCTCAACTTCTCGGGCTTCGGCCTGACCGCCAAGGTTCAGGGGCATGTGCATATCGGCGACAACCTCGACACCCGGGGCGAACTGTGGCTCAACGATGGTCGCTATCGCGCCTATGGGCAACGGCTCACGGTGCGCCGCGCGCGCCTGTTGTTCGCCGGGCCCCTGGATCAACCGTTCCTCGATATTGAAGCGGTACGGGTCACCACCGAGCCGTCCAGGACCGTAACCGCCGGTATTCGCTTGAGTGGCAGTGCCGAACAGCCGACCACGCAGATCTTCTCCGAGCCGGCAATGGCCCAGGAGGACGCCCTGTCCTACCTGGTGCTGGGACGTTCGCGTACCACCACCGGCGAAGACAACAATATGCTTGCGCAAGCAGCGTTGGGCCTGGGCCTGATGGGTAGTGCCGGGGTGACCTCGGATATTGCCAATAAACTTGGCATCCAGGATTTCGACCTCGACACCCAGGGCAGCGGCAACAACACTGCCGTGGTCGCCAGCGGCAAGATCACCGAGAAACTCAGCCTGCGCTATGGCGTGGGGGTGTTCGAACCGGCCAACACCATCGCCTTGCGCTACCTGTTGAGCAAGAAGGTGTACCTGGAAGTGGCCAGCGGCGTCGCCAGTTCCCTGGATATCTTCTACAAGCGCGATTTCTGAGTCCTGCTCGGTCAAAAAAGGTAGGGGCGGCGACTCAGCGGGGGCAAGCGGACTTGTTGTGGCGAGCGGGCTTGTTGTGGTGAGCGGGCTTGCCCCGCGTTGGGCTGCGCAGCAGCCCCAAAACCAGGCTCCGCGGTGTGTCAGTAAAAAACACATCGCCTGTAATGGGGCCGCTTCGCGCCCCAACGCGGGGCAAGCCCGCTCGCCACAACAAGCCCGCTTGCCACAGTAAGCCCGCTCGCCACAGTTACAGTGTTCGCCTTTAACTGACTGGCATTAAGACAAGCCCGCTCTCCACAGGGATTCCACTTTGCTGTGTGACAGCGCCAAATCGGAGATTGGGTGGGACCACCCAACCCACAGGTTTGACCGCATTTCCCCCCGACCGCCAGCCAATTACTAAGCAAGCTAATTATTTAATTTGACATTCGCTGCCTAAGCAGTAACATCTCGTCATACATTAACTGCCTAGGCAGTAATAAGGTGGCTTTCGATGAAACACTTCACCCCTGACAACTTCCACAACTGCCACCTCGGCCTGTTGCTGGGTCGTGCCGCCATCCTCAAGGACCGCATCATCGACGCCCACATGGAACCCCACGGCATTACCGCCGCGCAGTTCAAGGTGTTGATCATCATGGCCCAGTTCGGTGTCGACACCCCGGCGGAGCTGTGTCGCAACCTGTCCCTGGACAGCGGTTCGATGACCCGCATGCTTGATCGCCTGGAGCAAAAGGGCCTGCTGGACCGCAAGCGTTCCGAACTGGACCGCCGTCAGGTGCAGTTGGTGCTCACCGCCGACGGTCAGCGCTTGGCGGACATGCTCCCGCACATCGGCGCCGACGCGTTGAACCAGTTGGCTGGCGCCTTGGAGCCCGGCGAGCTGGAAACCCTGGAAAAGATCCTCAAGAAAATTCTGATAGCTGCTGGTGATCCCATCACCCTTCAGCGGGTAGGTAAAGAATGAACACACGTGCCCTTTGCCTGGTGCTGATGGCCATGAGCATGGCCGGTTGCGCCAACTTCAGTGGCCTCGACACCCAGGGTCAACGCCTCGATGCCAACACCCTGCAAACCGGCAAGTCCCTCAGTGGCGTGAGCCTGTCGGCCGCCGCCTGGCCCAGCGCCGACTGGTGGAAAAGCCTCGGTGACCCGCAACTCGACAGCCTGATCCAGGAAGCCCTGCAAAACAGCCCGGATATGCAAGTCGCCAGCGCGCGTGCCCACCAGGCCGAAGCAGCGGCGTATGCGGCCAACGCTGCACGTATGCCGACCCTGGACGCCAGCGCCGGCGTCAGCCGTTCACGCCTGGCCAAGGATCAGGACCCGCTGGGTCAGGGCGATGCCTACGCCACCGTGCGCAACATCGGTGCCAGCTTCAATTACAACTTCGACTTATGGGGTGGCCAACGCGCCGCCTGGGAAGCCGCGTTGGGCCAGGCCCGCGCCGCCGAAGTCGACCAGCAGGCCGCGCGCCTGACCCTGGCGGCCAACGTGGCCAAAGCCTACAGCGACCTGGGCCAGGCCCATATCGTGCGTGACCTGGCCAATGACGACCTCAAGCGCACCCGGCAAATGCTCGACCTGGGCAAGCGTCGGCTGAATTCGGGTATCGACAGCCAGTACCAGTACCAGCAGACCGAAAGCCTGGAAGCCAGCTCCCAATCACAACTGATCGATGCCGAAAAGCAACTGCAGAGCGCCAAGATCGCCCTCGCGGTGTTGCTCGGCAAAGGCCCGGACCGTGGCAACGAACTGGTACGCCCCAACGTGCTGAAACCCAGTGCCGTCGCGGTGCCTTCGGTGCTGCCTGCCGAACTGCTCGGCCGGCGCCCGG
>Ga0105244_10001000_pt1 | contig 23680 bp, 20 predicted proteins | sample KBSM44metaG_FD_80423 | JGI IMG/M metagenome (GOLD analysis project Ga0105244, IMG submission 80423) | Miscanthus rhizosphere microbial communities from Kellogg Biological Station, Michigan, USA - KBS M4-4 metaG | ecosystem: Host-associated > Plants > Roots > Rhizosphere > Soil | place... | reverse complement strand
CGGCGAAGCCTGGATGAAAAAACGACTACTGACGGCGCTGAACCTGAAGGTCGGCGACAGCATCGATGTCGGCATGAACACCCTGCGCCTCGCCCGTATCCTCACCTACGAAACCGACCGAGCCGGCAACTTCTACAGTCTCACGCCACGGGTGATGATCAACCTGTCGGACCTGGACGCCACCGGCGTGGTCCAGCCGGGTAGCCGCGTGAGCTACCGCGAACTGTGGCGCGCACCTCAGGGCAGTACAGCACTGCAAACCTACCGCGACCTGGTCAAGCCAGGGCTTGCCGCCAACCAGCGCCTGCAGGATTCACGCGACGGCAACCAACAGATCGGCGGCGCCCTGGGCAAGGCCGAACGCTACCTGAACATGGCCAGCCTGGTCGCAGTGCTGCTGGCTGGGGTGGCCGTGGCATTGTCCGCCAACCGCTTCGCCAGCCGACGCTTCGATGCCAGTGCCTTGCTACGCTGCCTCGGGCTGTCACGGCGCGAAGCCATGCTGTTGTTCAGCGTGCAACTGGCCGTGCTGGGCCTGCTGGCAAGCCTCGCCGGCGCACTGCTGGGCTGGCTGGCACAATTTGGCCTGTTCTATTTCCTGCACGATCTGCTGCCAGCCGATGTGCCACCGGGTGGGCTGCTGCCCGCCGTCGCGGGCATCGGCACCGGGCTGGTCGCCCTCGCCGGCTTCGCGCTGCCGCCACTGGCCGCGCTGGGCCGCGTGCCACCGTTGCGGGTGTTGCGCCGCGACCTGCTGCCAATCCCCTCCAGCACCTGGATGGTCTACGGTGCGGCATTGTTCGCCCTGGGCCTGATCATGTGGCGCCTGAGCCTCGACTTGGTGTTGACCTTCGCCCTACTGGGCGGTGGTGTCATCGCCGCGCTGATTCTCGGCGGCTTGCTCCTGCTGCTGTTGCAAAGCCTGCGACGGCTGCTGGCGCGCGCCTCCTTGCCGTGGCGCCTGGGGCTTGGCCAATTGCTGCGCCACCCACTGGCAGCGGCAGGCCAATCCCTGGCGTTTGGCCTGATCCTGCTGTCCATGGGGTTGATTGCCTTATTGCGCGGCGAACTGCTCGACACTTGGCAGAACCAGTTGCCCAAGGACGCGCCCAACTATTTCGCCCTGAACATCCTGCCGGCCGACAAGGACGCCTTTGGCGCCCGCCTGCTGGAGGTGCAAGCGCAATCGGCGCCACTGTATCCAGTGGTGCCGGGCCGACTGATCAGCATCAATGGCGAGCCGGTACAGCAGATCGTCAGCAAGGACTCCAGCGGCGATCGTGCGGTGCAACGCGATTTGAGCCTGACCTGGGCCGCCGACCTGCCACCGGGCAACGTCGTGACAGCCGGTTCCTGGTGGTCGCAGCAGCCGGGCGATGAAATACCTGGTGTGTCGGTGGAGGCCAAGGTCGCCGAGAGCCTCAAGCTCAAGCTCGACGACCACCTGGTCTTCACCGTGGGCGGGGAAAACCGCGAAGCGCGGGTGACCAGCCTGCGTACCATCAACTGGGACAACTTCCAGCCCAACTTCTTCATGATTTTCCAGCCGGGCACCTTGAAGGACCTGCCGGCCACTTACCTCACCAGCTTCTACCTGGCGCCAGGCCATGACCAACAGATCGTCGACCTCTCCAGGGCCTTCCCGGCGGTAACCATCCTGCAGGTCGAGGCACTGCTGGAACAACTGCGCAGCATCCTCGCCCAGGTGACCCTGGCGGTGGAGTATGTGCTGCTGTTCGTGTTAGCCGCCGGGATGGCCGTGCTGTTCTCCGGCTTGCAGGCCACCCTGGACGAGCGGATCCGCCAGGGTGCGCTGCTACGGGCACTGGGCGCCGAACGCAAGCTGCTGATCAAGGCGCGGCGCATCGAGTTCGGTTTGCTGGGTGCGGTCAGCGGCCTGCTGGCCGCACTGGGCACTGAACTGGTGACGCTGGTGTTGTACCGCTACGCCTTTGACCTGGCCTGGCACCCTCACCCGTGGCTATTGCTGTTGCCGGTCATCGGAGCGGTGCTGATCGGGGGGGCCGGTGTATTCGGCACACGCCGAGCGTTGAATGCCAGCCCGCTGACGGTGCTGCGCGAAGGTTGAAACGATGATGGCCCGCGCACTCTTCAGTGCGCGGGCCATCAAGGGTTACTTCACATACTCGATACCGGTGATCCACCAGCACACCTCGCCGCCGGGGGTCTGCACAATGGCCTCATCGTCCACCTCCTTGCGCAGCAAGGCCCTGGCCATGGGCGAGTCGATGGAGATGTAATCCATCCGATCATAAATCTCGTCATACCCGACGATGCGAAAGCGCTTGGTGTCACCCGCCTCGTTTTCGATATCGACCCAAGCGCCGAAAAACACCTTGCCCTCCTGCTCGGGCATGTACTCCACGACCCGCATGTCTTCCAGGCGTTTGCGCAGGTAGCGCACACGCCGATCAATCTCGCGCAGCAGCTTCTTGTTGTACTGGTAATCGGCGTTTTCACTGCGATCCCCCAGGGAGGCTGCCCAAGTCACCTTGCGGGTGGTGTCCGGGCGTTTTTCGCGCCACAGGTAATCCAGCTCTTTTTTCAGCGCTTCATGACCTTCTTTGGTAATCAGCTTGGTACTCAAACGCGTGCATCCCCAGGCAAAGTCCAACGGTGCCGATCCGCCAGGGCTTCTTGCCCTGGCGTCGGCGGGCTGGGGTTGATGATAAATGAACCGAGGAAAGTAGCCAGGCCGCTGAACAGTTCCGAGCCGCCTCAAGCCTGCAGAGACTGATCCAGTTCACCCAGCACACTTCGCAGGCTCAGTTGCAGTTGCGATAACTGTGTCGTCATTCGCGCCAGTTCCTGAGCCTTCTGGTTGATCGCCGAGGCTTGAGCATCCAATTCAGCTGCGCGTTGCTCCTGCTCACGTGCGCCGTTCTCAACATGCGATTGCTCCTGCTGCAATCGTGCCTGCCACTGCTCCAGCATCGACTCGCGCTCGGTAATCGCAAGCTTCTGCTGTGTCAGTTCCTGGGCAACTCGAGGCTCAGCGTGCTGTCGACTTCAACCAACACGGCTTGATCCATCTGCGCGATATTTTTCGGCTCTACAAACGGCGCGGTTGCGACGTCGGCGGGCTGCGGCGCTTCTTCAGTGGGTAACGCAGGAGGTTGCTGCGGCGCGGATTCCGGCGGGCTTGCATCCTTGGTGGCCGCGGTCATTTGTGAAGAGAAGCGAATGGACGGCACGATCAATGAAGCACTCTCGATCGCCGGCAGCACAGGAGCGGACATGCCCAACGTCACCACTTTCATCACCAGGGCTTTCTTGATGATCACCGAATGATGATCTTCAGGCCTCGCCGGTGGCAGTTTGCAGCCTTTCAAATCAATAAAGTGATACGGGACGGGGGGCTCGACACCTCCCGCTTTGCCTCCTGATCCGGCAGCCACCATGAGAATGTGTTTAAACACCTGCATGGCGACTTGCAGGTCTTCCCGGGAGTCCACCCCACTTAAAAAATACCGCTCGAGTTTCTTGCGCAGCATGGCGATGTAAACCCTGGAACTGCCCGGTTCCAACTCCTCGTCGAGGCTATAGGCAAGATAGTTGGACTGGGTCTGGGCAACCGCAAACCCACAGAGCAAAGCACCGTTGACGGGGGCATCTTGACCACCACGTTCAAGAACAAGAGTACGTAGAAGCATCATGACAAACAGGCCTCACTGTAAAAAGGGCGACATTACATAAACAGCAGATAAATCATCGACACGCCATAAACATCAGAGCAATTCAATTGTTTCAGCGAACATCCAAATCAAGCGTAGGACTTGTCTTATAAAAGCCAACGTACATTTTCAAGCCAAATAATTGAACGTACTCTCATTCGAAACCACTCACTACTGCGCGTGAGAAAATCACCAATATTTCAACTTTTCCTACACCCTTAAAATGCTCTAGCCCACCCACCTGGTAGAACAATGATAGAAATAAGCAACCTGACAAAAACCCTGGGTATGAAGCGTGCAATCAGCGACTTGTCATTTTGCATTGAACATCAAGAGTGTGTAGGCCTGCTGGGCAGTAGTGGCGCGGGGAAAACCACACTCCTGAACTTGATGGCGGGGGTCATGAAGCCCACCACCGGCCATATAAAAATCGAAAGATTCAATATCGGCTCCCATCCCGTTCAAGCCAAGAAACAGATTGGCTACCAACTTGATACAGGCCTCTGTCATTGCACCCTGTCAGTCAACGGTTTTCTAAACTTCATCGCCTCTGTGCACGGGTTCAGGGGCGCGGAACATCGCAGACGCGTAGACATGGCAGCGTCACGCCTGGCGTTATGGCCGGTATTCGATTACCCCATCAACACGCTTTCGTTCGGCTTGAAACGCAAGGTGGCCATTGCCCAGGCCATCCTCCACGATCCCAGGGTGTTGCTGCTTGACGAGCCAACCGCAGGACTGACGCCGACCCAACAACTCAAGCTGATGACGCTTATCCGATCCCTGGCCGAAGAAATGGTAGTCATTGTCACCTCTCGCCATGGCGACGAACTGGCCAATCTCTGCACCCGCGCCCTGGTACTCGCAGACGGGCACCTGGTTGCCGACGCGCCGCTGGCCCAGTTGCAACGCAACTCTCGCCACTCCCAAGCCATCACCCTGGCCTGTGACACCCCGCTTGACCTGTTGGCCCTGGCGGTTCTACCCGGCGTCGCGGGTATCGAAGAAAACCGACTCGCGCCGGGTACGGTCACCGTGCTCGCCATGCCTGGGCATGCCATCTATCCACCCATCAATGCACTTATCGCCAGCCGGGGATGGAACATAACAGCGGTCAGCCTGGAGCCCGGGCGCCTGAGCGATGTCGTTAATCACCTGAGTCAAGGAAGCCCGCTTTGAAACAGGTATCCGTCATTTTCAAGCATCAACTCATCCGTTATGCCTGCGTGCCAGGCACCTACCTGCATGTCGCGGTTTTCCTGGCGTTATCTGCTGCGTTGGGCCTACTGACAAACCAGTGGCTGGAACAGGAAAGCAACGATTTACAGGCCTTCTTCCGGTTTCACCCCTGGCTTTACCTGTGGTTGATACCCGCACTGTCGATGCAGTTATGGGCCGATGAGTGCAACCGCGGCTTTTTCGAGTTGATGCAAGCCTTGCCCATTACACCGGCAGAGCACGTCATCGGAAAGTTCCTGGCAGGCTGGGTAATCAGCGCAATCGCCTTATCACTGACATTCCCTGTCGTAATAGCTGCCAACTTGCTGGGCACTGCGGACAACACCGTTATTTTTTCGCAATACATGGTCAGTTGGCTATTGGCCGGGAGTTATCTGTCGGTAGGCTGTTTCATCTGCACCTTGACCCATCGTAGAACCGTTATCTTCATATTGACGATCTGCCTGTTACTTGTGGCCTGCGCGCTTTCTTCGATCCTGGACGCGCTTGAACACCAGGCCCCCATCTGGTTGATCGATAGCCTGGCTACCCTGGACTCCCTATTACGCTTTGGCACTGTCGGCTATGGAAAACTTACCCTGCATGACACTTTGTATTTCATCAGCATGATCTTGGCCTTTCTATTTGCGGCGACTGTCACGCTTAACGCTAAAAACCGCTGACAAGGAAAGCACGCTATGCATTCCGCTCTTCGCTCAGGTATCACACTGATCGTCATCCTATTGCTGTTTCTGGCGTTCAACTTAGTGTGGATAGGCAAGATTCCGAATATTCGGTGGGACTTCTCACAGGAAAAACTTTACACGTTGTCGCCTGCCGCACACCAATTGGCAGCAACGCTCGAGGGTCCGGTGGATTTGTATTTTTTCAACGATCAACTGCACCCCAAACGAAGCAGCATTGAGAAACGCTTTGGCCTGCGAGTGGAGGACCTGCTCAAGGAATACGAAAAAGCGGCGTCGGGCAGGATCAATCTGCACATCATTCACCCCGCTCCTTTTTCAGAAGATGCCTACAAGGCAGGGTTGTTTGGCCTTGACGACCAGTACGGTTTATTCGGGCTTATCGGCACCCGCGCCGGCCAGAGCGCGCAACGTATCGAAGCCTTCAGCAGTGATCGCGAAGCATTGCTCGAGTATGAAATCGGCCACTTGCTGCAAAACCTGTCAAACCCCGACCCCAGGTCGGTGGGTCTGCTCTCAGGGGTATCCATCAATAAATCCGCTGGGCGCCTGCTGACGCAATTGAGGCGACATTTCAATGTCATGGAGTTGGCGCCGCACCTTGAGCGCATGCCTCAAGGCATCAAGACGTTGATGGTCATCCATCCGGAAAAACTGCCTGATCGGGCCCTGTATGCGATCGATCAGTTTGTATTGGGCGGCGGCAAAATAGTGGTGTTTACCGAACCGTCAAGCGGCGCACCGACCAGGTTCGGCTCAATGCTGGCTGGCTGGGGCGTGCATCTGCAGACGGACGGGATACTCGTCGACACTACCTATACCATCCCCCAAGGCCTGTTGGCGCTGCCTCGCGAAGCGACAAACGCCAACGACATCAGCAGTAGAAGGGTCAGCGCGCTGACAATGTCGAGCGTTGGCGCACTCGCGCGCGCCGAGAAAGTCCGCACCCGCTTCACTCCGCTGCTCCAGGGTTCAGCGCAATCCCGATGGGTGATCGCTGGGATTAGCGTGCCCGCCGATAAAGCCTCTCCCGAAGCCCAGCGCGCAGTGATCGCCGCGCGTATCGAGGGGCCGGCCTACTCTGCATTCACGGACGGTATCGGCGGACTGCCTGCCGGATTGCAGAAAGCTTCGCAGATTCATGCCGTCGTCGTGGCTGACGCCGACATGCTCAGTGACGCCCTGAATGACCCAGGCAACAACGACAACATAAGGTTTGCCCTCAATATACTGGACAACCTGGCCGCTCCCGAAGCGCTTGCCGATATCCGCCCCCGATCAATGACAGGCCACACACTGCACGTGTTGAAAGCCATGGGGGCGGCCGCTGAACAACACTACCGAGAAAAGGCGGGTGAGCTGGAACTAAGCCTTGAGCGAACGGAACGGGAGTGGCAGACGCTGCACCCGCAAGCAGTGACGCTCACTCCCCAGTCGGTTGACATCAGCACCCGACTGCAAGCACTCAACAAAGAACGGCTGCGTTTGCCCATGGAATTGCACGGTTTGAAGGTCGAGGCCTACGCCGAACTGCAGCGCCTGAAATTCATCATCAAGCTGGTACTGATCGCGGCCGTGCCGCTGGTGCTGTGCCTGATTGCCTGGGCGCTGCTCCTGTACCAGAACCGTCACCGCACTTTGCCACCCGTGGCTTTTGACTGACCCTTCAGCGACGGGCAATCAGCCCCTGGCGCGCGATGCGCACCAAGTGTCCAATCACTTCGTCTGCCGCATAGGCGCTGGGGGCCTGGATCACAGCCAGGTCAAAGCTGTTGTTGGCAAACCGGGCCAGAGAATCACCCGCTTCCACAAATTGGATAAGGAAGGCCGAAGGGCGTCCGCTGCGACGCGGCCAGCCGTCCAGGTAACGCAACAGCGTCGGCTGGTGCTTGCCACCCAGCAGGATTTTAGGATTGCGTTGAGTCAGGTCCGCGGTGATCGGGGCCAGGCGTATCAGGGGGCGTAGTGCATTCATCGTGTCGTGTCTCTGCCTCAAAAGTCTGCGGGCAGGTGAGAGGCAACACCGAACCAGCGCTTTAGCGGTATTTCGAAACCTGCCTCGGGGTGAGTGCATGCTTCTGTCAGGACTGCATTGAGTCCCGCTGGCGCCCCGCAATTAGCTGTTTAAATCGGCGCATGAGCAGCATCCTAGAGAAGCCGGTGGGCCAGTGTCAAGAATCCCGAGAGACGAAAAAGCCCGCTCATGGCGGGCTTTTTCAGGTTTTCTGCAGGTGTCAGTGGCTGATGGCACGGTCCGCAGACAACTTGCCCGCCCCTTCCAGCAATACCGCCAGCGAGCCGCCAAGCAAGGCCAGGGCGAATTCATAGCCGTTGTTGGCCATGAACAGGCCGTTATGAATATGCACAGAGAAGATCGCCACCACCGACAGGATGGTCAGGCCCAACGCCGCAGGGCGAGCCAGCAGACCAATGATCAACGCCAGGCCAGCAAAGAACTCCGTACCACCGGACAACACCGCCATCAGGGTACCGGGCGCCAGGCCGATGCTTTCCATCCACTGCGCAGTCCCTGCGAGGCCGTAGCCACCGAACCAGCCGAAGAGTTTTTGCGAACCGTGGGCGGCGAAGATGATGCCGACAAAAATGCGCAGAATCGTCAGACCATAGCCAGCGCGAGTGGACAGGATGCTTTTGATCAGTGGGCTCATGGGGATAATCCTTTTCAAAGTAGGGTTGGGTTGGCCGCTATATTAATCAGATTAAACAATGATAAAAGCCGAAAAAATGCCTAATTCATATCGACAAATTAGATCACTTGCGTGAAGCGACTTTCGGCGCTGGCGGCTCCAGGGACTCCCGCTCCCGATCAAACGCCAAGTAGTACTTGTTCACGCTATTAACATAGCTGACGCCGCCCATCCCCACTTGCTCCATGGCAATACGCTCGACCTGGAAGAACCACTGATTGGGGTTCAGCCCTCGGCGCCGGGCTTCTGCGCGCATACCCTGCACGCGCTCTGGCCCCATGTTGTAGGCGGCGAGTACAAACGCCATGCGCTCACGCTCGTTCAGCTTGGGACTGGCAAAGAACTTGCGCCTGATCATCGCCAGGTAGCGCGCACCGGCCTGCACATTACTGTCGAGACTTTCGATATTGTTGACCCCTACCCGCTGCGCTGCGGACGGCGTGATCTGCATCAGGCCGGTCGGTCCGCCACTGTTACGCGCCCCCGGGTCAAACGCCGACTCCTTGAAGGCCAGCGCCGCCAGGTTCAGCCAGTCCATGCCCTGCTCGCGGGCATGCTTCTGCAGGACCGGGCGCAATTTTTCCAGGCGCTGGCGGTCGGCCCGGGCCAAGGGGTTGCGGACCTGGTAGAGGCGACGGTAGATGCGTTGAAAGGCCACATCCTGGTCGGACGGCGTTCGATACGTCTTGAGGAAACGGTCGATGCTGGCCCGCAGCATCGAAGCGTCCTGGCGGACAAACCAATACTCGTCGCCCGGCTCGCTGATCGCCACCTGCCGGTCAAAGCGCAGCTTGGGCAGGATCTTCGACCAGCGCTCGGCTATCGGTTTTTCGACAATGGTGAGGTGAAAGATTCCGGCCTGTACCATCTCCAGCACGTCTTCAACGGCCAGCGTCGGGTCGACCCATTCCACCTTTACCGGCGGCTGCTTGTGCAGGGCCAGCTTCTGGTTGACCTGGCTGATTGCGTCCGCAGCCGCACTGCCGGTGGTCAGCGCCAGGGTACGCCCGGAAAGTTGCTCGAGCTTGGTGAACCGGCGTTCCCCCTTGACGCCCACCAACCACAAGGGCACATCGCTGGCGATCGGGTCACTGGTGCTGATCTTGTGCGCCGCCTTCACATCCAGCAACTCACCGGGGGCTACCAGGTCGCCTTCACCACGGGCCAACGCACCCAGCAGTTGATCCTTGGCCTTGGGAATGATCTTGAGGGAAATTTCTTCGCCATCACGGGCGTGGCCGTTCAGGTATTGCTCGAACGCACGCAGGCGGTGGTATTCGATACCAATGGCCTGGCCCTGGATTTCACCGGAGCTGTTGCGGCTCTGGTTGACCAGCACGCGTAGAGTGCGGCTGGAGCGGATTTGCGCCAGGTCCCGCACCTTGCCGGGCTTGGTCACTTCCAGCGGCCCGTCCAGACGCGCGACCGCCACCATGGGCAGCGATAACGTCAGGCACAACATAAGCAACGCCGAGGGTCGGATCATCCGCTCTCCGGAAAGAATACTGGCCAACGCCCTCGCGAAAAACGAGACGCTGGGTGTCAGAAACAGAGCGCTTTATGCGCTGGCAAGGCGCGCAACGGTGGCACAGGGTAAGGCAGTCAGCCAAACGCGATGTCACTTGCGACGTTCAAAGACAGCTATAACTCGTTGTAGTTCTTCGATTTTCTTATAAATCTACAGCTCTGATATGCTTTCCGACCGCAGGCGGAGGTAGCACCATGCAACTCATTGATATCGGCGTCAACCTGACCAACCCCAGTTTCGACGAGAGGCACCAGGCTGTTCTCGAGCGTGCCTATGCTGCCGGCGTGCAACAATTGGTGCTCACCGGCACCAGTGTCGATGGCAGCGAACAGGCCCTGGAACTGTGCGTAAAACTCGACGAAAGCGGCCAGCGCCTGTTCAGTACGGCCGGTATCCACCCTCATTCCGCCAGCGATTGGAACGGCGACAGCGCCCAACGTTTGCGCGGTTTGCTCAGCGAACCTCGCGTGCGGGCAGTGGGCGAATGCGGGCTGGATTTCAACCGTGATTTTTCCCCACGCCCTCAACAGGAAAAAGTCCTTGAAGAACACCTGGCCCTGGCCGTCGAGCTGAAGCTGCCGGTGTTTCTCCATGAGCGCGATGCCAATCAGCGTCTGCTGGAGATCCTCAAGGACTATCGCGACCACCTCACCGCCGCCGTGGTGCATTGCTTTACGGGGGAACAACAGGCGCTGTTCAGCTACCTCGACCTCGACTTGCATATCGGCATCACCGGTTGGATCTGCGACGAACGCCGTGGGACGCACCTACATCCCCTAGTCAGGGAAATTCCCCGGGGCCGCCTGATGCTGGAAAGCGATGCCCCTTACCTGCTGCCGCGCACCCTGCGTCCCAAGCCGAAAAACGGCCGTAACGAACCGGCGTATCTGGTGGAAGTACTGCGCGAAGTGGCTCTGCATCGCCACGAAAGCGTGGAAGACCTGGCCCAGCACAGCACCGCCTGCGCCCGCCGCTTTTTTGGGCTGCCCAGCGTGGATTGATGCGGCGCATTGACCCATGTCAAAACCGGCTTCCTGAGTAGCGGCACAATAATGGCACCTTGCCAATGCTGTTTCCGCTATCAGAGAAAACCTTCCATGGGTGCCTGGCTTAGCAATATCTCGCTGAAATACAAATTCTGGGCCGTGAACGCGGTCGCTTTCATCACCACATTGCTGCTGGTGTTGTACGCAGTGCAGCTCGAACAACAGGCACGCAGCGATGCGTCCCAGGCCTCGGCGCAGGCTCAAGGGCGATTGCTCGCTGCCTGGCCGACCGAAAAAGCGCTCCCCAAAAGCGAACACTGGCTGACGTTTACTCGTGGCCAAACCCCACACCTTGCCGATCAAGATCTGTCAGCCCTGAGCAGCGCCAGCGGCTGGGTCGAGCTCAACCCCATGCCGTTGCTGGGTGAAAATCCGCTGCTGGGTGCTGAAGTGATCAACCGTGCAGACGGCCAGAATCTCGCCGTGCTGGCCTACGCGCCCAGCCTGAGCCAGGTGTTCAGTGATCGTTTTGCCAATTACGCCGTCGCCGTTGCGATCCTGATGCTGGCGATGCTCGGCGCCTCACAACTGCTGATCCGTTTCCTGCTCAGCCAGCTCAATACGCTCAAGGACGTGATGCTGCACGTAGAGAAAACCGGCGACTTGTCGGCGCGTGTACCCTTGGCGTGCAAGGATGAGGTCGGCCAGATGGCCACCGCCTTCAACGCCATGCAGGCCGGCTACCAACGGGTGGTCAGCACCGTGGCGCGCACCGCCCAGCAACTCGACGACGGCGCCGCACGCCTGGCCAGCAGCATGAACGAGGTGCAGCACGGCATGCTCGGCCAGCAAAGCGAAACCGACCAGGCCGCCACCGCGATCAACGAGATGACGGCCACCGTCTACCACATCGCCCAACACGCCGGCGCCACCCGCGACCTGTCCCAGACCGCCGACACCCTTGCCGGCAGCGGCCAGGAGGTGGTCACCCGCGTACAACGCTCGATTGCCGGCCTGTCCACCGGTGTGCAGCAGACCGCCGAAATGATCCAGAAACTGGCCGAAGACAGCCAGAAGATCAACGGCGTGGTCGGGGTGATCCACAGCATCGCCGAGCAGACCAACCTGCTCGCCCTCAACGCCGCCATCGAAGCTGCCCGCGCTGGGGAAATGGGTCGTGGTTTTGCGGTGGTCGCCGACGAAGTGCGCAACCTGGCCAAGCGCGTGCAAAGCTCCACCGACGAAATCACCCGCATGGTCTCGGCCTTGCAAGCCGGCACCCGCGATGCCGTGGACTTCATGCAGGAAAGCTCGTTCAAGGCCGACGATTGCGTACAGCAAGCCCAAGAAGCCGGCGCCGCACTCGCCGAAATCACCGGAGCGGTCGCGCAGATGCGTGAAAGCAATACCCAGATCGCCGTCGCCGCCGAACAGCAGAGCCACGTCGCCGAAGAGATGAACCGCGCGGTGGTGAGCATCCGTGATGTCACCGAGAATACCGTGCAGCAGACCGTGGACTCGGCGACGACCAGTAATGAGCTGGCAACGTTGGCTGGGGAATTGAGTAAAGCGATTGGGCAATTGAAGCTGTAAGGCTTTTTAACCTGTAATCCATCCCTTACACCAACGCCTCGGTTTACCCGAGGCTTTCGCGAATCTTCCTAGCATTCCTGGCGAATAACGCCGGCTTCTTTCCCTTATAAACCTCTGCAAAGTCCTTCGCCTGATCAAACAGTGCGAAGGATTGCAGATGAATTTTTTCGTTAGTGCCCTGATGGGCAGGGCTGTCTCAGACGCCTCTCCCATATGGAGGCATCGCGCATGACCGACGCTTCCCACATTGCCCTAATAGAACATGAGCTGAATGGCGTTCATCAAAGCATATCGGAGTATCACCAACAGGCGGTCGCCTGCTATTCGCGCGCATTGAACTCAGTCAACCACGCCGCAGACATGCCTCTGTTGCTGGAAATTAAGTTGAAGACCAAACGACACACTTCAACTTAACACCTATTGAGCAACCCGAAACGGAAAAGTTATCGGCACAAAAACAAAACATTACCTTAGGGGGAAATAATGAAATATTGGAATGAAATAGAGAACACTATATTTTTTTGAAAAAATCTTCAGTCAACCTGTCGAGATAGGTGAAATTTTTCTATTATCTCTACAAATAGACAATGACCGACCGAGCCTGGGAATTGGATTTGAAATACCTGAGTTCCCGGACGTCCTACCGGAAAAATGGAAAGACAAGGGCTACAGCGCCTGCAGGCTCGGCATTGACTGCTATGAAATTAGCGATCTAAAAATACTCAACATACCAAACAGAGATACTTTCGCAGTAGAAATAACAAAAAAAAGACGGCCAACTTCACTTTAAAGCCGCCAACAAACACTCTTTAATCGAATTCAACTCTAAGGACATTTCATTGATCAACCCAAATGTTTACATCAGGGCAATGATGAGGACTTTTAAAAAGCACTCTTTAGCGAAAACAATCTAATTCTGTTGGTATCCGACTCAAAATACAGAGGCTGGCAAGTCGGTAGTGCGCTAGACGTTACATCTCTTGGGTGAAACAACCGGCTACCCATTCTGGCTAACCGATACCCATCTCACGTTTCTAATCCATATGGACGACCATGACTGCGTCACTTGGGCATGAAAAACGCCTCTCTATAACGCCCATAGCCATCCCCAATTCGCCCACCCGCCCCACCCCAACTAAACTCTGCCCAATATGTTTCAACGGACAGAGGATTCACCATCATGGGCAAACGTCACCCCAATCTCCCCGCCTGGCAATGGCGTAACTACCCACAAAACCATCAACACCCGACCAACCTGGCGTTGCACCTGATTGCCGTGCCGCTGTTCATCATCGGGTTTCTGTTGATTGTGTCGGGCGTGTTCAGCCTGAGCCTGGCGAGTTTCGCTGTTGGCGTGGTCGGCATCCTGGCCGGCTTGGCGTTGCAGCGTCATGGCCACAGCCTGGAAGCCCAGGCCAGTGAGCCGTTCAGTGATCGTAAAGATGCGGTGCAGCGCCTGGTGGTCGAGCAGTTTGTGACCTTCCCACGCTTTGTATTGAGCGGTGGCTGGTGGCGCGCCTGGCGGCAGCGCCATCGGCACTGAGCCTCAGGCGAACACCACCACGGTCTGGCGGCTGATGGCGATCAATTCGCCGGTCGGGCTCCACAGCGCGGCGGCAGCATGGCCGTAGCCGTCGCGGGCGTGCTCGATGTTGACGTAGTACTGGCACCAGTCGAGGGTCGTCAGGTCTTGCAGGGGCTGGATGAACTCGATCGTCCAGGTCAGCGTGCTGCCGGGCGCGGGCTTTTTCAGATGGGGAAGCAGGGCCGGGGGCCAAGCGTCGACCAGGGCCAGGATATGCGACTCGGTCAACGGTTCTTCCTTCACGTCGCCGCGCAAGCGCACCCAACCGCCCATGTCGCGAGATTTATTGCCGGTAAACGGCAGCCCGCCGACGCTCCAACGCATTGCCACGTGTTTCATGAACTCAGGCGTCACGCCCTTGATGTACGGCAGCTCCTGGCATTCATCCCAATGCTTGAAGGTCGGCGGCGCTTCACTGGCCACATCAATCTCTGACTCGCGGGATGCGCCAAAGCTGGCTTGCACCAGGGTCGCCACTTCACCGTTCTGCACCACGCGACCCAACAATTGGCTGACGGCCTTGCCTTCGCGCAACACTTCAACCTGATAACTGGCGGGAACATCCGCTGTCACCGGGCCGACAAAGGTCACGGCCAATGACCGCAAAGGCCGGCCATCCGGCACCTTGGCGCGTAGGGCTTCGTATTGCAGTGCGGCGACCAGGCCACCAAAGGTTGCGCGCCCCTGAGCCCATTCGGCGGGGATGGTGACATCCAGCGGGTTGCGACGGGCAGCGTCGAGCAAATCACTAAAGCGCATGGCGACCTCACATCAGCTAAACAGATGGGGGGATGTTAACCATCGCGCCCTTGCGATACAGCGCCTATTCCGGCCAAAAACCGGACCGCTTCAGAAACAATCGGCGCTGAGCTTTTCCAGCACCCTGTCGGCCTGCCCTTCGGCCTTGGCCATGGTGCGATGCCAGGTCGCAACACAGGGCTGCAGGTCCGGTTGATGCTGGGCCTGAGCCAACCACTGCCAGCAGTCATGCCAATCACCGAGGGCGCCCTGGGCTTTTTTCAGTCGGGACATGGCGTTGGCGGGGAGTTTGTCCAGCTCGGGATAGGCTTCGGCGGCGTAGCGCACGCGCTTGATCAGCAACCGCAGGCGGTGGCGATCGTGATCTGGGTCTTTGAGCGCTTCATCGAGTTTCTGCCATTGCTTGGCCAAGCGTTTCTCGATGCGTGGGCGCAGCCCCTTGAGCAACTTTTGATGCTCAGAGGCACGGAGAAAGCGCGGGAAGGCATCCAGGATGAGCAGCAGGTGAGCCAGCTCCGGGCTTTGCGCCACGTGCCGATACGCATCGGGTTGCAAGCGCAAGCGCCGGTCTGCCGCCGCGTGATGGCCGTGCTGATGCAGATACGCCGCCAGGACCTCTCGGTCCCGCAGCGGCGTGGTGATCTGGCCGACCGTACTCGCCGCCAATTCAAGCTGCTCGACACCCGGCAGCCCGCGCAATGGGCGAAGGAGGCTGCGCAGCCGCCGCACGGTGGTGCGCAGGTCGTGCAAGGCTTCATCGTCGGTGACGGCGGCGAGGCGAGCCTGGCAGCTCAGTAACCCTACTTCCAGGCCAATGACCTGAGCGACTAACTGATCGACCAACGCTGACATCCCTTCCTCCCCTGACGATGAAGATCCCTGATCACGGCGACAGGTCAACGCCCGGCGCGCGACTCACGAATATAGAACCGCGCTTTCTCGGCCTTGTTGGAGCAGCCTTCAAACGCTTCGAATTGCTGTTGGGTCTTGGCACCGGTCAGCAAGGACAAGGCCTTAGAGTAGCTCACAGTGCCGGCAAAGCCTTCGGCCTTGGCCAGGTCCAATTCATGCCACGCGGCATCCAGTTGCGTGCCGCAGCTGTCGCGGTACGCGGTTTTCCCGGCACAACCGGCCAGGGCCAACACGATCACAGGCACACACATCCAGGCTTTCATCGATGACACCTCAAATAAAGAAAAACAGTCGTACGTTGTAGACGTTGCCTACAAGAAAAAGTGCCTTGTCTGTCAGCCCCAAATCAAAAGCGTCTATCGCCAGAGCATACCCGAGCACCGCGCCCCGCCAGCAAAAATATTACCGCCCCAGGCGAAGATTGAAGGCGCCCCCTCAATGGGTGCATTGTGGGCACCTGCCTTGGGGAGGACATGGACCATGAAAAAACGTGTTGCCTTGGTATTGGGCTCCGGAGGGGCCCGAGGTTACGCCCACATCGGAGTGATCGAAGAGATCGAACGGCGCGGCTATGACATCGCCTGTGTCGCCGGTTGTTCCATGGGGGCCGTGGTCGGCGGGATCTACGCAGCCGGCAAACTGGAGGATTATCGAAACTGGATTGAAAGCCTCGACTACCTGGATGTGCTGCGCCTGGTGGACGTGAGTTTTCGCCTGGGGGCGATTCGTGGCGAGAAGGTCTTCGGGCAGATCCGCAAGATCGTCGGCGAGATCAACATCGAAGAACTGCGCATCCCCTACACCGCCGTCGCCACCGACCTCACCAACCAGCAGGAGATCTGGTTCCAGGAAGGCTGCCTGCACCAGGCCATGCGCGCCTCGGCCGCCATCCCCAGCCTGTTTACGCCGGTGATGCAAGGCAACCGCATGCTGGTGGACGGCGGCCTGCTCAACCCGCTGCCGATCGTGCCGGTGGTGTCGAGCCATTGCGACCTGATCATTGCGGTCAACCTCAACGCCACCAACCAGAAACACTATCACCTGCCGGTGATCCAGCGCCCGCCTGCGTTCAAGAGCCGCTTCAACAGCCTGGCCAAATCCCTGGGCTCGCACCTGCCCTTTCGACGCAAGCAGGCCGAGCAACTGATGAAGCTGGAACAGGAAGCCTTGCAGGCTGAAGCGGCAGAGATCAACCCGTGGCTGGAATCGGCCGAGCCCGAATCCCAGCAACCCGCCGCCGCGCCGGAAAAAGCCGGCGCGCCCAAGTCGGCGACCGGTTCGTTCATCATCGACAACGTGGGGCCCGCATCACTGCTTGACCTGATCAACCAGAGTTTCGAGGTGATGCAGACGTCCTTGGCGCAGTACAAGATTGCCGGTTACCCGCCTGATGTGTTGATCAACGTGCCAAAGCGGGTGTGTCGGTTTTTTGAGTTCTACAAGGCGCCGGAGTTGATTGCGTTGGGACGGGAAATTGCCAGTGATACCTTGGATCGGTATGAGAGTGAGCAACACTGAGAACTTCGGTGTTGCTGATGACGCCATCGCAGGCAAGCCAGCTCCCACAGTTGATCGCATACCACCTTCGAATGTGGGGTGGCTTGCCGGCAATAGCGTCAGGCCAGGCACCACAAACCTATGCGTTCAACAACCGATACCCCACCCCCGCCTCGGTCACGATAAAACGCGGCTGTGTCGGATCATCCGCCAGCTTCTGACGCAAATGCCCCACCACGATCCGCAAGTAGTGGCTGTCTTCGGTATGGGTCGGCCCCCAGATGTCCTTGAGCAATTGCTGCTGGGTGATCACGCGCCCGGGATGCCTCGCCAGTTGCGCCAGCACCGCGTACTCCTTACGGGTCAGGGCGACTTCAACACCGTCCAGCAGCACCCGGCGATAGGCCAGGTCCACCGTCAGCGGGCCAAAATTCAACGCGGCTTCCTGGGCCTCCCCGGCCGGAGCCTGGCGCAATAGGGCACGTACGCGGGCGAGAAATTCCTGGATGCCAAACGGTTTAGTCACGTAGTCATTGGCGCCGCTGTCCAGCGCCTCGACTTTCTGCACTTCACTGGCCCGCACCGACAACACCAGCACCGGCACCGTCGACCACTCGCGAAACTCGCGCAACACCTGTTGCCCGTCCATGTCCGGCAGGCCCAGGTCGAGCACCAGCAAATCCGGCTTGCTCAACGCTGCTTGCGCCAGGCCTTCGTTGCCGGTGCCAGCCTCGATCACCTTGTAGCCTTGGGAGGCCAGGCTGATGCGCAGGAATTTGCGGATCTGCGGCTCGTCATCAATGACCAAAATCGTTGCGGTCTGGCTCATGGTGTCCAATCAAAATCTGTGAAGAAAACAGGGTAGCTCATGCCTCGCGCTCCAGGCCAGGCTGGGTTGGCAGTGGCAGGAACAAGGTGATGCAAGTACCCCGCCCCTCAATGCCATCAGCCACGCTGATATGCCCGCCGTGGGCACCGACCATGCCCTGGCAAATGGCCAAGCCGAGGCCGGTACCCTGCCCGCCCCGGTCACCCCGGGCGGCGGTGTAGAACATGTCGAAAATCTTCGCGCGCTCGTCTTCAGGAATACCCGGCCCCTCATCGGCCACCGCGAAAAACAGCTGATCATCGGCCACCCCGGCGCTCACCTCCAGGCGGCCCTGGGCGGGTGAAAAGCGTGCCGCGTTTTCCAGCACATTGACCAAGGCTTGCTCGATCAGCGCCGCGTGCACGTACAGCAGCGGCAACGCCACGGGCACATCGGCCTTCACCCGCAAGGGCGCCAGCACGGCGCGCAAACGGCCGAGTGCACTGCCCACGATGTCACCCGGAGAGACCCAGTCCCGTGCCAGTTTCAGGGCGCCGTGGCCCAGGCGCGTCATGTCCAGCAGGTTCTGGATGTAGCGATCAAGGCGCTCGGCTTCATCGCGGGTGCCTTCCAGCAGTTCGCGGCGATCCTCCAGCGGAATGGCCTCGCCGAGGGCCAGCAGGCTGTCGATGCTGCCGCGCATGGCCGTCAGCGGCGTGCGCAAATCATGGGACACCGAGGCGAGCAAGGCGCTGCGCAGTTGCTCGGTTTCACCGTGCAGGCGCGCAGACTCCAACTCCTGCGCCAGCTGCGCCCGGGCCAGTGCCTGGGCCAGCGGTTGGCTCAACGCCGTGAGCAAACGACGACGCTGACCGCTCAACTCCAGCCCCGGTTTGGGGCTGACCCCGAGCAAGCCCAGCGGCCCCTCCTCGCCCGACAACGGCCACCACCACCAACGTCCGAACGGCAAGGTGCCGGTGCCCATGCCGGCCGGTTGATCGTGCTGCCACGCCCAATCGGCAGCGGCGCGCTCGGCTTCAGTGAGGTTCAATGCGGCGCCGGTTTCGACCTTCCAGCCGCCCTGCCCGTCACGGTTGACCAGGCACAGGTCCAGGTCGCTCCACCCCTCAAGGTGATGAGCCGCCGCGCTGATAACGGCCTGGCGGTCGGTGGCCGCCGTGAGTTTGCGCGACAGGTCGAGCAGTTCGCTGGTTTCTTCCTGGGTATCGCGCAGTGCCTGCAATTGCCGGCGTTGACGTGCGGCGAGGTTGCCGGTCAGGGCGGCCATCAACAGGAAGAACAACAGGGTCAACACGTCCTCTTCGCGCTGGATGGCGAAGGAGAAATTCGGCGGGATAAACAAAAAATCGTAGGTCAGGAACGACAGCGCCGCACACACCAGGGACGGGCCCAGGCTGCTGCGCACCGCCACCAGCAACACGGCAGCAAGGAACACCAACGAGATGTTCGGCAACGGCAGCACACTGGCCACGGCCCAGGCCAAGGCGGCGGCGATGATGGTCGCCACCACCGCCAGGCCGTAGTCGAACCAGACCAGCCCGCGCACATCCGGCAAGCGTGGCGGCGCGGGGATGTCGTCGCTGTCCAGCACGTTGATTTCCAAGCCGCGGGCATTGCGCAACAAGCGCGCGGCCAAGCCACCGCCGAACAGGCGCCGGCGCCAGCGCATCCGTGACTGCCCGACCAGTAACAGGCTGGCACGGCGTTCGGCGGCGTGTTGGATCAGCGTCTTGGCCACCTCCCCCGCCCGCAGCAACACCACTTCACCGCCCAGCCGCTCGGCCAACTGCTGGGCGTTCTGCAGGCGCAGGCGCGATTGCTCATCCCGCGCCCGGCCGTTATCGACATGCACCAGGCTCCACGGCAGATGCCGGCGCTGGGCCACGCGGCTGGCGTGACGCACCAGGCGTTCGGCTTGCGCATCGCCATCCACGCCCACCAGCAACCGCCCGCGCACGGCAGGTGCTGCCTGCCCGAGTTGGCGATAGCCCTGGGCCAAGTCGTCGTCGACATGGGCGGCGGCGGTTTGCATCGCCAGTTCACGCAGGGCCATCAGGTTGGTCTGGGTGAAGAAGGCCTCGATGGCCGCGCGGGCCTGCTCGGGCACGTAGACCTTGCCGTCGCGCAGACGCTCAAGCAGCTCGCGAGACGGCAGGTCGATCAGCAGCAGTTCGTCGGCCTCTTGCAGCACCCAGTCCGGCAGGGTTTCGCGCACCTGTACGCCGGTGATGCCGCGCACTTGATCGTTGAGGCTTTCCAGGTGCTGGACGTTGACCGTGGTGAACACGTTGATGCCAGCGGCCAGCAGTTCCTGGATGTCTTGCCAACGCTTTTCATGGCGGCTGCCAGGGGCGTTGCTGTGGGCCAGCTCGTCCACCAGCACCAGCTTGGGCTTGGCGGCGAGCAGGCCGTCGAGGTCCATTTCTTCGAGCATCACGCCGCGATATTCACTGCGCAGCAACGGTTGTTGCGGCAGGCCGCCGAGCAAGGCTTCGGTTTCGGTGCGGCCGTGGGTTTCGACCACGCCGGCGATCAGGCGCACGCCTTGGCGCAGCTGAGTGTGGGCGGCCTGGAGCATGGCGTAGGTCTTGCCCACACCCGGCGCGGCGCCCAGGAAGACTTTGAGCCGGCCACGGCCGTCCCGGGGCAGATCGGCTAACAGGGCATCGGCGCGGCCGGAGTCGCTCATGCGCGGGGGTTCCTTCAGGTGTTTATCGGGTGTGCTTCAGACCGCCATCGCGGGCAAGCCCGGCTCCCACAAGGGAATGCATTCCCCTGTGGGAGCTGGCTTGCCTGCGATGGCGGCGCCACTGCCTACAACTTTTCCAGGGCCATGTTCAGCGCCAGCACGTTCACCACCGGCGGCCCGATCAGCGGGCTTTCAATGTGCTCATCCAGCAACCGCTGCAGGGTCGACACCGGTACATTCCGTGCGGCGGCCACTCGCGCCAGTTGATAGGCAATCGCCTGTGGAGGCAAGTGTGGATCAAGACCGCTGCCGGAGGTAGTCAGCGAGACCAGGGGCACCGGCCCCTGGCCAGGTACCAACTGTTTGCTGGCATCGTCGAAGATGCGTGTGGCCAGCGCCGGGTTGCTTGGGCCCAAGTTGCTGGCGCTGCTGGAAACAGTGGCGAAAGCACCGGCCGAGGGGCGTGGATGGAACCAGGTGTCGCCGGTAAAGTCTTGGGCGATCAGGCTGGAACCCCGCACCTTGCCGCTGGCGTCGTGCACCAGGCTGCCATTGGCCTGATCAGGGAAGGCCACCTGGGCGACGCCAGTCACCACCAGCGGGTAGGCGACGCCGGTGATCAGGCTCATGAGCACCAGCAGGCTTAGGGCTGGGCGGATGATGTTAGACATTTCAACTTCCTCACATTAGATCTGTAGGAGCCGGCTTGTCGGCGATGGCGGTGGGTCAGTTGCACCGCGTCGGACCGATCGCCGGCAAGCCGGCTCCTACGAGAGTTAGGGTTACACCAGGTGCAGCGCCGTCAGCAGCATGTCGATGGCCTTGATGCCCACGAACGGCACCAGGATCCCGCCCAGCCCGTAGATCAGCAGGTTGCGACGCAGCAACGCTGCCGCACTCGCCGCCTGCACGCGCACGCCGCGCAGCGCCAGGGGAATCAGCACCACGATGATCAAGGCGTTGAACACGATGGCCGAGAGAATCGCGCTCTGCGGGCTCTGCAGGTGCATCACGTTGAGCACGCCCAGTTGCGGGTAGATCGAGGCAAACAGCGCCGGCAGGATCGCGAAGTACTTGGCTACGTCGTTGGCGATAGAGAAGGTGGTGAGCGCGCCACGGGTCACCAGCAATTCCTTGCCGATCTGTACCACGTCCAGCAGCTTGGTCGGGTCGCTGTCGAGGTCGACCATGTTGGCGGCCTCGCGGGCGGCCTGGGTGCCGTCATTCATGGCCATGCCGACGTCAGCCTGGGCCAGCGCGGGGGCATCGTTGGCACCGTCGCCACACATCGCAACCAGGCGGCCGTCGTTCTGCTCATGGCGAATGCGCGCGAGCTTTTTCTCCGGGGTGGCTTCGGCCAGCACGTCATCCACACCGGCTTCAGCGGCAATCGCGGCGGCGGTCAGCGGGTTGTCACCGGTGACCATCACGGTGCGAATCCCCAGCTTGCGCAACTCGGCGAAGCGTTCACGGATGCCGGGCTTGACCACGTCTTTGAGGTGGATCGCGCCCAGCAATTTGCCATCGGCACACACCAGCAACGGGGTGCCGCCGCTCTGGGCGATCTTGTCGATTTCACGCGACAGCGCGGGCAGCAGGTCGCGACGCTGTTGGCCGATAAACGTCAGCAGCGAATCCACGGCGCCTTTACGGAACACACGGCCCTGGTAATCCACACCGGACAACCGTGTTTCCGCGCTGAACGGCACGGAGGTCAGTTGGTCCAGGGTCGGTTCGGCCTGAGGGTGCAAGGCGCGCAGGTATTCAACAATGGATTTGCCTTCCGCCGTGTCGTCCGCCAACGACGCCAACAGCGCGCCCTCGGCCAGGTCCCGGCCACTGACGCCGGGCGCTGCGATCACCGCTGCACAGCGACGGTTGCCGAAGGTGATGGTGCCGGTCTTGTCCAGCAGCAACACGTGCACGTCGCCCGCCGCTTCCACTGCGCGACCGGATTTGGCGATCACGTTGAGGCGCACCAGACGGTCCATGCCGGCGATACCGATGGCCGACAGCAAACCACCGATAGTGGTAGGAATCAGCGTCACCAGCAGTGCGACCAGGAACACCAGCGGCAAGCTGCCACTGGCGAAGTGGGCGAACGGCTGCAGGGTCACCACCACCAGCAGGAAGATCAGCGTCAGGCCGATCAGCAGGATATCCAGCGCGACTTCGTTGGGGGTTTTCTGGCGCTTGGCGCCTTCGACCAGGGCGATCATGCGGTCAAGGGTGGACTCGCCCGGGTTGGCGGTGATGCGGATCAACAGCCAGTCGGACACCAGGCGGGTGTTGCCGGTGACGGCCGAACGGTCGCCACCGGACTCGCGGATCACCGGCGCGGATTCACCGGTAATCGCCGCTTCGTTGACCGCCGCGATACCTTCGATGACCTCGCCGTCACCGGGGATCATTTCCCCGGCGGCGACGCGCACCACATCGCCTTTGCGCAGGCTGGTGGCCGGCACCACCTTGAAGCTGCCATCGGCCTCCTTGCGCCGGGCGCTCAGGCCTTCGCTGCCGGCCTTGAGGCTGTCGGCGCGGGCCTTGCCGCGACCTTCGGCCAGGGCCTCGGCGAAGTTGGCAAACAGCACGGTGAACCACAGCCAGGCGGCGATCTGCACCGCAACGCCTGGGGTGACGCCATTGGCTGGGGTCAGGCACAGCACGGTGGTCAGTACGGCCGTGATGGCCACCACCAGCATGACAGGTGAGCGCTTGAGCTGACGCGGATCGAGCTTGAGGAACGCCTGCAGCAATGCCGGCCGCCACAGCGCGGCCAGCCGCGTCTGGGCTGCTGCGTCTGGTTGGGCCTTGATCTCTGGAATGGGCATGTTCATGGTCAATCTCTCAATAGGCCTGGCTCAAATGGTCGGCAATCGGCCCCAAGGCCAAGGTCGGCAGGAAGGTCAGCCCGCCTACCAGCAGGATGGTCAGCAGCAGCAGGAAGGTGAACAGTGGCCCATGGGTGGGGAAGCTG
>Ga0105244_10000998_pt1 | contig 23733 bp, 12 predicted proteins | sample KBSM44metaG_FD_80423 | JGI IMG/M metagenome (GOLD analysis project Ga0105244, IMG submission 80423) | Miscanthus rhizosphere microbial communities from Kellogg Biological Station, Michigan, USA - KBS M4-4 metaG | ecosystem: Host-associated > Plants > Roots > Rhizosphere > Soil | place... | reverse complement strand
CGTGTGCACCCAGACCTCAGCGTTCCAAGCTTGGATAGCCAAGCGCTGGCCCGACTGTCCCGTTTACGTCGAGGTACCCATCGAAGCAGATGGCCCGAACGGCACTCGTATCAGGGGCCGCATCGATTTGCTGGTGGAGTTGCCAGACGGCTGGATTCTCCTGGACCACAAGTCGAACCCCGGAGGCTCAGCCAGAGACGAGGACCTGGTGGCCGAGCACGGCCCCCAGCTCGAGTCCTACGGTCATGCCCTTCTCAACGCAACCGGCAAGCCCGTGAGCGAGCGATGGCTCTACATGCCGGTCGCTGCACGAGCAGTCCGCCTCTCCTGATGTTTCCCAGAAGCGCACCGGACTTAGTTCAATAGAAGCACGAGGAAAAGCAGAGATGGATGTGAAGTTCCTGCCGGCTTCGCAGACGCAGTCGACACTCATAGCGCTGGTTGAGAACTGCGAGTCGATGCAATGGGCAGTAGCCTGGGCTACCGAGAACGCGGTCTTCGAGGCAGCGATGAAAGACAGCTCGAAGTTCGAGCACTTCGTTGTCGGCACTCATATGTTCCAGACGCAACCCGAGGTGCTTGAGCGGGCTGCAGCACTAGCGGCCGCAGCCGTCGTTCCTCCTACGGGCGATCTGTTCCACCCGAAGGTCTACCTGTTTCGTAACGGGCAACGCATACGCTGCGTGGTCGGGAGCCCGAATCTCACGAAGGCGGCGATGAGCCGAAACGTCGAGGCGAGCGTGCTGCTTGATGGCTCGCTCGACGATGCAGCGCTAGTAGACCTCAGTCGCTTCGTCGCAGAAGCGTGGAAAGGGGCGGAGGACATCTCTCACGAGTTCCTCTTTCGGTACCGTCACCAGTACGCAGCTAAGACGGCTGCGCGACAGGAACTGATCAAGTTCGCTGACGTTCGGCCACCTTCTAAGCCGAATACCAAGCGAGCGCCACATGACATGAGCTGGGCGGACTACCTCGTGCAGGTCCGAAGCTCATCACACCCGTCTGCGCACCTGTTTAAGGAGCGCTTGGGCGTTCTGACAAAGGCTCGCGCCCTTTTCGCGACCGGCATACCCTACGCGAAGTGGAACAAGGACGACCGAAAGCTGGTCGCCGGCACTCTCGGGCGCAAGAAGTCTCAGCAGCCAGGCGTAGACTACGGGCTTTTCGGGAGCATGGGCGCAAGTGGGACGTTCGCGAACCTGGTCATCGAAGCGCCCACAGGTCTCTCCCACGCGCTCGATTTCATCCCGTTCATGGGCGCGGTCACGCAGGACGACTACGACCGCTACTGCAAAGCGTTCAGAGCAGCCTTCGATCAGGACGGGCGAGTCGGCGGACTACCGACCGCGACTAGGCTCTTGGCGATGAAGCGGCCTGACGCATTCGTGTGCATCGATTCGGCCAACCGAAAGGACTTGTGCGAAAACTTCGGTGTCAGCCCGAGCACAACGAACCTGGAGAACTACTGGCAGCGCATCATTGAGCCGATGCACGGTGATCCGTGGTGGAGACATCCGCAGCCGAGCAATGCGGCTGACGCCGAAATCTGGTTGGGACGCGCAGCGCTTCTGGACGCCATCTACTACACGCCCCGTTGAGCCTGCAGCTCTTCGACTTCCTGCGGACGCAGGACACGTCCATCCCCTCTTGAAACCGCCGAGGTTCACCGATGGTGAAGAAGAAGTCGCTGACTTGGTCATCGTAAAAAAATCTAAATCCTGGCAGTGCAGGCCAAGACCCTACGCCACCGCCTCACCATAAGTGAGGACGCGTAGTTTCTTGTGAGTATTAGTTCAGCTTGCAGCCTTTGCCGACGCTTGGCTACGGAATCCGACCGATAGCAAACAGCCTTTTTCGGTCACTACCGACAAGTCCCCTAACTCCCGCTTTGGGTCGAAATCGGTCGGTCGCGAATGGCAGCAAACGACTGTGGATTTCAACCCGGTCAGTAGCCCTCACTGACTACCCCATCCGGACGAGGCGGTATGCTCCCAGTCTATGTGCACGACAAAGGTCACATCACCTGACTCAATTCCGCTAACCAAGGCCCATATGCCTGGTGAAGTATGGGTATTAGATCCGGTCGCATCAGTACGTCACACCCCTCTATGCAGTACGAGTCCTGGATCGAAATCTGATCGCTATGCACTCGCCAAGTCCGTTGAACCACCGCGAGGTTTCCAGCAGCATCCACCCACTTCATGGAGTCTGCGTATGCGCAATGGTGCAGATCAGCAAGCATTTGAAGGCTTGCCGGAGGGACTAGTAATAAAGTCCTTCCCAGCCAGTCCTCAATTGGGCTCAGGCTTACTAACCAAGGACCACGCTCGTCCATTATCTCATCCGGACTGCCAGCAATGATCAACCAATCCTCGATATGGCCTTCGTTGAAAGGGAACGCATTGGGAGGGACACTCTCATCAGGATGCACTGCGACAATACCCCCCATGCGGGTGATAATTCGCTGCCGCCCCGATTCAGTCCGCGAGCTTTGAGGATGTTCCACCTCGTAGAAACCAAGTCGAATCCAACCACTATACTCAGGATCATCGTCGGCGACCGTGATGATCGGGTAGAGACCATTGCTTACGCTGGCTTCCCATTTAGGACGCGGCGTCCTGCTGGCGACAGCCATCAAGTGCGCAGGGATATTTGGCAGGATGTAGTGAAGCATCTCCTCGGCCAACTCTGACTCGAAGCCTTCGGGTAGCCCTTCGGGACGTGGAAGGCTAACAAGCATAGAATCAAGAATGGATAGATAGATTTCCATTTGCCATAGCAAAACTTGGGCTGGAAGACGGGCACTGCCATCACGGCCGGCACTGAGCTGCCATCGCTTGCGACCCGGAGTAGAATCACGCCACGCGATGTTACTCAGACGCTCCTCGATGATATACGGCAGGTCAGGCCAGGACTGCGACAGAAACTCCATCACTTCATACTGCTCAAGTGCTGCGATCATCCGCAACGGTTGATGGACGACCGGGGTGGAAGACATCGTGGGTTCGGTTCGGTCTGCAACTGTCACATCTATACTCGCCAAAAGTGCTTGAGCCATGCTCGCCACTGCCCATGAGTCTGACTCGGCGCATAGCGTAAGCTCAGGAGTGACATCAGCAATCAGGTTCGAGAGGTCCACTGGGGACTCAATCAGCACGCGAAGCACTAGATGCAGCGAGGACACTGAAGTATCGGCCAGTAGCCAGTGGCTCAACGGACGAGCGAATAGATGAGTTCGATCGCGTAGCAGACGTGCTATAGCACTCAAGACCAGCCCTTTGCGTGGCAAGACCGGATTGCCCAGGCGATTCAGGAGCAGGCTGATCAAGGCCTCTTCCACTGACCAGTCGCAGCCTCCCGGCTCAAGAACTTCAAACCCAAGGTAGCGTCCCGGCAGCGGCAAACGAAGCTCCATCACATCGAATGCCTCCGCCCATGCCTGTGTTGCGATGCCTGGACCCTCCCATTCGGCAAGCTGCTCAACCAGACGTTGCGTCACACCATGAACATTTCCAGACCGCAGCTTACGGGCCGTCTCGTCTGCTAGCACCTGCCGGGCTTGCGCAGGATCAAGCTCAAGCGCTCGGCCTACCGAAGCTGCGTGCTTACGGTCGCCGACGTTATGCCAGCCACCTCCGCCTTTTGCACAGCTATACGCAAGCACGTAGGTGATGGCGGCCAGTTGTAGATGACCGGCGTTATCAAGCGCGTCAGCCAGGCCTTTGATGGCCTGATAACGATCCCGGAACCAGTAATCCGTATCGTGCACATAAAAGTGGATCAGTCGTTGGGCTGCTAATTCATCGCCTGCATCGACCATTTCGCTGATGATATAAGCCAGAGGTAGTGTTACTACCCCGTCGATCTCGGAATCCGAAATTTTCGCCGCACCTAATCTGCGAAGCGTAGACAGCACATCCACATAGCTGCGCGTTTGAGGAAAGGCGGGACGAAGCTCCTCACCTGCCGTGTCGTTCTTAAGAGATCTGATTTCACTGCGCACTACCGGCGTGGGATGACGGTAATCACGCAGGGCTGCTGGAGCGGTAAGCGCATGCTCTGATGCAAATGTTAGAAGCCGCTCCACGGCATCGACCCGATACCGCATAGCATCATCTAACACTTCTGCACATAGTTGTGTGAATCGCTCCTGGACGTAAGACAGGCTGTTCGGGATAAGCCGTTCAAGAGGACCGAGCCGTTCCATGACAAGCTTACTGGCGCCACCGTCGTAATCAACCTCGAACAAGATTGAGCTCCATACTCCATCGAGCAAGAGCGGATCCGCCGTCTCGGCAAGACTCTTCAATACACTCGTCAGTGCGGCGACCGTGATCCAGGATTCCCCCCCACGCTCACGTGCCAATGTCGATGCTAAAAGCCGAACACCGCGTACTGGGTCAACAGCCATGAGTGCACTGAACCAGGCGTTCGGTGCATGGCGTGTTTCTCTGCCATCGGTATGATTCATCACTGCTCGCACGAGCGGCTGCAACTTGGTCAAGCCATCAAGCGCTGCAGTGGAAGACCCACTCTTCAAGGCGCTCACACTCTCGATCAGGTCAAACAGAGAGGTGTCTTTGTGAAACCCGTAGCCCAGTAGAAACCCGCAAGAGTTCCGCCAATAACTGGCCGCCGCCTCAGGTTGCCCTGCAACTGCTAACGCCTGTGTCACCCGCATGGAAAACTCGGCATGGTTGCTGTAGTAAGTACCGCCGTCTCTCTCCTCTGCCACGAGTTCACGATCTAAAGCGTCGACCACCAACTGCGACGCTGATTCATGTTTAGCGTAGGGAATCAGTATCGAAAAAAAAGTACTGGCCGAAATGGCCCCGCCGTCTTCCCTATCCATCTGGGTCGCAATACCCAGACGAGCCTCGGATATGGAAGAAATGGCGTATTCCCACTCCTCCAGCGTTCTGGGGAGACTCAGTGCTCGGGCCAGGCTCTCAGCTATAACTGAATGGATGAGATACAGGTCGCATGCCCGAGGAGATCCCACGAACGGACGAACATCCCCGAGAAGCTCTGCAAAAACGGCACTAGAGTCAGATGGACTGTTTTGGAGGGCTGCCGCTTCAGCTTCTGCGCTTGCTATCACGAAACGCAGCCAGCAACGGTACCAGCCGTCCCCTTCGACACGATGCCGCTCCGCGTCCAGGATTTGTGTATTGCCCGTTAAGGCATGTAGGCGTATGGATGCAACCCAGTCACGAACTGGCTGGGTGCTGTGTAGGTGGCCATTGTCGTCCAGAGCAATGTCTAGAGTGTCTGGCTCAACCAAAAATGGCTGGCCATTTTCAATTGCCCCCCCTCGCTCCAGACACCATACAGCCTGCTCTGCTCCTCCGGCGTGACGCAGCGCGTTGTTGGCGTAATCTGCCGCCGCCACAAAGTTGCTCGCCTCCCATGCGGCGTCCGACAGCCCCAACCAAGTCGCACAAGCGCGCTCATCACTTAAGCCGAATCGCTGGTCAGGTTGAATGCGAACTCGCCCAGCGAGACGCTCAACGGAAGACATATGTAGCTCGTGAGCGAGCATGCTCGAAAGGCTACGTACGAAGATGAATTTGAGTTCTTCCTCGAAATACAACTGATCACAAACCTCTCGGGCGACACCAAACGTATGCCCTAAGCGCAGTTGTCCACGTAGCGACGCCAGGTAAACCTTTTCCTCCTCATACAGATAAGCCTCAGGATCGAAATGATCAGAGTGACTGCTGCGCTGGTCGTCAAACCACAACTCAAGGTATTCCGCCCAAGGTGCTACTGCGCCTTGGGCCTCGACCGCCTCACACGCGAGCAGTCCTTGAGTTGCATCCAGAGTTGGTTCTCCATCGAAGAGCATGCGTTGCGCGAGAGCATGCGGCCCATGTAGCGCCTGGTAGGTGACCCAATACGGATGCCAGCGATTTGTACCTTCATCAAAGCACATGTCGAGTGAACGGAAGATCTCAGAGCACCTGAGCAGCACTGGCCAGTTTCCGCTACTTGCCGCAATGTCCGCTGCAAGCGAGACGCCATCCTCAATAGCCGCTCTAGAGTGTCCGTGAATGAGACTGTCACGCGCGAAGGTGGCAGAGACCCGCTCCAAAATCTCATCGTCCCGCCCCACTCGGCGCAAAGAAGGAAGCAAAAAGCGGTATGAGCGAGCGTCTTGAAAAAAGTCTTTGGATTCTAGCCAGACGATGACCGGATTCAGGATATTGCGAACGCTTTTGCCTGCGGCTTGTAACTCGTCAAGAATGAAGCGTCTGAAGCTCTCATGAAATATCCGTACACCGCCTTGACCTGTGGCGTGGGAAAGGATGGGGGACAACATGGCCAGCGCTTCGGGAACATAGTCTTGCATCAAGCTCCCGACAATTTCTTTCAGCTCTGCCTCCGTCACCGAGAAATCAAGCACACCTAGGATATTAGCCACGGGGACGGTGTTGCGGCTGGCGGTCAGGTTGAGGTGTTGGTAGTAACGGGTAATGTCACCGTCAAAGGCTGGCGCTGACGATAGCCATTCATGAGGCGCTTGAATGCGCCCGCTCTTTAACCCCTCAGCGAGGCCAACCGACAAATAGCGGGTATAGAGAGGGTTTCCTTGGGCCTTCGACGCCAGTAAGGTGAGTAACTCGTCTCGTTCACCTTGGTCGCTAATGGCGACGTCTTCAAATGCTTGTGAAACGCCGTGCTTATCACACAGAGAAAATATCTCCTCGCGTTGCCACGCTTGAAGGGTGTGCTGGTGCAGTGAGTCCTTGAAACGATCTCGGAGAGGATCAAGGTGCTCGCCAGGTTGAGAGCCAATGACAAGCGATACACCTTCGGGTAACGCGAGTGTCGATAAGCGCTCTACGATATCCGTTTCATTATCATTTAGGCTTTGAGAGGTGCTGCGGACTCGCGCAATGTGATCCAGACCGTCGACAATAATGACGACTCGGGAGCCGCTTTCAACGACCTGCTGCAGGCTTTCTTCAAGGACATCAGCTCCTGCCGCAAAGGTCTGCCGAGCAGAGACGCTCTCTTGCTCACTCAACCAGTCCTGGATGCCCCCCAGAAGATTTGCAAACAGGATGTTGGTGCTAACCCGCTTCTCTGCCAAGCCGTCTCCAGGGGCAAGGAAGCAATAATGCTGCGCTACAACAACACCGCGACTTCGCAGAAAATCGGCAAGCTGCGTCAATTCCCAAGATTTACCTGACCCTGGGCCAGCAAGGATCAAATGCAAGCCTCCCTGTTGCACCGTTTCAGCCAGTTTGTCGCGAACGTGGGGCCGCGGTTGCAGCACAGAATTATCAATCGGGAACTGTTGAAGCACTCGCCCGAAATCTGTGCGCAGCATCAAACGACTTGCTACGTCCCCTGGGGTGAGTCTCTCGCCTTGAATGCGTGCGTTGGTGGCGATGTAAATGGCTAACGCCGCAACATCCTCGGGCCGTCTTTCGGCGTTGGGGTATCGCCCTATACCAACGTCCTTTATTAACAAGCCGAGCAGTAAATCTTCCAACGGCCCGGGGCTGTCAAGATCGAGCGTTGCCGAGGGCAAGGCAAGCTCGATGACAAATCGCTCGCAGAAAGCGACAACCTGATCTCGGGTAAGTGGTGCAGGACCATCCTTGGAAGGGCAAAGTACCGAGAGTTTGGGGTCTCCGGCGTCTGGCCATACTCGAGCTGAGGAGATGCGATATCGTTTTGTAGTAAACCCTGCGAACGTGCCAGCGGCGCCTGAGTCTTCAAATAGATCGAACAAGGCATCGGCAACGACGGGGGCCTGCCAGGTCGCGCAGAGTCTGTATTCGTCAGCTGCGTCGAGGCCTGCATGAGTGAACGTCTTAACCAGGCGGTCAAATCGAAGAGAGGATGTGTGACCTGTGAAATCTTGAAGTCGAAGCGCGAGGTCGGGGTTCAAGCTGGATTTGAGCTGGCGACGGATTCTGGTTCCATTGGCCGTCACCTCAAGATCGTCGAAGCGGTCATCCTCGACAGTTTTACGATCCACCGTGACCGCTGCATGCTGATGAACAAGTGCTCGAACCAGCAAATATGCGGTAACCAAATCTTGGTAGGCATAGCCCCTATGAGCGGCGCTTAAGGAGCCCATGTGTGTCGTAATCAAAATTCCCGCTCCTTTTAAAGCCCGACAGTAGGGCCCTCCTTCACTGGCTGCACATATTAATCTACTGATGGCTTTCTGGTTGTTCTTTGCAAACTGCTTTTAGCAACGATGGCGCAAGCCTTCTGTGGGGCACACAACAGTGGCTGCAGGTTGTTTTGCGCCATGGAAAATTCGCATCAGAATCGGAGATGGTACGTGCGAAATGCGATTGCTGGAAAACAACCCGCGGTCCGGGGCGACTGGCCTCATGGTAAAAAAACAGGTGAGTCATGATGTGACTGCCACTTCACCGCAATAGCCCTACCCACCTTGATTTTTGCTGTCAACCGAACTTCAGGAGCATGGTCGAGCCAGAAGGATTCGGCTAGATTGCCCGGCCGCACCGCAGATCCATGAGGAACTGGATGTCTATCGAAATCGTTGGTCCCCAAAAATTCAAATTCCAGGATCAGGTATGCCTGCTTTTGGCGCTGCTGCATGCACAGAATGCAGATGCGCAATTGCAGATCGAACCGCGCGGTGGCGAAGATGCGCAATTGGTTTTTGACGACGGCGTGAGTCGCAAAGTTTTTGAAATTCAGGTCAAAGGAGCCAAGGCAAAAGTCACTGTTGATGAGCTCGCAGATTGGCTTGCTCATTTCCCGGCACACAAGGCCGAGAACCCATTGATTGAACGTCTGATCGATACCTCTTCCCAAAACGTCATCATGATCGCTTCTGGTCGCTGTGATGACGCCACATCTACTTATGTAGCCGATCTTGGCGATCCGATGGACCCTTGGCCAGCGACTCGAATCAAGAAGCCAGATCTTGCGAACATCCGAAAAGGTTTCGCGTCTTATACGGTAGCTCTTAAAGGTGATAGCACTCTGCAAAAACAGCGCAGACAAGCGATCGACACCCTCTTCTCTCAGCTGAAGGAGCCAGCGCTGCGCGAAGCAGTTCAACGCGTGCGCGTAATCGAGCGGTTGGACGAAGGCACGGTGCGGCGAATGTCTGAAAGTCTTCTCCAGTCTGTTCACGGAGTCGTTCCTGACCTGATCGCCAGGACGTTGACGTCCCTAGAGGCCATCATCTTTGATGCGAAAGGCTCCGGGGTCAATGTGCTGCCAGCCATCCGGGCACAAATACGGGCGGCCAGACCCGACGAAGGCCTGGCTCCCGCTGGCTACATAGCCCGAGGAGATGAAGAAGACCTAAAACTCAAACTAAGCGCCGAAAAAGTACTTCTCCTCGCGGGTCGGCCACGCATCGGTAAAACCATGACATCGCGGCAACTTGCGGGTGACTTCGAACAAATGGGGTTCATCGTCAAAATTGCCGAAAGCGTCCAATCGGCTCAACGGTTCTTGATGGACCCGGTGGACGAGAATCGCCTTGCCGTTGTGGATGATCCATTCGGTGGCGCGCACGCCACTGACGATGCCTTACGAGAGCTGGCTCTACTTGAGCAATTGCTAGGGTCGATCCGCACAAACCGAAGGCTTATCGTGGTCCAAGCGCAGGACCGGTTGCTGGAGATCGCGCGCAAGAAGTCCGTCGATGAGATGGAAACACGCGGCGTGAAGTGGATAGAACTTGGCCACCTGGACTGCGTTTTTTTATCCAATGTCTGGACGCAGGCCTGCACAACCTACTCCGTACCGAAATGGCTGAGTGAGTGTGTGCAAGCTGCCCTCTCCACTTCGGCACTCGATCTCGAACCAGGCTGCCTGCTTTATCTAGCTACAAACCACCATAAATTGTCAGCGGGTGCAACGCTGCCAGAGATAATTCGGCTCGCGCGCGAAGACGCCCAGACGCTTGGCCGAGCCTTGAAGGCAGAGGGGCTTGGCGCTCTTGTCACTGCCTTGGCCATATCAACCACACCCGACCTGCCGGTTTCCCCTACAGAGCTGGCATTCGCGATGGGTGCTGGCGGCCCTGATCGTCCTGGCATGAGTAAGGTCATTGGCAAATCAATTTCCTTTGGTGCCCCCACGACTCGGAGCAGGCCTCCTGAACCACAGTACGATCCATTACCGGAACTCGTTTCTGGCACGGATATATTGGTTGAAATTCTGGAGTCACGCCGGATTTTGGAAATTCGAGCCGGCGGCTTGTATGCGTTTACTCACCCATTCTACCGAGCGAGCTCTGAGTCGCTGATTGACGGTGCTACTGCGCGCGCAGCAAAGAGTGCTCTAGAAACAGTGGGTCGTACGCTGCTGAGCCTGTCCCCGGAAAGCTCTGATGCGGCCGCCAGGAATCTTTCCTGGCTCTACGATCGACTTAATTCCCCGGATGGTCGCGCGGCGGTGATTGAAATCGCAATCGATGGCCTGAGCTCGATCTTCCCTAGAACACGCGATGACTGTTTTACCTTTTTGGTGAAGCGACTCACGCATTTGCCTTCCGAAAAGCAAAGTCAGATTTCTAAATGGGTTTCAGCTGTCACCTATTTCAATATTGACGATGTGGAATGGTTTAACGGGCAGCCCCGCATTCCAGCTGGGACCATGGGGGCCACTATAGAAAGTGACATGTTCGCCAAAGAAAGGCCCTGGGAGGAAATTAAGGATGTCGTTCGAGCTCTCGACAACGCTGAAGCCACTGTCATTTCGCCGGAGCAAGCCGCGGCTGCACTGACACACTTAAGCAATCATCCGAAAAAAATGACTCATAGCTCTGCAGGGCGCCTCCTCAGCTACGACGTTGCGTTGATCCGAGCGCCAGCTGCCGCTGCGTGGATTTCTGTACCCCGTGCGGATGACGATGATCTGCTTGATCGTATATTCGGAGAAGAGCATCCAGCTGTAGCGACTGAGGTGCTCAAGTCGGTCTTGGCTGTTTGGGGTGATTGCGAGCCAGAAAGGCGCCTCAAGCTCCAAGGTGGTCTGGTAGCCATGGCAAACTCTCCAATTGCTGCTATAGCGTTCATCGAACGCCTTGTGCTTTTTGACCGTATCGAGGAAACCGGAGACACCCCCCCTTGGGAACTGTTCAGCGAGTTGATGAGCCAAGTCATGAAAGCGCTACCTACCGGCGCCGTTTTTCGCGAAGCTCGCCTTTACAACGTGCTGTCCGAGGGACTGGCGCATATACCCAATGAAGCGCTCCTAAGAATTGCGGATCACTGGATTGATTTGCTGCACAACAGCGTCAGTACTCGCCGACTCAGCGATTACATGCTTGGTGTGACAGACATTTTGATTGAAGGTACAACATCTGAACCCTCGACGCGCTCGGGGCGCGTGGAAAGGCTGTTGGGATTACCGGGCACCAGCGCTCGTATCCGTGTTGTCGCCGACCTGGTTCCCCGGTGGGACTTGCTGACACCTGCAGAACAACACGCGTTGCTGAAGCAGCTAGAAACCCCGGCCGAAGACCTTGACTGGCTCCGTGCGACCGCGATCACGAGAAAGTCAGTCCCTCCTGAGATCCTGACACTCATCCTCCCTGAGGAAGGTCTGCTTGCGCTGAGCTCACTGCCGGCAATCCTGAATACCCCAACGGCGCTGCTGAATGCTGCTGTGCACGTGTTCACAGGGTGGCATCCAGAGGTTCAGTATATTGGAGTCTACGGTGGGCCGGATAAGATCTGGCGCCCTGTTGTAGCGCATTTCGCTCAACAAGCCAGCCATCCGCTGTTTGAGGTTTGCTGGGAGACAATGCTTTCCTCAGATGACACTGTTGAGCTCTCGGAGGCGATCAAAGCTCTGGGTGCTAAACATGCTCCGCGCCTGTTCGACATCATGCTTGCGCGGAATATAAAGACCACAGGCGACTTTCTGCCGAAGGCATGGCAATCGCTCTTTGAGGTCGCAGCAGATGAACAAATCACCGCGCAGTGGATCGGCCTAATGGCCAAGGCTGCCCCTTGGGTCCTGGACGACCTTACAGAGGTCGATGAGTGGATCCCCAGAGCATTCATAAAGCAGTTTCTGAAGCATATGGAACCAGATTGGGGGCTCATGCAGCTCCTGCATACGCTGTCTACATTGTCAAACGGGGCCGAGGACGCTGATGACGTCGCACCCGTTTATGCATCAACCCTGGTCGATGTGTTGAGCATGCTTCTTGAGGCACAGCCACCTCGGCACTGGGGCACCTGTGGATACATCGAACGGAGGGTAAGGAAGTTACACATAGGCACCGGAGAGTTGCTGACGGAGATTGAAGCCTTGCGGCGTAAACTGCTCAATGAGCGCGAGCCCCACAGCTACCCAACATACCCGCCGCTCGATGGATGGGTTGTGGCATCGGTGACCGGATAAATCTGAAGCTGAAGGATCCAGCTGCCCCTAAGCCATCACGGCTAAGGGGCAAATGTTCGCAAAGATCAAGGCAGACCTCCTGCAAATCACATCGCTCAGCCCACAGGCCCGCGAATAGCTTCGGTGGACACATTTTTGATCGTGTCTGCCACGTGCACGCATCAAGCATCGTCTGAACAAGGTCTACGACCCCTGGACCAATGGCCAGGTCGAGCGCATGAACCGGACGATCAAAGAAGCCACGATCAAGGCCTTCCGCTATCCCGACTTCGCTGCACTGAAGGCGCACGTGCTGGCCTTCATGATGGCCTACAACTTCGCCAGACACATCAAGGCTTTGTGATGGTGCACTCCCTTCAAGGTGACCTGTGAGGACTGGACGAAAAACCCAGAGCGATTCATTACCAATTCACACCATCTCATTCCGGCACCGTACAGTCGACCGGGCAGTGAATGTCGTGATCACCAACCTGATTACAACGAGGCGCTGCATGAGACACTGGCCAAAGTAAAAACTCGTCTCCCTGCTATCCAGCAGCTCCTGGAACGGCTCAGCGGCGAAGGCATCCTGATCACCCTCAAATTCAACAACGACGAAGTGGTGACAGAGGCTCGCCCGGAAGAACTGCGAAAATCGATCTACGCCAAGAAAACGGACGAGACAGTAGTGCTCCCTGACGATTGGCGGCAAACCATCGAAGCAGTCTTCAAGGACTTGCAGGATTTCTACATTTTCGACGCTCAGGATCTGGCAAAAAAAGAGCTCTACATCACGGTCAAAGAGGTTTGGCGGGGTATTCCACGCCATTATGAAAAAATGGTTGTCCATGTAAAACTGCCTAACGGGCAAAATATTTGGACCTGAGTGTCCAAGGCCAGCGTAAAACCAGCTTACTCAATGGCTATCTGATTCGAGACGACAAACTAATTTGTAGCACCCCCCCCGCTAACAACAATTTCCTCAAATTGATTAATTAGCAGATACTGCGCGATGTAAGACCAGCCCCTAAATATTCCATCGCCAGGTGGTGTATCACGGAAGGGGCGAATTAATCCCTTCCGTGATAACGTGCTAATTTAGGAATGGCTCGACCGGCACTACCACTCCAAATTTTTCCAACTGCAGGAACTTTGCTCCCAAAATCTCAGCTGGAATCTTGCGCTGCAGAAGGCCGAAGAAATTTTCATCGTGTGTAGAGATGATAATTTGCTTATCAAACTGTAGGCAGATACTGCGCAAAAGATCAATGGTTGAGAGAATATTGATGGAGTCCATCGACTGGATAGGATCATCGATCATTACGACATCGATCGGATTACCCTGATCATCCTTGGCATGAAGCGCGCCGGCCAGAAACACACTGAGACTGAGGATGTTGGACTGAGCAGCGCTGAAGTACAGGATTGGAGAAATCAAAATCCCGCCTTCGTCACTCACGACAATATTTAAACCGGGTTTATCAGAGTCAAAATCCGGCTTGAATTCTACCTTCTTAAAGGATGGATGCGGGTCAATTTTTTTGTAAATAACGTTGATTAGATCTTCATAGAAGAAATTGTTAATCAATGTCTTCAGCTGTTCGATCAAAGCCGACCGCTCCGAACTCAGGAGCATATCAACCTGGCTTCGCTGATCCAGCTCCACTTCCAGTTCAGCCAACTCATCTTGAAGTGATAAGCGCTTGATGTAGGGTTTAAAGGAAGCCATCAATTCCAACAGCAGTTTGAAACTGTTTTCAGCGGTTACAAGTTGCTCGGTGCGCAAGCGACGGGTTTGGAGCTCACTGGTGATCAGTGCTTTAACTTGGTCCAAACTATCCTCTAAGCGAACAACAATCAAAGTGGCAAGGCTTTCATAGAAAGCGTTGATTGCGGACTGAGCGCGAGCCAATTCCAGATCAAGCCCATCTTTCTGAGATCGAAGCTGGGCAAAACTCACCCACGTCCCATCGGACAGCATCTTCTGCTGGAGTGCACTGCACTGAGTCGTCAGCTCATCAGTAGCGGCCTTGGCGTTAGCAAGTTGAGATTCAAATTTACTCTTCTCGGCCTGACAATATTCAGCCAATTGGGCTGAATTGATACCGTTATTAACCTGGTACTGAGAGACAAGCAGATAGGACGCTTGAGACTTAAGGGTATCGGCTTCCGTTGTCAACACCTGCAAATCTGCATCAATCCGTGAAACCTTTCGATTGAGCTGTGCAATCTCTTCAGACAACTCAGTTTGGCGATTTACAAGTCCGGAACGTTTGAGTGAAAGCTGAGCGATCTCGCCTTGAACACGGGTCAAGAGCTCATCCAGTGCGAGACTCCATACGGTCTTATCGAGTGTGTTGACTCTGTCCTCTAAGGCGAGCTTTTCCACCTCCAGATCAGACTTTTCTCGTTCAATTAGCTCCAGTCTTGCACTCAATTCCTTGATTGTTCCGCGAAGGTCAGCCAACTGCTGCCCATGTGCCTCTTCCGCCACTCGCGTGATAGATTTCACTTCATCCAGCAGCTGTTTACGACGTGTTTCGGACTGTGCGAGGAGTTCCGCGTTTTCCTGACTAAGCCGCGACAGCAGAGTCTGCGATTTAACTTTCAGCCTGAGCTTGTCGGCATCTTCGTGGGGGGCGCTGCACAGCGGGCAAATATTTGACGGCCATGCGCTGAGGTAGTCAAGGCCAGTGGAAATCAAACGTTCGTGCACACCCATCTGGTTAGCCAAGGCTGTTTGAGTCGCATGCACAGTTTTGTCATGGAGATCAATGGATTCCAACTCAGTAAAACACATGGTCAAGCGCTCAATTTTCTCTTGACCTAAATATTTAGTGCCTTCAACTGCAGACAAGATAAAGTTTGCAGTAAGTTTGAAACCTGACACCTGCTTCAAATTGGCTTGAAGGTCATCTAACTTTGCTGTATCCAGGCGAACCGAAATCTCTTTCTCAGCAATTTGCTGAGCGATCAAATCTATTCGCGCACGATGCGATGTTAGCTCTGCATATATCGGCCCAGCATTATCGATGGAGTTCCTAAGAAATGCAGCGCGATCATCAGCCTCTTTGAGTTCCTGGCTAAGATCGCTCAAGGCCTTTGCAAACCCTGACAACTGTGCGGCATGACCTGTTCGGCTATCTCCCAGCGTTATTTGACGTTTGGCGATGTCATTGAGGCGTGATTCAGACTGAAAGAACCCAACGGAATGATTGATTACATCAAGAATATTTGCCGAACGCTGACTCGCTTCCTGGACATCGTTTGTGCTTTTTTCATGAGCATTCAGCAGCTCCTGATAGCCGCCAGCATCTTTTACACCCTGATCAAGACGCGCTGAAATAGCTTTCTGATCGATGAGAAATTGGCTATTAAGTTCAATCTCAGGAATCTTTACCAATCTATCAGCAAGAGTGTCAACCGCCCGGACATTAGCTTCACGTTCTACGCTTAATTCATGCTGCCGGGAAATAAGGCTTGCATTCAGTGCGTGTTCAGCCTGAGCGGAAAAATTCTCGTCCGCAAGAAAGATGTTCTCACCAGCAGCGTTGAGCTGTGTAGCTAATGCATTGAAACTATCAAAGATGGAGAGGTCAACAGGCTGATCCAGCTCGGCGATAATGGCTTCACGCTGGGAATCCAAAGCCAGCAGCTCAGATTTATTATCAAGGATAAGTGCAGTCAATTCCTTGCGGGCTTTTTCAGTTTCCCCGCCGAAATTTTCCATGAACTTCGTATAGCGTTCTTGCGGCTTCGCCTCTCGGAGGAATCGGTCAATCTCATCTTGACTTAAGATGACACGCCGAAAATAATCGTTCTCGCGACCTTTTTCTCCAAAGCGCAAGTCGCGCCCATTTATGCGTATTTTTCCCAACTCTCGTGTAAAAGGAGTAGGCAGCGTAGTTGAAACGACCACCCGTGTTTTAACGTCGTCGTCGACGTATTTATTTCGAAGGATCTCCTGCCCCTTGTCCACATCCTTGGTCGCGCGGGCGGCGCCTTCATAATTGGCTCTATTGTAGTCGCCACCTAAACGCTCCAGATGATTCGTGACCGCCCATTCGACTGCATCATAAAACGAGCTCTTACCAAATCCATTAGGGGCAAATATTGCAACAAAATTAGAAGGAAGTTCATCAGCATTCGCAAAATCGAATGTGCCTTCTGATTTCATTTTGTAAGCACGAAATGCTTCAATTTCAACCTTTTTGATTTTCATTTTTATTCAGAGATTCTATAATTTCATTTATCATTGACGCGCGTTTTTCCTTGGATTCAATCTTTTGATCTAACGGCGCGCCCCGAACGAATTTCTCCAGCGACAATAACGGTTCTCGGGTTTCCGCAACACGAGGATCCAGCGTCAAATCTGCTCCTAGGAGCTGTTCTTCCAGGCAGTCAGTCAATTGCTCAATCGTGGGCAATTCAGCATACCCATCAATTATCAATTTACGAGCAGAGTATTTGTTGTTCTCGATCTGGTATTTATCCCAAATCGGCACAGTGCCGATCGTCACAAAAGCGATATACACGTTCCACACAGCGAGGTTTCCTGAAGGTTGGTGGTGAACCGAAACAAGGTTTTGGATCACCCGCCAGTTCGCTACGATAGCTGACGGTTTTTTACACAGGCAAGCAATACACGAAATATAGGACAGCGAATCATCTGAGCGAAACATGTGAAATTCAATGCCATCAAACTCAGCAGTAAGAAACTCAAAATCGTAATCTTTAATTAATAATTTCATTCAACTTCTTCCTGAGCTCCAGCAGTTGAACCTTACCTGGAGCCAAACTGCGATAGTCAAACTCTTTCTCGATGACGCAGCTTTTGCGCAAACCTTCCAGATGAGTGAGCTTATAGCTGGTGTAAATCGCACTCTCAACTTCATCAATTGAGAACGGGCCTTGGTTCGGGACGGTTGCAATATTGCCAATTACATTCTCAAGCACAAAGTCTGGAGGAAAGGGTTGCGCTGCAGCATCAGGCGAGGCGACCACGAGGGTGCCGTTTTTGTCGAGCAACTTACGAGCAATTTTGAGAATTTCATCCAAACGGCCAAGCCAGTTGGTGACATCGCTGGTATACAGCAGCCGACGCTTCTTATCGATCCCGCTGATATAGCCGTTATCCGCAATTCCAGTACCGTCCATGAGTGCGGAGATCACCACAAACTCTAAATATGCAATCCACAACTCTCGTGCTTCCAGCACGCTTGACTGCCCCGTGTCTATCAATAACTGGACATCATAGTGCTTCATGATTTCGTAAGGAGGCGGCATTCCGCTCTCGATTAATGAGTCTGCGAAACCAATTAATGCAGATTTCAGATGCTGAACGTTACTGGGATCAATCACATTGAATGCGAAAATCCTATCCCGCACTCTCGAAAAGCACTCCATATGTGGCGGAATCATTGGCGCACTTGAATGGAGGGTAATGAGTTCGTTGTATCGTGCGAGACCATGACAATCGACGCGACCAAACTGGTGATCCAAGCGACTGGCCTCCATCTCGAACTCCACGCCCACCAGATACGGATAATCGTTATCTATATGGTATACACCACCTCCAGACATCCCTTGAATGATGTCCTTGCCCGGGATACCTTCCAGCGCAAGTGTTATAAGTTCGTTAACCACGCTGGCCGAGTGGCCAGTCCAATGCGTGATTGGCCTTGAACTCGCCCTTTCCGCTTCTGGAAGGCCCACAAAGGTAAGGTTGGCCAGCGGTGGCAAGTGAGCGGCATTCCAAGATTTCTGCGACAGGCCTGGTTGATGCGTAATTTTTAATATTGCGCAATCTAAGGGTTCCTCCAGACCCACCTTCGGAAAAACCAAGACGCCCAGCACTTCAATTGGATCCTGATTATGGTCTACCACCACATTACGGGCGGCCTCCTCGAACACAGCGTGCCTTGCCGTGAGCACGTAGGAATACTCCTGCGTCATAGCGTTCACCAGAACACCACTGCCGCCATTAACCATTACGCAGTATGACTGCATAATTTCCGAAACTGTCATATTAGTATCTGATTTCATCATCGAGCACTTCTAGACGAGAGGAGTACACCTCAATTTCATGAGCCAGTAGCAGGGGAGCGACCACATGATCATAGTTAAAATACACTTTACCCTGCGTAGACTTGATGATTCTGGCTATTGTCCTTTTGTTCGGAAGCCCATGCCTAGACCCATCAGTGGACACTATATAAATCGGTGAATCCAGCAGCCCCAACAAATCGCTACTGGTATTGTATTGACTTCCATGGTGCGACAATTTAACAAGATCCAATTGAAGCTTGTTGGTTTCGCTGTACTCATCAGCCCGTAAGCTATCGCATACTACGCCTTCGTGCGCATCACCCAGAAAAAGCATGCATCTGTCATCAGCTTCGAGTATGAATGCTATAGAACTACCGTTGTAAACAGAGGCATCAGACTGAAACTGATCGTCCGACCAAATATCTTGAAGCGCTAAATGATAATCAGTGTGGTGCGCCGAGGTCTTTCCTGAATCGACTTCCGACGGCCATACATGCAATAGTTTCTCAAGTTGTTCCCGGCGAGGCGACAAGACCTTGAGTGTAAAGGGGCCGGCTTGATGAGTCTGCCCTGCCATTACAAGTGGAGCCCGAGCACAGCCAATCTTATCAAGTAACTCTTCCAGGTCTTTTCCTTGCTTGACCGATGTTTGGGGAGCGTCATCAAGCAGCTCAATGTTATTCTCGGGTATTTCGGGCACATCGAAGTGACGAGTGATCAATCGCGAAGAATTAAACCAGATCGATTTGACCATATCGCCTAGATAACCTGGCTTCTCAAAGGCTTTGATGAGTCCATTGATATGATCGTCATCAATGTGAGTGAGAATGGCTAGATCGATATACTGCCCTTTGACTTTCAAGTCATCTAGGGCTACGCACAGCGCGCCAGCGTAAAGCTGCCGCGGCCCATGCCTGAAGGTCGTAGACGTTCCGCCATCTATCAGCAGATTGAACACTCCGTCAGGCCCCTCATGGCTGACGAGAATGCAGTCTCCATGCCTCGCTTTGAGAACGCGGACGATAATGGCCATCAGGACTCCCTGTCGCTGCCTGGCCCTGCCAGGCTGTCAAGATGCCAGTAGCATACTCTAGCGAGAGCGGATTAGCTTGTCCTTGATGAGCCCTTCACCCTCCCTCCAGATCCAATGAGGAGTTATACCGAAAGCCAGCAACTGCCATACTGGATTCCGTGAGAAGTCGCCGCTCGCGAGCGCTCTCGCACCCTGTGTATCTGGGGGCAAAACTGGGGGCATTATTAGTTTTTTATGATCTGAAACTACCGTCCTAGAGCCCTGTCAAATTTTTTTGGGGATCCGGATAGCCTCTAAACGAATTAACACCCTATCGCCTAGACATCTACAGCCCCCGCTAAACGCACGAACATAATCACTCAAATTGGCGCTCCTACTTCCACTGCTACCAACACCAGCCGAAGAGTTCAGCTATAGCCAACACCAAAGCCCACGTACGCGAAACTCAACCTCGCCCCCTGAAAACAAGACTCAAATCCCCTCCCGCCGCCGATCCTCCCTAGGGCATTTCGCAAACCGCGCTCGATAGCTGCGAGTGAAATACGACGGAGATTCGAACCCGCAGGCGATGCTCACTTCCAGCACACTCAGACCGCTTTGCCGCAGCAGTTGCCGGGCTTTTTCCAGACGCAGGCCCAGATAGAAGTTGCTCGGTGTGTCGTTCAGGTGCAGGCGAAACAAGCGCTCCAACTGGCGCCGGGTGACGTTGATCGCTTCGGCCAGGGCCAGCGTGCTGAGGGGGCGTTCGGTTTGCTGTTCCATCTCTCCGATCACGTGCACCAACTTCTTGTTGGCGATGCCGTAGCGCGTAGCGATCTGCATGCGTTGGTGGTCCCTGCGCGTGCGGATGCGGCCCAGTACGAATTGTTCTGATACCTGAATCGCCAACTCGGGGCCGTGCGCCTGGGCGATCAGGTCGAGCATCAGGTCGATGGACGCTGTGCCCCCTGCGCAGGTGATGCGGCGGCGGTCAATCTCGAACAGTTCCTGGGTCACGGTGAGCTGTGGGTAGGACTCCTTGAACGCTTCAATGGCTTCCCAATGCAGGGTCAGGCGATGGCCATCGAGCAAGCCGGTTTCAGCGAGCACACAGGCGCCAGTGTCGATGGCGCCCAGGGTCACGCCTTCATGATCAAGGCGACGCAGCCATTGCTGCAGGGCCGGCGTGGCGAACTGCAGCGGTTCAAAGCCGGCCACCACCAGCAGGGTCGCGCCTTTTTTCAGCGACTCAAGCGCCGCGTCGGCGTTGACCGACATGCCGTTGCTCGCCTGTACCGCGCCGCCGTCGGCGCTGAGGACGTGCCAGCGGTACAGCTCGCCACCAAAGCGGTTGGCCACCCGCAAGGGCTCCAGCGCGGAGATAAAGCCGATGGCCGAGAACCCCGGCATCAGCAAAAAATAGAAATCCTGGGCCATGGTAACGCTCTCCTCGGACCTGCAGCGTGGCACGTTGATACTCCCGTTCATGGGCACATTCAAGGGGCAGGTCGCCGCAGTGCAAAAGCGGGTCGCTGCAGTGCGCTTGGCCGCCCTCCAGGCAGGGTAATTTGTTTCTACGGTGCACAAAGACGCCGACACCCCACAATAACGATCTGCCGAGGGCCCCACCATGAACCGACTGATTAGTTGCAGCGTGCTTGCACTCAGCGCCAGCGCGCTCTTGAGCAGCAATGTAATGGCGGCTGATGCCGCTTCATGCCAGAACGTGCGCATGGGTGTGGTGAACTGGACCGACGTGATCGCAACCAGCGCCATGACCCAAGTGTTGCTCGACGGCCTGGGTTACAAGACCAAACAGACCAGCGCTTCACAGCAGATCATTTTCGCCGGCATCCGCGACCAGCGCCTGGACCTTTTTCTGGGCTACTGGAACCCGCTGATGACCCAGACCATCACGCCGTTTGTCGAGGCCCGAAAAGTCAAAGTGCTCGACAAGCCGAGCCTGGAGGACGCTCGCGCCACCCTCGCCGTGCCGACTTACCTGGCGGACAAGGGCCTGAAGACCTTTGCCGACATCGCCAGGTTCGAGAAGGAACTGGGCGGCAAGATCTATGGCATCGAGCCTGGTTCAGGCGCCAACACCCAGATCAAGGCGATGATCGCCAAAAACCAGTTCGGCCTGGGCAAATTCCAGTTGGTGGAGTCCAGCGAAGCCGGCATGCTCGCCGCCGTGGACCGTGCCGTACGCCGCAAGGAAGCCGTGGTGTTTTTCGGCTGGACGCCGCACCCGATGAACGTCAACGTGGCGATGACATACCTCAATGGCAGCGACGACGCCCTGGGCCCGAACGAGGGCATGGCTACGGTGTGGACGGTCACTTCGCCGACTTATGCCGAACAGTGCCCCAACGTGCATAGATTGCTGACTAACCTGACGTTCACCGCCGCCGACGAGAGCCGGATGATGCAGCCGCTACTGGATCACAAGGATGCTCTCGAGTCCGCCAGACAGTGGCTCAAAGACCATCCTCAAGACCAGGCGCGCTGGCTGGAGGGCGTCACCACCTTCGACGGCAAACCGGCTGCGGCAAATCTTCAATTGAGCAGCCAATAACCTGATTTTGAACGGCCGCTTCGCGATCATCCATCGTCGCGAACGGCATCCTCACGCCTGTAAGGAGCCACCCCATGAACCACGACGTCATCATCACCTGCGCACTCACCGGTGCTGGCGACACGACCGCCCGAAGCCCTTACGTACCGGTCACGCCCAAGCAAATCGCGGCCGCCGCGGTTGAGGCCGCCAAAGCCGGTGCCACCGTGGTGCACTGTCATGTGCGCGACCCGCACACCGGCAAATTCAGCCGCGACGTGGCGCTGTACCGCGAAGTGATGGAGCGTATTCGGGAGGCCGACATCGACATCATCGTCAACCTCACCGCTGGCATGGGTGGCGATCTGGAGATTGGCGACGGTGAAAGCCCGATGGAGTTTGGTTCCAATACCGATCTGGTCGGCCCAATGACACGTCTGGCTCATGTCGAGGAACTGCTGCCGGAAATCTGCACCCTCGACTGCGGCACCCTGAACTTTGGCGACGGCGACACTATTTACGTGTCCACCCCGTCGCAACTGCGCGCCGGCGCCAGACGTATCCAGGCGCTGGGCGTAAAGGCCGAGCTGGAAATCTTCGACACCGGCCACCTGTGGTTCGCCAAACAGATGATCAAGGAAGGTCTGCTCGACAACCCGCTGTTCCAGCTGTGCCTGGGTATTCCATGGGGCGCACCCGCCGACACCACCACCATGAAAGCCATGGTCGATAATCTGCCCGCCGATGCGGTGTGGGCGGGCTTTGGTATTGGCCGCATGCAGATGCCGATGGCCGCGCAAGCGGTGTTGCTGGGCGGCAACGTCCGGGTCGGTCTGGAGGACAACCTGTGGCTGGACAAGGGCGTGCTCGCCACCAACGGTCAACTGGTGGAACGCGCCAGTGAAATTCTCAGCCGCCTGGGCGCACGAGTCATGACCCCGGCAGAAGGCCGCATCAAGATGGGCCTTGCCAAGCGCGGCTAATGCCTTCAGGACATAAAACCCTGTGATTGAATCACCGCACTCTTCAGGATCGTCGCCATGAGCTTTATCACTGAAATCAAAACCTTCGCCGCTCTTGGCAGCGGCGTCATCGGCAGTGGCTGGGTATCCCGCGCCCTCGCCCATGGACTGGATGTGGTCGCCTGGGACCCTGCGCCCGGCGCCGAAGCAGCGTTGCGTAACCGTGTCGCCAATTGCTGGGGTGCGCTGGAACAACAGGGTCTGGTACCCGGTGCATCCCAGAACCGCCTGCGCTTCGTGGCCACCATCGAGGAATGTGTCAGCGACGCCGACTTCATTCAGGAAAGCGCCCCGGAACGCCTGGAACTGAAACTGGATCTGCACAGCAGAATCAGCGCGGCGGCCAGGCCGAATGTGTTAATTGGTTCAAGTACGTCCGGCCTGTTGCCAAGTGACTTCTACGAAGGCTCCGCGCACCCGGAACGCTGCGTAGTCGGTCACCCGTTCAATCCGGTGTACCTGCTGCCGTTAGTGGAAGTGGTGGGCGGCAAAAATACTGCTCCGGCGGCCATACAGGCGGCAATCAAGGTCTATGAATCACTCGGTATGCGCCCGCTGCATGTGCGCAAGGAAGTCCCCGGCTTTATCGCTGACCGCTTGCTCGAAGCGCTATGGCGCGAGGCGCTGCACCTGGTCAATGACGGCGTGGCAACCACCGGTGAAATCGATGATGCGGTTCGCTTCGGCGCCGGACTGCGCTGGTCGTTCATGGGCACCTTTCTCACCTACACATTGGCGGGTGGCGATGCAGG
>Ga0105244_10000994_pt1 | contig 23823 bp, 23 predicted proteins | sample KBSM44metaG_FD_80423 | JGI IMG/M metagenome (GOLD analysis project Ga0105244, IMG submission 80423) | Miscanthus rhizosphere microbial communities from Kellogg Biological Station, Michigan, USA - KBS M4-4 metaG | ecosystem: Host-associated > Plants > Roots > Rhizosphere > Soil | place... | reverse complement strand
TCACGCGGAAGCCGCGCACCTTGGCGATCTGCGCGACCATCTTTTCCTGTGCGCCGTTCGGTGCGTCGTCGAAGGCGCCCGGGCGGTTCCAGTAATCGATGAAGATGCGGGTGGCGTCGCGGTCGTTGGCGCTCGTCTTGATGCGCTCCACCACGCCGACGATTTCCTGCTTGGCCGGGTGCGACGCCGGCAGCAGGTGGAAGGCCACCGGTTCGAACAGCGTCAGCGACAGCACGCGCTGCGGCATGCGGCGTGCCATGTGCAGCGCGCAGGCGCCGCCGAAAGAGTGGCCGATCAGGTGGAACGCTTCGCCCGGCTCCAGCTCGGAGGCGGTGGCGGCGATGACTGCGTCCACTTCGTGCGCCAGCGTGTGGGTGTAGTCTTCGCCGGCATCGGCGGCGGCAGGGAAGGGGGAAGCGCCGTAACCCTGCAGGTCAACAGGGATGCAGCGGTAGGCGTCACCCAGTTGCGCTTTCAGCGAAGACCACTGGGACTTGGAACTCATGGAGCTATGCAGCAGGACGACAGCAGGTTTCATTGCCAGGCAAAGTTAAAAAAAATGAAGCGGAGATTATACCGGTTTGTATTGTCTGTACCACGCAATGCACTTTTTGAGCAGGAGAGGAGTAAAGTAGTAGTCATGAATAATTCTAAAAAAGTCGCCGGCCTGGCGGGCCTCGCGAGTGTTCTGTGGATGGGTTTTACCGCAGCAGTGGCCGCGAGCCAGAAGCGGCTGGTGTTCAATGCACTGGGCAGCAAGCGCGAGGTTCTCAAGCCTTACAGCAGTGGCCATCGCACCCGTCCTATTGTGGTGCGGGCCAAGGACGGCACACGCCTTGCCGGTTGGCTGATGACGCCACCGGTGGCCGGCCCACATCCGGGCGTGGTCTATTTCGGCGGACGTTCGGAAGAAGTGTCGTGGGTGGCGCGCGACGCCGGCAGGCTATTCCCCGGCATGGCGGTGCTGGCGGTGAACTACCGCGGCTACGGCGATTCGCAGGGCGATCCGGCGGAAGAGCATTTCGTCGACGACGGCCGCATGCTATACGACTGGCTGAGCGAGCGCCATCACGTCGACCCTAAGCGCATGGCCGTGGTTGGCCGCAGCCTCGGTTCCGGTGTGGCGGTGCAGGTGGCGATGGAGCGCGACGCCAATTCCATCGTGCTGATTACGCCTTACGATTCCATCCTCGCCATCGCCAAGCGCAAATTCAAGGCGATACCGGTGGAGTATGTGCTGCAGCATAAATTCGAATCGATCAAGTACGCGCACCAACTCAAGGCGCCGACCTACGTGCTGCGTGCGGCGGTCGACGATATCGTGCCGCACTCGCATACCGATCTGCTGGTGGAAAAACTGGCGGCGCTTCATGCGGACGAAATCGTGCCCGATTCCGACCATATCAACATCCCCTATCTGGAATCCACCCAAACGCGCATCGCCAGTTTCCTTTCCGGCCGCTTCAGTGCTTAGACGACAGCTGGTGATGCAGGCGTCGCAAGCCTAGCCACACGGCGCCGATCACCAGCGGCACGGCGATGCCGGTCATCAGGTCCGGGTTGACCGGCGTGCCGCTGGCCTTCAGGGCTTTGCCGACGTAGCCCACCAATCCCAGCGTGTAGTATGAAATCGCCGCCACCGACAGGCCTTCCACCGCCTGCTGCAAGCGCAGTTGCTGGGCCGCGCGCGCGTCCAGCGATTGCAGGATCTTGCGATTCTGCTGTTCCTGCTCGATGCCGACCCGCGTGCGCAGCAAGTCATTGGTGCGGGCGATCCGTTTCGCCAGGCCTTCCTGCCGCTGCGTCACCGAGGTGCAGGTGTTCATTGCCGGTGCAAGGCGGCGGCCCATGAACTCCGCCAGCGTCGGCGTGCCGGGGATGCGCACTTCACGCAGCTCCTGGATGCGCGACTGCACCAGGTTGAAGTAAGCCTGCGAGGCGGCGAAGCGGTAGCTGTTGTTGACCGAGATTTTCTCCAGCTGTGCGGCCAGGCTGGTAATCCGGTGCAGCATGTCCTGGTCGCCATTGGCCTGGTTCTTCACCAGTGTGGAGGTCAGCTCCGCCAGTTCGTTTTCGATGCCGCTCAGCGCCGGCTGCGTGGCTTCCGCTTGCGGCAGGCCGAGGAGGGCCATCATGCGGTAGGTTTCGATTTCCAGCATGCGGCCGACCAGACGGCCGGGTTGGAACTCGCGCAGGTGCTGGTCGCGCACCACGAAGCGGCTGAAGCCATCGGGATGGATCAGGAAGTCGGTCCACACTTCGGCGTTGCCGCCGCCGCTGCTGCCGACCAGCGATTTGCCTTGATACAGTTCGCGGATCTTGGTTGCAAAGCTGTCGTCATCCGACGCGTCCTTGCACAGCACGACGTGCGCGGCGACGATGATCTTGCCGTGCAGGCCGGCCAGCCATTCCTGCGGCACGTGCTGCACCGGCATGCGCTCGAAGGCGGCGCGGAAGTCGGTGCCCGTCTCGCCACGCTCGACGAAGGTGTAGGTGGCGAACTCGGTGTGGCACTCCCACTTCAGGCGGAAACGGCCGAAATCATGGAAGAAGTAGCGCGCCTGTTCGTGCGGGCCGGCCACGCCGTAGTGCAGGCAAAGCTGTTCCAGGATCTGGTGCTGGCTGCTGCGGTGGTTCTGGCGCGAGGGCTGGTCCTGCTGCAGGTAGAGCGCGAAATGGGTGAGGCTTTCAGGCGCCTGCAATTGCAGGAAGGGGCGCGAGTGGATTTCCGCCGACAGCGGGACACGCATGGGGTGATTCAGCTTGGCGAAATCGGCGTTGGCACGATAGGCGAGCGACATGGACTTCCTTATTAACCGGGTGTGAGTAGCGCATTGGCGCAAGGGGATCCCTGCAAGAAGCAGGCCAGATTGGCGAATGTGACGGCAGCGATTTCGCGCATCGCTTCAATGGTAAAGAAGCCTTGGTGCCCTGTGACCAGTACATTTGGGAAGGTCATCAGTCGCTGGAAGACATCATCGGTAATAATGTCGCTGGAGTGATCGTGGAAGAAGAGGGTGCTCTCCTGTTCATAAACGTCGATCGCAAGCGCGCCCAGTTGCCCGGACTTCAGCGCTTCGATCACGGCGGCGGTGTCGATCAAACCGCCGCGCGAGGTGTTGACCAGCATGGCGCCACGCTTCATGCGGGCCAGGCTGGTGGTATTAATCATGTGGCGCGTGGCGTCCAGCAGCGGGCAATGCAGGGACACGACGTCCGACTGCGCCAGCAGCTCGTCCAGCGATGTGCGTTCAGCCACGCCTTGCAGCTGGGGCGTCGGCGCGGGATCGCTGACCAGCACCTTGCAGCCCATGCCATGAAAGATGCGTGCCGCCGCCGCGCCGATTTGCCCGGCGCCGACGATGCCGATGGTCTTGCCGTGCAAGGTCATGCCGAGCAGGCCGTCCAGCGCGAAATTGCCTTCGCGGACGCGCGCGTAGGCGCGGTGGGTGCGGCGGTTCAGTGTCATCACCAGTGCCAGTGCGTGTTCGGCCACGGCTTCCGGCGCGTAGGCCGGCACGCGGGCGACGAACAGTTTTAACTGTTCAGCGGCTTTCAGATCGACGTTGTTGAAGCCCGCGCAGCGCAGCAGCACCACGCGCACGCCTAGTGCATGCAAGGCCTCCAGCACCGGTGCGTCCAGCCGGTCGTTGACGAAGACGCAGACGGCGCTGCAGCCTTGCGCCAGCGGTACGGTGTCCAGGTCCAGCCGGTCGGAGAAGTACAGCGCTTCAGTGCCGGGCGCACGCGCTTCGTCGAGGAAGCGGCGGTCGTAGGGCTGGGCGCTGTAGACAGCGATTTTCATTCGACCCACACCACCAGATCGGTGACGCCGATATCGACGCCGGCTTGCGTCAACAAGGTGCTGGCTTGTCCACGATGGTGCGTCTGGTGGTTGAAGAAGTGCTGCAGCACGCCGCCGAAGTGCTTGCGGAATGCGTCGCCCTTCATGTTGCGGTATTCGAAGGCGCCGGCGAGGTCGGTTTCCGTCAGCTGCGGCGCCCATGCGCAAATCATGGCGTCCAGCTGTTCGCGGTAGGCGCGCAGCGCCGCCAGCGAGTCGCCGAAGGTGTGCGTCAGGCCGATGGGTTGCGGCAGCGATGGCGCCTCCTGCAGCGCCGGGTAGCGGGACGGATGCGTGCTGAATCGCTTGAGCCAGATGGTGTCGGCCGCCAGCAGGTGGTTCATGGTGCCGAGCAGGGAACCGAAGAAGGCCTTGCGGTCGGCCGTCAGTTCGTCAGCCGGCAGCTGGGCCGCCGCGTCGTACAGCTTCTGGTTCATGTCGGCGTTGTAGCGCGCCAGCAGCGCGAAGTACTGGGTTGTGCTCATGCTTGCAGGAAGATGTCGTTGTTCAATTTGGCCAGCACTTGCGTGCGTTCTTCATCATTCAGCGCTGGCAGGCCGTCACGCTCCGGCTCCAGCGTGGACAGCAGGTCGCGCGTCACGGATTTGCCGGATGGCGTGGTCTGGTCGTCTTTCAGTTTGCCCAGCGTGTATTTGAGTACACGGGTCGACTGGTGTGCCTGCATCTCCAGCGTGGCCTTGGCCAGTGCGCCCTTGTCATAGGCGATGCTGGTGGTGCTGCTGGCCGAGTCGTCGATGGTGATGTATTTGTAGTTCTGCGAATTGAGCGACAGGTCCAGCGCCAGTTGTGCATCGGCCTTCACCGGTGCGTGGTAGTGCGCCTTGAGGTTCGACTGCTGCTGTTGCGAGATGCCGCGATCCAGCTGCGAGTGGCCGGTGATGCTGGTCTTCTGCGACAGCTCGTAGGCAAAGGTGTCCTTCTCAGTGATGCGCGCCGGATTGGACGCCACTTCGGTCTGCGCGAACGACGCCTTGAAATCTGCCAGCCCGGTGGTCATGGCGCGATCCTGGTCGGTCAGCACGATGCTGCGCTGGGGGATGACCGGCGTGCCGTAGTCGCTGTTCATGCCTTTGAACGCGTCCTTGAACATGGAGATCATGGTGCCGTTGCCTTGTCCGCGCATGCCTGCCTGGTCGACCTGCTGCAGGTATTTGTTCAGCGCCTTGGCCTGTTGATCCTTGCTGCCCCAGCTGGCCGGCTGGCTCAGGTCCACGGCGATGCTGGCGCTGCCGGCCGGGCCGCTGAAACTGAGCGTGCGCTGTGCGGCGTCGGCATGGAATTCAATGCGCTGCGTTTCCTTGGGATTGAGCTTGATCTGGCCTTTCAAATCGACCGATGACAGGGCACCATGATCGAACTGCGTTAACCCGGAGACGTCGATGCGCGGCGGGTCTTCGGACAGTCCATCGATCGCTTTCTGGAACCCCTCGGCCAGCTTGCCCAGCGCCTTGCGTTCGCTCTCGGTCAATTTGCCGTCGCTGTGCGCATCGATGGCGATGCTGTTGTCGCTGGCGTCGAGCTTCAGGTCGACCTTGACGCCGCTGCGGGTGGTGACGGTAAGCGCAATCTGGCTGTCGCCCATGCCGTGCTGCGATGCCTGCGTGGGAGAGACCAGCATGTCGTAGGTATTCGCTTGCATGCCACTCGGCGCCTGCTGCACCGTTTGCGAAAAGTCCTCGCCGTCATACGCCACTTGTTTCAGCAGTTCGCCGCCAAGGCCCTTCAGGCGCGCGGCGCCGGTCTGGTTGTTGAAGTTCTGCGCCATCATGCTGGCGGCAGTGCTGCGGGTGCGGTTTTCCCACACCAGTGGCTTGGCCGGTGCGTCGTCGCCGGCGCCGGCGCCTCCGCCCAAGGACACGATGGTGGAGGAACCGCTGCCGCTGGCGCCGGCCGCGCTGGAGGTGGACGCATACGCGCCAGCCGTCGCCGGGTTGGCAACGGCCGGGGTGGCCCGGTTCAGAGAGGTTATCGTCGTCATGAACCCATTATAGGCCGGTTTTAGCGGTGCAGTCTCACCGGCGGCAGCACCCGCGAACGCAGCCATCCTGCCAGTGTATAAGTCAGCATCGGCACCGTGCCATGCAGCTGCAGCAGGTGCTTCTGGTACAGCAGCCGATACAGCACACTGGCCATCGGTCCGCCGACGCGGTAGCTACGGCCGCTGACAGGGCCGGTCAGCGCGCCGACCGCGGCCTGCTGGCCCAGCGAAATCAGCGAGCCGTAATCGTGGTAGCGGAAGTCCGGGCGCGGCGTGTCCTCCTTGCGCGCCAGCAGATCGGCCAGGAACATCGCCTGCTGGTGTGCGACTTGTGCACGCGGCGGCGTCGGCCCCTTGATCGGGCAGACGTAGTTGGCGCAGTCGCCCAGCGCGTAGATGCGGCTGTCGCAGGTGGAGCGCAGGCTGGCGTCGACCATGATCTTCTTCAGGTGATTGACGCTCAGGCCCAGCGTCGCGCACAGCGGCGGCGCTTCCACGCCGGCGGCCCACAAGGTCAGGTCGGCCGGATAGACCGTGCCTTCCGCGTCGGTCACCGCGTCGGCGCTGACGCTGGCTACGCTGGTGGAGGTCATCACATCGATGCCCATCGAACGCAGATGGCGCGCGGCGCGTTGCGCTTGCAGCGGATCGAGTTGCGGCAGCAGGTGCTGGCCGCGTTCAATCACGCTGATGCGAATGTCCTGTTCTGGATCGAGATCGTGCACGCGGTACGCGGCCAGTGCACGCGCTGTGTTGCTCAACTCCGCCGCCAGTTCAACGCCGGTGGCGCCGCCGCCGACGATGACCACGTTGACCGGTTTTTTGCGCTCGCCGGCGGCGATGCAGGCGTCGAAGAAGCGGCGGCGGAAATTCTCCGCATCGGCCACGCTGTCCAGCGTGAGCGCATGCTCCTGCGCGCCCGGCACGCCGAAGAAGTTGGTGACGGAGCCCAGTGCCAGTACCAGCCGGTCGTAGGAGATGACGCGGCAGGCGCCGTCGCCGCCGTCGCGCGGCGACAGGGTGATGGTGCGGTGCGCGCGGTCGAGGCACAGCATGTCGCCCTGGACGAATTCAAAATCGTGGTCCACCGCCTGCGCGCTGAACGGCAGTTCGCTCACTTGCGGATCGCACTTGCCCGATGCGACGGTGTGCAGCAGCGGCTTCCAGAAGTGGCCGGGCCAGCGGTCCACCAGCAGCACATGCGCGCGCTTGCTCTTGCCGAGCGTATCTCCAAGACGGGTGGCGAGTTCGAGCCCGCCCGCACCGCCGCCGACGATGACGATGGTTTCCATGATGCGCCTCCTGTAGTGCGGTTTAAAAAACTATGCCGCTCGATCCAGCCCCGGTTTGGGACGCTGCTGATCCGGCGTGTAAGGACTGGCCTGCAGTTCACGCAGGGCGTCGAAGGTGATGAACTGGCGCGGACGCACCACGTCCGTGCCGTAGGGAGCGACCGAGACGGTCCACAGTCCGGCATCGGCCGCCGCGCGCAGTGCGGGAACAGCGGTGTCGATGGCGATGGCGTCATGCGGCGCCGCACCGATGGCGTGCAGCGCATGGGCATACGGACCGGCGCCGGCGCTGTCGAAATTCACACCGCCGGCGACGACGCTGAACAGGCTATTCACATCGGCGCCGAAGTAGCGCTCCAGCAGCGCGGAAGCGGCGGGCGCCGGCAGGTCGGTCAGGATGCAGATCTTGCAGCCGGCCGCCGTGGCGTCTTCGATCAGCGCCAGCGCGGCGGCTTGCGCCTGCGGCGGACGCGCAAGGACGGCCTGGTGGAACTCCCGGTGCTTGTCTTCGAACAGTTCCGCGACGCGCTGTTTGTCGCGCGACAGTGGCGGCATGGCGACGGCGGAACCGATGGCGCGGGCGTAGCCGTGGGTAGCGGCAGCGGCGCGCAGCGCCGGCATGGTCCAGCGTACCGACAGGCCGGCGTTGGCAAACGCCGCATTGCAGGCTGCAAGGTGCAGCGCTTCGGTATCGAACAAAACGCCGTCCAGTCCCAGGAAGATTACGTCGATGCTCATCACAGTTCTCGCTTAAACATGTCAGATGTTTATCAATATAGAGGTAGAATCTACAAAAGAAAAATTAAAGATATTCAGTAATCGATAAGGATCTCTTATGTATCATGCGAGTTTTCGCCAGCTACAGTCGCTGGTGCTGGTGGCGCGCCATGGCAGCGTGTCGCGCGCGGCGGACGCCATGCACCTCACGCAGCCTGCGGTGTCGTTGCAAATCCGCACGCTGGAGGAAACGGCCGGCATGGCGCTCACCCGCAAGGTGGGACGCAACATCCAGCTGACGGCGGCGGGCGAGGTGATGGCGGAATTCTCCGAGCGCATCCTGCGCCTGTGGGAGCAGGCCAGCGACGAACTGGCGGCACTGCAGGGCGTCACCTCGGGTACGCTGCGCATCGGCGCGGTGACCACGGCGGAGCACCTGCTGCCGCCGATGCTGGTACCGTTCACGCTGGAGCGGCCGGACGTACGCCTCAAGCTGCAAGTGGGGAACCGCACGGAGATCATCAACATGCTGGCGCGGCACGAGATCGAGCTGGCCATCATGGGCACGCCGCCGCGCGAGCTGCGCACCAACGCCGCCAAGTTCGCGCGCCATCCGATGGCGTTTGTGGCCAGCCCGTCGCACCCGCTGATGAAGAAGAAAAAGATCACGCTCAACGACGTGATGGCGGCCAACCTGTTGGTGCGAGAGCGCGGATCGGGCACGCGCACGGCGGTGGAGAAGCTGCTGCGCGAGGAAGGGCATGCGGCGGAATTCGGCTCCGAGGTGTCGAGCAACGAGGCAATCAAGCGCATGGTGGCGGCAGGATTGGGCGTCGGATTTTTGTCGGTGCACGCCTGCGGGCTGGAATTCGAAGCCGGATTGCTGGCGACCCTGCCCATCAACCTGGTGGAGGCGGACTGGCACATCATGCACCTGAGCGACCAGCCGATTCCGAAAGTGGCGGCGGCGTTCCAGGATTTCGTGATCGAGAACGGTCAGGACCTGGTGGCGCGCGAGCTGGAAGGCTTCTACAAGCAGCTGGGCAAGCGAAAGTCGTATCGGTAAAGTTACCAGTACAGTGGTGGGAACTGTTTGCTAAAGTGTACTGGTGTACGCCAGTACACTCATCTACACTTCGCCGTACAATACAAGCACACGCTCCCACACACGGATACACCATGTCGCTCGAATTGCTGCTGCCACTGTGCACCTTTGCCGCCGTCAGTTCCATCACGCCCGGTCCGAACAACACCATGATCCTGGCCTCCGGTCTGAATTATGGCTTTGTGCGTTCGCTGCCGCATTTGTTCGGCATTACCTGCGGCTTCACCTTCATGATTTTCGCCACCGGCATGGGCTTGCACGTGGTGTTCGAGCAGGTGCCGATGCTGCAGACCATCCTCAAATACGGCGGCGCCATCTACCTGCTTTGGCTGGCGTGGAAGCTGGCGCACGCGGCGCCGATGAGCGGCGAGCAGGCCGCCCTGTCCAAGCCGATGACCTTCTTCGGCGCGGCCGCGTTCCAGTGGATTAATCCCAAGGCGTGGGTGATGGCCCTGAGCGCGCTGACCACCTACCTGCCGCAGGGCTTCACCGTGATCGACGCCGCCATGCTGGCCGGTGTGTTTGGCCTGATCGGCGTGTTCTGTGTCGGCGCCTGGGCCATGTTCGGCGTGGCGATGCGCCGCGTGCTGCAGGACCCGCGTTCGGTACGCATCTTCAACATTGTCATGGCGCTGTTGCTGGTGGGGACGCTGTATCCGATGCTGGCCTGATACCATAGCGCTTTTACCGGATGTGAAGGAATGCCGATGTATCGCCTGATTACGCTGGGCGCCGCCATGCTGGCCGGCGCCGTGCAAGCTGCCACTGTGCCGTCCGATCTGATGCTGCCGGAGCCGGAACGCGCCGCGCGCGGCTATGTGGAGAGCTGGGTGCTCAGCATCGAGATCGAATCGGAAAAGCTGAACGGCATGGATGCCTGCCGCAAGATTCTGACCGAGCGCGGTTTCCAGCCGACGCTGTCCAAGACCGCCAGCACCACCGCGCCGTCGCTGCACTTCAAGGTGAGTGGCCGCAAGGAGTACGCGCAGGCCAGCAGCGAGGCCGATGATACCCTGGCCGCCGTGCAGCAGGCCAAGTGTCCCGGCACCTTGAGCTGGAACGTCAGCGCGAAACAGGCGCGCCGTTAATTAATGATGTGCGTGGGGTAGCCGCAGCGCGTGCAGCCTGCGGCGAATGGCGTCGAGTTCCGTCGGCGCCGTTGCCTGCTGCGCCAGCAGATAGCCGCGCGCAAACTGGATAGCGCCGGACGCTTGCGGATGCTGTTGCGCCAGGTCCTGCAGCAGCCGTCCCGCCACCACCAGATCGTTGTGCCGGCCCAGTTCTTCCTGCACTGCCGCCAGCGTTTTCAGGTAGCTGTGCGTGCTCTTGCCGCGATACAGCGAATGGAAAAATTCCAATGCGTAGCGGGCGCGCTTGGCGGCGATGCGGGTGCGGTGCGCGCTGGATGCGTCGTCGTGATCCATGCGGTTGGCGCGCTTGATCAGCGATTTGTGCAGGTGTTGCATGGTCTGGCGCGAAAACTGCGCGGCCGAACCATTCAGCAACGGTGCTGCTTGCAGCATCCATGAACCCATCGCCAGCATCAGCCGCGTGTAGCGCGGCGACAGCAAGGCTTGCACCGCCTCGTCCCGTTTGGCGTGCGCGGTTTGCAGCGCCAGTGATTGCAGTTCGATTTGCGGTGCATCCATCCGCGCCAGCGTGGACGAGAGCAGCACGTCCCAGTCGCGCGCCGCGCCCAGTTCCATGCCCAGCCAATCAATATCTTCCTTCAGCGCGGGCGGGCAGGGCGCCACTGCTGCGAACAGCTTGAGTGCGGATCGCAGGCGGCGCACACCGACGCGCATCTGGTGCAGCGTTTCGGGGTCGTGGCCTTCCACCACGGCGACCTCGTTGCGCTGGATGTGTTCAAGGCAGTTGCCCAGCACTGCGGGGAACGCGTCGCTCAGGGGCGCATCGGCATCGAGGTGCAGCGCCTGCGCGCGATACGGCGCGTGGCCGGTCTCGCGCACCAGCATGTAGCCGCGCTGCGCCTTGTTGATGTTGGTGATGCGCAGCGGGATATCGTCCTGCAGCTGCAGGGCAAACGCATACAGGCCGGCGGGATCGCCGTCCTTCAGTTCCAGCTCGATTTCATTGATGGCTACCTTGTGCGTCTTGCGCTCGATGTGGCCGACGTCCAGCGCGACCTCGATGCGGTTGCCGGCGACTTCCACTTCCCACAGGTGGCGCTGCACGTCCACCAGGAACAGCGGTTCGAGGCGGTCCTTGAGATCGGGCGCATCCAGCATGGCCAGCCACTGTTCGTCATTGCCGACCAGCTTGCGCAGCTTGCCGAGACGCGGCCAGGATCGGTCCACCGCGCACTCCCATTCGTTGCGGCTATGTAGGCCGCTCTGCACGCTGCCGCCTGCCTTCATGGTCTGGATCCACTCGCCGTCTTCCTTGCGCACGCGCAGGCCGGCGCCGTGACGCATCAGGTGCAGGTCCGGCGTGTCGAAATAGCGGGCGGTCAGTTGTTGCACGCGCGCCGGCGCATCCAGCAGCGGGTGCTGTAGCAGCTTGCCGTTGTCCTCGGGCGCGAGCAAGAGTTTGAGTTCGACTTCCATCAGCTCAGTGTAGGGAAAAGTGGCAGCGCGCGGCGCACGCCATCAAGCCCGGCGCGGCAGGGTTTGCGATAGTTGCGCCCATGCAGGAATGGCGGCGCGCCAGAATGCTTCGATGCTGTCGGCCTGCAGATCGAGGCCGAGGAAGCGCGCGGCCGGCAGCATGGCCTTGTGCAACAGCTGTTGCGGATCGCTGCCGTCGTCGAAGGCGATGGCGCCGGTTTGCTTGGACATTTTGTCGCCGGCCTCGTTGAGCACCACCGGCACGTGCAGGTAGCTCGGCTGTGGCAGGCCCAGTATCTGTTGCAGGTACAACTGGCGCGGCGTGGAGTCGAGCAAGTCGACCCCGCGCACGATGTCGGTGATGCCTTGTGCGCCGTCGTCCACCACCACCGCCAGCTAATAGGCCCAGTAACCGTCGGCGCGGCGGATGATGAAATCTCCCACCTCGGCGGTCAGGTCCTGGCTGTAGTGGCCGGCCCAGCGGTCTTCAAACGCCGGCACGCAGTGCGGCGACAGCGGCACCTTCACGCGCAGCGCGCGGCCGACCTTGCCCGGCGCCAGGCCGTTGCGGCAGGTGCCGGGATAGATCAGCGCCTGGTTGTGATGCGTCACCTGGTTGACCTGCGAATCGGCAATTTCGCGGCGCGAGCAGCCGCAGGCGTAGACCAGGTCGCCGAGCTGTTCCAGGGCGTGCTGGTACAGCGCGTAGCGCTTGGTTTGCCACGTCACCTCGCCGTCCCAGTGCATGCCGCAGCGCTGCAGCGAGGCCAGGATGTGATCGTCGGCGCCGTGCACATTGCGCGCGCCGTCCACGTCCTCGATGCGCACCAGCCACTGGCCGTGGTGCGCCCTGGCGTCGAGATAGCTGGCGATGGCGGCCACCAGCGATCCGAGATGCAGGGGGCCGGTGGGCGAGGGCGCGAAGCGGCCGATGTAGGAATTGCGGGAAGTCATGCCGATATTTTCGCATACAATGTGCGCGCGGAAATCCCGCCTTGATTACATCAGCCCACAGGACATCATGAAAAAAATGAACCCATCCTACCTTGCCTCCGCGCTGGCCATGAGCCTGGCGCTGGCATTCCCGGCCCATGCAGACGCGGGCAAGACCGCCGTGGTGCAGGAAGCACCGCTGCGCGCCCACCTGGCCTTCCTTTCGAGCGACCTGCTGGAAGGGCGCGGCACCGGCCAGCGCGGCGGCGACCTGACCGTGGCGTATCTGGAAGCGCAGGCACAGGCGCTGGGCCTCAAGCCGGGCAATGGCAACAGCTTCCGCCAGCCGGTGCAGATCGCCGGCGTGAAGACGCAGCCTGTGGAAAGCACGCTGAAACTGGAAGCGGGCGGCAAGGCGCTGGATATCGCTTTTGGCAAAGACTGGGTGTTTGCGCCCGGCGATGCGACCGCGGCGCACAGCTTCAATGCGGAGCTGGTGTTCGTCGGCTACGGCATCACCGCGCCGGACGAGCAGTGGAATGACTTCAAGGGCATGGACCTGAAGGGCAAGGTGCTGGTGATGATGGTCAACGACCCGCAGCCGACTGCCGAGCAGCCGAACCGCTTCAACGGCAAGGGCCTGACCTACTACGGCCGCTGGACCTACAAGTTTGAAGAAGCCCAGCGCCAGGGCGCGGCGGGTGTACTGCTGATCCACACCACGCCGACCGCATCGTATGGCTGGAGCGTGATCCAGAACAGCTGGGCTGGCGTCGAGCGCTTCCAGCTGGCGGCGGGCACGCTGGGCACGCCGCTGCAGGGCTGGATCACCGACGACACGGCGCGCGCGCTGTTCACGGCGGCTGGGCAGGATCTGGATGCGTTGCGGGCCGCAGCCGAGAAAAAAGACTTCAAGCCAGTAACGCTGGCCGCCAAACTGAACGGCGAGATGAAGGCCGAAGTGCGCAAGGTCGAGCAATTCAACGTCGCCGCCGTGGTGCCGGGTACCGATCCGAAATTGAAAGACGAAGTCGTGATCTACAGCGCGCACTGGGACCATCTGGGCAAGCAGGGCGACAAAGGCGACACGATTTTCAACGGCGCCGTCGACAACGCCTCCGGCTCGGCAGCGTTGCTGGCGATGGCCGAGCAAGCGCGCCAGTTCCCGGCCAAGCGCAGCCAGATGTTCCTGTGGGTGGCTGCCGAAGAGCAGGGCTTGCTGGGCAGCGCGGCCTACGCGTCGTCGCCGCTGTGGCCGCTGGCAAAAACCGCCGCCAACCTGAATCTGGACAGCCTGAACTTCATCGGTGTGACGCGCGATATCGGCACCCAGGGCAGCGAGCGCACCGAACTGGGCAAGCTGGCCGAGACGGCCGCCAAGGATATGGGCATGCGCATCGCGGACGCCAAGCCGGACCTGGCGGGCGGCTACTTCCGCAGCGACCACTTCAACTTCGCCAAGACCGGCGTGCCGGCGTTTTCAATCAGCTCGGGCCGCGACTACGTGAAAGATCCGGAAGGCGCGAAAGCCAAACAGCAAGCCTACGGCAAGCGCTACCACCAGGCCGATGACGAATACGATCCGGGCTGGGACCTGTCGGGCATGGTGCAGACGGCGCAATACACCCTCAACCTGGGGCGCCTGATCGCCAACGGCGCCAAGCTGCCCGAATGGAAAGCCGGCGACGCCTTCGCCGTCCCACGTAACAAATAACAATTCAGGGTCAGCTCTGTCATTTGGACACGCGCGCACGATGTTTGAGCAATATCAATACGCAAAAAATTTGTCCGAATGACAGAGCTGACCCCGAATGTTGTGGCTGCTAATGGAAGCCGAGGGTAATGGTGGTGCCGGTCAGGTCGATGCCTTTGATCGAGATGCTGCCGAAGCTGCTGCCTTCGGTGCCTTTGACACGAATGTTGTTGAAGGCGATTTCACCGATCGAGGACGGCAGGCTCAAGGTCAGCGAGCCGTCTTTGTTGATGGTGGCGGCCGCTTTGCTCGGGTCGTAGACCACGTTTTTCATTGAGGTATCGGCCTCAAGGAAACCCAGTACCGGATTCAGCAGCTTGCTGATTTCGCCCACCACTTCCAGGTTGTTGCCCTTGGCGTGTTTGACCGCGTTGACCAGGTCGTCGCTCAGGCCTTGCGCGGCGGTGTCGCCCAGCTCTTCATCGCTCAACGCGCGCAGGGCGCGATTGCTGACCGGTGCACCGGCGGTCAGTGCGGCGGCGGGGATGGCCGACGCCGCATAGGTTTCCAGCGGCGCCAGCAGGGAGGTGGCAATCGCTGCCGCCATCCGCAAACGCCGCTGCTTGCGCAGCGCGTTTTCGATGTGCTCCTGGGTGATCAGGTTGAGGTCGGCAAAAATGTCGCCCAGCCGCTGACCGGTCTTGCGTTGCAGTTCGATCGCGCTGGCCAGCTGTTCTTCGGTAATCAGCTTCTGCTTGACCAGCAGCTGACCCAGCCGCGATTTATTCTGGTTGCTCGATAACCATCCCATACCACTCTCCTTTATGCGGTTTTGCGCGGCTTGACCGGCGCCTGCAGCACGTCCGGCCCCGGCCCCGGCTGGTGCGCCAGGTGCTGGATGTCGGACGGCGCCATGCCGAACCAGCGTTTGCAGGCACGGTAGAACGCGCTCGGCTCGGAAAAGCCCAGCTGGAAACTCAGCATTTTCAGCGACAGTTCGCCCGCGCTCAGCGATTGCCGCGCCAGTTCGCGCCGGGTGTCGTCGACCAGGTTGGTGAAGCTGGTGCCTTCTTCGGCCAGCCGGCGCTGCAGGGTGCGCTCGCTCATCATCATTTGCGCCGCCACGTCGTCGCGGTGCGGCGGACCTTTCGGCAGCAGGCTGGCCAGTAGCGCCTGCACTTTGGCGCTGAAGGTCGGCGGTTGCGCCGTCGCCAGCGTTGCCAGCACCTGCTCGCCGCCGCCGTTCATCAGCGGCGGATTGGCCGGCAGCGCCGACACCAGGTCGGTGTCGGAAAATTCCATCACGTTGTGCGGCATGCCGAAGCGCACCGGGCAGCCGAAGGTGTCTTCAAACACCTGCGCATACGATGGCGCCGGGAACGCGTATTCCACCACCACCGGGGCGATGTCGTCGCGGCCGGCCGCGCAGCGCAGCGAACGCAGCAGTACGCACCAGACGAAGTCGTAGCGCTGCTGCGGCACCGCGCGCTGGGCGCCCGGCAGCAGCAGGCCAACCCGGGTGTTGCCGCCGCAGCGCTCGATCGAGCTTTGCACGGTCGGCGACACCAGCATGATGTGGCCCATCACGCCCAACCAGCCGAGCCGGTGCGGCGTGGAGATTTTCAGCCCGATCAGCGGGTCGCCCGATTGTTCCACCAGCAGTTCCCACAGGTGGCTCAGTTTGTCCGACAGCGTGAGCGCGTCGCAGGCGAGGCCGTCGCCTTCGTCCAGGCCGGCCTGCGCGAACAGCGGTTCTGCTTGCACGCCGGACTGCGCCAGGCGCGATTTCACGCCGCGCACCAGATGCAGGGCGGAAGAGTACGTCATGGCGTGACCGCAGCGCGCAGACGCAGGCCGATTTTTTCTTTCAGGCCCTGCAGCTTGGGATCGATCACCGGACGGGTGTCGGCCGCCACGCCTTCACCCAGTTTCTTCTGCATTTCCGGCAGCATGGCTTCAAATTTTTTCTTCACCGGCGACTCTAAAATGGCGATCAGCTGTTTCAGTTCGTCTTCGGTGTAGCGCTCGGCCAGCAGCGGGGCGATGGTGGTCGGGATCAGTTTGTCGGCACTGGCGCGCGTGATCGGCGTGGCTTCGGCCATGAAGGCCTTGGCGTCGCCGACGATGTCGTTCATGGCGGCGTCACGCTTGTCCGCCGCGGCGCGCCCTTGCAGCATGGCGCGCGCCTGCTGCACCGCGTCGGCCACCGGCACTTGCAGCATCGATTGGCCGATGCTGTCGATGTTCCACAGTTTGAGGACCTGGTCGACCAGCGCCTGCTTGGCCGGCGACACCGGCGCCGCGGCGTGGACGCTCAGGCAGGCTGCGCTCAGGGCCAGCAGCATCAGACCGTGTTTGGCTTTTTTCATGTGTGTGCTCCTTCAAGTAAATCAGAAACGCTTGTTCAATTCGAAACCGAAGTAGCGGACGTGGATATCGCCGCTGACATTTTGTCCCGCGTACGGGTTGTAGATGATGTTGAGGAAGGTGTTGCAGTTCATATTGCAGCTGGTGTTGGCCGGCGTGTAGAACTTGCCGGTCATGTAGGAACCGGTGACGTTGACGTCCAGGTTCTTGCTGATCTTGTAGCCGATGCCAAAGCTGCGCAGCTTGGTGGTGGGCAGCGGCGCCAGCAAGTCGATCTTGCCGGCCGGCACCGAGGTCTTGCGCGGTTCATAGCCGAGCCGGACCGAGAGCTTGTCGAGCGGCTGCAGTTGCAGGCCGTACGCGAAGTTGACCACGCTCTTGTAGCCGCGCGGGATGATCAGCTTGCCCGAATCGGGGATGCCGTACAGGCGCGCCACTTCCAGCAGCTTGATGCTCTGGTCGAACTGGAAGCGCAGCGCATCCCAGTCGCTCCAGCGCGCGTAGCTGGCGTCCACGTTCAGTTGCACATACTTGACCGGCTTGAGCTTGACGCCTACCTGCAAGTGCGCAGGGAAGGGGATGTTGGCGCTCATGTTGCCCTTCTGGACCGCCGGGATCGAGGACGGGAAGCCCAGCACCGCGCCCGCAATCGGCCCCAGCAGGCTGGCGTTCATGCCGCGCACGAAGTTACGCAGCATGGGCTCGGTCTTGAACACGTAGCTGCCGGTGTAGTGGGTCTTGGAGCCGCTCTGGTAGACCACGCCCAGCGCAAACCTGGGCGACGGTTCCCACAGCACGCCGAGGTTGATGGTCGGATCGAACGGCGCGGTCAGTTCCAGCCGCATATTGGCCGCCTTCTTGAATGGGCTGACCATGCCGTCCTTGCCGCCGCCGCACACGCCGAAGCCGAACACGTCGATGATGTTGCCGCCGTCTTCCGGGCACCAGCCTTTTTGCAGCTGGCCGAACACGCCCAGCAGTTCATTCGGGAAGCGCATATTGGTGTCGACCACGAAGGCCGCGTGCGCAATCGGCACCGACACGCCAAAGCGCAGCGTGTCGGAATATTTGTAGCCGACCGACGGCGCCGCGTACACCAGGCGCTGGATCTGCTGCTGGCGGCCCTGGTACTGGCCCGGATCGTTGGGATCGGTGGTGCGGTCCAGGCTCATCGCCTGCGACATATAGCTGTCGGTGGCAAAGGTCCACGGCGAGCCGGGTGTGTTCCAGGCCATGCCGATGCCGGGCACGGCCACTGCCGGCAGCCGCCAGCCCGGCATGCCGTAGCCGGGCACGTACATCACCTGCCGCACCGGGCCGGTGGCGGTGTTGGACAGCGGGTCGTCGCGCCAGCCGCCGACGTCGAAACCTTCGCCCGGCGTGAAGCGGGCGCCCGTGCGGATCGAGGCCACGAAGTTGTGGATGCTTTCGCTGTCGCCTTCCAGCCGCGCCAGGCCGGCCGGGTTGAAGTGGATCGAGGCGATGCCCGGCGGGTCGGCCGTCACCGCATTCCCCATCGCCATCGCAACCACGCTGGTGGTGAGGTTTTCGGTCAGCGCGGCGTAGGCCGGCGCGCTCAAGGCGCCGGCGACGGCGGTGGCAATGGTCAGGCGGCGCATGGTCAGAAGTTCAGCGGCACGTTCATGCCCACGATCAGGTTAGGCGAGTCCGGCGTCAGGCCGATGCCGACCGAGAAGTTGACCGTGGTCTTGGGCGAGATGCGGTAGCCGAGGCCGAGGTTCAAAATGCCCGAGGTTTGCATATGGGTCTTGGCTTCCAGGCCGTCGGCAAAGCGCAGCTTGGAGCCGGCCGAGATCGCTTCCTGGAAGGAGATGGTGGTCGAAATGCCGTATGACAGCGCATAGGCGAAGCCGAGGCCGAAGCCCACGCTCGGTCCCGGCGCCACGCGGGTCAGGATGCGCGAGCCGTTGACCTGCCACAGGTTCTTGGCCGGCAGGCTGGCGGTGAAGTTCACCGAGCCGAACAGCGCGACCGGGTCGACGATCTTGTTGACGTTGAGGCCGACCGTGGCGGCGCCCACGCCACTGCCGGTCGCCTCGCCGCTGCCGGCGATGACCTTGAACGGGCTGCGGCCGGTCGGCAGGCGCACGTTGCCGGTGACGGTCAGGCCGGGCTGGTCGCGCTTGGCCTCGAACGGTTGCCAGCGCGCGCCGACGCCGATGTCGCCGATGGAATTGGACAGGCCGCTGCGCGCGGCGGTGTCGGCGTAGCGCGAGATCAGCGGCAGGGTGACGTTGGCGGTCAGGTTGTCGCGCACGCCGTAGTCGGCCGAGAAGGTGTTGGTTACCGTGTGCGAGTTGTTGTTCTCGATGTTGAACAGGGTGGCGCTGCCGTTGCCGATGTCGGTGACGATGCGGTCTTCGCCGACGTAGCTGTAGCTGACGTCATAGGTCAGCGACAGCTGGTTGCGGCGGATCAGGGTGTACTGCTTGTCCACTGCCGTCAGGGTCTGCTTGAGCAGGGCGCTCTGGTCGCCTTCGCCTTCCTTCTTGGCCAGCGCGTCGCGCGCGGCGTCGGCAGTTGCAGGGGCGGCGGGCTGGCTGGCCTGTTGCGCCAGTACCGGAGCAGCGGCAAACGCGATGACTACGGCAAAGGGTATGGTGCGTAACATCATGGGACTTCCTTGTGAGAGGGGGATTAGTTGTGGCGCATCCAGGTGCCGGCCGCGCCCGAATTGACGGCGCGCATCAGCAGCTGGGCGGCATTGCTCAACGGGTCTTGGCGCCCTTTGCCGGTAACGCGGTCCATGTCGACCACGCCCAGTTCGAGATCGTTCAGGGCCAGCTGGCGCACCGGCGCCTGGCCCTTGGCTGGCGAGATGATGAACAGGGTGTTCTTGTCCCACCAGCGGGCAAATTCCTCGACCGAGAACACGATGTTGCCGGCCGACGGATCGGCAATGTAGACCACGCCGTCGCGGATGCCGCGCAGCACCACGAAGTGCTTGGAGCCGGCGTAGTCGATCGGCACGATGGCTGGTTCATCCAGCGTCATCAAGTCCTTGATCTCGGCCTTGAAGCCGGCGCCGTTCATGCCCAGCGAGCCGACGTAGCGCTTCATGTCGAGCAGGGAAAAGCCGCGCCGCTCGATGATCTTGTCCTTCTCGCCTTTCTCCAGCATGCCTTCCATGGCCTGCTGCTCGTTGACCATCACGCCGAGGTGGTAGTTGAGGATGGTCACCAGCGCGGCCGAGCCGCAGCTGTAGTCGAACGCCTGGCGCACGATGTGTTTGTACTTGAGCTCGGAAAACGGCTCGAGCTTGACCGACTGCACGTACGCGCCGCCGCCCAGCATGGACTGCGGCATCTCGTACTGGTCGCGGGGACGGTCCTGGGGTTCGTGCCGGGAGACGAATCCGGCGCCGCCAATCACGGCGGCAAGCACGCCCAGCAGCAGGGCCAGCATGCTGTCAGCCCTCGCCTGCGCGCGAGAGCGAGCGCTCGCTCGGGTGCGCGCGTAAAAAAACAGGGATGTGGGCCTGGCGCGAAGCTGTAGCGTGAGCTCCGCCCAGAGGCGTCTGGCGCCCCATTGCTGGTGTCATGTTGTCTCCGATATTCTCGATTCGAACGGTCGTGCTTTATTTAAGCGACAACTCGTCTTTTCATTTTTGTAAGGCATTAACGCATGGTTTTCCGAGCCATCGCACCTGATTTTTTAGAAATGTGACTCTAGGTTTGGGCCTGCAACCTATGCTACGGCAGGAGACAAAAGTACAACACGCGTCTCACTCTGGATGGCTCTCAGGGCCAAGTCGTTGGCTTTTCCGGTCAGCGCAACAAGCTGGACCCGTGGCCGGACCGACTCATATGATTAATTTAATTAATATTCAAATATTAAGATTTTCACGGACCGGGCGCGGCGCCCCGGTACCCCTACCCGGGGTACTCGGGACAGCCGGACGGGCGTGAGCCCCCAGATAAAAAATTCATTACTCATAACCGGAGATACCAAATGCAAATCGTTAAAACCGCAATCGCAGCAGCCCTGGCAACCCTGGCCTTCTCGGCATCGGCCATGACCCCGATTCAAGACGCTGAGCTGAGCACCGTCAGCGGCCAGGACGGCGTGTCGATCGCTGCCAATCTGAACATCAAGATCGATTCCTTCGTCTACACCGACACCGACGCGCTGGACGCCAACGGCATGGGCGGCGGCTCGGTCTCGTTCAACGGCATCAAAGTGAACGGCCTGATCGCAGCGAACATCGACATCCTGTCGAAGAACTCCTTCCTGGCCGCTGCCGGCGCTGCTGGCGTGACCAACCCAGGCACCTTCTACAACCCAGCCACCGGCGGCGACGTGGTGCAGATCGCCATCCCGGCGAGCGTGGTTGCTGACGGCCACTACCTGAACGTCTCGGTGGACTCGATCAAGATGGGCAACAACGCCGCTTCGTTCGGCTCGGTCGCCATGAACCAGATCGACATGCGCGGCACCACCGTCTGGATCTTCGCGCACTAATCGGGCGCGGCTTCTCAGGCCTGTAGCTTGGCCTGAGGAGTCATGGACGGTACTGACTGCGGGACCCTACACTGGTCCCGCAGTAACAAAAAAACATACACCGGTATAAAACCATTAACGGAGACGATCACATGCAATTCATTAAAACCGCAGTCGCTGCAGCCCTGGCAACCCTGGCCTTCTCGGCATCGGCCATGACCCCGATTCAAGATGCAGAACTGAGCACTGTCAGCGGCCAGGACGGCGTGTCGATCGCTGCCAACCTGAACATCAAAATCAATTCCTTCACCTACACCGACACCGACGCGCTGGACGCGAACGGCATGGGCGGCGGCTCGGTATCGTTCAACGGCATCAAAGTAAACGGCCTGATCGCAGCGAACATCGACATTCTGTCGAAGAACTCCTTCCTGGCCGCAGCCACCGCTGCTGGCGTGACCAACCCAGGCACCTTCTACAACCCAGCCACCGGCGGCGACGTGGTGCAGATCGCCATCCCATCGAGCGTGGTTGCTGACGGCCACTACCTGAACGTGTCGGTGGACTCGATCAAGATGGGCAACAACGCTGCCTCGTTCGGCTCGGTTGCCATGAACCAGATCGACATGCGCGGCACCACCGTGTGGATCTTCGCTCACTAATCAGCTGAGCGGCGGCAGTCGTGTGGGCGACTGCCGCTCCCTATCTCATGACCTCCAAACTACTGCGCCAGCTGGTGCTGGGCGCGGCGCTGCTGTGCGGCATGCACGAGGCGTCGGCACAGATGCAGCCGCTGAGCGAAGCCGAGCTGTCGGCCGTCAACGGGCAAGGCCTGGTCTCCATGACCAACACCAGTCTGAACGGCTTTGACTTCAGCAAGATTGCGCTCGACGCAGACATTACCCTGAGCGCCAACATCCGCAACATGCGGCTGGGCGAGTACACCTACGCCGCCCGCAATGGCAGCGGCGCCGATCTTGATATTCCGCTGCTGCAGTTCGGCCGCAGCGATGGCACCGACGCGCAGCGCGTGGTGCAGATCAGTAATCCCTATTTTGAATTCGCCTACAAGAACGCGGCCGATGGCGCCACGCGTGAGGCGATCGGTATGCGCTTTGGTTTTGAATCGATCAGCGGCGACGTCGGTTTGCAAATCACCACCCTGTCCGGCTCGATGAAAGTGACCGGCACCGCGGCCGATGGCAGCGCTATTGTGCTTGACTCGCGCACCGATCCTGGCGGCGGCAAGCGCTGGGACGGCGCCTGCACTTCGCCGTGCCTGACCCTGACGCAACTGGGCGGCGTGACGGCGGGCGACGCCAGCGGCGGCAGCCGCGATTTCTGGATTTCGTTGCTGAAGACAGCGGTGCAATTCCCGGCCGCGTCCGGCCAGCCGGCCAACGACACGGCGCAAGCCGGCATGTGGCTGAACTGGCGCGACAAGCTGCAAGCGTTGAGCACCAACGGCGTCGCGCCGCCTAATTTGCCGAAGGGCCGCTGATGCGACGCGCGCTGGCGATGGGCTGGTTGTTGTGCATGTCGGCCGCTTCGGCGATGGAGCCGATGAGCGACAGCGCCTTGTCCTCGGTGCGCGGGCGCGACGGCGTCAGCTTCGACCTGAACGGTTTCGCCATGAGCGGCGACGCGCGCGTCAGTTACACCACGCCGGTCGGCAGCAGCTTATACGTGGAAAAATTCCACGCCTCGCGCAGCGACAATCCATTGCCGTTTTCCGATCCGTACCGGCTCGATATCCTGCCTTCTGCACCGGGCCTGGCGGACTACATCAACATCGCTTTCCCTACCAATACCAATGGCGATCAGCGCTGGCAGTTGGCTTACGACTGGGGCGTGGGCGCCAACGGTGTAGTACGCGAGCAGGGCAGTGTGGTGGTCAAGGACTTGGTGTTTTATGGCGGTGGCTTGCAGTTCACTACGCCGCAGGTCAATGACGGCATCGCGTTTGGCGCGGCGCTGAAGATGGATATCGGCCAGCTTTCGTTCCAGCCGCGCGGACGTGAGGATGCGACCGAGGCGATGGTGATGAGCGGCATCCACATCGGCGGCGTCGATGGCAATCCGTGGGTGATTGCGCATGTGGCTTCGCAGCCGGCGGTGATCAATGCGCTTAACGACGAGAACGGGCCGCGCCTGCACATCGGCATCGACTGGCCGGATGCGCGGTATGGCAACGGGCAGGCGTCGGCTGGCAGCATCGTGGTCGACAATATTTCGTTTGTGAGCCCGGGGCAGCCGACGGTGGATCTCGGCTCGTCGCGGATTGGATCGGTGCAGATCCAGTACCTTGATATCAAGTTCAAGCAATGATGAAGCGCGCCTTGCTCTCATTGATGCTACTGGCCGGCGCTGTACAGGCTGGCGAACTGAAGCCGCTCGATGACAAGGAATTGTCGCAAGTGAGCGGCGGTGATGGCATCAGCTTTGCCGCGCACGTGGTGCTGAATGATCCGACGCTGGTGGGCGCGGTCAGCGACAGCCGCTTGTCGCTGGGCTTCAGTGGCGGCGGGCAGAACCGCTACATCGTGTTCAAGAATGTGCGCGGGACGGTGGACATGTTTGCCGTCAGCCTCGGGGTGCAGACCCGCACCGATGGCGGCGGCGACTACATCGCCATCGGGCTGCCGGGCTATGTGCACTACACCAACCTCGGCTTCGAATCGCTAAGCGTGCAGAACGATCCGACCGCGCCGGTGACCAACAGCCTGGGCAGCCTCAACATCAACGGCACCGTCTCGTTACAAGGGCAGGTGCGCTTCTGGGGCCATTAACAAGTTCGGGGTCAGAGCCGACAATCGGACATGCATGTCCGATTGTCGGCTCTGAC
>Ga0105244_10000992_pt1 | contig 23858 bp, 28 predicted proteins | sample KBSM44metaG_FD_80423 | JGI IMG/M metagenome (GOLD analysis project Ga0105244, IMG submission 80423) | Miscanthus rhizosphere microbial communities from Kellogg Biological Station, Michigan, USA - KBS M4-4 metaG | ecosystem: Host-associated > Plants > Roots > Rhizosphere > Soil | place... | reverse complement strand
CCCTATTGACACGCCAAAAACGTCTTCGACCTCCAACACTACCGCGACGCGATAGCGGAGGCGGTGGTCTCGAACCTCTGTGACTGCCGTTGCGAGGCGGGCAAAACTGGGCTCCTTTTGCAAAAAGACACTCCATTTTTGAAAAAACGGCCAAAAGCGCAGCCCTTATCATTGATATATTAACATAATTATCAGTGATGTATTAGTTCACTTAGTGTACTAACTCCCCGACAAAAACTGTGCAGTAGCATGCAGTTGCGCACTTCTAATCTCCCATGCAACCATTTGTTCATCCCAGCACAGCAGTATTGGAACCTGAGATGAACGCCATCGCATTACGTCGCGAGCTGTATTCGTTCGCCCCGCCGATTCTTATCCCCATCACCAGGAATGAGAAAAAAATTTACACGCTTGTCTCAACCGACAAGCTCATGGACGATTTTTTCGAAAGCTGGTGTTATGGCCTGAGCAAGAAAAGGAAGTTCAAAACGGTTAAATCCTATTCCAGCTATAACCGTGTCTTCTTGGAGTTACTACAATGTGTCGCCCATCTCAGTGGTGGTCTGACTCCGTTACTCCTGAGCCAGACTATTGAGAACTACGAGAGCTACCTGGTATTCGGCTCAGCGAGCGATATTCCCCTGATTGCACAAGCCGCGTCCCTGATAGGCGATCGCAACTTGTCGGGGAGTTCCGTAAGTGTTGCGCTGGCTGCACTTAACAGCTTTGTTGACGCAAGCGAGCGTTTTCGCCTGGGCATGCTGGAACTGGAAGCTCAGGGATACATCTCCTCAGTCACCCTGTCAGGCTTCTCGCTGGCTCAGGCCGTCAAAGTGGATACCACCGCAAGTGTCAGGAGCGCAATCAAAAAAAATAGCTGGTTAGCTGGATGTCTGGCTGGTGGTGCCAAACGGATTAAACGTGCGGGCCTATCACCCGTCTCGAAGCCATCAGAAATCGCTCACACCGACATCTACGGCGGAGATGAATTCGCTTTTCCTATTGACCGGTGCAAGGAGCTCATCGAGTCGGCGCCGAGCTTGAGGGACAAGATGCTTTGGAGTCTGCTTGCGGCGTCGGGAGCCCGCGTGTCTGAAGCGCTGACCATGCTCAATGAGGACATCATTATCGACATTGATCCAGCGTTGAACCGCGTGAGCATTGTTGACCCCAACACCAGGCGCAACGTGCTCATTAAGTACATGACAGCGACAGAAATTGATGGTTTACCTCATAAGGGAAGAGCCCATTCGGAAACGTTCTTGATTGAACCCTTCGCCTCGATGTTCTGGGTGGCCCTGGAACAATATAAGGCAGAAATGCGAAAGCAGCCTCTCATGGCACCTGTAAGACATGACTTTCTGGTGCGAAGCCTGAAGGACGGCGAGCCAATGCATAACGGTTATCAAGGATTGTATGAGCGCATCAGTAAAGCCGCCAAGATGCTTACTGGTCGCTCGTACGGGTTTCACTCCTTACGGCACATGTATGGGTATTACCTGGTCAATCACTGCCCCAATCCGAACCCTCACAGTAGCCGTAAATATGGACTGGAACTCGATAGGGTCAAACAGTTCATGGGGCATGCACGGGTAAAAACGACTAAGCGCTATGCGCGCCAAGATGCTCATCTTCTATATGCGTCGATGGCCGCTGCAAACTTTGCACGGCTGAGCGGAGGGCCCAAAACAGTCCTTCAAGCGCGAATTGCTTATCACCAACATGAAATCAAACAACTACAGCAACTGGCCTTGGAGGCAGCATGATCAATCCTTCGCACGAAAAACCCATCTGGCTGATCAAAAGCAAAGAAATTGGCCCAACTTTCGACTTGGCAATGATCGATGTGCGCCATCGTTACTGGAAGCTTTACAACAACCCGGACGGTGGACGAACGCTGAAGGCGTTGTTGGCTCTGAACGACTTGGGCCCACGTCCTTTCTTTGCAATCAAACGTGCCCAGGTCGAGCAGTTGCTCATCTGCTGCTTTTCGGGAACCCGAGAGCGCGAAGAGATCATCAAAACGGCCATTCCAGATATGCCAGCCTCGATGGTCGCCTCTTTGATCGCCCCGCTGACCTCCATTCTGAAAATGACTTTTCTGCGCCTCTGGATCGAGAAAAAAGTCGTTCTCCCTCTAGGTTGGAACAACCCTATCAACAGCGACGGATTGCTGGATGAGTTGATTCAGGAGCATAAGGAAAGCTGCCCGATGCTGTTTAAGATCAGAGCGCTCAATCCCAAGTCGTCACTCGTTTTCGACGGCACCATGAGCGATAAGAACCGCCAGCTGAGGTCGACCGGGTGGCTGCGGCTGCTGGTTGCATCCAACCTGCACAATCCTGAAAGCTTTACTGCGGAGCTTGCTCGCGATCTGAAAGAGCGTAGCTTCGGGCACAAGTCCGAGCTCGCACGATTCTATACGGATGACTTCTCGGTATTCTTCGCTGATGCATCGAACAACCCCTGGATGCGGGAGCATGTCGATCGCATTCTCGCCGAGAGTCGCGATAAATTACGCGAAGCACGCAAGCAAGGGCAGGAGGTGGGCAAGCAGAATCAGGTCAGCCGATACCACGCCCAGCTTGTCGAGAAAACTCGTTCTTACTTTGAAGGTACGGAGCATGGCATCCCAACATTTGCAGCTCTATTTTCCGATGCTAACGCTCTAAACCGGGCCTTTCGGATGGACGGCCTGGATGAGTTGCCGCCAGGCCTGGAGATGCTTCCCGAAAAGGTCGTCCAGTTTTGCAGGCTGATCAACGCGACCTACCGGGCATTTCTCAAGTCCAAACGGCTTGAAAACCAGAAGAACCACAAGTCATGCCTGTACCAGATGATCGCCTACTGCGGCCCCTACCTCTATCAGTTCTTTATGGATCGTGATGGGAACCTGGATGCATATCCAACTACATTCAACGATTTCACCTGCGCCATCTACATCACAGCAGATGCCGATCTATTAAAGGAGGTCGGCAATTATGAGAAGGAGCTTCCAGAAACACTTTTGAAGATGATCGACATCATCGTAGACATCAATAAGAACACTCCGGAAACCCATTACGCAAAAATTTATCCCATCGAAGATTTCTTCGACTACATCATTGGGCAATCTGCGGTAATCCCGAACGCTGACAAAGTCAGAAATAGCTTCTCACCCGACTGCTACCCGGCGCAGTCCAAAAAGTGGGGGACGGTAAAAAAACCGATTCCTCGAATGTATTTCTCGACGTTCCTCAGCATGATGTACTCGCTTGAGTACCTGACGATGCACCTCAATGCCATGGCGGACGGCACCGAGCCAGGTGTTGTCGCCGGAGAGCTCAAGTGGCCAAATCTTAGCGAACTTGTCCACAGCTCGGAATGGGCGGGACTTTGGGGTACAGGCCAAATGAGCTGCGCGAGCGTTGACCTCAAGGCTTTGAACTACACCCCTATTTTTTATTTTCAAGGCAAACCTCGCCCTTTCACCTATATCCCTCGTTTCTATCGCATCTCCGACAGGCATATCAACGGTGAAGTACAGCCACGCGTCGTCATGAATGATGTTCGCTCCACGCTTTTGATGTGCGAGACCGGCATCCGTCAGCAACACTTGCTATGGCTTGATCTTGACCGCTATGCGAACTACGTGGAGCGTCAGATGAAGAGGCCTCTGGCGCCGCTATTGGTGAGTACCGACAAAGCTCATGGAGAGTGGACATCCATCGTTTCAGACCGCGTCATTCAAATTCTGGACAGGCAAAACGCATGGTACCGTCGGTGCACTTGCCCCAGCTTCCAAGAGCAGATCTGGTACAACAATAACGAAGGCTCTAAATTTGGTCGGCTCCGTCCGTTGTTCAGACTCGCGACTACCCCGAAGAACTGGATGAACTATGACCCCTTCCGACTCCTGCTGCTCTGCCTGCAGTACTTCATCAAAGCCGTACAGGGCGACGTAAGCTGCCCTGACATCGTGTGGTGCAAACCCTCTGCAGACTCGACGGAGGAGCGCCAATACATCACGAACCACACTGTAGAGAGCTTGTCGTCGATCACAGCCAGTACGCTGACTTCTGACTACACGCCACATGGTTTGCGTGCCGGATTCGTCTCAGAGGCCATCAAGTTCCTGCCTCCCTCGATCGTGGGCCAATGGCTCACTGGTCAGTCTGAGGCGCTGGTGTCCTATTACTCCATTTTCGATGAGACCGACCTTGGCATGACGCATCAACAGATGCTTTGCATGTCACTCATGAGCAATCACGACAAACTCAGCGCAGGCGACTTCCCTGACTTGGCAGCAACAATCGCCAGGCTAAATCAAACGCTTCAGAAGGACATTGCCGCTGACCCGGCAGGCGCTATTGCCAAGCACAGACTGATGAGCCTATCGAGCGTCAAACGTGAGTCTGACACTGGCCTTGATCGGATCATCGCCAAGGAAGTGAGCGAACTCGCGTTCAACACCACTCACATTTGTCCCTTCAGCAACATCTGCCCAAAAGAGGTGCTTGACCTGTTCGGCGAGCCCAATTGCTGCTCCGCGTGTCACTTTGCAATCAGGGGCGTCATCCACCTTCCCGCGATCTCCGCCAAGAAGGACAAGTACCGGGAGTTGATGGCGAGCACGCTGACTCTGATCCAGCAGTATCTGACACGCAAGCCCTCGGCGCGCATCAGTACGGAACTCGATCAGCTTGAGGCCGAGAACGACCGATTCGCCCGCGAAGCTTGTCTTCTGGAAGCTATCGAGAACCAGCTCATTTACATGCATGAGCACGGCCTCGACGATGAGCTGGTTGTCAAAGACCGCGAGGGTGTTCAACAACACTACGAGCATATGTCCCTGCCGGAGGAGGCACGCGTTCTAAAGCGATTGATTGACTTCCAAAACTTCCCGGACACATCCTCCGAAGACCTGAGCATGAGACTGGCTCAGCTGCGCCACATCCTACTATTGAAGGAAGGCGACATTGCCAAAATTCTCGGGGTGGATCCTGACAGCGCGAAACCAATCGCAACCCGATTGGCAGCTCAGATCAGCAGCATGGTCAAGTCAGGGGCTATCAGCGAATTTGACGTATTTGCTGCCAGCTCCGGCGATGTCAGCACAATCAAACGACTGGTCTCAGGCGCTGACTCTATGCTTCAACTCACGCACATGGTGGCGTAACAGGGCTTACGAATGAAGAAGAATAATCGTGAGGGCAAACCCTCAAAGAAGCCCTCTAGGTTCGATGAGTATGTAGCTGCCCGGTCTGCTCAGATTGAGAAGATGCTCCAACAGGCTTTGCGGTACGTCGATGCTCAAAAGTACGGCAACGTTACTGACTATTGCAAAGCCTTGGCAGCTGTCATCTCAGATGTGCGCGAGGCCAAGGCCGGAGATCCCACTACGCCTTTTTACAACAAACGAGTGCGCAAATTCAGCTACATCACGCTGCTGCGTAATGATGACTATAGACGCATGGTCGACGCGACTTTTGATCAGAGCCGTGAGGCGCTTGAGCAACCCGAAATGGTTTCAGAAGAGGCATTGCTGAAGATCTCAAGTCTCAACGCTCAGCTCAATTTGCTGAAAGACAGGCTAAGCAGCATCAAAACGGGGGGTCAGTCGAATGCGTTGGTGGATGCAAACGCCCAAGAGACCATCAGAAAACTAAGCCTGTATCTAAACACTACGCTCGCGGTCTACAGCACAATGCGCGAACAGTTCAAAGGACTGACGAAGATATTTGACGTTCCGGCGAAAGATATTCCTGGGCTCTGGAGCGCCTATGGTTTGATCGCGGATAAAGAAGCGTTACATGAAATCGAGGATGGGCGGAAATTCCTGAGTCAGCTGCCCAGAACCGACGACGCTTAGAGTGGCGGCATATACCAGCCAGGAGGAAATTGCGCCTGGCTGCTCGACCAGCCCCTTGATCCACCTCATGAATATTACTGCCAGTCCGCTTCTGACCACCCTCTCCGGGAGAGGGTGAGCGCGAGGCAGACAGGATTTCAGAACTCAGCACCTACCGGTTGCCATGTTCAACGTACTGGTACCAAGGTGCGAGAGAGCTTTCGCGCCACGGACATCGCGCCTGCTGTAGTTGTTGGCCTATTCTGCTCGGCGACCCTCCCTTGAGATTTGACTGACGAGCAGGTCGTGGAATAAAGCTCGGCGAACGCCCATGCTTCCTTGTCGTCGTTCACCTCCAAGAAGATCCTTGAACGCTCCTGCTGAACGTTAACGCGGTGGTAGTCTCTCGATTTATCCAGATCGTCGGGCAGCTCGTAGAATATGCAATAGTGGTTAAAAAGCTTCGCGCCGCTGTCCACGTGATGGCGGAGGGATTCAATGACATCCGTGTGCAACCCCTTTGTGGTAGGTCTTGGAGCATCAAAAAGGTTGGCATTGCGCCGGTAGGCTCCTCGAACTGTCCTACTCGGAATCTCGGGTTAACCAGCTGTAAAACCACCGGTGCATTTCGCCAAGCCCGAGCAAGTACCAGAATTCGAGAAAGTACATGAGATAGCTTATCCAGACTCCCCACCCGCGACCTGGAAGGCTCATGTGGACAAAACCAATAAGCACTGCGCCTACTACCCACAGACACAACGCGAATGCCCATGCTCTCCGTCTGTAAACCCAACATTCGTTCCTAGCCATCGACGCTCGATCTTAGGGGCTTACTGATTTGGCCATTTCCGGCGCGAATCGTTTCCAGCAATTGAGCGTCATGAGCTCGGACGTCTGAGCGAGGTGGAGGTCGTCAGGTGCATCCCCCCATCCATCCCGTCACGCCTGGTTCTGTGCAACCACTCGAAACCCCGACGAATTAGCAGCGCGTCCTGTTTCTGCTGCGACCTAGGCCTACATGCAATATCCTTACGCCACGCAATCAACCTAGAAGCAGTGAATAGAACGATGGGTTTTGAACAACTAGCTGAGCTACGTGACCGCCTGCGGGCTGAGAAAGAACCCCAAAAGGCCGAACGCGGGAAACACCCCAAGCGTAAATCTCTCCCACAGGCGAAGCCTCGCAACCAAGATCCAGCCGTAGAAGCAATCTGGCCATTGCAGAAGCATTTTCCACTGGCGTTTCCCGTCAATCCGGCTCCGAAGGTTCCGCTCAAAGAAGGCATTCTCAAGGATGCCGAGCAACACTTGGAGCTGCTAGGGTTGACCAGCGAACAGCTCAAGCTAGGCATCTCAACTTGGTGCAAAGGATCCCGGTACTGGAATAGCATGGTGGAAAATGCACCACGCTTGGACTTGAACGGTCAGCCAGTTGGAATCGTGACGACTTCACAAGCGCTACATGCGAAGCGTCAAGCCTCTCGGCAACGTGGCCAAGATAGGCGAAATCGTACACAGCCAAAATCCGGTGCACCAGCGTCCGCCGCAGATCCAGATCTAAAGCGAACAGCTGACTAAGGAATGACTTAAAGATCATTCAGTCTGGAATACGCGGCTGCATTAGTGCCCCCACACAAGCGCCAATCAGGCCTTGAGAGTCAGCAATCACTTGCAGCCGTTCTCTCACCGAACTGGCTGCTTCGGGTGAGCCGCTGTTCTCAATCCAATTCGCAACGTCCTGAAGAGCAGCCGTGATAGCAGCCTGGTTTCCCAAGATGGCGTTCAGCAGCGTGGGGGTAACTTCACTGCGATGCATCGGCTGCTCCTAGCTGGTAGGCAAGTACCTTCGGGCAATACGCCACTACACAGCTTGTATCTCATCCTGGTCAATAGCTCCACATCCAAATGGATGTGTTTGTCATGTCCTGATGGGGCATGTGGAAGAAGCGCTCGCAGGATCAGGGTGGCCTGCAGTAACAATAAAGCCGCCCTTAGGCGGCTTTATTTAATAGCTCAGATGTCACTGGGAAACCCAAGACTCCACGACATCGCTGCCATGCTCGGCCTTCCAGGCTTTCAGCGTTTTATGGTTACCGCCCTTTGTCTCCACGATTTCACCATTATGAGGATTCTTGTAAACCTTCACGGTACGTGCGCGACGAGTCGCTTTCTCCTGAGCGATTGGTGCACCCTTGCGACTGGCTGCTTGTGGATCAAGGATGTTGATCACGTCACGCAAGCTGTAGCCGTGCTTAGCCAGGAGATCACGCAGTTTGGTTTCAAACTCGATTTCCTTCTTCAGGCCATCGTCGTTTTTCAGTGTTTCCAGCTCTGCCAATTGGGCCGCGAGCTGTTGTTCCAATTTGCGGAATTCTGCGAGGCGGGACATGTAACTCTCCTTTGATCCTAATGGTGACGCTCGTAGCTTGAATGGTAGTTGAAAGGTTGCTAGTGGTCACCTTGGCGCCGGGCTCCTGTTCTTTAAACCCCAGTTCAGATGGCCGGAAACACTCCAAAGCTCCAAGCTACTTTAAACTGCTGCGCATAAGAACTCTGACTGCTGCGCATAAGAACTCTGGACGCCTGAATGAATCTCACAGATGCAGTCGTTGTCTTACTGATGGCGGCTCGCATTCATGGCACCGACCGAGCAGTCCGCGCGAGTGCCAAAAGCGTTGTGAAGAAGCTGCCGCGAAGCAAACGAGAAATGATCTTCAAGGTGATCGACAGCAAAAGCCCACTGCTAATGGTTGAGCTGATCGCTGAGAATCTCGATGGATAAGGCACCGCACGCCTTGCCGTGTCAGGATTCAACATTCTGCCCACTAGCCCGCGCCATGCGCTGGAGACTGCCATGAGCCAACCAGTGAAAATCACCATTGAAGACTGGGATGGAGATTGCGCCATCCGCATTCCTGACGCTGCCCTTCAGGAGCTTCGGGTTGATGTCGGGGACTCGGTTTTTCTGATCGAAGAGTACGTAGGCAACAACCGTTGCTTGATCCTGTCGAAAACGCCAAAGATCCCTGACCGCATGGATGAACTGACTGAAGCCTGGGACAAGTCATCACACCGCTAGAAGCGCGGAATAATCCTCCGATTACGGGTATGGTGGTGCTTTCGCTCAAGGATGATCCATGGCCACGCATACCTCCTCCAATGCTCAGAAGCACCTCGCAGTTCTGATCGACGCCGACAACGCCCCTGCGGCCATCGTCGAGGGTCTCTTCGAAGAAATCGCGAAGTACGGCGTGGCCAGCGTCAAACGCATCTATGGCGACTGGACTGGCCCGCAACTGGGTGGCTGGAAGAAAGTCCTGCTCGACCACTCCATCCAACCGATCCAGCAGTTCGCCTATACCAAGGGCAAGAACGCCACCGACAGTTCGTTGATCATCGACGCGATGGACTTGCTTTACACACGGCGTTTCGACGGGTTCTGCCTGGTTCAAGCGACAGCGACTTCACACGGCTAGCATCTCGGTTACGGGAGGAAGGCCTGACCGTCTACGGCTTCGGCGAGGAGAAAACTCCACGGCCCTTTGTGGCCGCCTGCGACAAGTTCGTCTATATCGAACTGCTGCGTGACTATGCCGTGATGCCGGCGAGCGAAGAGCCTGGATCAGATGCAGCCACGAGCACCGAAGCCGCTAAACCTCCTGCAGACGCGCCTAAAAAGCCAAAGGCTCCGGTGGGATTTATCGCGAAGATCCTGGACGACATTGCGGACGAAGACGGCTGGGCACATTTAGGAGCGCTGGGCACGAACATCACGAAGTTGCGGCCTGAGTTTGATCCTAGCACTCACGGCTACAAGAAGCTGAGCGATCTCATCAAGGGAAATCCTCAGGCGTTTGAGCTACAGGCGAGAGGTGCTTCAGGCGGGACATCGGTGATGTACGCAAGGCACAAGCAACCAGGGAAGTGATGGCCCCATTGAGGATTCCGTTACTCAATATCCACTTCCGCCACGACCTCTCGAATCATATTCATGAATGCACGGGCTGCTGGAGACTGAAGTGCGGCGGCTCTATAAGTGAGCCCTATTGGTCGGGTGGTGTGACTTAGCACCAATGGCACCGGGATCAGATCTTTACTATCAATTTCATACTGAAGTTGATGAGCGGAAACGGCGGCGAGCATGTCAGAGTTCAAAAGCACTCCTCGAAGTATCGCAAGGTCTCCGGTTTCCACTACCGGTGGCGGCGAGCTGATACCTGTGTGTGCAAAAAACGTTGAGAGCAGCTCACGTGCCGGCGAGCCAGATCTTGGCAGCACCCATTTTGCAGAAGCGAGCATTGCCGGTGTAACTCTCCGGCCTGCCCACGGGTGCCCACGACGCATCAAGATCACTAGATTTTCCCGCATCAGCTCTTCGCCTTGCAGGTCTGAGCCATAGGAAGATGAACGCAAGGCACCAAAGACTAAATCCACATCGCCTGACCGTAACTCGCTAGCCAAGAGGTCAAACGGGCTCTCGTTCGTGACGATTGAAACGCCGGGATGGCGACCGGTGAGGCGCACTATTGCTTGCGGAAGAATATGAGTCCGCCCCAACGGCAGCGCACCAACATGTACGGTGCCTTTAACAACGCCATCCAAAAATGTGATGTCTGCTTCCAAATGGCGGAGCTCATTCAACGCACGCCGAGTGTGGAGCAGAACGGTAGCCGCCGGCCTAGTTGGCAACAAGCCTTGAGGTGTGCGCTCGAAAAGACTGACGCCACAGCCTTGTTCTAGAATCTTGATCGCCGCGCTTATTGCGGGCTGAGATACGCCCAGCACCATGGCTGCGGTTTGCATATTTTGGGTTTCGCAAAGCCGAGCAAATATCTCCAGACGTCGATTCTGGAACAAATAAAGCGGCTCACCCGCACGTTCCTTCCCTCTACCGAGAACCTGCGGGATACATAGTAATTCAGCCACCGCGCGCTTGGCCCGTGGGAGAATTGACGCGCCTTGCCGAGTCAGTCGCATACCGCTCGCATTACGCTCAAATACGGACACCCCCAAAGACGACTCGAGTGAAATGATTGATCGAGTAACGGCTGATTGAGCGCGGAACAAGGCGGCAGCTGCTTTAGAGATGCTCCCGGTCTCAACCACGTACAAGAATGCTCGGATCTGCATCAGGCTAGGAGAAACAGGGGGTGTCATCAGTTCGCACTCTCAGCGCTCGTCGGTATATCGCAGGATGGCGTGGCCATCCCAATAAGTAAAATGCATACCTTGAGAGGAGGAAGGCATTATCTGCTTAAGGTACACGTATGCGACGGTATGTCCCATCGATCCCCACGATGAGATGAGCCTCAAATGAACACCTCACACCAAAAAACAGCCTTGATCGTCAGTGCACATTCCGCCGACTTTGTTTGGCGCGCAGGTGGCGCCATCGCTCTTCATGCCCAGCAGGGATATGCCGTACACATCGTTTGTCTGTCCTACGGGGAACGCGGTGAGTCTGCCAAATTGTGGCGGAAGGGCGAGATGACTGAAGAGAAAGTGAAAGCGGCTCGTCGTGAAGAAGCTCAAGCTGCCGCTGACATCCTGGGCGCCAGCGTCGAGTTTTTCGATATTGGTGACTATCCGATGCGCGCAGACAAGGAGACCTTGTTTCGCCTCGCCGACGTCTTTCGACGAGTTCAGCCGGAGTTTGTGCTGAGCCATTCAATTAAGGATCCGTACAACTACGACCACCCACTGGCGATGAACCTCACCCAAGAAGCCCGCATCATTGCTCAGGCTGAAGGCTACAAGCCTGGCGAAAAGATCGTCGGCGCTCCCCCTGTCTATAGCTTTGAGCCACACCAGCCTGAGCAGTGTGAGTGGAAACCTGACGTGCTGCTGGACATCACTGAGGTGTGGGACAAGAAGTACGCGGCGATTCAATGCATGGCAGGTCAGGAGCACCTCTGGGAATACTACACCCGCGTAGCCCTTCAACGCGGCGTGCAAGCCAAGCGCAACGTCGGCATCGCCTCTTCGCGAAACATTGTTTACGCAGAGGGCTATGAAAGCCTCTTCCCTCGCGTTACGGAGAACCTGGGATGAGCAGCCTCATTGGAAAGACAGGCATGGTGATTCGCAATATTCCCCGAGCTGACGGCAACCTGATAGACGCGCTGAACGAGTTCGGCGTCGCAACGGTGCACGAGGCCCAAGGCCGCAAAGGGCTGCTCGATAACGCGATCCGTCCCATCCAGCAAGATCAGGGCATTAGTGGTTCCGCCGTGACGGCACTGGTTGCCCCCGGCGACAACTGGATGTTTCACGTCGCGGTAGAACAGTGTCAGCCAGGAGATGTCTTGGTCGTGGCGACTTCCTCCCCATGCACTGACGGCTACTTCGGTGACCTACTCGCAACTTCCCTACAAGCTCGGGGAGTAAGAGGACTGATCATCGATGCAGGCGTAAGGGACACACGAACGCTCAGGGAAATGGGTTTCAAGGTCTGGTCACGAGCCGTGCATGCCCAAGGCACAGTGAAAGAGACGATTGGCTCGGTGAACACTCCGGTAGTCTGCGCCGGCCAGTTGGTTGAACCTGGAGACGTGGTGGTTGCAGATGATGACGGCGTTGTGATCGTCAGACGGCAGGAGGTTCAGGCAGTGGTCGATAGCAGTCGCAAACGTTCTGACCTAGAGGAACAAAAGCGACTGCGTCTCGCCGCAGGTGAATTAGGCCTCGATATTTACACCATGCGCCAGAAGCTCGCTGATCGCGGCTTGGTCTACTACGACACTCTCAGCGATCTGGATGGATGACGCCATGAGCCAGACTCGAATTCCTTGTCTGTTGATTCGCGGCGGCACCTCTAAAGGCGCATTCTTCTTGGCGAGTGACCTGCCTCCTGAAGGCGAGGCGCGAGACCAGGTATTACTTGCTGCCATGGGCTCCCCCGATCCACGCCAGATTGATGGCATTGGTGGCGCTAACTCGCTCACTAGCAAGGTTGCGATCATCAGCCCTTCAAATCGTCCCGACGCTGATGTGGACTACTTGTTCGCCCAGGTTTCAGTTGAAGAAGCCAAGGTAGATTACGGCCAAAACTGCGGAAATATCCTGGCAGGTGTAGGCCCGTTCGCCATCGAGCGGGGCTTGATAAAAGCACATAATTCGATCACACCCGTACGCATCTTCATGGCCAATACGGGCCAGACCGCAATCGCTCATGTCCAGACGGTTGACGGTCGAGTTGAGTATGACGGAGAGGCCAGAATCGATGGTGTTCCGGGTACCAGTGCTCCTTTGATTGTCGAATTCCAGGACATCGCTGGATCCAGCTGTGGGGCTCTACTTCCCACAGGCAACGCAGTCGACCAAGTCGATGGTGTTGAGGTGACATGCATTGATAACGGTATGCCCGTAGTCCTGATAAGAGCAGCCGATCTGGGCCGCACAGGATACGAAAGCCCTGAGGAGCTCGATGCCGATACCCAGCTTAAATCGAAGCTTGAGGCCATCAGACTACAAGCCGGGAAGCTGATGAATCTGGGTGACGTTAGCAGCCGAACCGTACCCAAGATGTCTTTGGTCGCGGCTGCGCGTGATGGCGGCGCGATCAGCAGCCGCACATTCATTCCCCACCGCTGCCACACATCCATCGGTGTATTCGGCGCGGTCAGTGTCGCGACAGCCTGTCGCCTTGAGGGCACGGTTGCTTCAGGTGTCGCTCGGGTCGAGCCCGGTGATCACTTACGAATATCCGTGGAACATCCAACTGGAGAATTCTCCGTTGAGCTTAGCATGCGAGAAGACAAGATCGCAGGCTGTGGCCTGGTGCGTACGGCTCGATTGCTCTTTGACGGACATGTGCTAATCCCTGCCTCAATCTGGCCATCGGTAACTACAAAATGATCAAAACCCTTACCTTGATCGGCTTCGGTGAAGCTGGTGGCATCCTAGGGCAAGACCTTGCTGCCGCTGGCGTAGAAGTTTTCACCTATGATCGATTGCACGACGACCCAAAAAAACGACCAGCCCTGCTCGAAAAAGGGCGACGTTGCGGCGTGACCGTCTGCGATAGCGCTGCCCTTGCCCTATCGCGCGGCGAGTGGGTGATTTCTGCCGTGACCGCCGACAGTGCCCTGAGGGTCGCACAGGATGCGGCTCCACTGATGCTGAAGGGGCAGTTGTTCATAGATATCAACTCCGTTGCACCTGCAACCAAGCGGAGGGCAGAAGCCGTCATGGCCCAGTACGGAATTGATTACGTTGACGCCGCTGTCATGGCGCCCGTTCCTCCGCAGCGACTGCTCACGCCCATACTGCTAGGCGGCACTCGTTCTGATGAGGTCTGCTCTCAACTGAACGCGCTTGGCATGAACACCCGCGTGGTCGCCAACACCATTGGCGTGGCCTCAGCGATCAAGATGTGTCGAAGCATCATGATCAAAGGCTTAGAGGCCCTCACGACGGAATGCTTGAGTGCTGCTCGGCAGTACGATGCGGAGGATGAAGTGCTCACGTCGCTGCACAAAAGCTTTCCAAGCATGGGATGGAACAGTGATCTCCCGCACTATCTGATCAGTCGCGTGGCAGAGCACGGGCTACGCCGATCAGAGGAGATGAAAGAGGTAGCAAAGACAGTTAGCGATGTCGGTGTTGCCGCTTACATGAGTCGGGCGATAGTGAGCTCACAACGAGGGCTTATAGACTCAATGGCTGAAGCGGACATCGAATATTCGACGCTGGAACCCTTCAATTGGAGTGTATTGGTCGACACCCTCTATGGCAGCTCAGCCGCCAAGCAAAGTGAAGCCCTACAAAAAGGGTAAGATAAGGTCTTTGAGTTGAGCCCCATGGATCTCAAGCAACTGGAATGCTTTGTACGGGTGGCGGAATTTGGCAGTTTCACCAAAGCCGCAGCTGTCCTGAACATCTCGCAGTCTGTCGTCAGTCGGCAGGTTCGCCAGCTTGAGGTTGAACTCCAGGAGCATCTACTGATGCGCAATGGACGTGGGGTATTACTAACCGGTTCCGGGCAGCGACTCTTTGAACACGGTAAGGGCATTCTCAGACAGGTTCAGGTAGCGCGGGAAGACCTACGGGAACAACGCGATACCCTGTCCGGCAAAGTCGTGATCGGCCTTCCTCCCAGCATTTCCCGGCGCCATACCGTGGCGTTGGTAACGGCATTTCGCAAGCGCTTCCCGAATTGCATCTTAGGCATCAAAGAAGGCCTTACTCACTCGGTGCGCGAGTGGTTGCTCTTGGGCCGACTTGATTTCGCGCTGCTTTTCAATCCTGGTCAAAATGCGCAGCTCCAATACGAGCACCTACATTCTGAGCCATTGATGCTCATCGGGAGCCAGCATTCCGAGCTCCCCGCCACCGTTCAGATGAAGGATCTGGGCAACTTTCCGCTCATTACCCCGAGTGAGCCTCATTCAATTCGGCGCTTGATCGAGACTGAAGCAACACGCCACGAGGTTCAGCTCGACGTATCTCTGGAGGTGGACAGCATCCCTTCCCTTCTGGAGCTGATTGATCTCGACATGGGCTACGGGGTGCTATTTCGTTCCGCGCTGGTTAACAGCAACGGCCAATTGGAAGGTCTCAAAGCCGCACAGATAGTCGATCCCACCATTCAGACCCATCTCTTCGTAGCCACATTCGAGCAGAGACCACTCTCTCGTCTCGCAGAACAAACGATGGCACTCGTGCGTGAGATTTGCATACCTTAGCCTGACGCATGCAAAAACAGCATAACTGCTAGAACTCGGGTCGAGTTGTTGATAGGCCGGAAGACGCCCACCATCGGGCTATCGATTCCACTAACAACGACTAATAGGATACGAGATGAAATCCTGCCTCGCTCCCGATCCACACCCCACCATCCCTCTGCAAAAGCTGCCAGAAGGCGCGTGGGACGCACATTGCCATGTGTTTGGCCCCGCCTCGGTTTTTCCCTACGCAGAAGACCGCAGCTATACGCCCCCAGATGCACCTTTCGAAGCTCTGCGGTCTTTGCACGATCACCTCGGTTTCAGCCGTGGCGTAATCGTCCAGGCCAGCTGTCACGGCACCGACAATCGCGCCATGCTCGACACCATCGCTCGCAGCCAGGGGCGCTATCGGGGTGTAGCCATCGTCAATGGCTCCGAATCTGATGAACAACTGGCAGCCCTTGATGCCGGCGGTGTTCGTGGGGTTCGTTTCAACTTCGTTGCTCACTTGGGCGGAGCCCCCGATCTTGATGTTTTCGATAGCACCGTGGATCGTCTTGCAGATTTTGGATGGCACGTGGTTTTGCACCTTGATGCCCAAGACATCCTCACCTACGCAGATCGGCTTGCGCGGATCCCGGTACCTTTCATCATCGACCACATGGGCCGAGTCAAAGCCCAGGATGGCATCGACCAGAAACCATTCCACGCACTTCAACAACTGATGGAAAACCCATTGGCTTGGGTGAAGGTCTGCGGTGCAGAACGCGTCTCGGCTGGTCGTCGACCGTTCGAGGATGCGATACCTTTCGCAGAACGACTTATTGAGATCGCTCCGGAAAGAGTTTTGTGGGGTACCGACTGGCCACATCCAAACATCTCTAAGGACATGCCAAACGACGGAGGGCTGGTGGATCTGATGTTTCAATTCTGCGCAGATCCAGAGAAGCGTCAGAAGCTTCTGGTGGAGAACCCTCTGAAGCTATACGGACGCTAAGCAAGACAAGCTCGACCATTCCTCCAAAAATAAGATTTAGTGAGACTAGCCATGAACTCCAGCCCTGCGTCTGCTCAGGCCGAAGCTACTTCACCCTCTGTAGTGAAGACAAAGCCACCCTTCTACAAAGCAATGTACTTCCAGGTGCTACTGGGAATCATCGTAGGTGTAGTCGTCGGTCACTTCTGGCCTACCTTTGCCGCTGATCTCAAACCGCTGGGTGATGCCTTCATCAAGCTGATCAAAATGATCATTGGCCCAGTTGTTTTCTGCACAGTGGTAACCGGCATCGCAGGGATGCGCGATTTGAAGAAAGTAGGTCGTGTCGGTGGTAAAGCACTTCTCTATTTCGAGGTCATCTCTACAGTCTCTCTCCTCATCGGCCTGATTGGAGGCCATCTCTTCAATCCGGGAGGGGGATTCAATGTGGATGTGAATTCGCTGGATGCATCAGCGGTCACGGGTTTTGCAGAAAAAGCCCAACACATGCACATGGTCGAGTTTCTGATGGGAATCATCCCTTCAACATTCGCCCAAGCTTTTGCCGAGGGCAATGTGCTGTGCATCCTCTTGGTCTCCATCCTCTTCGGATGCGCACTCTCGTCAATGGGCGACAAGGGCAAGCCGGTCTACGACATGATTGAAGGTCTCTCGGGGGTTTTCTTTCGGATCGTTCATATCATTGCCAAGCTGTCCGCAGTCGGCGCGTTTGGTGCGATTGCCTTCACGGTAGGCACCTATGGCGTCGCAGCTCTGCTGCCACTCATGAAACTGGTGGGCAGCTTCTACATCCTCTGCGCGCTATTCGTGATTGTTGTGCTTGGCGCTGTGGCTAAGCTTTGCGGCTTCAACATCCTCCGGTTCGTGGCTTACATTAAAGAAGAACTGTTGGTGGTGCTGGGTACCAGTTCGTCTGAAGTTGTACTTCCGCAAATCATGGAGAAGATGGAGCGATTGGGTTGCTCGAAGCCGGTAGTAGGCTTGGTGATTCCGACCGGTTACTCGTTCAACCTGGACGGTACCAATATCTACCTGACCATGGCCGTTCTGTTCATCGCGCAAGCTTTAAACATCGAACTTTCACTCACCCAACAGCTGACGCTCGTGGTGGTCGCAATGCTGACATCCAAAGGTGCCAGCGGTATCTCCGGCGCCGCCTTTGTGATGCTGACCAGTACGCTGATGGTTGTGCCTCTTGTTCCTGTGGCAGGCATGGTGCTAATCCTCGGCATTCACCGTTTCATGGGGACTGGATTGGCAATGACCAATCTTGTTGGTAATGGTGTAGCTGCCCTGGTCGTCTCAGCTTGGGAAAAAGAGCTGGATCGCGACAAGCTCGCTAAAGAACTCAGCGTCAAACACTAAAGCTTCAACCTCAATAATAAAAGTATGTCCTGTTCGGCCTAGCGCCGAGCAGCGACACTCTGCGTCAGGAAAATAATAAAAATGAATCGCTCCCTCTCAAATGTCATCATCATCCCTCTTACGCTCATCGCTAACAGCGCGTTCTCGGAAGGTTTTATCGAGGACAGTAAAATCCGCCTAGAAGCCCGAAACTTTTATTACAACGGTGACTTTCGTCAAGGCACAGGCGTATCTAAACGCGAAGAGTGGGCCCAAGGCTTTTTGCTCAATTATGAGTCTGGTTACACATCAGGCCCAGTTGGCTTCGGGGCAGACGCGTTGATCTTTGCAGGGTACAAACTGGACTCTAGCCCAGATCGATCAGGTAGTGGACTGCTTCCAAAACGCGCTTCTGGCGAAGCAGTAGATGAGTATTCAAAGGCCGGTTACGGCGTCAAAGCCAAGGTATTCGATACAACTGTTCGGTACGGTATGTCACTACCGAAATACCCTGTTCTCCAGTACAACAATAGTAGATTGACGCCGCAGACATTCCAGGGGTTCCAAGTCACCTCGACAGATATTGATCGATTGACAATCAACCTCGCGCAGTTCGACCAGACCATTACCCCCGATTCTACGGACTTGAAGGACATCACCATCGCTGTGAAAGATGGCCGCTATCGTGCGACTGGGATCGGTGACTTTTACCGACTCGGGGGAGCCACATATAAAATCACGCCTAAGTTGAGCGCCAGTTATTTCTATGGCGAGCTGGATGACGTATATCGTCAACAATATGTGGGCTTGGTTAACAGCATGCCGCTAGGGAACGGCAACCTCACGACCGATCTGCGTGCTTTTGCCAGCAGCGACATCGGAGCCGCCAAGGCTGGTGATGTCGATAACCGTGCCTATGCGGCCTCGTTCAGCTACTCAATGAACAATGGTCACAGCGTGATGGCGACGTACCAGGTCATGGAGGGATCGACTGGCTTTGCCTACATCAACAACCCCTACCTTCCTAACTATGTGCAGTATCACGACTTTGGGAGTGCAGGCGAGCGTAGCTGGCAACTTCGTTACGGCTATGATTTCGCGGCACTAGGAGTTCCAGGACTCAGCTTCTTCACGGCCTACATTCATGGGGACGGATTGAAGAAAGCCGGCGCTGACAGAGAGTGGGAGCGTGATGTGGACGTGAGTTATGCGTTTCAAGGGAAGCTCAAAGGCGTCTCCCTAAGACTCAGAAATGCGACATTCCGAAGTGATGACTTGCGCGACATCGACGAGACCCGCTTGATCGCGAGCTACCTTTTCACCTCGTTCTAACGCGAGGCCTTCGGCAATACTGAGCCTTAGGGCTCAGTATTGAGCCGGACTCCTCCAGGCGGACACCTTGCGCATCGTCGCGTCATCTGGGGTGGCGCTTATCCGACGCCAGCTACCCTCTACCCATCACGGATGCAGCGACAACCCCTTAATCGCCTTATCTACCGACTTCGTGGGGCCTCTCAAGACTAACCCCACCAACTGAAGCTTCTCAGGATCCTCCTGCAGGAAAACCTCTCTGTTGGCTTCGTCATGGCCGGTGGAGAACATCTCGTACACGTAGGGCAATATCGTGAGCTCTCGCTCCAATCCCGTCCGGTGGGCCTTCTGCAAGCCCTCAAGATCTGCTTCAAACACGAGCATGGATTGGATCAACATATTGCCGTACTCGTGTGAGCGCATTTGATTTCGAGGAAGCACCGGTGAACGATGGTGTGAACCGTCCCTCGAACAGCAGACAATAGCGGCGGTAGCGAGATTGAAGGCGTGCTGCGGTTTGAGCCCTCTCCATCCTCCTGACTAGCCAAGAGAGCGCCCGTCGGGACACCCGCGAGCAATTGGAGGCAGGCTGTTTGCTATTCGGTGTGCCCGTGCTGAGGCCAGGCTCAAGACAATAAAAAACCCGCATAAGCGGGTTCTTTGCTATCAAAACCATTCCAACATCCTGTCGGGGGCCTTCATGGCCAATGGCAGATCATCCGTAATCTCTGAAGCACTCTTGCACTTCAGTTGATGGATCCAAGATATGCCTATGGCCCTTATCCGTATACGGCCAATGTGCTGCAGAGCTTGTAAGACATTCGCTATAGCCGGAGCCGCCTAGGGTCACGTCGTTTCGCAGCCAGCAGGTTTATTCAGTTCCTGCAACCGCAGGCCCGAGCAACCGATAATGCTGAATATGGAATTGGGCCTCTTCGTGACGGCCACCGGAGTGCGCACGGAGCGCCGCATCTAGGTGCCAGTTGCGTATCCGAAGCAGGCTTTCAAGCTGGCGCTGAGATCGTTTATTGGACGACATATTGTCCCTCCTAAACGACACATACGCTGATTCCACTCACAGCAAAGCCGTCGTAGCTCACGGTTATCAGGATTCCCAATATTCGACGCCGAATCCTAGACAGTTAAGCCAGCGCCTGACAGAGGCCAGCCAACGGGCTTGGCCTCCTAGAAAACCTAAGGTGTTTGTCATGTTTGCTGAACCACTAACAGATCACGCACTCCACCCTTGGTAAAGGATGGAGTGCGAAGGTATGGCGGCGAGTGATGACTTGATTGACTGGAATATACGCTGGCGCATCGCAGATCATGAGGTGACCTGCAGGAGCTGCAATGCTCGTCAGAGTGAAGCTGATCGAGAGCTCATGTTCGATCACGCCGAAGGATGTCGGCATTCCGGAGAGACACGCACGCCTTGGACTGACCTTGACGGGATATGCGAACGCTTAGATGAGGGCAGCTTCAGCACCAAATGACAAAATGGCGGCCCATGAGAAAATCCTTTCAGCATTGTTTCGCAGATAGGCAGATACTCAGCAACTGTCTACAGAGCTGCGTCCGATTATGAACTCAGCACCCTTTCCTTCGTCAGGTATCCGAAGTGATCGCACAATGGAAGGGAATGCTCCCCATCAACGGCGATATCGTCGTGGTGGAGGAAAACGATCTGTTGAGACAAATCATGGCGGATATCCTGGCCGGAATTCGCGCTAGAGTTATATTGTTCGAGAAAGCAGATGATACCTCATGCACGTGCTCGACAGCCACGGACATTGTTCGCTTCTGATCGTCGACCACTCGGGGCCAAAGCAGATTCCCGGGCTCGAACTCGCGAAGATATTCAGAGCAAAGTGGCCAATGACGCCCGTGATTCTAACCAGCGGCTACGAGCTCGACCTTTCAGATTTGCCCGCAGGCGTCGTCTACCTTCAGAAGCCATGGCCGGTGGGAAAATTGATTGAGACAATCGCCCATCTGTTACAGCCCGGCATACTCGCAACCGCCTTCTAGGCCCCCCTTAACCCCGAAACTGGATCAGTGAGTGCTGTCGATCCAGATGACGGATTACCTTTGCCGAATATGAAACGGATTGACGGCTAAGCTTGATCCTCGATCACCGTCACCATGGCCCGAGGAGGCCTGAGCAACAGAATTCAGCTAACTGGCGTCTTGCTCTCTTACATATGCCACAAGCACTATATGCGGCACCGCAGCCAATAGGGCTTTGGCTAACCGGAGAGATCTGACATGGGTCTTGAGCACCGTAACAACGTCAAAGTCGAGGGATCGGGCCCGGCGACCCTCATTTTCTCTCATGGATTTGGCTGCGATCAGACCATGTGGGGCTATCTATATCGGCATTTTACAAGCCGCTTCAGAGTCGTGATGTATGACCTTGTCGGTGCAGGCCAATCTGATTTGAGTGCCTATGACCGTGCGAAATACAGCTCGCTCACCGGGTATGCCCAAGACCTTAATGAAGTGATCGAGCAATACGCGATTGGCCCGGTCATCATCGTTGGCCATTCCGTCAGCGCAATGATTGGCGCCTTGGCTGACCGCCAGGTGCCTAATCGAATCGCCGCTCACGTGATGGTCGGCCCATCGCCTTGTTATATCGACTCAGAAGACTACGTCGGCGGTTTCAAACTTGCGGACATTCACTCTCTCCTCGACACGTTGGACAGCAACTATCTGGGCTGGTCGAGCACGATGGCGCCGGTGATCATGGGTGCGCCTGGTCAACCTGCGCTCAGCGAAGAACTGACCAATAGCTTCTGTCGCACCGAACCGGAAATCGCCAGGCAGTTCGCACGTGTCACCTTCATGTCGGACAATCGGATGGACGTTGTAGGCCTTATGACACCAACGTTGATTCTCCAATCCAGTGAAGACCTCATTGCACCACTTGCCGTTGGCGAGTATCTGCACGCTGCTCTACCCGCAAGCTCACTGTGCATTGTCGACAACGTAGGTCATTGCCCACACATGAGCGCGCCGAGTGCTTGCTCTGAGGCCATGGATACATTTCTGTCACCGTGGGCAGGTCAACATGTCGACTGACGAGCCATTGCTTCCTGACTTCAAGGCCTTATTTGAAAACGCGCCCTGCGGGCTGGTTGTCACGTCAGAAGATGGGACGATCCTGACCAGCAACAGCACCTTTTCCAACTGGATTGGAGTGAGCGCTTCGGAAATGCGCGGGCGGCGCTTTCAGGGGCTGCTGCCAATGGGAGGACGGATTTTTCATCAAACTCACTGGGCACCTCTCATGCAAATGCAGGGGTCAGTGGCCGAGGTGAAGCTTGATCTGATTCATCGTGACGGGCATATCGTGACCATGCTGCTCAATGGTGTCAGGAGAAATCATCCGAGCGGTGCTTTCTATGAGCTGGCATTGTTTGGAACAACGGAGCGCGACAGGTATGAGCGAGAGTTGCTCGCGGCCCGCAAACACGCAGAAGAACTGCTTTCAGAAAAGACAGCGACTGAAGTGGCCCTAAGGCAGACCAAAGCGGAACTAAGCCTTGCCTACGAGCAGAGTCAACGAAGAGCTTTGTTCGCAGAACAGATGGTCGCGATTGCCAGTCATGACCTGAAGAATCCGCTCACCGCTATAAAAATGGCCACAGACTTCCTTGCCCGAGAAGAACGAAGTGCCAAGGAAACAAAGCTGCTTGAGCATATCAGCCAATCATCCGACCGGGCTCAGCGCATGATCGCGGATCTGCTTGATCTCGCCCGAGTTAGAGTTGGCCAAGGCATCGGAATAATCCGGCGCCCCATCGATCTCCACAAGATCGTCAGCCAGACCCTGAACGAGCTTCATATGGCCTTCCCACGTGCAGTATTGCGGCATCAGTCTGCTGGGGAGGGAGCCCTTGAACTTGACGCTGACCGAATGCAACAGATGATTGGCAACCTGGTCGCCAACAGCGTCGCGTACGGAGACCTCAGTCAGCCCATCACCATCAGATCGATCCTTGAGGATGGAGTCGCCCTCGTAACAGTGCATAACAGTGGCCCCGAGATACCCCGAGCTGCCATTGGCACCCTTTTCGAGCCGATGACCCGAAACAGCGAGCGTGACGAGGGCGTGAGGAGCGTTGGTCTCGGTCTGTTCATCGTGAGAGAGATCGCCAAGGCTCATGGCGGAGAGGTGACGGTGGCATCCAACAGTTCTGATGGAACGATGTTTCAGGTAAGCATCCCCACATCCGGCCATTCCCTCAGATGAGTTCATCTGTTTGAGCGTGTACAAAACTGGTTGCCCGACTTAGCCTGAAGCTGATCATCGACGCACAGGATGCCGCAGCATGGACAGCAATCAACGCATGATTCATTGGTCAGCGGCCTGGGCTTTGGTCGGAGGAATCGTCGTATGCACTGGCTGCATGCGTGGCCAGCAGATCACCCAGAGCGATGAGTCTTTCACCCACGAGGATGACTGCAAGGCCAAGGACGCGGTTGTATCAATGCCCTGGGCGGAGCTGCACCAGATTCTCGATCAGGAACGTGGCTGATTGCTCAACGCCAGGTCACCCCCTGCGCAAAATCGTCTCTATCCAAATATGACCTGCAACAAGTCGAGGCCAACTGCCGATTCATGCCACGAACACCTTCGATGTCTGCCCGCTCGCTTTACTTGGACTCGGTAGCGTAGGTTGGCGAACAGCCAGCGCTCAGGCTT
>Ga0105244_10000991_pt1 | contig 23858 bp, 14 predicted proteins | sample KBSM44metaG_FD_80423 | JGI IMG/M metagenome (GOLD analysis project Ga0105244, IMG submission 80423) | Miscanthus rhizosphere microbial communities from Kellogg Biological Station, Michigan, USA - KBS M4-4 metaG | ecosystem: Host-associated > Plants > Roots > Rhizosphere > Soil | place... | reverse complement strand
GCCGAGTTCATCAGTTCGCGGGTGGTGCCGATCATCACCGCCAACTTCGAATTCCCCGGCATCCCGCTGCCCATTGACGCTGGCGACGTTTACTCGGCCATACGCCCGTTCGGCTGCCTCAATGCCAACCCTCTACTGGCGGGCACTGGCGGCGCGCTACCGGCGGGCGTGAACGCTGTGGCCGGGTCAGTGCTGGCGGACGGCTACAAAGCCGTTGGCTCTGGCCTGACCGGGATCACCACGCGGTGGTACAAGGAGCCTGCCGCCTATGGTGAGGCGCAGTGCATCGAGCTGCGTGGCAATATGGCGGCGGCGGGCGGCTACATCTACATGCAGCCCGCGGCCAACGTTGTACAGAACAACCTTGTCGCCGGCGACGTTATCGAAATGGTGTCGGCGGCGGAAATCATGGGATCGTCGCGCGGCATTCTGGCTTGGGAGGCTGAATTGACCATCACCAAGACGGTGGGCGGGGCCTCGTCCACGTTCTATTATCGGTCGATGGACAAGTACCAAGAGCCGTTCACCATGCCGGCCAGCTTTTCCGGGGCGTTGGAAACACAGCGCGGCACGATTGACATGAGCGAAACCGTGATCACTTCACGCATGGGCCTGTACCTGGCTGCAGGCGTACCGCAGGACTCGACAGTCAAGGCCGCGCAGTTCGGGATACGCAAGGTGTAGACCCGCTTCGAGCGCTACTCACCCCATCTTTCCGGGCTGATTCCTTCGAGCCTCATGACCTCACGATGCTGTTCGATGACGTACTTCTGTGAATTGATTGTCGCCCAGGAATCGCAGGCGTCGCGTAGCAAGTCAGATATCCGGCTGTCCGCATCCCTCAGCTTTATCCTGAGCTTGTCACGCTCGAGCGCCGCATCGTTGTGCATGTCGATGAGCTTCGTGACGTGCTTGCGATATCGGTCGACCTCGTCGCGCAGCAGTCTGTTTTCTTCCGCCACCAGGTGAGCGTGCTGTTTAAGCATCTGTTCCTCTGTGGGGCAGAACGGCCAGTCTTCGGCGTAATCGATGTTCATGATGGATGATTCTCAATTGCTGTATGGGCATACAGTAGTTGAGTGGTTCAGATTTGGGGAGTGGTGTTCGTCGGCAGGACGCCGGGGGAGGGTTTGGTGTGCGTAAACTCGTACCACTTTTCGTACCAATCAATGTGCCCTATAGGGGGTTTTAGTGCCATTCAGCAGCGCTGTAACCCCCTATTTACCGCATCTGTCATACACCTGCTAATCCGCACATAAGTCCTTACCGGGTTTCCGTTGGGGAGGTGACTGAGAAAGTGCAGTCACCCAGAAACTGACCCAGTGAGGGCATGGTAGTTTTAGATCAAAAAGTTATAAGAGTTTGTTTTCAGCGGGTTTGGCTGTATTGGCTGGCTCCCTCGTCGAGCCAGGCAACCACAGGCTAGTCTTCGCGAAATAAGTTGTGAAGGAATAAAAAAGATAACTCTGGGTGCCTTTTTTGTATTGTCTTAACATGCGCCCAGGGTTATATTTTTTAAGTCGAATGACTGGAGGGTGGGGGTGCAGAGCAGGCAATTGATAAAGGAGCTTGAAGCAGATGGATGGATTCTGGATCGTGTTTCAGGCAGTCACCATATGTTCAAGCATCCTGAAAAACTTCAGACAGTCCCCGTACCGCATCCCAGGAAAGACTTGCCATTCGGAACGGTGCGGGCCATCAAAAAAGCTTGCCGGGCTGGTTTAGTCCAGTTTTGCCCTGATACCCTTTTGGAGAAAAAAATGAAATATCCAATGTGCATAGAATGGGGAAGCGAAACCACGGCGTTTGGTATCCAGATTCCCGATATCCCAGGTGCCGTAACCGCAGGCGATACGTTCGAGGAAGCCCACGCCGCGGCGGTGGAGATTGCTCATATCATGCTTCAGGAAATAGCAGCTGGTGGTGGAACCATACCCAAGGCCGGCACTGTTGCCGAGCACGCCAGGAATACCGATTTCGCCGGAATGGGCTGGGGCATGATCGAGATTGACGTAACGCCTTATCTTGGTAAGACGGAGAAGGTCAACGTCACACTGCCTGGTTTCGTGATCAAGCAGATCGATCGCTATGTACGGGATCACAGCATCAAGAGTCGTTCCACCTTCCTGGCCGACGCGGCGCTGGAAAAACTGGGCCGGGCATGACGGCTAATCGGAGTGCTCAATACCCGGTCATCTCCAGATACCCCACGCCTTCCTGACTCCCGCTGAACCTCACCGGCCCCTCCCAGTAGGGAATACTCACGCCCATCCAGGCGGCCGGATTCAGCGCATCGGTGGTGATGTCCAGGTTTCGGTCCGGGACCCTGACTCTCCAGCGGGTGGGCACTTTATGCTCGCCGATCACGGTTTCCTTTAATGGCTCCAGGCTGATCTCGTTGGCGTGCAGCATCCGGGTAGTGCCGTCGGCGCTTATCCAGTTACCGGTCAGGTAGGGGGCACCGTTCTTGTGGCGGATGCGATAGAGCATCAGGCGATCGCCATCTGCAAGTTGCAGCGAAAACCAGTCCCAGCCGCTCTGGTTGGCGGTCAGTGGCTGGCTGCTCCATTCCCGGTCCAGCCAGGCGTGGCCGGTGACCTGATAGGACTTGCCTTGTATTTCCACGCTGCCTTTGGCGTCGAAGAACGGCTGGCTGTAGTAGTACGACGCCTGGCCCGCCTCCGATTTCTGGCTGTAGCCCTGTTCACCCTGCAGCACCAGCGGTTTGCTGGATGTCAGGTTCAGGTCGTAGCGAAAGTCCTTGCCGCTGGCCTTCAGTTGCATGGCAGTCAGCGGATCACCGCTGCGGACATTGCTGGTAAAGGCCCAGTCATCGATCCACGCCGAGAACGGGGCCAGTGTCACGTCGGCCTGACCGATACCGCCGCGCGCATAACGCTCCGCCACATGATGGCCGCTGCTTGAAGTCGCCGCCGCATGGCCCAGCCAGATCGTGCCGTCATTCCAGCCGCTGCCGGTCTGTTGGCCAGGGCGCAGGGCATTGCGAAACAACGTCCACTGCACGCCGAACTGCTGGCCCGCGTCATCCTTGAGGGTGGCGGTGATGTACCACCACTCGATACGAAAGCCGGGGTGCTGGCCGTGGTCCTGCGGGAATGAAAAGACCTTGCCGGGTGTCACCTGCGCATAGCTGTCGGCCGTATTGCCCAGACCGGCGAAACCGCTTTCAGGCTGCGGTTTGTCGTCGCAAGCGGTGAGTAGCGCTGCGATGACCAGCGGCACCAGCCATTTACTGTTCATTGGCGAATGTCCTGATTAGATCCGCTGGACGACTACGGTACAGCCTCAGCAACGGCCAGGCCGAGGCCAGCAAAGTCGCCAGCATCGCCAGCGCCATCAATTGCAGCAGTTGCAGCGGGAACACCTGCAGCGGCAGGCGCCAGCCAAAGGCGCGAACGTTGATCACCGCATCCAGGCACCAGGCCAGCAGCAGCCCCAGTGGCAGCGCGAGCACCAGTGTCAGGACCGCCAGCAGCCAGGTCTGCCCCAGGTTGAGCAGCATCAGTTGCCGTCGCGTGACGCCCAGCGCCCACAACGGGGCGAGCTGCCCGAGGCGGCTCTGGCTCTGGGTCAGCAGGCTGATGAACAGCGCCACGCCAGCCACGCCCAGTGTCAGGCTGTTGAGTGCGGCAGTGGCGGCAAACGTACGTTCAAAGACCTGGCTCGACCAGCCCTTGAGCTGGCTTTGATCGATGATGTGATTGTCGTCCAGCTTGAAACGCGCTTGCAGCCGGGTGACCAGCGACGGGATTGTCGCCTGATCGACCCTCAGGTTGAAACGCACCGGCATCGATTGCGGCCAGTGGGCGAGCAGGTGCCGGGCATTGACCAGCAGATGGCCCTTGGGGTTGCCATAGTCGGCATAGATCCCGACGATGCGTGGGGTCCACTTGCCAGTGGGCACCGGGATATTCAGCGTATCTTCCAGCCCCAGTTGAAGGCGGCGGGCCAATTGTTCGCTGAGCATGACTGTGTCTTCATCGCGCAACAGATTCCACGGATCACCGGCGACGGATTCCAGCAACGCCCAGTGCTGGCGATAGGTGTCGTGATCGATCACGCCAAACAGGTCCGCTGGCCAGCCCTGAACTTGCACCGGCACTTGCCAGTTGGGCAGCACGGCGCGGATATCCTGTTGCTGGCTCAGCCAAGTGTTCAGCGGCTCGGCCTGCTCCGGATTCTGCGGGCTGACATACAGTTCGGCGGTCAGGCGTTGCTCCAGCCAACTGTTGAACGTCTGACGAAAACCCGACGTCATGCTGCCTGCGCCGATGTTCGCGGCCATCGCCAGCAACAGGGCCATCAGCGCCAGACTCAGGGCGGGCAACTGTTGACGGCAATCCGCCAGAAACCATTGCCCGAGCACCGAGCGACTGCGCTTCAACAGACCGCCAAGCATGGCGTCCAGTAAAACCGGCAGGGCCAGTGCGGCACTGAGCAGCAGGGCGGACATCATCACAAACCCCAGCATCAGACTGGTGCCGAACGACAGCGCGCTCACGCCAACCACAACGCCCAGCACCGCCACCCACGCCTGACGCCGCAACCAGCGTGCATGGGCTTGCTGCCATGCCTGTGCATCGGCCAGCGCCAGCAACGGCAGGCGCGCAGCCCGCAACAGGCTGTTGGCACCGGCCAGCAACGCGCCAAGCAGACTCAGGCCGATACCGCTCAGCCACCACCACAGACTGAGGTTCAACTGGCCGGCGACCTCCGCGCCGTACAAGCCGCGCAGGCTGGCCGCGACATCCGGCAATAACAGGCTGGCCAGCAAGTAGCCGCTGACCACGCCAAAAATACCGCCCAACAGGGCCAGCGCACCTAGCTCCACGCCCAGCGCAGCGATCAACAGGCGTGCGCTGACGCCACAGGCACGCAAGTTACGCAACAGCCCACGGCGCTGTTCGAGGGCCAGGCCAATGGCCGCGTGGACAATGAACAGGCCGACGATGAAGGACAGCACCCCGAGCGCATTCAGATTGAGGTGGAAGCTTTCGGTGAGACGCTCCAGATTGTTTTCTTCGCCGCTTTTCTTGATCACCAGCAGGTCATTCAGGGCTGCCGGCAGCGCAGGGTTCTGCCGGGCAAAATCCTTGGCCAGCAGCATTCCGGACAATTGCCCCGGCTGGCCCAACAACGGTTGCGCAAAGCCTATGTCCGTCAGCAAAACGCCGGGCGCCATGTCGGGTTTGGCGTGCAAGGGGGGCAGCGGAACACCGGTTTCGGTCAACGGCTGCTGGCCTTCTTCGAGCCCCAGCGCTTGCAGGGTCTGCGGTGCAATCCAGGTCATGCCCGGCGGCGTGAGGAAGTCCACGACCTGTTCGGCGTTCAGCGTCTGCCCGGCCAGTGCCGAGCCGGTCGGCAAGGTCACCGGCTCGATACCCATCAGTTGCAGGCGACGGTCTTCGCGCCCTTGAAGCACGATACGGCCTTGCAGCATGGGCGATACGGGCCAGCCTTCGCGGCGCAACTCGATAAACAATGCCTGCGGGAACAGCCCGCCGCTGCTGGCGGCGATACGGGTCTGCGGCTCGCCGCCAATCAGCTGGCTGGCGCGCTGGTAGCTTTCCCGCGCCTGGCTATTGAGCGCCTGCACACCGGTAAGCAGCGCGGTGGCCAGCCACAAGCCGGTCAGCACACTGAAAAACTGCACCGGATGACGGCGCCAATGGCTCAGCAGGGCGCGCAGCGTCCAATAGAAAACCCGCATCAGCGTTCGCCTTCGTCAGCCAGACGCCCCATATGCAGTACCACTTTACGCGACAGGCGCTGCGCGACACGCGGGCTGTGGGTGACCATCAGCAGGCTGGTGGGGCTGTCGGCGAGAATATCCAGCAGCAGTTGCAGCACCTCGTCGCTGGTGGCTTCGTCGAGATTGCCGGTGGGTTCGTCAGCCAGCAGCAGGCCGGGTCGAGAGGCGAGCGCGCGGCCTATTGCCACTCGTTGCTGCTGTCCGCCGGAGAGCTGTTCGGGGTAGCGATCCAGCAGTGCGGCCAGACCCAGGCGCTCGATCAAATGCGCCTGCCAGGCTGCATCTACGCGCCCGGCCAGTCGTGCCTGAAACGCCAGGTTGTCGGCTATCTTCAGGCTGCCGATCAGGTTGAACTGCTGAAACACCAGACCGATCTCGGTACGCCGCCAGTTGGCCAGTTGGCTTTCGTTCATCAGGTCCAGACGCTGGCCTGCAACCTCGATGCTGCCATCGTCGACCTGATCCAGGCCCGCCACCAAATGCAGCAAGGTGCTCTTGCCACTGCCGGACTCACCCATCAACGCCAGGCTTTCGCCCTGTGCCAGATGCAGATCGACACCACGCAAGACATCCAGCGGTCCCTGTGCCGTGGTGTAGCGCTTGAATACGTTTCGCACTTGCAGCATGAGCGGCTCTATATGCTTGACTGAGTTCAAAGAGTAGCGCCTGAGCGCAAGCGCGTCGCGACCAGATATCAGCTATCGTGCGACGCTCCGCGTCGTCATGCCGTTCAGGACGCTCTGCGTCCTCTTTGCTACGCAGAGCGTCGCGACCAGCATTCCCGAACGACAATCATAAAGCTACTTCCCGCCGCCGCGAATCAACCCGCGCAGGGCAAAGCGGTTGGGGTGACAGGCCTCGGCCACGCTGCGTGGCAAAGGCAGTGGTTCGTTGTCGAGCCAGGCGGCGATCAGTTCGCCACACAGCGGCGCGGTGATCAGCCCGCGCGAACCGTGGCCGCTGTTGACGTACAGGCCGTCCAGCCACGGGCAGGCGATGTCCGGCACCTGACGTGCGTCCTTGCCCAGCGCGGCATAGGTCTGCATGAACGCCTTGCGGTCGGCCAGTGGGCCGACGATGGGCAGGTAATCCGGGCTGGTGCAGCGAAACGCCGCGCGCCCCTGCAATTGCTCGTGCGCCAAATCGGCGGCCCCAAGGCGCGTAGTGAGGTCTTCCGAGATCTCCCGCAACAGCCCCAGATTGTCCAGATGATCGGCCAGGTTCGGCGTCAGGTCAGTGCTGTTGAAATCGAAACTGGCACCCAGCGTATGTTCGCCCAGACGCGCCGGAGCCACATAACCCTCGGCGCACACCACGCTGCGCAATGCCGTGCTGGCCTGAGTCTGCGGCAAACGGGTGATCTGCCCGCGGATGCGTTTGAGCGGTAAGTCGGCGCTCTGCGAAAACTGCTGGATATCAGCTGCCCCGGCCAGCACCACGACCGGAGCACTGTCGATCAACTGTTCGTCACTCCAGACCTGCCACTGATCATCGACGCGTCTCAGCTCCAATGCCTGCTGATGAGCGATCAGACGGATATTGGCGTGCGCGGCCTGTGCGTGACACAGCGCAGGCGGATGAACCCAGCCGCCTTCGGGGTAAAACAGCCCGCCACTGTTCAGCGCAACGCCGCTCTGCGCTTCGGCTGCAGGCTGATCCAGCAGGTGCAGGAGTGATTCGGGGAAGGCATCGGCCAGCTGTTTCTGACGCAGCGCTTCCTTGTCATCGAAGGTCAGTTGCAGCACCCCGCAAGCGTCCCAGTCGACTCCGCGCTGCAAGCGTTCAAGCAGCCTTCGCGTATGACCGAAACCACTGAGGATCAACTGTGACAGCGCTGTGCCATGCGCCGACAGTTTCAGGTACAGCACGCCCTGCGGGTTGCCGGATGCTTCCTGTGCCGGTGCGGCGTGGCGCTCCAGCAGGCTGACCTGCCAACCGCGTTGCGCCAGACTCTGCGCGGTGGCGCAGCCGGCCAGCCCCGCGCCAATCACCAGCGCTTTGCGCTCGCCGCCAATCGGCGCGGGGCGGGCGAACCAGGGCTTGGCGGCAGGCGGGTGCGCCACGTCCTCTGGCCAGGCGATAAAAGTGCCGCGCAGCACTTCCCATTTATGGCCGATGCCCGGCACGCGCTTCATCTTGAAACCTGCCGCATTCAGCGAGCGGCGCACCCAGCCGGTGCTGGTGAAGGTGCCAATTGTGGTGCTCGATGTGGACAGGCGCGCCAGTTCGGCAAACAGCTCGGGGGTCCACATTTCCGGGTTTTTCGCTGGCGCAAAACCGTCGAGAAACCAGGCGTCGATCTGCCCGTCCAGTTGCGGCAGCATCTGCAGCGCATCGCCAATCAGCAGCGTCAGGGTTAAACGGCCGCCAGCGAACACCAGACGCTGAAAGCCTTCATGCACAGCCACATATTGATCGAGCAATTGACCCGCGAACGGCGACAGCTCTGGCCACAACGCCAGGGCACGCTGCAGGTCGGCGCGGCTCAGCGGGTATTTCTCGACGCTGACGAACTGTAGGCGCGCATTGGCGGGCGCGCACTCGTCGAACAACTGCCAGGCACAGAGGAAATTCAGCCCGGTGCCGAAGCCGGTTTCACCTATGATCAGCCTGCCGTCGTCTGGCAATTCGGTGAAGCGTCGGCGCAGGTCGTTCTGCACCAGAAACACATGGCGCGTTTCGTCCAGACCGGACTCGGTGGAAAAGTATACGTCGGAAAAATCGCGGGAACGCGGGTTGCCGTGTTCGTCCCAGTCGATCTGGGCGTGGCGGGTAATGGTCATGTCGGGCTCGGCAGAGGCAGTGGCGGCATTTTAGCCGTCTGCGCAGAGAAAAGTGCTATCAAGGACGTGCGGATTGACCGATGCCTGCAATCAATGGTCACAATCCCCATCAGGCGTTCTCTGAGCCAACATCAATCAGGAGCTGTGCATGTTTGAATCCGCTGAAATCGGTCATGCCATTGACGATGAGACGTACGAGGCAGCGTTGCCGCAACTGCGCGAAGCGTTGCTGGAAGCGCAGATAGACCTGCACGAGCAGGCCGGTCGACAGATCATCGTATTGATCAACGGCATAGAGGGCGCAGGCAAGGGCGAGACCGTCAAACTGCTCAGCGAATGGATGGACCCGCGCCTGATCGAGGTGCGCACCTTCGATCAGCAGACCGACGAAGAACTCGCTCACCCGCCCGTCTGGCGTTACTGGCGGCAATTGCCGGCCAAGGGCCGCATGGGTATTTTCTTCGGTAACTGGTACAGCCAGATGCTCCAGGACCGGGTTCACGGTCGCTTCAAGGACGCGGTACTCGATCAGGCCATCAGCGGTGCCGAGCGATTGGAAAAGATGCTCTGCGATGAAGGCGCGCTGATCTTCAAGTTCTGGTTTCACCTGTCCAAAAAACAGATGAAGCTGCGCCTCAAGACCCTCAAGGATGATCCGCTGCACAGCTGGCGCATCAGCCCGCTGGATTGGCAGCAGTCCAAGACCTACGACAAGTTCGTGCGCTTCGGCGAACGGGTCCTGCGTCGCACCAGCCGCGAATACGCCCCTTGGCATGTGATCGAGGGTGTGGACGCCAACTACCGTAGCCTGACCGTCGGCCGCCTGTTGCTGGAAGGCATGCAGGCCGCGCTGAACAAGGCCGAGCCCGAGACCGCTGCGCTGACGGTCGGGCCGCTGGCGATTCACAGTAACGAGCTGACGCTGCTCGACAGCCTCGACCTGAGCCTGAACCTGAGCAAGGACGACTATCAGCAGCAGTTGATTGCCGAGCAGGCGCGGCTGTCCGGCAACATGCGCGACAAGCGCATGAAAAGCCACGCGCTGCTGGCAGTGTTCGAAGGCAACGATGCGGCAGGCAAGGGCGGTGCGATCCGTCGCGTTGCGGCGGCACTGGACCCGCGCCAATACGCCATCGTACCGATCGCCGCGCCGACCCAGGACGAGCGCGCGCAACCGTATCTGTGGCGTTTCTGGCGGCAGATACCGGCGCGCGGCAAATTCACTATTTTCGACCGTTCATGGTACGGCCGTGTGCTGGTCGAGCGGGTCGAGGGCTTTTGCAGCGAGTCGGACTGGAAGCGCGCCTACTCGGAAATCAATGACTTCGAAGAGCAGCTCACCGACGCAGGCGTGGTGGTGGTCAAGTTCTGGTTGGCCATCGATCAGCAGACCCAGCTGGAACGCTTCAAGGAGCGCGAAAAGATCCCTTTCAAGCGCTACAAGATCACCGAGGACGACTGGCGCAACCGCAAGAAATGGCCTGACTACCGTCAGGCAGTCGGCGACATGGTGGATCGCACCAGCACCGAAATCGCGCCGTGGACATTGATTGAGGCCAACGACAAGCGCTGGGCCAGGGTCAAGGTGTTGCGCACCCTCAACGAAGCGCTGGAAGCGGCCTTCGACAAGGACAAGAAGAAGTGATGGTCTGAGTGTTGCGGTGGCGTCGGCTTTGCTCGGCGCTACCTCTTGCAACTGCCCGGTGCTCGCGTCTTCTGCCTGAGGATATAGATCGTCACCAGCACTGCGCTGGTCAGCATGAAGACTCGTGCCCAGAGTGATGGAACCAGGTAGCAGGACAGGCTGATGCTGAGCCACATCAGGCCGATGGCGTACACCTTGCCCTTGAGCGGTATGCCGTTGCCTTCGAGGTAATCACGAATCCACGGGCCGAGCTTCGGGTGGTTGACCAGCCAGTCGTAGAAGCGCGGAGAGCTGCGCGCGAAGCAGGCAGCGGCCAGCAGCAGAAAGGGCGTGGTGGGCAGCACCGGCAGGAAAATACCGACGACGCCCAGTACCACGCTCAGCCAGCCTACCGCTACAAGCAGATAGCGCACCGCTCTGTGAAGGCTGGTGCGCGGTGAGCCTTGCGCCATAGGCGCCGACTCAGTGATGGCGGGGCTTGAGGATCGCCGGCTTTTCGTCGGGTGCCTGGCAGAGCAGGTACAGGGCGGTCAGCGCTTCGGGGATCTGCACGATCATGTCGTCCATCAGGTTGGCGTCCTGGGCGATGTCGGCGAACTCCGGCTGCTCGTCGAACAGACCCGAACCGACCATGATCGGCAGGAGCATTTCGCTGACTTCTTCTTCAGCACTTTCGAACCATGCGTTTTCACGCAGGAACACGCCTTCCATGAAGCCGATGCACCAGCCGCGCAGATCGGAATCATCCGGGTCGTCGCCCAGGTCCAGATCGCACGGCAGCTCGAACTCTTCATCCGAGGCCAGCTGGCGGGCAATGTGAGCCTTGAGGGCAATCAGCGTCGCTTCGACTTCTGTCTGTTGCGCTTCGCTGGAGTACTGCGGCGGCTCGGAGAACAGTGCGTCGATCCACTCGCGCTCCGGCACCTCTTCGGCGCAGATGGACAAGGCGGTCAGGTAGCCATGCGCGGCCACGTAGTCCAGTGCTTCTTCGTGCAGTTCATCTGCATCGAGGAAGACTTGCAGGCGGGTTAATTGCTCAGCGAAGGACATGGAAGCGCTACCTTGAAAATAAACGATGCTGGATTCTAGGCCCTGAGCGTCCGTGGCGCCAGCGCGCAGGCCAATTGCAGTTAATTTCGACCGCTCATGTCCCAGTCATCCATTGCTCCCGAGCGCTCGGGTATACTCCTCCGTTTTGCAGTGCAGCAGGATATTCCGGGGTTTTTTATGCTTGAGCAGGCACAACGCGTACTTAAAGACATCTTCGGTTACGACAGCTTTCGTGGTCGCCAGGGTGCCATTATTGAGCGTGTAGCCAGCGGTGGTGATGCGCTGGTGCTGATGCCCACCGGTGGCGGCAAGTCCCTGTGTTTTCAGGTGCCGGGGCTGTTGCGTGACGGGCTGTGCGTGGTTGTGTCGCCACTCATCGCGCTGATGGACGACCAGGTTGCGACGCTGGATGAACTGGGCGTGTCGGCCGCTGCACTCAACTCGACCCTCAGCGCCGAGCAGCAGCGTGACCTGGCCAATCGCATTCGTCTGGGCGAAGTCAAAATGCTGTACCTCGCCCCGGAGCGTCTGGTCCAGCCACGCATGCTGTCATTCCTGCAAAACCTCAAGATCGCCCTGTTTGCCATCGACGAAGCGCACTGCGTGTCGCAATGGGGCCATGACTTCCGCCCTGAGTACCTGCAACTGGGGCAACTGGCCGAGCTGTTTCCGGATGTACCGCGCATCGCGCTGACCGCCACCGCCGACAAGCGCACCCGGGAGGAAATCGTCACGCGTCTGCACCTGCAGAACGCCGAGCGCTTTCTGTCCAGCTTCGACCGGCCCAACATCTTCTATCGCATCGTGCCCAAGGAACAGCCGCGCAAACAGCTGCTGGCTTTCCTTTCCGAGCGCCGCAGCGATGCCGGTATCGTCTATTGCCTGTCGCGCAAGAAAGTCGATGAGGTCGCCGTCTTCCTCAGTGAAAACGGCTACCCTGCGTTGCCTTATCACGCCGGTCTGCCTTCCGAAACCCGTGCGGCCAACCAGAAGCGCTTCCTTAACGAGGAAGGGCTGATCATGGTCGCCACCATCGCGTTCGGCATGGGCATCGACAAGCCCAACGTGCGCTTCGTGGCGCACATGGACCTGCCCAAATCGCTTGAGGCTTATTACCAGGAAACCGGCCGGGCAGGGCGTGACGGTCTGCCCGCCGATGCCTGGATGGCCTACGGTCTGCAAGACGTGCTGATGCTCAAGCAGATGCTGCAGAACTCCGAAGGCGACGAACGTCACAAGCGGCTGGAGCAGCACAAGCTCGATGCCATGCTGGCCCTGTGCGAAGAAACCCGTTGCCGTCGACAGACCCTGCTGGCCTATTTCGACGAAGACATGCCCAACCCGTGCGGCCATTGCGACAACTGCGTCGATGGCGTGCAGACCTGGGATGCCACCGAACCTGCGCGTCAGGCGCTGTCGGCCATCTACCGGACCGGCCAGCGTTATGGCGTCGGTCATCTGGTCGACGTGCTGCTCGGCAAGTCCAACGACAAGGTAGAGAGCTTCGGCCATCAGCACCTGTCGGTATTCGGGGTGGGCAAGGCGCGCACCGAGGCCGAGTGGCGCTCGCTGTTCCGCCAGCTGGTTGCGCGTGGTCTGGCGGACATCGACCTTGAAGGCTATGGCGGCCTGCGCCTCAGCGAGACGTGCCGCCCTCTGCTACGTGGCGAAGTTTCTTTGGAACTGCGCAAGGACCTCAAACCACAAACCACGTCGCGAAGCAGCTCCGGCAGCCCGGCCAGTCAACTGGTGCGTGGCGAAGAGCGCGAGCAGTGGGAAGCCCTGCGTGCCTTGCGCCGCAAGCTGGCTGAAGAGCACGGCGTCCCGCCTTACGTTATTTTTCCGGACTCGACCCTGCTGGAAATGCTACGCAGCAAGCCCGGATCAATGGCCGAGATGGCCAAGGTCAGCGGCGTCGGTGCGCGCAAGCTGGAGCGTTATGGCGAAGCCTTTCTTGAAGTGCTCAGTGGCAAGGCCGAGGCTCCACGCGTGGTCGCCGATGTGCGTCACGAACTGATCAGCCTGGCGCGCGCGGGCATGACCCCGACGCAGATCGCCGGTCAGTTGCAGTGCTCGGAAAAGAATGTCTACACCCTGCTGGCCGAGGCCATCGGCAAGCAGCAGTTATCCATCGAGCAGGCGCTGGACTTGCCGGAGGACCTGCTGGGTGAGGTGCAGGACGCCTTTCTCGATGGCGAAGGAGAACTGCCGCCGGTGTCGGCGATTGCCGAGCAGTTCGCCGGGCGGGTGCCTGAGGGCGTGCTGTATTGCGTGCGTGCAGCGCTGCAATCGGAGTTTGAGGTATAACAGCGTGCGGCGGAGCGTCACCGTCCCGTGCTTGCTTGAACATAAGGACCATGCTTAGCTCGCTAATAATTAGTTTGAATCACGAGTTTCCTTATGCCAATGACTGATGAACATCGTTTCGGGATGCAACTCGGACACCTCACGCGAGGCTGGCGTGCCGAGCTGGATCGCAGGCTGGCCGATCTTGGCCTGTCTCAGGCTCGCTGGCTGGTCCTGCTGCACCTCGCGCGCTTCGCCGAACCGCCCACCCAGCGCGAGCTGGCGCAAAGCGTAGGCGTAGAAGGCCCCACCCTGGCGCGTTTGCTCGACAGTCTTGAAAAACAGGGCCTGGTTCAGCGTCAGGCGGTGCTCGAGGATCGACGTGCGAAGAAGATCCTGCTCAGTGACACGGCATTGCCCCTGATCGAAAAAATTGAAAACATCGCCAATGTCTTGCGCATCGAGCTGTTCGAGGGCGTGAGCGAAGAGGATTTGCGCGTCAGCATGCGCGTGCATTCGCAGATTCTCGCCAATCTGGAAAGATCCTGAGACGAAGCTGCGCATTCTCAACCATAATCGTTCAACGGATACTGACGTCCATCTGATTACGTGAGAAGCCTGCCGTGGTTTCCATAAGGGTTCGCATGCTGAAGAGTTCACTGGCTGCTGTCGAAGGTGCAGGTCGCAGGGCGCGCATGGCGTTGGGCAAGGGCGTGCTGGCGGTCTCGTTGCTGACCTGCTCTACGCTGGCGTCTGCGTTGGGCCTGGGTGAAATCACCTTGCACTCGGCGCTCAACCAGCCATTGAATGCCGAGATCCAGTTGCTGGAAACCGGCGGTCTGAGCAATGAAGACGTGATCGCCCGGCTTGCATCACCTGAAGCGTTCGCCAAGGCGGGTATAGAACGTGTGTTCTTTCTCAATGACCTGCGCTTCACGCCGGTACTGCGCGGTGACCGCGGCGTGATCCGGGTGGTTTCCAGCAAGCCGGTTACCGAACCCTACTTGAGTTTTCTCGTCCAGTTGGCGCGGCCGAATGGAGATTTGCTGCACGAATATACGGTGTTGCTTGATCCTGCCACTTCGGCACAAGGTCTGGCCGCCACGCGCAGTCGCAACCAGCAGCGCTCGGCCACCTCCGCTTCGGAAAGCCGCATGCCGGTCGCGCCACCGGCGGCCGTGCAGGGCAAACACTATACGGTCGCCAGTGGCGACACGCTCAATGGTATCGCCAGCCGCTTGCAGGGGCCGGGCAATAAGGTGTCGGCAAGCCAGCTGGCCGACGGTATTCGTTCGCTCAACCCACAGGTATTTGCCGCAGGCGCCGGTTCTGCGCTTAAAGTCGGTCAGGACCTGTTGCTGCCGGACGCAGCCGTATTGCCAAGCGCCGCAGCGCCTGCCACAAGCGCTGCGGCGCCGTCGCCAAAACCTGCTGAATTGCAGCGTACCGCCGAGCAGTTGTCGGCTGCGGCCATCGAAAACCAGCAATTGGCTCAGTCGCTGGAGGCGCTCAAGGCTCAGACTCAGGAACTGCAAGAGCAGATGAGCGGCAAGGACAAACAGATCATCGCCTTGCGCAGCGATCTGGCCGCCGCGCAATCCGCTGCCACGCCATCTGCACCTGCAACAGCCACGCCTGCACCTGCAACACCTGCGGCTGCGCCGGCCACTCCTGCTCAGCCTGTTGCTGCATCGGGTGACGACTCATTCCTGAGCCTGCCGATACTGCTCGCTGCCGTATTGATCGTGCTTCTGCTGGTGGCGTTTGCTTATTCGAAACGACGTCAGCAGCGCAAGGACTCAGCAGCGCCCGCCGTTACCTCGGATGACCCGTTGATCAAGCCCGCGCAGGCCGCCATGCTTCCTGTGTTCGAAGTTCCTGCGGTGGCGCCGCAACCCGTGGTGCAGACCCCGTCACCGGCACCGGCCAAACCGTCGCCAGCGCAACGCTCGCCAGGCTCTGCTCCGGATGCGCTGGATGGCGTGAGCATTTACATCGCCTACGGACGCTTCACCGAGGCGATGGGTATTCTGCGCAGCGCCCTGGAAACCCAGCCCGAGCGTGATGACATTCGCATCCGCCTGCTGGAGTTGCTGGCGGAGCAGGGCGATGGCAGCGGTTTCGTTCGCGAAGAACAGGCCGCGCTGGAGCATGGTGTCGACCCGCAGACCATTCAGGATATTCGCGATCGCTTCCCACAGCTCAAGGCTGCCGAGGTCGCTCCCTTGGCGGCGGTCGTCCCGGCTGTCACAGTGGCGGCCAGCACATTGTCGTTCGACAAATCCGAACCCGAGCCTGCGCTCTACCTGCAGCCCGAGCCTGAGCCAAAACCCGCCGCGCAGCTGGATGAAAGCGCCGCTGCGGCGCTGAATCCACAGCATACCGACGAGTTTCAGTTGAACCTGGATGACCTGTCGATGGACGCCGACTGGGATCTGGTCGACCCGTTCGACAGCCCGCCGCCGCGTGCCAAGCCTGCCGCTGCGCCAGCGCCCGCTGAAGTCGACCCCGGTTTTTCATCGGACCTGACCCAGCTGCCGGAAGTCTTCGAACTCTCGGACGAACAGTTCCTCAGTGATTTTTCCGAGCCCGAAATCGTGGAGCCTGTCGAGGTCATTGCGCCTTCTGCCGCCGACGGCCTGAGCGACGATTTCCTCGACAGCTTCATGAACGATGACGCCGATTTTGACCTGCTGGATCTGGAAGAACCGCCCCTCAGCCAGATCAATCAGGCGCAGGTGCTGATTGAGGACGGCGATCTCGAATCGGCCCGTGAAATCCTCCAGCAAGTCATTGACGAGTCCGACGAAGAGCATCAGCGCATGGCGCGCGAGCTGCTGGCCAGCATTACCTGAGCGACGCTGTCGAGGCGCGACCGGTCTGGCGTTTAGCGAAAGATCGGTCGGATCCCCCGACATTTCGGATAGGCCACACAACCCCAGAATTCTCCGGCGTTCTTGCCGGTGCGGGCCACCTTGATCACCATGGTTTTCCGGCAATGCGGACACGCAGGCGCCGCCGGCTTTGCCGTGGGTGTTGGCGGCGCAGGTGTGCGGGGCTGTTTGCCGGGTTTGGCACGGCGGGTTTTGACAGGCACTTGCGGTTCAGGCGGGAGCGCTTCAGGCGCAGCGGGCTCCGGGTGCTGTCGCTGCGGCGTGCCTCCTGCAACCCGGCTCAATAACCCGCGCAGTGTCTTGATCAGTGCGTTCAGCGCAGAGGCTGCGTTGCGTGCCATTGGAGTGCCTTGGGTCGGGTCGCGATCAGGGCAGCATGGTGCAGGCATCCTCGTCGTGGCGCAAACACTTGATTTCGCCATCATGCCTGACGTTCCTTGAACAGCTTATTCCCGCTAGCTGTTAAATCCCTGAGTCGTGTGGGCGATAACAGTGCATCATGACGATCGGTTGTCACTTTGAAAGGCAGTGCTACACCTTCAACAGCTGCCCGGAGTATCAGCATCATCACGGAGCGATTCTCAATGCGCGTCAACATGCCTATCACGCAGACTGAACGGACTTTCCCTGCCTCTGAACGCCTCATTTCCACCACCGACCTCAACAGCCACATTACTTATTGCAACGACGCCTTCGTCACGCTGAGCGGCTTCACTCGCGAAGAGCTGGTCGGGCAGCCGCATAACCTCGTGCGCCACCCGGACATGCCAGCCTCGGTGTTTGCGCATATGTGGGAAACCATCAAGCAGGGCAAGCCGTGGATGGGCGTGGTCAAAAACCGCTCCAAGCAGGGCGATTACTACTGGGTCAGCGCTTATGTGACGGCGGTGTACGAAAACGGCCGGATCGTCGGGTACGAGTCGGTGCGCTCGCTGCCGACCCGCGATCAGGTGCGGCGCGCCGAAGCGCTGTATGCGCGGTTGCGGGCGGGCAAGTCGGCAGTTTCCGCCAGCAGCTCAGCGACCTATCACCTGATTCGTCAGTTACCGATGATCCTCTGCGCGCTTGCGCTGGCTGTGGGTGTCTACCTGCTCGACGATTTGCCGTCGATCATCATGATCCCGATTGTGATGGTTGTGCTGGGCGTTTTTCTTGAAGTGCGCCAGCGCAGCAGCATCCGCAAAACCCTTGAAGAACACCCCAAGGCCTTCACCAGTGCACTGATTGCGTTGACCTACAGCGACAATCGCGGCCCGCAGGCGCAGCTCGACCTGGCCATGCTCAGCGAAGAGGCGCGCCTGCAAACGGCCCTGACGCGTCTGGCGGATACCGGGGAAAGCGTGCGCCAGCATGCCGGGCGGTCAGCGCAATTGTCCCTGCGCCAGGCCGAGTCGCTGGATCAGCAGCGCAGTGAGGCCGATCAGTCAGCCACGGCCATCAACCAGATGGCGGCGACCATTCAGGAAGTCACCCACAACGTGCAGAACACTGCCCATGCTGCCGAAGAAGCCGACAAGCTGGCACAGCAAGGGCGTGGTCTGGCCGATGAAAGCCTGTTGGCGATTCGACACATGGCCACCTCGGTGACAGACATTGGCAACGCTGTCGGGGAACTGGCTGACGCGACCCAATCGATCGGCAGTGTGGTCGATGTGATCACCTCGATCGCTCAGCAAACCAATTTACTGGCGCTCAACGCGGCCATCGAAGCGGCGCGTGCCGGTGAACAGGGACGTGGTTTTGCAGTGGTGGCTGATGAGGTGCGCTCACTGGCGTCTCGCACGCAGTCGTCGACCGAGCAGATCCAGCAAATCATCACCTCGCTGCGCGATGGCGCCGATCGAGCGGTACAGACCGCCAGCAAGGGCGAGCAGATCTCTCAGGAGAGTGTCGCCAGTGTTGAAGCCGTGCAGAAGGCGCTGGATGGCATCAGCCAGTCGGTGACCCGCATTACCGGCATGAGCCAGCAGATGGCGTCGGCGTCTGAAGAACAGAGCCACGTTGCGGAAACCATCAGCCAGCAAATCACCCGCATCGCGCAACTCTGCGACGAAAGCGCCAGCCAGGCGCAGCAAGGCTCGCAGATCAGCAGCGAGCTGGAAGAAATGGCGCATTACCTGCACAGCCTGGCCGAGCGGTTCAGTCGCTAAGCATGCGCAGAGGACGCAGAGCGTCCGGAACGGCATTACCACGCGGAGCGTGGTAACGATGATCTGCGTTGGATTTGGCCATGTACGCTGATCGCAGACCCCGGAATCTTGCGCTGTTCCGCACTCTCTGGATTGGACACAGAGCGTCCTGAGCGGCATTACCACGCGCAGCCTGGTAACGAGAGTCGGGGGTATTGCGGCTGCGTGCGTTTACGCAAAACCCAACCCCACCACCTATCGTGCCCATCGCTCCGCGTGGGCATGCAGTTCATGACGCTCCGCGTCATCTGTTTGCCGTAACGCAGACTCCATTTGGGTGATTATCAATTATTGTCGGACAATTATTGGTATATCCGAATAAATAAGGCGCTTAACTGAAGTTGTTGAAGATATGGGCTGGAAAACTAGAAAAAGTGGAGGGCGTGAAATTAAATTGCCACTACTCAATTCAACTACTTCCATATCAAAAAAAACTCAATACATTCAAACGGATATCACTGAACTATATATCCAGTAATGCATTATCCTTATGTACTTAAACTTGTATCAGAATTGAAATAAATCTGTTGCCAAGTGCATAACTGCGGACTATGTTCTGGAATCGCTCAATCAAGAGCCAACCAGTATCAGGTGTGCAGGGATGCAAAAGTCGAAGTGCGTGGGTGTTGTCCGTTATTCGTTCAAGCCTGTAGCAACAGGCGCGCTTTGTGCGCTGTCTTTTACGTTTGGCTGCTCGGCTTATGCTGACTATGTCGAACAGGGCAAGCCGGGTGACGCTGCCAGTTGGCGGTCGGCAGAATTCCAGAGCGATTGGGGGCTGGGCCGTATCCAGGCTGATCAGGCTTACGCCGCTGGCATCACCGGGGCCGGCGTCAAGATCGGTGCGCTGGACTCGGGTTTCGACCCGTCCCACCCGGAAGCCACGCCATCCCGCTACCACGCAGTCACCGCTACCGGTACTTACGTTGACGGCTCGCCGTTCAGCATCACCGGTGCCATCAACCCGAACAACGACACCCACGGCACGCACGTCACCGGCACAATGGGCGCGGCGCGCGATGGCGTCGGCATGCACGGCGTGGCGTATAACGCTCAGATCTACGTCGGCAACACCAACCAGAATGACAGCTTCCTGTTCGGCCCCAACCCCGACCCGCAGTATTTCAAGGCGGTGTACGGCGCCTTGGCGGATGCCGGCGTGCGCGCCATCAACAACAGCTGGGGCAGCCAGCCGGCCGACGTGACCTACGCCACCGAAGCCGGTGTGCGCGCTGCCTACGCTCAGCACTACAACCGCGGCACCTGGCTGGACGAAGCGGCGAATGTCTCGCGCAAGGGTGTGATCAACGTGTTCAGCGCCGGCAACAGCGGTTACGCCAATGCCAGCGTGCGGGCGTCGCTGCCGTATTTCGAGCCGGACCTCGAAGGCCACTGGCTGGCCGTGTCGGGCCTCGACAGCAGCAACGGTCAACGCTACAACCAGTGCGGACTGTCCAAATACTGGTGCATCACCATGCCCGGTCGGCTGGTCAACAGCACCGTGCCGGGCGGTGGCTACGGCATTAAATCCGGCACTTCCATGTCCGCGCCGCATGCCACTGGCGCGCTGGCGCTGGTGATGGAGCGCTTCCCTTACATGAACAACGAGCAGGCGCTGCAAGTGCTGCTGACCACCGCCACCCAGCTCGACGGTTCGATCACCCAGGCACCGACCAATAGCGTCGGCTGGGGTGTGGCGAATCTGGAACGGGCGATGCGCGGCCCCGGCCAATTGCTCGGCACCTTCGATGCCAATCTGGGCGCAGGTTTGACTGATGTGTGGAGCAACGATATTTCCGATCAGGCGCTGATCCAGCGTCAGGCCGAGGACAGCGCCGAGCAGGCCACCTGGCAGCAAACCCTGATCAGCAAAGGCTGGCAGAACGGCGTTGCCGGCACTGCCAGCCAGCAGGATCAGACCGATTACGCCACCGGTACCGCTCGCGCCGCTGCTGCTGCGCAACGCCAGTATCAGGGCAGCCTGATCAAATCCGGCGCAGGCCGCCTGATTCTCGACGGCGCCAACACCTATCGCGGTGACACGCTGGTCAATGGCGGCGTGCTGTCGGTCAATGGGTCGCTGGTGTCAGCCGTGCAGGTCAATGCCGGCGGCACACTGGGCGGCAATGGCCAGATCGGCGGGCTGACAGCGCGCAACGGCGGTATCGTCGCGCCGGGCAATTCCATCGGTACATTGCAGGTCAATGGTGATGTGACCCTCGAGCCGGGTTCGACCTACGCCGTGGAGCTTTCACCGACCGCCAGTGACCGCATCGTCGCCACTGGCAGCGCTACCGTGTCAGGCGCGAACATGACGCTGGCTCTGGAGAATACAACGCCAGTGGCCTTGAGTTCTGCACCGATCCAAAGCGTGGTAGGTCGCCAGTACAACGTGCTGCAAGCCGCCAACGGTATCAACGGCCAGTTTGGCAGCGTCTCTTCCAACTACGCCTTCCTCGGTGGCCGACTCGACTACGCAGCCACCGGCGTGACACTGAACGTTGAGCAAACCGCCGCTTTCAATAGCGTGGCGCAAACCCCTAATCAGGCTGCCGTGGCGACTGCCGCCGAACAACTCGGCGCCGGTAACGCGGTGTACGAAAACCTGCTGCTTACCCAGAGCGCCGCCTCCGCACGCGACAGCTTCCAGCAATTGTCCGGCGAAATTTACCCGGCTATCGGCAGCGTGTTGATCAACGACAGCCGTCAGGTCCGCGATGCCGTGGGTGAGCGCCTGGGCGCCAGCGTGTTTGGCACCGATGGCAACACTGCCGCACAAGATAACGTCTGGCTCAAAGCCCTGGGCGCATGGGGCAAGACCGACTCGCGCGACGACACCGCCGGTTACACCTCCTCGATTGGCGGGCTGCTCGCCGGTGTCGATGGCAACCTTGCCGATGACACCCGTCTGGGCGCCGTCGCAGGCTACAGCGACAGCTCGTTGAACATGGGCTCCGGCACGCATTCCCGGGCTTCGGTGGACAGCTACCATCTGGGCGCTTACCTCGGCCATGAAATCGGCGCACTGCGCCTGACCCTCGGCGCCGCACACAGCTGGCATCGCATCGATGCGCAACGCGACGTGCAGGTCGGCGGCGCAGCGGGCAAGGAGAAAACCAAACACGACGCACAGAGCACCCAAGTGTTCACCGAGGCGGCGTATCGCATTCATCTGCAACCCGCGACGCTTGAGCCGTTCGCCAATCTGGCCTATGTCCACCTGAACACCGATGGCTTCACCGAGAAGGGCGACGCTGCAGCGCTGTCTGCCGGTAGCGACAACCGTGATGCGGTACTCAGTACCCTGGGCCTGCGTGCCCTGAAGAGCATCGCGATCAGCGACCGCCAGAAGGTCGACCTGTCCGGCAGCCTCGGCTGGCAGCACAACCTGAGCAACACCGATTCCGAGCAGCATCTGGCGTTTGCCTCCGGTGGCAGCAGCTTCGCTATCGAAAGCTCGCCATTGGTGCGTGACGCTGCGCTGGTGGGTGCTCATGCCAGCCTGGCGTTGAGCAAAGAGGCGAGGATCAGCCTCGATTACAGCGGCCAACTGGCCAGTCGTGAGAAAAGTCACGGTGTGGGCCTGAGTCTGAACTGGCAGTTCTAAGCAGTACGCAACCCTAAAACCAAAAGAACGACGCGCATGCAGATGCATGCGCGCGGAGATTCGTGCGCGTTAACTAAGGACGGTAGCTTGATGAAAGATGCATTCAACACCCGACACACCTCTGTCAAACCCCTGGGCCACGCCATTCGGGCGATCAATCGCGCCTCCTGCGGCGCGCTCGCCTGCTACCTGGCGACACTGGGCGTGGCGCATGCCGCACCGTATGTGGAAGCAGGGCAGGCGGGCAATGCGGCCAGCTGGCGCAGTGCCGAATTCAATGCCGACTGGGGCCTTGGCGCGATCAATGCTGATCAGGCCTACGCTGCAGGCTACTCGGGCAAGGACATCAAACTGGGCATCTTCGACCAGCCGGTCTATGCCCCGCATCCGGAATTCGACAGCCCCAACAAGGTGGTCAATCTGGTCACCAGCGGCATCCGCGAATACACCGACCCGTATATCCCGGTGAAGGCGGGCGACGCTTTCCGCTACGACGGCGCACCGAGCCTGGACTCCGGCGGCAAACTCGGTAACCACGGCACCCACGTCGGCGGCATCGCCGGTGGCAATCGCGATGGCGGTCCGATGCACGGCGTGGCTTACAACGCGCAAATCATCAGCGCCGACAACGGCGACCCGGGCCCGGAAGACGGCATCGTGCTGGGCAACGACGGCGCGGTGTATCAGGCCGGCTGGAACGCGCTGGTCAACAGCGGCGCGCGGGTCATCAACAACAGCTGGGGCATCGGCATTACCGACCGTTTCAGCAAGGGCGGTCGCGATCCGGCGTTCCCGCACTTCACCGTGCAGGACGCACAGGTGCAGTTCGACCAGATCCGCCAGATCCTCGGCACGCGTCCGGGTGGCGCGTATCAGGGGGCCATCGACGCGGCACGCAGCGGCGTGGTGACCATCTTCGCCGCAGGCAACGACTACAACCTCAACAACCCCGACGCAATGGCCGGGCTCGGCTATTTCGTACCGGAGATCGCCCCCAACTGGCTGACCGTCGCCGCCCTGCAACAAAACCCGGATGCCGCAGCGGCCGCCACCACGCCCTACACGCTGAGCACCTTCTCGTCGCGCTGCGGCTACACCGCCAGCTTCTGCGTCTCGGCACCGGGCACGCGCATCTACAGCTCGGTGCTCAACGGCACCAGCCTTGCAGACCTGACCGTCGGCTGGGCCAACAAGAACGGCACCTCAATGGCCGCGCCACACGTGGCAGGCAGCATGGCCGTGCTGATGGAGCGCTTCCCGTACATGACCGGCGCGCAGGTTGCCGACGTGCTGAAGACCACCGCCACCGACCTTGGCGCACCGGGCGTCGACGCGCTATACGGCTGGGGCATGATCAACCTCGGCAAGGCTATCAACGGCCCGAGCATGTTCGTCACCGAGGCAGATATTCCTGCCGAATTCCGTATCGACGGCGCCTACGGCGACAGCCAGTTCGTGGCTGACCTGCCTGGCGTCGGTGCGATTGTCGACGCCGGCAAAGCGACCCAACGCACCTGCACCGGGCCGCAATGCGGGCTGGACGTGTGGGGCAATAACATCTCCGGCCATGGCGGCCTGACCAAACAAGGCATCGGCACCCTGGTGTTGAGCGGGGCCAACAGCTACAGCGG
>Ga0105244_10000990_pt1 | contig 23859 bp, 31 predicted proteins | sample KBSM44metaG_FD_80423 | JGI IMG/M metagenome (GOLD analysis project Ga0105244, IMG submission 80423) | Miscanthus rhizosphere microbial communities from Kellogg Biological Station, Michigan, USA - KBS M4-4 metaG | ecosystem: Host-associated > Plants > Roots > Rhizosphere > Soil | place... | reverse complement strand
TGATATAAGAAATGTTTCGAAGATGAAACCAATGATAAATCGAAGAATCTTTTTTCCAAGTGGATAAAGCATCTCCATTTTCAATTGTACCTTTAGCAAATAAATCGCCATCTAAAACAACAAAGTATTTGTTCCCTTCTTCAAAAACATCCACTTCAAACTTCCATCTTGGTTCCAATACAAACGTATGTTTTGTTACAAAGGTTGCATTTTTTTGCATAAAAGGAAGATCATAGCCTTGTTTTTTTCGCTTTTTTACGATTGTTTCTTGTACTTCTGAAAATTTTTTCATCTCTTTATCGCTCCATTCTATTTGTTTTCAAAACAATCATACCATTTTTTCAAAAAAATGGTTAAAAAAGTTTATAATAAAGAAAAAAGAAAGGATTGAATAAAATGAATGGATTTCAATCACAAATTGTTATCAATCAACCAAAGAGACGAATACCTGAATATACGATGGATGTTTATTTTCAAGATGAAAAAAACAACGCATACCGTATTGAAACGAAATATGATAAAAACGGAGAAACAAATAATCAGTCTAATAAAGAAGAACTTTCACTTATCCTTTCAAAATCGTTTATCAAAGACATTGAGGCTTGCATTGTTTCTTTTCAACTCATCCAACAACAGATTGATGAAGGGACATTGACATTTAAATCAATTACGTTGAAACAAACAGAAGAAGGGTATCGATGTGAGTTTTATATAAACGATATCGATTTTTTATTCAGCATGACATTTAAACCTTTTTCGCGTGACAAAACAAACAATCGTGTACATCTAAAAGAAACGGTTGTGGTGACAAAGGACGGAATTATCAATCTTGATTCGCGTGTAGCAGCACTTCTTGGAAAACGCGTGATTTATTATTTAGTGAAAAAGTCTAAATATCGTCCTAAATTATTGTTTGATCATAACTTTTCTTTTTATCAAGATACAGCACATTTTTTAAAAAAAGGCGATCGTGTACGATGTAATAACGCGACGTATAATGGGAAAAATGAAGGAATTGTTCAATCATTTTTTATCAGCGATGAACATGTTGAAATGGCAGTTGTGAAAATTGGTGATCGAAATTGGAATTGGGATCTTTGGGGAGTGGAAAAAATAAAAGACGAATAATATATTCGTCTTTTTTTGAAAAAAACTCTGTCAAAACACGCTTTTTATAGTAAAATAAGTAAGATAAAAGGAGAAATGAGGGAGATTATGATTAAAGATAATTATCAAAAAATGTATGATACAATTGAAAAACTTTCATCATGGCAATATATCGATACACTAAAGTTAACAGTGCGTGATATTGAGCGATTTTGTCAGAATTTAGAACTTGATGTTGAACGAAAAGCAAGTAATGAAAAAATAGAGATTCAATCTCAAATACCTATTATGGCGACACATTTTTATTATTATTTGTATGAATACAAACATATTCCCACGCAAAAAGAATTCATTTCGTTTTATATTAGAGCAAATGAAAAATGGATTCGAAAAAACGTTCCTACTAATGAATTGAAAACAGCATTACTTGGAAGGTTGTCGCGAACATATCCATCTCTTTTACGTGATATTCATTTTTATCATGTGTTAAAAGAATCAGGGGAATTTACAAACGTGTTGTATAACTTACGCTATGACTTATTTGGAAAAGTAGATATTTTTGTTCAACGACAAGGCATTGCGTATGGACTTCAACTTCGAACAAAAACAGCTAATTCGAACAAGTATTACATAAAAAAACCAAATCGCAATGCCATTCCTGCTAAATCAGTTTTACTGGATTTGCCAATTGATTTATCACAAGCAAAATCAATTAAGACGAAAAAGAATTGGTTAAAATTATATGATGTGAGAAAAGTACAAGAAACCATTGCGTTAATTCAACAACATCAAAAAAAAGTCATGAGTGTTTCATGACTTTTTTTGCTGCAACAAAAAACGTTCCATCATTGGTTTTGTAATATCATCAAATTTTTCTGCATCATGGATAGAAATCCATTTTGCTTCTAAAACATCTTCATTTTCGACTAAGTCGTGATTAACGAATAATTCTCCCCCTGTGATTTCACCAATATAGGTATATTTTTTTCCGCTAAAATAAAGAAGTTCTTTAAGAGAAACGTCATAACCTGTTTCTTCTTTCGCTTCGCGAATGGCAGCTTCTTCAGGCGTTTCATTTTCTTCAATGCCTCCACCAGGGAAATTCCAAATAACTGTTCCTCTTTTTGTATGTTGTTTCACCATTAAAACATGATCATTTTTTACAACGATAACTTGTGCTAACATAAACTTCACTCCTTTTTTTCATTTTTATAGCATGTTTTTTTTGTTTAAGACGAAAAAACATGGTTTTTTTAAAAACAGGTGTGATAAAATAAACAAATAAAGAAAGGATGAGAAAGATGTGCGCAAAACAATATGGTCAATCACCCTCGACTGAAGTCGAAGGCATGTAAAATTAGTGCCAAAGATGGACGTAACGATTGAACAGCAATTAGTTCAAGTAGTGCATCCCTTTGTGTGCTTCTCCAGCACAAATACGGATGGAGCTTCTGTTAAGTAGTGAGGTGTGGGTTTATCCAAGCGGTGCAGATGTCTGTAACCAACCTACTTGAACCTAGCGAGGAGACGTTCTTTAGAACAATACCGCCCTTGTGGCGAGTTGCATTCAATTGCCTGCCTTATGGCAGAAAGGAGTAAACCTATGTTGGTTTGCGTATTAAATAAAGATAAAACACCTATCAATATGTGCCACCAAGCAAAGGCACGAAAATTATTAAAAAAGAAGAAAGCGTTTATTGTTCGTTATCATCCTATGGTAATAAGACTTACTTATCAAGTGGATACAAGTCAAAACAACCAGCGATATGATGTACGTTTAGATCCTGGTAGCCAAACAACAGGTGTTGCCATTGTTAAAAACGAAAAAGAAGTAGTTTGTTTAGGTGAGATTCATCATAAAAAAGGCATTTCTTTAAGTTTAGATTCTCGTGCAGCCATACGTCGGAACAGACGAAATCGTAAAACTCGTTATCGTCGTTGTAAATGGAAAAAGATGATTCCTTTGGCTACACGTTATAACGCTTTAACAAAACAAAAAAGAAAAGAATTAGGTCTAAAAAAACCTTCGTTCGAAAGAACAAGCAAAAAGGGATGGCTTGCTCCTAGTTTAATAGCGAGAGTTCATCAAAATATAAACTGGGTTAAAAAAATGCAGCGATTTATCCCTATTACAAGCATTGGAATGGAACTGGTGAAATTTGATTTTCAAAAAATGGAGAATGAAGCTATTTCAGGTGTAAAATATCAACAAGGAACGCTCCAAGGTTACACCGTTCGAGAATATCTTCTTGAAAAATGGAAACGCAATTGTTCGTACTGTGAAAAAACAGATGTACCTCTGGAAATTGAACACATTCATCCTAAGTCTCGCGGCGGAAGTGATCGTATTGATAATTTATGTTTAGCTTGTAGAGCATGTAATGAGGAAAAAGATAACATGTTACTTCCAGAATGGTTTAAAAAGATCAAAACTAAAAAATCTTTCCGTTATAAAACAATTCAAAAAAACATTCCAAGTATTATTAAACAAGCAAAACAACCGTTAAAAGATGCTGCTGCTGTAAATAGTACGCGTTGGAAATTATTTGAAGAGCTAGAAAATCTTGAGTTACGACTACGTGTTCAAAGCGGAGCTCAAACTAAAATGCAACGAATCGCATCGAATTTACCAAAAGAACATTATTACGATGCACTATGTGTCAGTGAAACGCTAGAAACCTATCATTTTAAAACTAACCTTATAAACGAATTCCATGCAATGGGACGTGGTAATCGACAGATGGTTCGTGTTGATAAATATGGGTTTCCACTTAATCATCAACACCCAGAAAAATACGATAAGAAAGGAAAACGAAAAGGGCACAAAGAGCGAAAAAAACAATGCCAAGGTTTTCAAACAGGAGACATTGTCAAAGCGATGGTGACTAAAGGAAAGAAAAAAGGCACGTATAAAGGTCGTGTGTCGATTAAACATGATGGAAATTTCACCATTAAAGACACATATACGAATCAAACGATTGAGGGTATTTCCTATCGTTATTGCGCCATTTTACAAAAAGATGACGGTTGGAGGTATAATCAAAAAGTAAGAACAACTGCTCATTCCTCACACGACTAAAGTCACATGTATCCTGAGCAGTTTTCATGAATTTTCGATAAAAATGAAAGAATATGAACACGAGACACGCGTATTTTTAGATCACGCTAAACCTGTTATGATCAGGATTGACGGGAAAGCGTTTCATACTTATACAAAAGGCTTTCAAAAACCTTTTGATGAACGAATTAGTACGGCGATGTGGGAAACAGCTATTTATTTATGTAAAACGGTAACAGGTACTAAAATTGCTTATACACAAAGCGATGAGATTACGCTGTTTTTGAATAGTTATGAAAATGAAGTATCAGAGCCTTATTACAATAATAATAAATCAAAATTAGAAAGTGTTATCGCATCAAAAGCAACGAAACGATTTAATCAAGTCATGATGGAACGATTAATTAAAGAAATGGCAGAACAAGGTCTTTCTTCAACTGAGATTGCTAACACATTTTTAACAAAAAAATCGTGGGCGGAATTTGATGCACGGGCATTTTCTCTTCCAAAAGAAGAAGTAATCAGCAACTTTGTTTGGAGGAAAAAAGATGCGATTAAAAATAGCGTATCAATGGTAGCGCAAGCAAATTTTTCACCAAAATCATTAAATGGTTTAAATGGCTTGCAACTAAAAGAGCGCTTGGAAAAAGAAAAAAACATTATTTGGGATGAACTTCCGATTTGGCAACAACGAGGCGTGGCAATTGTCAAAACAAAAGAACCAAAAACTGTTGTATATCAAGGGGAAACGATCAATGTTCTTCGGAATGTATGGAAAGTAGATGAACAAACGCCTATCTTTGCAAAAGAACGAGAGTGCATCGAACAATATGTATAAAAACGCTCATGTGAGCGTTTTTTTTGCTATAATAAAAAAAAGGAAGGGGAGGAAAAAGATGAAACGAGAAAATTTAGCGATATTCAAGGGAAGAATAAAAGGAAAAGGAACCGTTAAAAAATTTAGTTTATGTAATAATCAAGAAAAAAAGATGATCACTGTATTGTTAACAGATCTTGTTCTTTCTGATGGAGAAAAAACAGAAACCGTTGATCACGCTTGGTTTCGTATTAATAAAAAAATAAATATAGAAAATATTGAAATGGACGCGATGATTAAGTTTACGTGTTGCATACAAGCGTATTATTTTGCTCCTGATTATAAAGTGCAGCAAGGATATAGAATTAGAAAAATTAGACAAATAAAACCTTTAACAAAAGGAAATGGACATAAATTGCCTTCATTTATTGATGAAGTAAAACAAACAAACATATTAAATGATTTTTTAATTAGTTAAAAGCCGAATTCTATTCGGCTTTTTTTATGGAAACAACATATGATACAATAAAGAGAAAAAGGAGAAATAAAAAATGGATATTTTTGAGCAATTTTGTCAATCAAATGAAGGCAAAACAATGATTTATGTTGCGGAGAATTTTTTAGATGAAGTAAAAGAAGTGTTAGGAAAAGATAAAACCTATCATAAACAGTTTAGATTTGATTTGAATGAATGGGAATATGTTTTAGAATTGAGAGATTTTGATAAAATCATTTTTTGGATTAAAAAAAACAAAGAAGAAATTTCATTTTTTGTATTTCAAAGAGACTTTAAAATATTTCAAGAAAAAGAACGTCAGTTAGTGGTAAAAGGGCATAAAAAAAATTGCCTTGAATTTATCTATTTTCAAACCATTTTAGAAAAAATAGAAGAGATCGATTCGCAAATACATAAAGTAAATACTACAATGATTGATTTGGAACTTGATCAACATTATTTAGAACATATACAAACCTTTTCCGATGAAAAAAATGTTCCAGTAGAATGGAAAAAAATAATGGAAAAGGTTCGTCAAAGTTCTCTAAGTAAAGAACTAAAAAAAGAAGTAAACAACCAATTACAACCTATTTTAACATTTATCAAAGAAAATAAAAAAATGGATTTGGAGCGTTCGCATAATATTAATCGATTACTTCAAGAAGATTTACCCAATTTAATTGATTCGTTTGTTTTGTTGCAGGAAAATGTTCAAAATGAACAACGAGAAGCGTTTGTAGAAACCATTAAAAGTATTACAAGTGTTATTCAAGAAGAAGTAAATAGTGTAACGCTTGCTCATTTTCAAAAACAACTGTTGTTGTTTGAAAAAAGATACAAAAAATAAGTTGCTTTAAGCAACTTATTTTTTAAATAATGTGTTTGAGCGAAGAATTTATAGGAACCCATTCATCATTTAGTGAAGAATGAATCCCTATTTCATAATGATCTGTGCAAGTGCATACATATCGGTTGTTTTTTTGGATGTGTAATACATAAAAATATCGTCCGAAAGAATCTGGAAAAGAAGAGACAAAACGAATGATGGCGATCTGTAAAGGAATTTGTTTGTGGTGAAACATATCTCCAATATGAAAAATCCTCATTTATTCACCTCCAAGTTCAGTATATAAAAAAAGAACTGACATTATGCCAGTCCTTCTAACGTTTCTAAAATATGTTTCATGTTGCTTAGTTTTTTATGTTTTTTTGCGCTGTAATCTGCTGAACGATGAGCGTTTCGCTCGTAGTCGTGCAGATGTTTTTGAAAGCGAGACATAAATGACTCTTTTAATTCATTTGCTTGAGAAGGATTTAAAACGTATAAACATTTTTTTAATTGTTCAAAATCGTATTGTTCAGGTTGATGAACAAATGTTTGATTGGTTTCTTGGTACCATGCTTTTGCCCATTTCTTTATTTGTTCAATTGTTTCTTCATTTTTTGAATACTGTGTAAGATCTCGAAGATACGTAAACGGTTTTTTATAAAATTTAACTCCTGGATATTCCAATAAACGCAAGGAACGTTGAATATTTTCGATCAATAATGATTCTTCTTCTACATTCTCGTTCATAAATGAATTAAATAGGGATTCGTAAATTTCAATATAATGAGAAAAAATACGCTTTTCATCTTCAAGTGAAAGAACACAAGGAGGAAATTGATTATGAGCCACATATCGAATTCGATTTTTTTCTCGTCCGTAATAAGACGTGAAAAGTTGATTAAATTCATCATCTGTTAAAGTATGGTTTTTGATGTAATGTAAAATGATATCTCTTGCTTGTTCTTTTTCTTCTCGTGATAATCGTTCCCATTCTTCGCTTGAAAATGTAAAACAATGATAAAAATAATAAAATCGCTCTTCGTACATTTCAATAAATGCTCGAACCAAACCAAAAACAGTCGAAAAGATTTCTTCTTTTTTGATCATTTCTTCGCTAAATAAAAACGGAACCGCTAAACGCTTTGCTTTTTCTTCCTCTTCTTTTTCGCGAAGTAATCGCTCTTCTTCTTCTTTTTTTTGATTTTCTAGTTGAAGTAATGCATCGATTCGTTCCATGATCCGTTCCATCTTCATCCTTCTTTCTCTTTGTTTTTAAAACATAATCTCATTTTAACATAAAAAATGTCGATTTATGAAATCGACATTAAAATATTGTTTATTTTTTCCAATTTTTGTTTTGCGTATGTTAATTCTTTCATAAACTTTGGATTAAATGACTTTTGCGCTTTCGCTCTGTATGTCCAAGTTTGAATTGATTTTTCTTCTTTTTTTAAAAAACGCGTACAAAGACTTTGAATTTGTGTGTTGTTTAATAAAAAATAATACGATTGAAATTCATCAAAAGATAATTTTGGATTTTCGTGAAGAAAAGAAAGATTATTTTCCTGATAAAAGTTGTGAAACATGCGTTGAAGAATCGTTCTTGTTTCAGTACTATACTGTTCATCAACTGCAATTTTTAAAAATTGTTTTATATTTTTTTTCTCTGCTTTTGTTCCGTTTAAATTAAAAAGTTCAAAAATAAATGGAATACTATTAATTAATTTCATATCTTCTGTTATTAATCCGAAATAGGCTTCTAAATGAAGACGGAAAATAGATCTATACAAAGAAAAAACATTTTCTTCCATTTCTTCCGTAAATAAATGCATTTTTTTGGTCCCTTCCGCAATGTATTTGACGCGGTTTTTCTTTCGTCCTACATCAGTTAAAAAGAGCTGTTCAAATTGTTTATCACTCATGTTTACCTGTTCCAAAAAATGTATGACTGTATTTATAGCAAGCGCTTTATCCGAAGTAGATATTAATGAATGATTTTTTGCTGGAAAAGGGAAAATTCGGTAAGAACAAGGTTTCATAAAAGAAAAAATGCGAAAGCCTAACAAATATTCAACAGATTCAAACATGGCTGTAAAACTGTGTTCTAAATGAAAAGATGAAACGTCAATTGGAAAATGTGGAATGGGATTTTTCTTAAATGACTCTTGGCTTTCGATCAGTTGGTCAAGGGAAGATAGCATGTTTTGAATATTCATCGTATTCCTTCTTTCGTTGTATAATAAGTAGTTCTATTATACAATTCAAAAAAATAAAAAACATCCCCAAAAGGGATGTTTTTTATTTTGCAAATACATGTTGACCGATTGTAGTAACGGTTTCACGAGAAGTGATCCACTTGCTTGTTGATGTTTTAGGATTATAGAAAAACAGTGATCCTTTACTCATGCCTTTTAATGCAATGGCTTCTTTTGCTGCGCGTTTTGACTCAGCAGTTGCCGCTTGTTTAATGGTTCCATTTTCTACAGGTGTGAATGCATAGTGACCGTTTGATATTTCGTTAATGACACCTGTAAGGGTGTTTGGGAAATCGTTTGATGCTACACGGTTTAACACGACCGTAGCTACTGCTACTTTTCCTGCATAAGGTTCGCCTTTTGCTTCTGCTGATACAAGACGTGCTAATAAATCTTGTTCCGAAGTAGTAAAAGGTGCGGAAGGGATGGTAATTTTTTTTCCTGCATAAAGCATATTCGTTTCCATTGCATTCGTTTTCTTTAATTCAAGAACGGGAACGTTATATGTATTCGCTAACTTCCAAAGCGTATCTCCTTGTTTTACTTGATAAGTAGTTGAAGCTTCTGCAAATGAACCGATTGAAAAAAACGTGCATGCAGCGGCTGCACCTACGATCCATTTTTTTAATGATGCTGTTTTCATAATGTATGTCCTCCAAAGATGTATGTTCTATACATCAATTATAACAGGAGAAATAAGAGAGTGATATTTTCATTGTGTTACATCTTTATTACGAAACTATAACAAATTAGAATAAATATAAACAAAGGTATCTTTTTCTTTTATAGATAATTAAAAAAAGAGAGGGGGAGGATAAAAATGGAAAATAATGTGTACCATATAGAAAAAACATTTACACACTCTTCTCTGTGGGATTGTGTGGAAAAAATAAAAGGAATGAATCCGTATTTAGGTCCTGAACCTTATCTATCGGCATTATATAAACGAAACAAAGAAGTCGTGACAATGTTTGAAGAACAAGAACCTTGTTCCTCATTTTTTCTTCTTCATTATTCATTGTCTTCTGTTTCTTCTAAAAAAAATCCTGTTTTACTTGTTCATGGAGCAAGTCATGATGGAAACATGGCGTGGGTTGAAGGAAGACAAAGAGAAAAAGGAATGGCTCCTTTACTGATTCAAGAACAATATGATGTCTTTGCTATTACGTTTGCACATTCTCATGGAGATAATTATCAGCAAATGATTCAACTTTCGAATGCTCTTTTGCGTATTGAAGAATTAACAAAGTGTGAAAAAATCGATATTATTGCACATAGTAAAGGTGGAGTACCAGTACGAATGTATTTATCAAACATGGGTGAACATTATGAAGTTCCTTATATAGAAAATGTTGATAAATATATAATGCTCGGAACACCCAATAAAGGAATAGATTTTAGCTTTCGTCATAGCATGCCGAATTGGTTTATTTTTACGAAAAATATGAGTGCGCCTCTTGCCTGTGATTCTTTGCTTGTGCACGGAAGATACCGTGATACTACGGATCGTTCTATTTATAATGATGGCGGCGTATTTAAAGGGCAGCAGCAAATGTTGTTAAAATGGGATGATGTGTATCCTATTCGAACCGATCAAACGCTTTATTACGGTGGGCAAAATGTCTATTTGCATTCAAGGGGGATTGACCGCGCGATAGCAGAAGGGGGACATTTAATGGAAACCTTACAGGAAACAAAAATTCACCAAGATATTTCAGTGTTTGTCTTAGCAGGAAAAAATAATTTATTTAATTATTTCATGATTGGAGAAACAGATGGACCTAGTGATGGATTGGTTTTTATTGAAAGCGTTTTATCAATTGAACCCATGATAAAAAATACAGGGCAAATCAAACGAAAAGATGTGTTGTTTTTAAATCATTCAGAATTGCTGTATCACGAGAAAGCGAAAGAATGGATAAAAAATTGCTTGAATAAAAAATAGAAGTCAAACGACTTCTATTTTTTTGTAAACCAACAAATGCCTAGCGTTCCTTTTCCTACATGGGTAGCAATGGTAGGACCAAGTTCTTGTATAGAAACAACTACGTTAGGATGAGTTTCTTGTACGTAATCGTATAAAGATTGGGCTTCTTCTTTGCTATCTGTATGAACAATAGCGACACTTAATTCTTCGAGTGGGTTTGCTTGTTTCACCTCATCAAATAACTGAAGAATCCGAGATTTCGCTTTTTTCGCTGTTCTTACTTTTTCATGAACCAATAATTTTCCATGATAAAAGGTCAAAACAGGTTTAATTTGTAACAAATTCCCAACAAAAGCTTGAGATCCTGAAAGACGACCGCCGCGATGTAATTGTTCCAAACTCCCAACTGCTAAATATACCCCCATTCCATCCGTCAAAGAACGTAGTCTTTGCGCTATTTCTTGAAATAATTTCCCTTCTTTTTGAAGTTGGATGCCTGTAAAAATCAACTGTTTCATAGGAAAAGAAGTTAAACGAGAATCCACTACTTCCACATCAATGCCTGCCATTTCTGCTGCCATTTTACTTGTGGAAATGGTTCCACTTAATTCATTGGATAAATAAACAGCAATGGCTTTTTCATATCCTTGTGCTTTAATTGTTTCATAAAGTGTTACTAACGATCCCAAAGAAGGTTGGGAAGTGGTAGGTGTTGTTTTAGAAGTTTGCAATTTTTCATAAAAAAGAGTTGAAGATAATGTTTCGTGTTCCAAAAATGTTTCATCTCCAAATGTAAGTTGAAGCGGAATAACAAATAAAGAATGGTTCTTTTTTTCTTCTTCTGTAAGTCCTGCTGTACTATCTGTAATCCACGCAATTTTTTCCACATATATCGCCTCCTGTCGTTTATACGATTCGGTTTTTTCAACCGTTCTCCTATACATGAAAAAAGAAAACAAATCCTTGCTTTTCTTCCAAAAGGAATTAAAAGGAAGAAACAGGGGGTGTATGCATGTTAAAGATTGAACATGTCACAAAAAAATTTGGAGATTTTACAGCAGTAAATCAGCTATCCCTTCAAGTGAATAAAGGAGAAGTTTTCGGTATTGTTGGAGCAAATGGTGCAGGGAAAACAACCACGTTTCGTATGATTTTAGGATTATTAGATCCAACGGACGGTACAATTACTTGGAATGGTGAAAAAATCAATTATGAAACGAGTGGAATTATCGGTTATCTACCAGAAGAGAGAGGGTTGTATCCTAAATTAACGGTACAAGAACAACTTCTTTATTTTGCACGATTACGCGGAATGAAAAAACAAGAGATTTTACCAAAAATAGATTATTGGCTGGATCGTTTTCACATTACACAATATAAACATAAAAAAGCGGGGGAACTATCAAAAGGAAATCAACAAAAAGTGCAGTTTATTTATTCCGTGTTGCATGAACCAGAATTGTTAATTCTAGATGAACCTTTTTCAGGTCTTGATCCTATTAATGTGGAATTATTAAAATCGGCGGTCGCAGAAGTGAATGCAAAAGGAACAACTATTTTATTTTCAAGTCATCGAATGGAACACGTAGAAGAAATGTGTAAACAAATAGCTATGTTTAAAGAAGGCAAAGCTATTGAAAAAGGAAAAATAAGGGAAATAAAACAAAAATATGGAAAAAAAGTAGTGGCGCTTTATACAGAAGAAAATCTTACGTTTTTACAAGATCGAAAGGGTATTCTCTCTTATGAAAAAACGCCATATGGCGTGCGCATTAAATTACAAAAGGAAGAAGATTCACAGGAGATTGTTAAAGAAGCAATGAAAAAAGGGTTTATTCGAAAGTTTGAACTCGAAGAACCCACATTAAATGAAATTTTTATTCAAAAAGTAGGTGAAGTACGTGACTAAATTTTGGATTGTTTTATGGCATACTTATAAAAAACATTTAACATCAAAAGCCTTTATTATTTCTACGATTATTACGATGCTGTTGATTTTTGTTATGACCAATGTCGGTACATTTTTTTCAAAAAGTGAACAAGAAAAAAACAAAGAAATCGGCATTGTAACCCAATCTTCAAAAATTGAAGACTATGTGAAAACAGAAGTAAAAGAAGAAAAGAAAAAAATTCATATTACTACATATTCAACTGAAAAAGAAGCGAAAAAACAGATTCAAAAAGGAAAGATCCAAGCGTATATTGTGTTAAATCAAGACAATCAAGCATTTTTAACAGGTGTGTATAAAGCAAATGATATGTCAGAACAAAGTTTGCTTTTTGAATTGGAACGTGTTTTCCAAAATGTAAAACAAAAGGAAGCAATTCATCAACTGCATGTTGATCCTAAAACATTTGATCAAATTAACAAACCGTTTGTTCTTAAAAAAGAAACATTAGTGAAAACATCTCACAGTGATAAACAAATCAAACAATCACTTGTGGTGGTAATGGGAACATTGTTTTTAATCTATGCGACTGTTGTGTTTTATGGAAATATGATTGCAACAGAAGTAGCAAGTGAAAAATCTTCGCGTGTTATGGAAGTTCTTGTATCGAGCGTTCCTGCCACACAGCAAATGTTTGGAAAAATATTTGGGTTAGCCCTTTTAGGCATCACACAATATGCATTCTTCTTTTTATCAGGAAGTTATTCTGCTTTTGCGCATCTGGATGCATTAAAAGAAGTACCTGCGAGTACATTTGTATATGGAGTTATATTTTTTACATTAGGTTATTTTCTTTATGCGACGATTTTAGCGATGTTTGGTTCACTTGTCAGTCGAATCGAAGATGTGTACCAAATTATTTCACCGATTAATATTGTATTAATCATCGGTTTTGCATTATCCATTGCTGCTTTTGTTGATCCTACTTCTAAAGCCATTGCTGTTTTATCGTATGTGCCATTTTTCGCACCGATGTTAATGTTTTTACGCGTATCACTTGTAACGATTCCATTTTGGCAAATCGCTTTATGTATCGGTATTTTAATCGCTAGTATTGGTGTTTTTGCTTATTTAGGTGCAAAAGTTTATCGAGGAGGCGTATTGATTTATGGAAAAGCTTCTTTTGCTAATATTGCAAAAGCGATTAAATTGTTAAAAAAAGACGCTAAGTAAGCGTCTTTTTTTGCCGTTTACTAAATAGGGGGATGTCTGTGTGGAATTTTCAAAAAGATTTTCAATTTTATCCGTTAATTTTAAAACGAAAAAATAGCAATGGACCTGTTGTTGGATATTCATATGCCAATTACATGATTCGAATTGATAAACAAGAACAAAATTGGATTGTCCGTCATAATTTTTCAAAAGTTACGCGTCAAAAAACGTTTTTAACATATGAACAGGCATGGGACTATCTTTGTGAAATGATCTATAAAAACCGCGTTAAAACACTTTTCGAATCGAAGTAATCTTCGATTTTTTTTCTTTTTTATAAGGACTATTTTTCTTTTTTTAATAAAGAAAAAAGAAAGGTGAGCGATGCCAAATGAAAAGAGTAAAACCAACCTATTTCTTTGATCATTTTTCTTCCATTACTGAAACATGGTTAAAAGAAAAAAACATTAAAACAATTATCTCGGATTTAGATAGTACACTTGCTCCAGATGGGCAAGATGCAGATGAATCCTTTCGCCTGTGGCTAACTATGTTAGAAAAACATCATGTTGCGCTGATTATCGTATCAAATAATAACGAAAAGCGTGTAAATGTGTTTTTAGAAAAGTATCAATTGGTGGGTTATGCCCACTGCGGAAAACCTTCCATTAAAAAAATTGATCGGGAATTGTTTCAAAAAGGATTAGAACCAGAAACTACTCTTTTTTTAGGAGATCAATTGTTTACGGATATGTGGTGCGGAAATAAGTTGGGTGTTCAAACTGCGCTTGTACGACCGATACCTGGTCATGAACCGCTTTTGATTCGAGGCAAACGATTAGTTGAAAAAATGTTGATGAAAAATTGGAATCAATAAAAGGAGGTGGAACCGTTAAAAACAACTGGTTTTTAACGGTAGAAAATGAATATTTTTGGAAACGTTACGTGCCTTCATTGTCAATTAGAGACGCGTTTTATGAAAGAAGATGAACAAACAGAAAAGTTATATTTATTAGGAGATCAAGTTTCAACTAACGAAACCGTATTAACGACAGAAACAGAATGTGATTATTGTCAACAAACATTTGATGTGTATATGTTGCTAGTTGATAAAACGCTTTCTATGTTTGTTAATGAAAAAGAATATTTAACTATTCAAGCAGGAAAAAAACAAGTGAAAAAAGCAAAACCAAACGAAGGCTTAGAACAAGAAAAATCGCAACAATTAAAACAATTTCACGAAACCTTTACATCAGATTTTTCTCTTCACCCTAAAAAACAAGAACACGTGTTGCTTGTAAAAGGACAAAAATGGGTCATAAAAAAAGTTTGGAAAAAAGAACACACAGAAGTTGATACTCAAAAGCGTTTAACGACACCGCTTGAAGAAGAATATTGGTACGAAGTAGTTTCTCAAAAACAACCTGATGAAAAACGTTGGATCGTGGTCGTGGAAGCAAAAGAAAATAACGGTTTATTGTTACAAGAAGTGCCTGTTTTAAAAGAAGGAGAACAAATTTATGATGTAACAGATAGCTTGCACAAAACAACGCTTCTTTTTACGAAAGAACTGAGTAATCACTTTTTAGCACGTGCGTATGAAACGTTATCTGGCGTGCGAATAAAAGTCTATAGTCAAAATGAAGAAGGAACAGAAGAATTAGAAATGGATATTTTAGGAGAACATGCAGAGGATGCATTAGCTCAAATTGAAGATATCTTTTCGGTGATTGAGTAATGTATCGTGAAACATGGATTGAGGTTGACAAAAAAGCCATCGAAAAAAATATCCAACAATTAACGGAACCTTTAGGTTCTTCCCGTTGGATGGCGATTGTAAAAGCGAATGCATATGGACACGGCTCTGTTGAAATGGCTAAAGTAGCCGTTGAAAAAGGATGTGCCATGTTAGGTGTAGCAACGCTTGATGAAGCATTATCTCTGCGAAATGCAGGAATGAATCATCCTATTTTAGTATTAGGAAGAGTGCATGCCAAACATGCCAACGTTGCAGCAAAACATAACATTTCTTTATGCGCATTTCAAAAAGAGTGGCTTCAAGAAGCGTATGAAAACCTTGAAAAACAATCATTGTTATCCATTCATGTTAAAATTGATACAGGGATGAATCGATTGGGACTAAAATGGGATGAAAAAGAGGAAATAAAGGCATTTATAGAGGATCTTTTTACCTATGAAGCTATTCAAACAGAAGGTATCTTTACCCATTTTGCAACAAGCGATGAAACAGAAAATGAATTTGTGATGACGCAATATCAACGTTTTTTACATGTTTTGTCTCTCTTTCATGAAAAAAAAGTTACTTTTGCATGGGTGCATTGTGCTAATAGCGCTTTTTCGATGCGATTTCCTAAAGAAGTGTTTAATCTTGCTCGTCTTGGTATTTCTATGTATGGATTGCAACCTTCAAAAGAAGTAAAAGAGGAAACAAAACTACCTTTATGTTCTGCGTTTTCACTTTACAGTGAAATCAGTCATGTAAAATCGATTAAAAAAGGTGAAACGGTCGGATATGGACAAACATTTACAGCAACTAACGACACATATGTCGCCACGCTCCCCATTGGTTATGCCGATGGAATTCCTCGCAGTTACAGTAAACGAGAAGGGAAAGTGTGTATTAACGGAAAAAGATATCCAATGATTGGAAGCATTTGCATGGATCAATTAATGATTGAAGTGGATGAAACAATACATATAGGTGACCGAGTACAATTAATTGGAAATGAGATTTCAGTGGATGAAGTTGCACAAAAAAATAACACCATTAACTACGAAGTAGTTTGTATGTTTACATCTCGTGTACCCATTTTATACGTGTAAAAAAACGACGCATAAGCGTCGTTTTTTTATGAACCTCCAACAGAATTACTAATACCTGTAACGGTAAATTCATAGTAAAAATGATACGGATTATTTTTCTCATCCCAAGAAGGAAGACCATAAATACTAGCAGGTGGAAGCAAGTTTGTTGTTGGGTTATTGAACGTTGTTTGCCATGTTGTTGGAACTGGGCATCCCCAGCGCAAATAACTAACGTTAGTGCAATTATCTACTACATTCACTTCAATTTGACTCATCACAAAATCCCAATCTTTTAATCCGTATGTACGGTTTTGATCACCTAAATATACAGAGATGGTTCGTTTGTTTCCGTTTCCTTCACGATCAAATTTAAAGGTTCCAGGGGTAATCATTTCATCATTTACCCATGTTACTTGATTGGTGAAATCTTCTTTTTTTCCATCGCTCCAAATAACCCAAGCCGTATAATTCACTGTGCTTCCTCGTGTAACGGTTGTTTTAGGAGGCTGATTTACTTTATCGCCTTGAATCATAAGTCCTGTAATTTGATGAGATTGTAGTACACGGAATGTACGAGTTTTTTGATCATTTATATAACCTCCATCACTATTTCCTCCATATGGAATATTTCGATTGAAATATTCAAAAATGACCGTGTTTTGACCATCTACAGGAATGCGATGTTGTGTACCATCATCTGTCATATTGGTATCATAATCATTCCATTTTTCATAAGCATTTTTTCCTTTATACCATGGATAGGCTGTCCAGAAAGATTCAGGTGCATTGCTTGATGTTAAATATTTTTTTCGACCATCGGTAAATTGTACGTAACCTTTAAAATCATACCAGTGACCTGTTATGTAATCATAATTGTATTTGTACGAATTATCATAGGTCATTGCTTTCCCTGTATCAGGATCTATTGCGTCAATACCGATAGATGCAATACCAATGTGTTGAACGGTAATGGAATCTGTTTTTTCTCGATCAGGATCGCTGACCCATTTGTTGCTATTGTTAGCAGCGGAATTCGGGTAATATTTACAGTAAACGGTATAAGTTTTGCTAGTAGGATCAACGGAATAAAAATCATTCACAGCCGTTGGATAAAACATTTTTCCATCAGGTCGAGAATAACCTGTATTTTTCCAATTTTGACCGATGTAGCTATAAGGATTCGCAAACCAAACATTGGAATATTTTGTAATATCTTTTGAATACCCATCATAAAAGGTAGCTTTACATGTATAGTATTGATGTTCGCCTGTATAACTTTTTGAAGGACCTGTCATATCAACGCTTTGCACATAAACACGTGTTGTACACGCTTCGCCGTAATGGTTGTTTTCGTCGTAACGATAACAAATTTTACGAATATTTGAGTTTGCGCCTGTATCACTGCTTACACGAAGGTCATTCGTACAATCTTTTTTCTCTCCATTTCCATACGTAGCTGTACACGTAGGGTTTGGCATTTTTTCATCTTGATATGAATAGTTTGCAACAGACACTTGAATATCATTAATATAGTAGGCAGGAAACGTTTGATAAGCAGTCGTTAAACCAGGTGCTGTGTATTTAACGAAATAAGCGATGGAACCACCGTAATTGCTTCCTGAAGTATAACGAAGTTCAGGTGTACATTCGCCTGTTACACTGCGAGATTGGTTAATCGTGTTTCCTTTACTATCTTTTGTTGTGTAATATTCCGTTCCATATTTATAACTCGTGGTATAAACAGGAGCGGAGCCATATGAAATGTAGTTATCGGGAGTTGTGCAGCCGCTTGTCCATACCGTTTCAGCAAAAGCATGCTCTTTTATCCCAAAAAAACAAAGTAAAAAAACAAAAAAACTAAGAGTGATATACATTTTTTTCATCCGAAAACCCCCTTTCTCCATTTTATTTTAAACCTAACTGAATTTTACTTAAAGTCAAGAAATAAATACGATAATCCTGTATTTTTTATGGTAAAATATAGAAAAGAGGGAGGTGTTTTTATGAAACTCGTTAAGCCAAAATACATGGCAGAAAAACTCGGAATTAAACCTAGTCAAATAACGATCCTTGCCAAAGACATTGAGAACGCCAACCTATACAAATTTCCGAAAACGCCACTTGGTTCTTTTTTGTTTTTTGAAAAAAATGAAGAAATGTTAAAGGAATATCAACAAACCCTTTGGTTTTTCAGACGAAAAAAAGAAGCGTTATCAGTTTTAGAGCGACGAATGGATTTATTTGAGGAGGAAAAAGATAACAAGCCAGATTGGGATAAGTTTTTAGGAAATGTTGTATATGTCAAATAAAAAACAAAGAATTTTCGGTTCTTTGTTTTTTTATGTTTGCATATACTAAATTAAGGGGTGATGAAAAAGAAATGATTAAAGGATATGTAAAAGATATGTATCAAAAGAAAGTGCCTGTGACATGGGAACGTGAAACGAAAAAATATGTCTATAATGTTCGAAAAGTCATGCTTGAACACAATCAAATTCAAACCAGCAAACGCTTATTTGAAGATAAAATGCCAAAGTCGGAAATTCTTCATTTTTAATATTCATCTGAATGATTATCAAAAAATTGTGTAATATTTTGCTCTAATTGTGCAGAAGAATTGTTTTGTACAAACCAAATCGTTTCTCCTTTAGAACTCTTAGAATACCCGTACCCAAACATAACATAGGTAAAAGGGATCGTGGATTTAATCGTTGTTCCTTCGTAATCGAATTCTAATCCAATTTTCTTTTGTACATCCTCAGGTATGACATTTTCTCCGTAAAATAAGACTACTTTCTTTTTTGCAATCAATTCTTGAAGCAGTTTCTCTGAAACTGTTTTTTCTTTTGGAAATAAAATAAAACGAATCTTAGGATCGATTTTTTTCAAATGATCTGTTGTTGTAGATAAAAATTTTACCGTATTTGTTGATGTAAACGAATGAGTTGGATCTACTGCTAATACCGTTGTAGAAGATACACGTTTAGTAGTAGAAAGACTCGGCGTTTTATCCTCATGTTTTGCATAATAAAAAAGTAAAAAAATAACAAATCCTACTACAACAAAAATACTAGCAAGAATGAGTAAACGTTTTTTCATAAAAATTCCTCCTTTCTCTAAAAGGTTTTGACCTCTCTTTGGAGCAAACCTTTAAATGGAGGTGGCTTTTTATGAATTATAATACCTTTTTTCATTGTACATGCGGCTATGAAAAAGCATTAAATGAAGGAGAACAATATAGTATTTTACAATGCGCAACATGTTTAGATTTAACATCGGTGGATAAAAGTCATACCTGTACAAAAGTTTGTCAAGCGTGTGGAGATGAACAAGTGGTGACAGGCGATGTCATATTTGATCAACAGGAAAGTTGTCAAAGCTGTGGTGTAAAAGGGACAATTGGAATGGAAGATTTGCACCCAGAGGCTTTATTTTTTGTTCATTTTCACGCAACATATCAAGGAAAGTGCGAACGATGCCGACAAGTAAACTGGACAGAACCAAAAGAAGCTGAGTTTCCTTGTCCGATGTGCCGAAAAACGTTAAAACAAAAAATGTCGGGTGTCTGGGAAAACGAATAAAAAAGTCAAATCGAATTCGATTTGACTTTTTGACTGTTTTTATGGCTGAGAATTAATAATTTTCTTTAAGGCGTTAATGGATTCCATTCGTTCGTGTGAATCTGGCGTTGGTGGACGTTTCGCTACTTCGCTTTGCAATCGTTTTAATTCATCCAATGCAATTTTTTTACCGTATTGATTAAACGTTTTTTCGATTTGATTGCCCATCGCAAATTTAATTTTGTGGTGGCGTTGTAACGCTTTTTTCTTAAATGTTTCGAATGTTTCTTCATTTTGAGTCATCTGTAATTCCTCCCTTAAAGGTTTCTAGTATTATTATACAACAAAACATGATTTTTTTCGAAAAAAAAGATGACTTTTATGCATCTTTTTTTTCACCTGCTCGTTTTTTGAAGATGTCATGCTCAATTTGGCATGTGACACAAATGACTTTTTTATAGCCAATAAAACGAGGAGAGTAATCCCAATTCCCTTCTCCTCTTGCCCATTCGTTAATTTTTTTATGTAATTTAGGTTCCATTTGTTGATGACAAAGACTGCATGTGTATGTTTTTTTAGGTGCTTTTGTTTTTTGTTCGTAGTAATAAAATTGAGCGGCTGCTGTGATTGCATCTTTCATTTTTTGTTTACTAAGATAACCTGCAGATTTTTTATCATAAATACGACTATACGCAATTTTCATGGCTTCTTTATATTCATTAACACGTATAATATGTTCACGTCCTTTATTTCCAAGTTTTCCTGATGTGGTAATTACTTGTAGCTCTTTATACCCGACGGATAATACTTCAACGTGATAAAATAAAAATTCGTTTTGTTTAAAATCAATGAGGATCAATTCTTTTTTTAGTAGTTGTTTAGACACGTAATACACCTCCTGTTGGTTTAATTATAATGGCAAAATGTTGAAAAAAAAGATTTTTTTTATAAAATGTAAAAAAAGGGAGGGGTGTGTTATGGCAAATCAACGAGATTTCTTTCGTGTACGGTTTCATGAAAAGGTAATGAGCGTTGTTAATTTGGAAGCGGAAAGAGATTACGAAGTGTATATACGAGATATAAGTGGAAATGGAATTAGTTTTTTTCTCTCTAAAAAAGTTGAAATGAAAAAAAATACCTTTTTGTATGTTCAATTTGAATTAGAACAACGCATATTTGAATTAACGTGTTCGGTTGTACGAATCGTTGAGGAAAATGGTGAATTTGTATATGGATGTCGATTTGAAGGAATGAAAGAATCAGAAAAAGCAAACTTATCGTCTTTATTATTTAAAATTGATGCAATTAGACATAAAAAGTAGTAATTATACTACTTTTTATTTTTGAAGTATCTTTGATATCTCTTTTGAATAAGAAAAAGATAATGCTCCTGAGGTTAAACGGATACGGTAAGAAGGATGATTTAGAAAATAGTGTTCCACTGCATGTATAAGGGTAAGGAAGATGGGTTGTTGATCTAAAACGGTAAATGGAACAGCTTCATATCGAATTGGGTCTTTTTTTAGAGAAAATGAAAAACAAATGGAAGTTGAAAGAATATCGATTGTCAATCGATATCGTTTATGTAATGTAAACTCAATATGAAAGGAGTGAACACCTTGGCTTTTAATTGAGTAGCAAAGAAAAAAAGATGGCGTCGAAAAAGATGAAGAAACCAATAGATAAAGAGAAGATTCCCAAGTGTAAGTGCATGCTTTTCCATCCAAAATGCACGTAATAGAATTGTTCGTTATGTTCAACTCTTCCACATGATAGGATCCTAGTTTTTCAAGCGTTTCTTTTTCGAACATTTCTTTGGATTTTTGTTCCATATTCTCACCTCTGTTTCTTAATACAACGAGTTTCGTAGATATCCTTATCAAAAACATCGTACATAAATGTACGATGTTTATCTTTTCATCCCCATGTTATCCATTACGTCAATCATCTCGTTGATTTTTTCTCGTGCTGTTTGTAATTTTTTTGGCTCAAGGAGCATAAATGATTCCAAAATTCGACGATAGAAAAAAAGATGTCCATACAAAAGATCAATAAGTTGGGAAAATGTTTGAATTCCTGATAATTGCAATGGATCTTCCTTTGAAAAAGGAAAAACGTCATTTGTTTGATGGAAAATATCGTCGAAATCATGAAAAAGTTGGCGAACATTTGCTTGTTGAATATATTCTTTTACACGAATTTTTTGATAAAGATGAGTCGCGTGTTTTTCCAATTCAGTTAGTAAAGTGATCATAGAGTTCATCCTTTCTGTTTCCTTCTATTTTCTATTATATCAAAAACCAACAATTAAGTTAATTTTTAAACGGAATAGGGGAAAACGAACAGGAAAAACAACTTCCATTGGATAAATTTTTTACTCGATTAATACAAACTTCGCATGGTCTAACGAATGTACCATCTTCTAATTGTACACTTTTAGCAATCGTTGTGTACTGATTGCGTTCAAAATTAATCTTCACTGCTTGGTTTGAAACGAAATAATCATAAAGAGGGAAAAACTGTGTATTTACTTTTATTTTTCTAGGATCATTTTCAAAAATGAATCCTTGCGCCCAACGTTCTGGCTGATAAGATAAAGGTCTTGTTGAATCAAAAAAATACATTTTAGATAAACAAAAAGTATTATGAGAAGCTGAAACCATAATTTCTTCGATATGACCATTGTTTTCGACAAAAAAAGAAATCCATTCTTTTTCATTTATAAGTTCTGAAAGAGTTGTAAGCTGAAGAACAGTTAAAGGTTTTCCAACTTGAATACTTTCTAAAATTGTTAATTGCTTTTTAGTACAAAAACTTTGAATGGTTTTTAAAGGTTTTGTTTGCAAGCAGTCAATGATATAAGATAAAGGTTTGGAAATAGAAGAAGTATGATTTATATAGACTTTTTTTTGATGGGTTGACATGTCGATGAAACGTTCTGAATAAGAACCTTTTTGATGAAAACAAAGAGAAACGTTATTAATGGTTCCGTTTTGTTCAATAAAAAAAATAATATTATTAAGTTCGTCTTCTTTTATATGTGTGGTGTTGATTAAAATTTGAGAAGAAGTGAGTGAAAAAGTATCTTTTTTCACAAAATGTTTCAATAATTGAAATGCTTCTTTGTGTAAACGAAATATAATAGTCCCTTTAGAAGTGATCATAAAAACCCTCCCGTATAAGTAATGGTTTTTAATTCGTAAATAAAGTAAAATAAAGAGAATAAATGAAAAAGGATGAGGAAAATGACAGTTCAATTTCAATTTAATTCGCCTATGCATCGATTATATTATGAAGAAGATAAAGAGTACTGGACATACAAAGGGAAAGTAAAACAAGCATTTAAGGAAAAAGAATACGAAATTCATTTAAATAAAGAAGGAAATGCAGGAACAATGCCTACCATGAATCCTTTCGCTTCTCTTTTTTACAAACATCCCGTTGGTGAAGATATTTTGTTACAAGCAAGAAGAGTTGTAAATGAAATAAAAGAATTAAAAGAAGAAAATCTACATTGTCGCATAATTAAAGAAGAAGTCATTCGTTATGGAAATGATAAAAAACGATTTAATTTTTATATGGAAATAACAGGAACGCCTTTAGTAATATGGAGTAATTATGGTGAAGTAGATACTTTTCTTGCATTTGGTGAGAAAAAATTACGTATTCAAGGCATTTTTTTAAAAGAAACAGAAATGAAAAAAGCGGTACTTGAAGTACCTCAATCTATCCATTCTAAATTCGATAAAGCGTTACATGCTTCTGACTACTCCCCGCAGCAAGCTACGGGGGTTCTTCTGCTCTTTGCTTCTCCCATTCGTACACGAAGTTTCATTCCCTGACGGGAAGAAAGGATCGTTTTGGAACATACAAATGTATGGTC
>Ga0105244_10000985_pt1 | contig 23899 bp, 5 predicted proteins | sample KBSM44metaG_FD_80423 | JGI IMG/M metagenome (GOLD analysis project Ga0105244, IMG submission 80423) | Miscanthus rhizosphere microbial communities from Kellogg Biological Station, Michigan, USA - KBS M4-4 metaG | ecosystem: Host-associated > Plants > Roots > Rhizosphere > Soil | place: Michigan... | reverse complement strand
CCGCCGTGCGTCGCGCTGTCAGATGCCATTTAATCTGACCTTCACCCAAGCCGTTTCTCGCATGCTTTAAGCAGGCGATGGAGGTGATTAAAGTAATGAACCACTCTTTCTTTCGCTTTGGTTCACTGCGCTGTTCCGGCGCGCTGGCACTCCTTTCACACTCCAAAACCGTTCTTTTCTCTTATCGACGTTGTGTTCATTCTCCCGACACGCGCGCCGGTTAACATTTCTCTGCATCTATTACTCTATTTCGCTGTCTACTGACCGTGGAAGTCTCAGGCTATTTGCCCCGACTTTGGCGCGGTGTTTTACACTTAGAGTCAGCATTGCACAGTGCAACCTTACAGAGGCAGCAAGCAGGATGAGGCAATTTTTACCTGGCGCCACCATGACAAAACTCGGTAACAAATTCATATTTCAACGGAAAATTGAGGTTCGCGATGTCTGACGACATGAAGAATATCAAGGGTTCGTCAGCTGGCGAACAAGGTGTACTCCGCTCCATGCAGGAGGTGGCAATGAACGATCAGGAAGCAAGCAGAATGCTGCGTACCTACAATATTGCCTGGTGGGGTAATAACTATTACGACGTCAACGAGCTGGGGCACATCAGCGTGTGTCCCGATCCGGATCAGCCGGACGTGCGCGTTGACCTGGCGAAACTGGTGAAAGAGCGCGAAGCCGACGGTCAGCGTCTGCCTGCGCTGTTCTGCTTCCCGCAGATTCTCCAGCATCGTCTGCGCTCGATTAACGCCGCTTTCAAACGCGCGCGTGAATCTTACGGCTATAAAGGTGACTACTTCCTGGTTTACCCGATCAAGGTTAACCAGCATAAGCGCGTAATTGAGTCACTGGTCAACTCTGGCGAACCGTTGGGCTTAGAAGCCGGTTCGAAAGCTGAGCTGATGGCGGTACTGGCACACGCCGGTAAAACCCGTTCAGTCATCGTCTGTAACGGCTACAAAGATCGTGAATACATTCGTCTGGCGCTGATCGGTGAAAAGCTCGGTCATAAAGTGTATCTGGTGATCGAGAAGATGACCGAGGTGCGTCTGGTGCTGGAAGAAGCGGAGCGTCTGAACGTGATTCCGCGTCTGGGTATCCGTGCGCGTCTGGCGTCGCAGGGCTCAGGCAAGTGGCAATCGAGCGGCGGCGAGAAGTCCAAATTCGGCCTGGCGGCATCGCAGGTGTTGCAGCTGGTTGACATCATGCGCAAAGCGGGCCGTCTTGATAGCCTGCAACTGCTGCACTTCCATCTCGGTTCGCAGATGTCCAACATCCGCGATATCGCTACCGGCGTGCGTGAGTCAGCGCGTTTCTACGTTGAGCTGGCAAAGCTGGGCGTTAACATCAAATGTTTCGATGTCGGCGGCGGTTTAGGTGTGGATTATGAAGGCACGCGCTCGCAGTCCGATTGCTCGGTCAACTACGGTCTGAACGAATACGCCAATAACGTGATTTGGGCGATTGGCGACGCCTGTGAAGAGAATGGCCTGGAACATCCAACGGTGATCACCGAATCGGGTCGTGCGGTTACTGCGCACCACACCGTGTTGGTGTCCAACATCATTGGTGTTGAACGCAACGAGTTCAGCACGCCGGTCGCGCCGGATGTAGATTCACCGCGTCCCATTCAGAGCCTGTGGGATACGTGGCAGGAGATGCACGAACCTGACGTGCGTCGTTCGCTGCGCGAATGGCTGCACGATAGCCAAATGGATCTGTTCGATATCCACACCGGCTATTCGTCTGGGACTTACGATCTTGGTCAGCGCGCCTGGGCCGAGCAGCTTTACCTCAGCATCTGCCACTATATTCAGCAGCACCTCGATCCCAGCAACCGCGCACATCGCCCGATCATTGATGAACTGCAGGAACGTATGGCGGATAAGATTTACGTCAACTTCTCGCTGTTCCAGTCGATGCCGGATGCGTGGGGCATCGATCAGCTGTTCCCGGTGTTGCCGCTGGAAGGGCTGAATAAAATGCCGAAGCGTCGCGCGGTATTGCTCGACATCACCTGTGACTCCGATGGCACCATCGATCACTATGTCGATGGCGATGGCATTGCCACCACCATGCCGATGCCGGAATACGATATCGACAATCCTCCCATGCTCGGCTTCTTCATGGTGGGTGCGTATCAGGAAATCCTCGGCAACATGCACAACCTGTTCGGTGATACTGAAGCGGTAGATGTATTTGCGTTCCCGGATGGCAGCGTGGAAGTGCAACTGTCGGATGAGGGCGATACCGTGGCGGATATGCTGGAGTACGTACAGCTTAATCCCAACGATCTGATGACGCTGTTCCGCGATCAGGTGACCCAGCAGACCGACATTGCGGAAGATCTGCGTGCGCAGTTCCTCGCAGAATTCGAGAGCGGCCTATACGGTTATACCTATTTAGAAGATGAGTAATTAACCTCGCTCAAACCGAGTCCGTAAGGGCTCGGTTTTCTCTTTTCCTGCTATTTTCGCGCCCAACGCTAAGGTTTTACTTTTATTTGTGAAGACGATCACTCTTAGCTTATTTGTAACCTTCCACTAAACCCCCTGATTTAAATCCTCTGCGCTATCTCATTCTTTTTTCTTAGAAAGCGAATCGGCAGCAAGACTTATTTTCTTAATACCCTCACATAACGTAATGGATTATCAGCGATTTAGCAGCCTTTCTGTTATGTATTTCCTGCAATGTATAATAAAAATTTAAACATTAAGGTTTGAATAATCACTATAGAAAACTTTATTTATTGGCGTCATTTGGAATCATAGATTCCAAATGAATTATTGAGTAATTTGAGTTAGGGATAAAAAGCAATCAATAGCGATTAAAATTTTATTGTTATATTTCATTTGGTTCGATGTTTCTTAATCTGTCAAGGCTGGTACTAAGTTAAATTTAGCTAAGAATTTTCCGTGTTTTTTATGAAGTTTAAAGAAATTTACTTACGTTATCGATTGGTTTAAACGATTGAAGTTGCCAATACTCCTTACTGAAATCTATTTTTCAAATTGTAAGTTGTACGTTAACCTCCAGTTAAGATATTAAGTTTTATCAATGATTACCTTACTTCTTACATGAGAAATCCTGACAGTTTAACGCTATCAGGCAGTTGCAGTAAGGAGGCGAAATGAGCAATCAACCGAAGACGAGCTTCTTGTTGGAGCCGGTTTATGATTTATCCGGCCAGGTGATTGCCAGGGAGTTATTAACGCGTCTTGCAGTTGATGCGGATATCAATAATAAGCATAACCCTAATAGGGATGTAGGGTTCTTCAGTCAGCTTTCTGCTGACGTTAAATGGCAGTTATTCCTCCACCAGATCGAAAAACTTATTCAGCTATACCAGAAAGGGTTCGACCAGATTGTCAGTATCAATGTTGATAGAGATATCGTAACCAGCATTTTTAAAGATGCTGAAATACAAGAAAAATTGTCTCGGCTGACGCTGTTGCGTCTGGAAATATCAGCATTCTTCTCTGCGCGATTTAACAGCGCCGATCTGTTGATTTTAAAAGGTGTCGCGAAAGTGACGCCCGCCCCTTTATGGCTCGATGACTTTGGACCGGGTTATTCCAACCTGACCATGCTCGATAGCGGAATATTTGAAATCGTCAAGATAGACAAAGATTTTTTTTGGAAATTTGGCGACGGTCGCACCTTTGACATTCTGCTCGACCATCTCAACGAATTATGCAACGGCGTTATCGTTGAGGGTGTTGAAAATCAACAACAGGTAGATCTGCTGTCACGTAAAGCAATTTATGGCATGCAGGGCTATTTTTGGCAGAGTGCCTATCTTGATGATTTTATAGCGTAATCCTGAAAAAAATTAGGTTGGTTCTCTCCCTCGGGGATAAAAATATGTCAAAGACCGGACTCCAGACATTTCACGTGTTTTGTGCCCGGCCGATTGAGAATAAAACACGCTTCCCCGTGGTTATTTTGAGAAATAAAACCAATCAGTTATCAGGATGGCGGCTCAATGAAACTCAACGCGATTTCATCCTAAGCCTGTATGAGATCGCTCCAGAGAAGAAGTGAATAATCATTGTGATTATTCACTGTAAAAGCCGGTATCTGTAGATGCCGGGCGTGAATATGGAAACCGCGGGATCTCAATAACATGAATAATATCTCAGTAACCCCCAAAGGTGGGACCATTGCTTCTGAGCTGAGTGGTAATCAAGTTAATTTAACCGCTCCTAGTGTAGTGAAGTTGCATCTTAATCAATCTGATATTAAGTCTTTCACACGCAATGGTAATGATTTAGTCGTCACCACAAAGTCTGGTGAAGTTGTTGTTATTCATAATTTTTACAGTCCGAACGGCGATAGCGATCTGGTTCTGCAGGACGATCGCGGCGCGATGTGGTGGGTAGAAGATCCCGGCACTGAAGGTTTCCATTACGTCTCAATCGATAGCACCGAAGGTCTGTTAGCGGAAAACACCACCAATGACGGCACCATTGCCGCCTTCGGTATCGGTGGTGCGGCCCTGGCCGGTATTGGTGCGTTGGTTGCCGGTTCTGGCGGCGGTGGTGGTGGCGGTGGCGGAACAACCACCCCGGGTGACGATAATGGGGGTAACCCCACGAATCCGACCGATCCTACTACCCCAACCAATCCTTCAAATCCCGGAGGAGACGACACCTCGCCGCCAACGGCCATCAGCGATCTGGTCATTAATGATGCCGTTGGGCCCTATCAGGGCGCAATCAACGCGGGTTCTATCACTGATGACAACGCGCCAACGCTCAGCGGCACTGCAGAAGCCGGTGCCATTGTCAGTATTTACGATGGCACCACGCTGCTGGGTACGGTAACCGTGGGTGCAGATGGGCGCTGGAGCTTTACCACGCCTGCGCTGGCGGATGGGCAACATAGCCTGACGGCCACCGTCACCGATGCGGCGGGTAACACCAGCGCTGCCACCAATCCGGTGGATTTCACCGTGGATACCGTGGCACCTGTCGCTGCCACAGGCTTGTCGCTGAGCGATAATTCCGGCGGTAATACAGGCTCGGTACCCAATGGTGCCTCTACCGATGACAACACGCCAACACTCAGTGGTAGTGGTGAAGTCGGCGCTATTATCAGCGTGTATGACGGGCAAACGCTGCTCGGCACGGCAATTGTGGATGCCAATGGCGCCTGGAGTTTCACGACACCGGCGTTGGCCAACGGTAATCACAGCCTCACTGTTACGCAGACCGACGTGGCGGGTAATGTCGGCCCGGCGTCTGAAGCTTATGGGGTGAATATTCAAGCCGGTAATCCGCCCGCTACCACGTCACTCGAGATCACCGATGATTCCGGCAACACACTGGTTCAGCTCAGCAACGGCGCCAGCACGCAAGACACCACGCCGACCCTGAGTGGTTTGGCAACGGCGGGCGCGCTGATCACCCTCTACAACGGGACCACGGTGCTGGGCAGCGTGGTTGCAGGCAGCGATGGTCAGTGGACCTTTACCCCGGCCGCGCTGGTTGACGGCACATATGCGCTACAGGCTTCAGTCACTGACACCTCCGGCAATGTTACTCAAACGCCAATTATCACCATCACGATCGATACCGTCGCACCGGCTGAGGCCGCGAGTGTGATCCTGAATGATAACGACGGCGGTGTCCTGCAACCGATCGCCTCAGGGGGCGCGACCAACAATGTCACGCCAGTGCTGAGTGGTACGGCTGAACCGGGCAGCACCGTCACGGTCCGTGATGGCGATACCGTGCTGGGTACGGCCACCGTTGGCAGCAACGGTGCCTGGAGCTTTACCTCACCCACGCTGGCTGAAGGCGGCCACAGCCTTACGACCACGGTGACCGATGCTGCGGGCAACGAAGGGCCAGCATCCAGCCCAATTACCTTCACTGTGGACACCCAGGCGCCCCAGCCTGCCAGCAATCTGCTGGTCAACGATGACACCAGCGGTGCCAATAGCCCGATAACGGCGGGGGCGACCACCAGCGATAGCACGCCGACCCTCACCGGTAGCGGCGAGGTGAACGCAATCGTCAAAATTTATGATGGGCAAACGCTGATTGGCAGCGTTACCGTCGGTAATGATGGCACCTGGAGCTTTACCACCCCGGCGTTGAATAACGGCGCTCATGCACTGACCGTCACCGTAACCGATGCGGCGGGCAACGTGAGCGACGCATCGGCCGAATTTGGGTTTACTGTGGAGGCCGGTGTTCCGCCAACCACCAGCTTGCTGGAGATCACCGATGACACCGGCAGTACGTTGCGCGTGCTGCCGGATGGTTCCAGCACCCAGGATGATACTCCCACCCTCAGCGGTCTGGCATCGGCGGGGGCGACCGTCGAGTTATACAACGGCACCACGCTGCTGGGCACCGCAATTGCAGGGGCGGATGGACAATGGAACTTTACTCCAGACTCACCTTTGGACGACGGCACTTACGCCTTCCGTGCGACCTCCACCGACGCCAATGGCATCACTACGGATTCGGCCACCCTCAACATCACTATCGACCATGTCGCGCCTGCTGCGGCAACCGACCTGCAGCTGAGCAACAACAGCGGTAGCACCGTGGTACCGATTGAGCCGGGAGGAACCACCAACGACAGCTCACCAAGCTTAAGCGGCACCGCCGAACCGGGCAGTACCGTTACGATACTGGATGGCACCAATGTGTTGGGGACCACGACAGTAGACAGCAACGGCAGCTGGCGTTTCACCTTACCCACGCTGAGTGAGGGCGCACACAGCCTCACCACCACCGTCACCGATCCCGCGGGTAACATCGGTCCGGCGTCGGACCCGATTACGTTGACCGTGGACACTACGCCGCCAGTCGCCGTCGCTGATTTAACCATCGCCGATAATGTGGGTGCTAACCAAGGGCCGCTGACTTCCGGTGATATTACCGACGACCGTACGCCTACCCTGAGCGGTACCGGCGAACCAAACGACACTATCAGCGTGTATGACGGCACTACGCTGCTGGGTATTACCAGTGTGGGAACGAACGGATCCTGGAGTTTCACCACGCCAACACTGAGCAATGGCCAGCACAGCTTCACCGTCACCGCAACGGATACGGCGGGTAACGTCGGTCCTGCAACGCCGCCAGTGATTGTTAACGTTAATGCCGATGTTCCGCCCGCCACGGCTTCACTGGAAGTCACCGATGAAAATGATAACACCGTTGGACAGCTTACTGACGGTGCCAGCACCAACAATGACAGCCCGGTATTAACCGGTCTGGCTGGCGCAGGTAACCTTATCACCCTGTATGACGGTGACACGCTGCTTGGCAGCACAACTGCCGACACCAATGGGCAGTGGATTTTCTATGTCCACAACCTGACCAACGGCGCGCATGCTTTACACGGCACCATCACGGATGCCAATGGAAACGTCACGGATACCGCAACCATCAATATCATCGTTGATACCGTGGTACCGGATGCGGCGAGCGCGATTGAACTCACCAATGATGCTGGCAACATCACCCAGCCGATAACAGCCGGCAGCGCCAGCAATGATGCCACGCCAGTGCTAAGCGGTAGCGCAGAGGCGGGGAGCACGGTCACTATCTTTGATGGCACCACCGTGTTGGGTAGCATAACGGTGGGCAGCGATGGCAACTGGAGCTTCACCACGCCAACGCTGGCTGATGGCAATCACAGTCTGACCACCACCGTAACCGATGCGGCGGGTAACGTCAGTCTGGCTACAGCACCGATCGCTTTCAGCGTGGATACCACCGCGCCAGCGGCAGTGACAGGGCTAGCCGTAACGGATAACGTCGGCAGCAGCACTGGCGTGCTGACGTCGGGTACCACCACCGATGACAGCACACCAACGCTAACGGGCAGTGCCGAAGCGGGATCGGTGGTGCGTGTTTATGATGGCACCACGCTACTGGGTTCGGCGGCGGTGGGTAATGACGGTAGCTGGAGTTTCACGCCAGATGCCGCGCTGACCAACGGGCTACACAGTCTGACCACCACCGTAACCGATGCGGCAGGCAATGTAAGCGCGCCTTCGCCGGCCTTTAACCTCAATGTCGATGCCGGTGTTCCGACCACCAACAGCCTGATCGTCGTAACCGATGACAGCGGCAGCACGTTAGTGGAACTGGAAAACAATGCCAGCACGCACGATACCACGCCGATCCTAAGCGGGCAGGCGGGGGCTGGCGATCTGATTACGCTGTACAACGGGGACACGGTGATTGGCAGCGTCGTTGCGGGAAGTGATGGTCAGTGGAACTTCACGCCAGCCGCATTGACGGATGCCACCTACGCCTTCCATGCAACGGCCACCAACGCCACCACGGGCGAGATTACCGATTCGCCAACCATCAACATCACGGTTGATACCTCGATCCCTGACGCGCCTGGTGATGTTGGGGTAACTGATGGCTCAGGCGTTCCGATTCCAGAAGGCAGCAGCACTAATAACAACACGCCAACGCTGAGCGGCACCGGCGAGGTGGGCAGTACGGTCACCATTTCTGATGGCACCACCGTGCTCGGCACCACTACGGTGGGCGACAACGGTAGCTGGAGTTACACCACGCCACCGCTGAGCGATGGCGATCACAGCCTGACATCTACCGTCACCGATCCGGCTGGCAACACCGGCCCGGCGTCAACGCCGATTACACTGACCGTCGATACTCTACCGCCAGCAGCGGCAGGTAATGTGCAATTTAGCAGTGATGACGGCACACCCATTGCTGCGGGCAGCAGTACCAGCGATACCACGCCAACCCTCAGCGGCACCGCCGAACCGGGCAGCACCGTGACAGTTAGCGACGGTACTGCCGTGCTGGGTACGGCTATTACGGGCACCGATGGTAACTGGAGCTACACGCCAACCGATCCGCTCAGTGAAGGGACGCACAATCTCACCACCACCGTCACCGATACGGCTGGCAACGTTGGCCCGTCGTCGTCGGCGGTGATTGTCATTGTGGATATTACGCCACCGGCCGTAGCGACCGGTTTGCAACTCAGTAATGACAGCACCGGCACGCTGGTGCCAGTGACCGAAGGCGGAACGACTAACGATGTGACTCCCGTGTTGAGTGGCCGCGCGGAACCGGGCAGCATCGTGACCATTTCTGACAACAATGTCGAGCTGGGTACGGCTATCGTGGGCAACGACGGTAACTGGAGCTTTACCTCACCGACACTGGAGGCAGGTGCACACAGTCTGACCACCACCGTAACCGACACGGCAGGAAACACCGGTGATCCGTCTGCGCCTCTGACCTTCAACATTGATGTCACTATACCGGACGCACCCACCAATCTGGCGCTGAACAACGATGCGGGCGGAGCGGCGGTGCCGATCAATTCGGGTGATGCCTCCAACGACAACACGCCGGTATTGAGCGGCAGTGCACCTGAAGGCAGCATTATTACTGTCTCCGACGGCGGCACTGTGCTCGGCACCGTCACTGTTGGCAGCGGTGGAGACTGGAGCTTTACCACGCCGGAACTGAACGAGGGCAGCCACAGCCTGACGGCCACCGTGACCAGTCCAGCGGGTAACACCAGTGCGCCGACGGCACCGATTGTCGTGGTAGTGGATACCGTGGCACCGGATGCGGCAGGCAATCTGCAGCTGAATAATGATTCTGGCGCCACCCCGGTGCCGATCGCTGCTGGTGACACCACCAATGACACCACGCCAGTGTTCAGTGGCAGCGCGGAAGCGGGTAGCCTGGTGATCGTTTCGGATAACGATACGCCAATTGGTTCGGTCATCGCAGGCAGTGATGGTAGCTGGAGCTTCACGCCTACCGATCCGCTTGATGATGGTTTCCATAGCCTCACCACCACCGTGACCGATCCGGCCGGCAACGTAGGTCAGGCTTCTAATCCGATTGAGTTCAACATCGATACCTCACTGCCTCCGGCCTCTGGCGGTATTGCACTCAACAACAATGAAGGCACCGATCTGCTGCCTTTTGCGGCGGGCGGCGCAACGAACGACACCACACCAGTGCTGAGCGGGACGTCAGCGGTGGGCAACATCATCACTGTTCTGGATGGGACAAGCATACTCGGTACGGCGGTGGTAGGCGCTGATGGAACATGGAGTTTCACTACGCCAGCGCTGAGTCAGGGCGATCACAGTTTGACCACCACCGTCACCAATTCGGTGGGTAATGTGAGCGAACCTTCAATACCGCTCACGTTCACGGTGGACACGCAAGCGCCTGCTGTCGCGGGCGACTTGCAGTTCGCTAATGATGCCGGTACGCCAATCGCGGCAGGCGGCTCCACTAATGACACCACACCAACCCTGAGCGGCACCGCAGAAGCGGGCAGCACGGTAACGGTGACCGATGGCGCTACCGTGCTTGGTACGGCCATTACTAATGGCGAGGGCAACTGGAGCTTCACGCCGGCTGAGCCGCTGAGTGAAGGCAGCCATAGCCTGACCACCACCGTGACCGATCCGGCGGGCAACACCAGCGCGCCATCCACGGCGGTTATCGTCATCGTCGATACCAGCACACCGGGTGAAGTCGATAATCTGCAACTCAGCAATGACGCCAGCGGTGTGGCGGTACCGATTCCCACCAACGGTGCGACCAATGACACCACGCCAGTGCTGAGTGGCACAGCGGATGCCGGTAGTGTCATTACCATCCGTGACAACGGCGAAATAATTGGTAGCACCACCGTTGGCACCAACGGTAACTGGAGCTTCACGCCGGATCCTGCTCTGCAGGAGGGCGATCACAGCCTGACGGCGGCGGTGACCGATCCGGCAGGCAATGTGGGGCCAGAATCAGGTGCGATTGTGTTCGAGGTGGATACCACCGCGCCAGATGCTATCGCTGATTTGGCTGCAACCAACAACGCCGGTGAACCTATTACCGGTCTGACCAATGATACAACGCCTTCACTGGCGGGCTCGGCAGAACCGGGTAGTCTGGTCACCATTTATGATGGTGAGACGCCAATCGGTTCGGTGCAGGCCAGCGCGATTGATGGTAGCTGGAGCTTTACGCCAGCCACAGCGTTGGGCGATGGACCCCATACCTTAAGCGCCACTGCCACCGATGCCGCGGGTAATGAAAGTCCGGCCAGTAACACGCTGACGATTAACATTGATACGGCGGTGCCTGACGCGCCTGATTTTGTGTTGAACAACAACAACCAGACACCGGCTATTCCGGTTACCGATGGCGCTTCAACCAACGACAGCACTCCCGTTCTGAGCGGCACGGCGACGGCTAACAGCGTGATAACCATTTACGATGGCACCACGGCATTGGGTACCGCGAACACCGATGCACAGGGCAACTGGAGTTTCACCACCCCGGTGCTGTCTGATGCCAGCCATGCGCTGAGTATCACGGTGACCAATGAGGTGGGCAACGTCAGTCCAAACTCCGCCGCGCTCACCATTACAGTTGATACCGTCACGCCTGATGTCGTGAACGATCTGGTGGTGAACAATAACGATGGTACAACGCTGATACCGGTTGCTGAGGGTGGATTTACCAACGACACCACGCCGGAACTCACCGGTACTGCGGAACCGGGCGCGCTTGTTACCCTTTATGATGGGCAGGAAGCGATTGGCTCTGTGGTGGTGGGGGGCAATGGCAACTGGACCTATACCAGCACACTCGGGCAGGGAGAACATATCCTGAGCGTGACGGTTACCGACGCGGCGGGAAATACCAGCGCCAATTCGGATCCTGTGACCTTTACCGTTGACAGTGAAGCACCTGGCGTCGCGGCAGATGTTCAGCTGATTAATGTGGATACGCCGATCGAACCGGGTAGCACCATTAATAATAATCAACCGCAGTTGGCGGGCACCGCAGAGCCAAACAGCATTATTACTTTGCTGGACGGTACCACGGTGCTGGGAACGGTGACGGCAGACGATCAGGGCAACTGGAGCGTCTCACCCACCCTGACCGACGGCACGCACAATCTGAGCGTTACCGTCACCGATGCGGCGGGCAATACCAGTGGCGCTAGCGCCAGCATTGCCGTCACGATTGATACGATAGCGCCGGAAGCGGTCACCAATCTGACGTTAACCAACGATCTCACCAACGCAGACATTCCCAACGGTGGACTTACCAACGACAACACGCCAACGCTGAGCGGTGTGGCCGAAGTCGGCAGCATTATCACCATTTCCGAAGGAAACGCTGAACTCGGTTCTGTTCGCGTTGACAGTGAAGGGAACTGGAGCTTCACGCTAGAGAGTGCGCTGTTAGACGGCCTGCATACCCTGAGTGTCACCGCCACTGACGTTGCCGGTAATGTCAGTGCGCCAGCGATCATTGGCGTGGATGTGGATGCGACGGCACCGGAAGTGGCGGGCAATATCTCACTCACTAACGACATCAACAATCCACCAACCGCTATCACCAATGGCAGCACCACTGGCGACAACACACCGCTGCTGGCGGGTACTGCCGAAGCGGGTAGCCTGGTGAGGATCAGCGATAACGGTGTAGAAATTGGCAGTGTCACTGTTGGCGATGATGGTCAGTGGAGCTTTAACCTGCCGCTGTTGGGCAATGCCGATCATAGCCTGAGCGTCACGGTCACCGATGTGGCAGGCAACACCGGAGAAGCCAGCCCTCCGCTGACCTTCACCGTGGATGCTGAGATACCGGATCCGGCGACGCTGGTGGCGAACAATGACAGTAGCGGCAGCCCTGTCGCGATTACGGAAGGTGCCACCACCAATGACAACACCCCATTGCTGACCGGTACTGCCGAGGCGAATAGCCTGATCTCCATCTACGATGGCACAACGCTAATTGCTTCCACCACGGCAAATGTCGATGGCCTCTGGAGTATCAACACGCCAGTGCTCACCGACGGTTCGCATACGCTGACCGCGATCGTTACCGATGAACTGGGTAACGTTAGCCAGCCTTCCACCGGATTTACGGTGGTGGTGGATGCGACGGCACCTGAGCCGGTTAGCGATCTGCTATTGCAGAACGACAACAATGTTGATCTCCCTGTCACGATTGCCAATGGCGGCATTACCAATGACAACACGCCGGCACTCAGCGGTGCAGCTGAGGTTGGCGCTATTGTCACGGTTTACGATGGTAATTCGACAACGCCAATTGGATCGGCAGTCGTCGGGCAGGATGGCCGCTGGACGTTAAACACCGACACGCTGTCGAATGCGACGCATACGCTGAATATTACTGTCACGGATGACGCGGGTAATGTCAGCGCGACCTCCTCCGTCACCGTTACCGTGAATACCGTTGCACCCGATCCGGTGTCGAGCTTTGAGGTGTATAACAACGCCACGCCAGTGGTGGTGGACAACAACGGCTTCTCGAACGACAGCACGCCTGAGTTGCGCGGAACCGGTGTGGCAGGCACCACCATTAACCTGATTCAGGATGGCGTGGTGATTGGTACCACCACGGTGGGCGAAAACGGCGAATGGCGCTTTGAAACCGCTAACCTGACCGATGGCAGCTATGCCTTCAGCGTGTCGGTCAACGATGCGGCAGGCAACACCAGCGAGCCAAGCGGGCCGATCACCATCACGGTAGATACCGTGGCGCCAGCGGCGATTGCGCTGGGCGATCTGGTGGTCAGCGATGATGTCGGCACGCCGGGTAATCTGTTACCGGGTGCCACCACTGACGACAGCACGCCGACGCTGAGTGGCAGCGCCGTGAATGGTGAAATCATCAGTGTGTATGATGGCACCACCTTGCTGGGTACCGCGGTTGCCGCCAACGGCAGCTGGAGCTTTACCCCTGGCCAACTGAGCAACGGTCCACATAGCTTCACCGTCACAGTTACCGATCAAGCCGGTAATATCGGTGATGCCAGCGAACCCTTTACGCTCAATATCGAGGCGGCTCTACCGCCAGCCAGCACCACGCTGGAGATCACCGACGATAGCGGCAGTACATTAGTGAGCCTGCAAGAGGGGGCCTTCACTAAAGACAGCACGCCAGTGATCAGCGGATTAGCCACGGCGGGTGAGATCATTACCGTTTACAACAATGGTGAGGTGCTTGGCAGCGTCACGGCGGGGGACGGTGGGCAGTGGAGCCTGACGCCAGCGGCGCTGGATGAAGGAGTGCATGCCATCACCATCGCAGTCAATGGCGGTGCGCAATCCGATCCGTTCACCATCACCGTTGATACGTCGGTGCCTGCGGTGGCCACCAGTCTTCAGGCCAACAGCGACAGCAGCGGAATACAGGTACCGATTACTAACGGCATCAGCAACGACAGCACGCCAATACTGAATGGCTTGGCTGAAGCCAATGGACGCGTGACCATCTACGATGGCAACACCGTTATTGGTACCGCGATTGCCAACGGAACAGGAGAATGGAGCTTCAACTCGCCAACCCTTAGTCAGGGCGCACATGCCCTGAGCGTGACGGTCACCGATGCGGCCGGTAACGTCAGCGATCGTTCTCCACCGCTGGCGCTGACAGTTGACTCAATAGCACCTAACGCCTCAACGCTGGTGATCACCAACGATGTCACCGGCGTCGCCGTGCCGAATGGCGGCACCACCAATGACAGCACGCCAACCCTGAGCGGCAGCGCCGAAGTCGGCAGCATCGTGACGATTAGCGATGGCAACGGGGAGTTAACCAGCCTGACGGTGGATGGCACGGGCAATTGGTCGTATACCACGGCGGAGTTGACGACAGGCAGCCATGCGCTGACCGTCACCGTCACTGATGCGGCGGGTAACGTGAGCGATATCACCAGCGCCACGGTGATTATTGATACCACCGCGCCGGCGGCCGTGACTGTGGCGGCGACGAATAACAACGGCAGCTCTGCGGTGCCGATTACGGAAGGCGGCAGAACCAACGACACCACGCCAGCGCTTTCCGGGACTGCCGAAGCGGGCAGCCTGGTCATTATCCGTGAAAACGGCACGGCGATTGGGTCGGTTACGGCGGGCAGCGGCGGCACCTGGAGCTTCACCACTGCCGCGTTGGCTGAAGGTACTCACACCTTCAGCATCACCGCGACGGATACCGCGGGCAACATCAGCACGCCTGTCACAAGCACGCTGATTGTCGATACCACCGCGCCAGTGGCGGTGACCAATCTGACGGTCACCAATGATGTCACCGGTGCCGTGATAGCAAACGGCGGTGCGACCAATGACACCACGCCAACGCTGAGCGGCACTGCCGAAGCCAACGGCATTGTTACCGTATATGAAAACAACACCGTGCTGGGTACGGCCATTGCTAACGCGGTGGGCGTGTGGAGCTTCCAGTCGCCTACGCTGGCGAACGGTGCTCATCCGCTGAGCGTCACGGTAACGGACACCGCCGGCAACGTCGGACCGCGTTCAGCAGTGACCAATGTGGTGATCGATACCGTGGCACCAACCGCCTCAACGCTGGTGGTGACCAATGATGCCAGTGCGGTCGTGCCGAACGGTGGAGCGACCAATGACACCACGCCAACGCTGAGTGGTTCAGCCGAAGCGGGTAGCATCGTCACTATTCGTGATGGCTTAACCATACTGGGTAGCTTGACGGTGGGAGAAACAGGCAACTGGAGCTACACCACAACGGCGCTAGCGGCGGGCATTTCACATCCGCTGAACGTCTTCGTGACGGATCCTGCCGGTAATCTCAGCGCCACTACCACCGCCAATATCACCATCGATACCACTGCGCCAGCCGCTGTGACGCTGGGGGCCGCTAATAACAACGGCAGTACGCCCGTGCCGATTGCGGCGGGTGGCACCACAAACGACAGTACGCCAGCGCTTTCCGGCACGGCCGAAGCGGGCAGCCTGGTGATTATTCGTGAGAACGGTGTGCCAATTGGGTCGGTCACTGCGGGCAGCAACGGCGCATGGAGCTTTACCACTGCAACGCTTGCTGACGGTTCACATACCTTCAGCGTCACCGCGACGGATGCGGCCGGTAACGTCAGTACGCCCGTCACCACTACGCTGATTGTTGATACTACCGCGCCATTGGCGGTAACCAATCTGGTGATCACCAACGATGTCACGAATGCGGTAGTGCCGAACGGTGGTGCCACCAATGACAATACGCCAACGCTCAGTGGTAACACTGAAGCTAACGGCATTGTCACCGTTTACGAAGGGACCACCGTGCTGGGTACGGCTGTTGCTAACGCCCAGGGTGGGTGGAGCTTCGTGTCGCCAACGCTGGCGAACGGGTCACACGCGTTGAGTGTGACGGTAACGGATGCCGCCGGTAACGTTGGACCGCGTTCAGCGGAGGCGACCGTGGTGATTGATACCGTGGCACCAACTGCCTCAACGCTGGTGATCACCAATGACGTCACCAGCGCCGTCGTGCCGAATGGTGGTGCAACCAATGACACCACGCCAACCCTGAGCGGCTCGGCGGAAGCCGGCAGCATTGTGACCCTCCGCGATGGATCCTTGATACTGGGCAGCTTGACGGTAGGCGGTTCAGGCAACTGGACTTACACCACCAGCGCACTGAATCAGGGATCGCATCCGATCAGTGTCACGGTGACCGATGCGGCGGGTAACGTGAGCGGTACAACCACTGCAACGGTGATCATCGATACCACACCGCCAGCGGCAGTCACGCTGGCAGCGGCTAACAACAACGGCAGCAACACTGTGCCGATTGTCGAGGGCGGGCGTACCAACGACAGTACACCTGCGCTTTCCGGCACAGCTGAAGCGGGCAGTTTGGTCATTATCCGTGAAAATGGTACGCCAATTGGTTCGGTAACCGCAGGCAGTAACGGGGCGTGGAGCTTCACCACCGCGACGCTGGCGGAGGGTGCACACACCTTCAGCGTCACCGCGACGGATGCGGCCGGTAACGTCAGTACGCCAGTCACCACCACGCTGATTGTTGATACCACCGCGCCGGTGGCGGTAACCAATCTGGTTGTCACCAACGACATCACCAACACCCCGGTGGCCAATGGCGCGTCCACTAACGACACGACGCCAACGCTGAGTGGTACCACCGAAGCCAACGGCATTGTTACCGTTTACGATAACAACACGGTGCTGGGTACCGCCGTTGCTGACGCCCAGGGCGTGTGGAGCTTTGTGTCGCCTACGCTGGCGAACGGCACCCATCCGCTGAGCGTCACGGTAACGGATGCCGCCGGTAACGTTGGACCGCGTTCAGCGGCGACCAGCGTGGTGATCGATACCGTGGCACCAACGGCCTCAACGCTGGTGATCACCAATGATGTCACCAATACCGTTGTGCCAAGCGGCGGCGCTACCAATGACACCACGCCAACCCTGAGCGGCACGGCGGAAGTGGGCAGCAGAGTGTCGATTTTCGACGGCGGCAATCTGTTGGGCACCGTAACAGTGGGTAGCGGCGGCACCTGGAGCTTCACCACCGCCGCGCTCACCCAAGGCACGCATCCTCTTAGCGTGTCGGTGACCGATGGCGCTGGCAACGTCAGCGGCACCACCTCGGCGTCGGTGATTATTGATACCGTGGCGCCGGCGGCGGTGACCAATCTTGTCGCGGCTAACAATAACGGCAGCACCGCGGTCACCATCCCGAATAACGGCATTACCAACGACAGTACGCCGCTCTTAACCGGTTCCGGAGAAGTAGGCGCACGCATCAGCGTCTACGACGGCGCGGTGCTGTTGGGCACGACCACGGTGGGCAGCAACGGCACCTGGAGCTTTATCTCCACGGCGTTAAATAATGGTCCACATACGCTGAACGTGACGGCCACCGATGCGGCGGGCAACGTTAGCCCAACCGTTTCGACGACGCTGACCATCGATAACGTGGCACCTGTCGCCAGTACGCTCACCATTACCGACGACGCCGGCAGCACGCCAGTAACGTTAGCCAATGGCGCGTACACGCGTGACACCACGCCAGTGCTGAGTGGGACCGCGGAAGTGGGCGCGATTGTGACCATTTTCGATGGCAGCAATGCGCTCGGCTCCGTGACGGTGGGGGCCGGCGGAGCCTGGACCTTCACCACTGCGGTGCTGGCAAACGGCGCACATCCGTTGAGCGTGACGGTCACCGATGCGGCGGGCAACGTTAGCCCGAATACTGCGGTTACGGTCAACGTGGATACGGTACCGCCTGCCGCAGTTAATGCTCTGGCGATTGATAATGCCGGCAGCGTGGTGACAGGTAGCGGCGAAGTGGGCGCCACGGTGACGGTGCGTGATGCCAACGGTGCCTCAATCGGTACCGCGACGGTCGGCGCGGGCGGCACCTGGTCGGTTAACCTGACTACCGCCCAGACTACGGGCGCAAGTTTGTCAGTTATTCAGACAGACCGTGCGGGTAACGTCTCATCCAGTGCGCCATTACTCGGGGCGATTCGTGTTGTTGCCAACAATGACACCAACGAGGTGGATTACAGCACCACGCAGGCGACGATTAACAATGGCACAACCAGCGTTTCACATGTGGCGCTCGCCAATGTGGGGCTGGGCAGCATACTGAACGCCAGTGTGCTGACCAACGGCAATGCCTATGTCTTTAACGTTGGAACAGATGACACGCGCACGGTAACGCTCAACGGTTCGGTTGCCGGTATCAGTTTGATCTCGACCTACTCAATGTATCTCTATGAGCAGCAAACCAACGGCACCTGGTTGTTGATCAACACGCGAGGCAATTATCTCTCTACCGGCTTGATTTCACTAGGTACGCAAACGGGCGCGAACGTGACCTATAGCAATTTGGGAACGGGCACTTATGCCGTTGTCATCGGTTCAAACGTTAGCGTTAGCCTGCTGCCCACCACCACTATCAGTACGGTGTCAGATTTCACCACGCTGGCGGTGACGGTAGCCGCAACCGTGACGGGTAACCTGCTGACTAACGACACCAGTTCTGTGGCGGGGACCATCCCGGCAAGTGCTGCCATCACCACCGTGTCGGGGAGTGCAGTGGCGGCTAACGGTAATACCGTGATCAACACCACCTACGGCACCTTAACCATCGACTCGCACGGTAACTACACCTATGCGCTCAAGGCGGGGCTGAATATCGATACCTTGCCAACAGCGGATACCTTCACCTACTCAGTGCGTGATGCCAGCGGTACGGTGACCTCGGCCAGTTTGACGGTGAATCTGCACAATGGGGCATCGGCGACCACGCTGCTGGCAGCAAACAGCCTGTTTGCTGAAACCACCAGCGGTGACCACGACGCCAGCGGTAGCATCTACGGTTCTGCCTCGGGGACGCACACTGGAACCTTGAGTATCACTAATGAACACGGTGATATCACCACGGTTAACAGCGTAGGCAGCACGTCGGTTGCCGGAGACTTCGGTGTGCTGAGTATTGCCGCCAATGGTAGCTACACCTATTCGCTGAATGCGGGAGTGGATGGACAATCCATCACGCATAAAGAGGTGTTCAGTTATACGCTGGCGGCGAACGATGGCACCATCACCACGCAGTCGTTCACCATTGAGTTACATCCAACCATCACAGGCACAGCGGGGGCTGACACCCTTAGCGGGGGTGCCTACGACGACACCATCACCAGCGGTGCCGGCGCAGATACGTTGGTGTATCACTTACTGGCGACTGCTGATGCCACCGGCGGGAACGGTCACGATACCTGGACCGACTTCAATGTTGCGCAAGGCGACAAAATTGATGTCAGTAACTTGCTTATCGGCTGGAATGATTCCACAAGTAATATTAATGATTTCGTGAAAGTGGATCATACTTCAGAAGGTAATACGGTGCTCTCAATTGACCGTGATGGTACCGGTACGGGTTACAGCGCGACTCAATTGATTACGCTGGAAGGCGTCAACGTTTCTCTGGAGGAGTTGCTGCAACAACCGCACCAAAACCACACGGCGTAATCGCTATGTGATGCAGGGATGCAGTTAGGGCACAGGGATGTGCCCCTTTCTCTTTATTGACTGGTGGACTATCGATGGAACTGATGCACTCAGGCGCAACTTTTCGCCGTTCGTTTAAGCTCAGCGTTCTCTGTGCGGGCATGGCTTTACTTTACAGTTCTCACCTCTTAGCGGCCAGTGACGCGTTAACCCGAGCGGGGCAAATTACCTCGGCAGGCTTAGCGCAACAGCAAGAACTGCCTTCATTAACGGGAGAGGTGGCGGAACCCGCCCTTGCCAACGTCCCCGACTTTCTCACCCTCAATCAGGCCGTGCAGCGTGCCATTCAGTGGCATCCCGATATTGCACAAGCGGTAGGCAAAATGCTGGAACAGGCCAATCAGGTTGATGTAGCAAAAGCCAAGTATTATCCACAAGTGAGTGCCGGGATGAACAACGGCTACAGCAACGCTTATAGCGAAAAGGGCTTCAGCCCCTCATTTGTATTATCCGTGTCGCAGATGCTGTATGACTTTGGCAAGGTCAGCAGTTCGGTGCGCTCCGCCGAAGCAGGCGTGGCGCAAGAGCAGGCCAACGTGTTGGTCAGCATTGATACCGTGGCGCATGATACCGCGGCGGCATTGGTGGAAGTGCAGGGCTATCAGCAACTGGTGAAGATTGCCCAGCAACAGCTGACGGCGCTGAGTAAAATTGGCGACCTGGCGCGGCAGCGTAACGAAGAGGGCGCGGCGTCACTTTCCGATGCGACGCAAACCGATGCGCGTATCGAAGGCGCCCGTACCACGCTGACGCAGTATCAAGCCAACCTCGATCGCTGGCGCGCCACGCTGGCTACCTATCTTGGCTGGCCGCTGGTGAAAAAAGTCAGCGACGATTTCCCGACCAAACTTACCCAATCCTGTCAGGTGGCGAAGGCCGATGACAAGCTCAATCCATCCGTTTTGGCGGCGTGGGCGCAGGCTAATCAGGCACAAGCCAAACTCGATAACGCCAACGCGCAAAACATGCCAACCATCTCGCTGGAACCGCAGGTCACGCATTATCTCAATAACCACTACTCCGGCAGCGAAACACTGGATCGCACGCAATATTCGGCATTTGTGAAAGTGGAAATGCCGCTTTATCAGGGCGGCGGCATCACCGCCAGCCGGGATGCGGCAGCCAATGCGCTGCAGGCCGCCAATGCGGCCGTCAACTCGGCGCGGCTTAAAGCGCGTCAACAGTTGAGCGAATCGCAGAACGAATCGCAAAGCCTGTCGCTCAGCCTCGCCATTATGGGACGGCAACAGGCGCTGGGTGAGAAAACGCAGTCGCTTTATCAGGATCAATACCTGCAACTCGGCACGCGTCCATTGCTGGACGTGCTTAACGCCGAGCAGGAAGTGTTCCAGACCCGTTTCACGCTGCAGCAAACCATTAGTCAGTTACGCTCGCTGCAGCTCGATTGCCTCTACAGCACCGGACATATGCGCTCAGCGTTTGCCCTGAATAATCAGCGGATCCAGTCCGTGGAGATCCAGCCATGACGCAATTACAGATTCCTGATGCGCCCGACAGCGCGTCCGGCGGCAATGTGCCCTTACACGGATGGGCCACCGCCATCATCCTGATTGCCACCCATTATCGCTTGCCCTGTTCACCGGGCATGATCATGGCGGCAGCAGAATGGCAGGGTAAACAGACGCGTGATAAAGCGTTGCGCCATCTGGCGCGCCAGGCCGGTTTATCGTTGCAGCTGTATGAAGAGAACAGATGGGAGATCACCAGCTGGCGCTTGCCGCTGGCGGTTGAACTGGCCGATGGTCAGGTGGGCGTAATTACCCAGTTTGATGGCGACGATGAAGTGCGGGTGCATTTCGCCGGTGATGAACAACCTGCGCCGATTGCGCTGGCCACGCTGCTGCCGGAGATCCGCTTTGCCGCTGCGCTACGCCCGGTAACGGCGGCGAAAGACAGCCGCGTTGATCGCTATCTCGCCACGGTGAAGCCAGATTGGCTGCGTCGTCTGGTGCTGCACGATCTGCGTCCGTACGGTTATGTGATGCTGGGATCCTTCCTGATCAACCTGCTGGCGCTGGTCGGCATCATCTTCTCGATGCAGGTGTACGATCGGGTGATCCCGGCCCAGTCTTATCCAACGTTGTACGTGCTGTATATCGGGGTGATCATCTCGGTGGTGTTCACCTATATCCTGCGCGTCGGGCGCGATCATGTGACCGATCTGCTGGGTAAGCGGGCCGATATGCGCGTCTCCGATCGGGTGTTTGGTCATGCGCTGCGACTGCGTAACAGCGCGGTGCCGCGTTCGACCGGCACCTTTATCTCGCAGCTGCGCGAGCTGGAGGCGATCCGCGAAATGGTCACCTCCACCACGGTTACCGCGATTGTCGATATGCCGTTCTTCCTGCTGTTCCTGCTGGTGATGGCGATTATTGCGCCGCAGCTGGCATGGATTGCGCCGGTGGCAGTGCTGCTGATGATCTTGCCGGGCGTGCTGAGCCAGAAAAAGCTTTCAAAACTGGCGCAGCAGAACCTGAAAGAGTCGACGCTGCGTAACGCGGTGCTGGTGGAGAGCGTGCAAGGGCTGGAGGACATCAAGCTGATGCAGGCGGAAGATCGCTTCCTGCAACAGTGGAACAGCTATATTCGCATCACTGCGCAATCGGGCGTAGAGATGCGCAAAGTGATGCACTCGCTAATCAGTTGGGGCGTAACGGTGCAGGGTTTGGTGTATGCCAGCGTGATCGTGATCGGCGCACCGATGGTGATCAACGGCGATATCACCACGGGTGCGATTGTCGCGGCGTCGTTGCTCTCCTCACGCATGATTGCGCCGATGGCGACGCTATGCGGTGTGCTGGCGCGCTGGCAGCAGGTGAAAGCAGCGAAAGGCAGCCTGGATGCGCTAATGAATTTACCGGTGGAAAACAGCAAGGACGAGACGCGTATTCACACGCCGGTGCTGTTTGGTCACTACCAATTCACCGACGCGATGTTCCGTTACTACACCGATTCAATGACTATCGCGCTGCGCATCAAAAGCCTGACCATCAAACCCGGCGAGCGCATTGCGGTGCTGGGACGCAACGGTTCGGGCAAATCCACATTGCTGCAGGCGATGGTCGGCGGCATTGATTTGGTTGGCGGTGAACTGCGGCTGGATAACCTCAGCTTGCCGCATATCGATGTGGCAGACGTGCGGCGTAACGTGGGCCTGCTGACGCAAAACGCGCGCCTGTTCCACGGCACGCTGCGCGAAAATCTCACCATGGGTGCGGCACACGCTACCGATGATGCCATCTTCGGGGCGCTCACCGTCAGCGGTGGCGCGGATTTCATTCGCCGTCTGCCGCTCGGACTCGATCATCCGATCATGGAAGGCGGCACCGGGCTCTCCGGCGGCCAGCGTCAGTCGCTGCTGCTGGCGCGTATGCTGCTGCGCGATCCCAACATTATCCTGCTTGATGAGCCAACCGCGGCGCTCGACGATCATACCGAGAAGGAGTTTATCGAACGTCTTGGCCAGTGGCTGAATGGCCGCACCCTGATCGTAGCGACGCACCGGGCGGCGATCCTCGCGCTGGTTGATCGCGTGTTGGTGCTGAAAGAGGGACAACTGGTGATGGACAGCCCGAAAGAGAACGCCTTGCCGGCCCCGCGTGCCAACGGCAGCCAGCCGGAGGCGCAATCATGATCAAACAATTGCCCGCAAGACTGCGACTGGTGACGGCCGCAGAGGTCGATTCTTCTGACGATCTGTTAGGTGAATTGCGATCGGAAAGCCACTACACCGGCGCGGTGCGGTTGATCGTGATCAGCACCGCACTGATCCTCGTGTCGGTGATTTGGGCATGGTTTGGCGTGCTGGATGAAGTCTCAACCGGCACCGGCAAAGTGATCCCCAGCTCGCGCGATCAGGTGCTGCAATCGCTGGAAGGCGGCATTCTGACTGAACTCTACGTGCATGAGGGCGATCAGGTGCAGGCTGGGCAAGTGGTCGCGCGCCTCGACGCCACACGCTCGCAATCCAACGTCGGCGAAAGTGCGGCACGT
>Ga0105244_10000981_pt1 | contig 23934 bp, 15 predicted proteins | sample KBSM44metaG_FD_80423 | JGI IMG/M metagenome (GOLD analysis project Ga0105244, IMG submission 80423) | Miscanthus rhizosphere microbial communities from Kellogg Biological Station, Michigan, USA - KBS M4-4 metaG | ecosystem: Host-associated > Plants > Roots > Rhizosphere > Soil | place... | reverse complement strand
CGCACCAGTTCCTGCAGCGCCTCCTTGGTCTTGTCGCTCTGCACCGGCGACGTGCTCATGTACAGGCGCTGGCCCAGCGCCGGCGACAGGCTGGAACGCACGCCGTACGACCAGTGCTTGTCCTCGCGCAGGTTCATGTTGATGCGCGAGCCGAAGTTGCCGCCGAAGATGTTGTTGACCACGCCAAGCTGCACCGCGTCCGGGGAGTTGCGCGGCGGCGCCAGCTGCACGCCGTAGATCACGCTTTGCAGCGCGCCGGGCTTGTCCATCAGGTAGACCACCGGCTTGTCGGCCGGCGCCACCTGGGCGATGTTCTTCTTCGGCGTCTCGCCGGCCTTCCAGCCGCCGAACGCTTTTTCCAGCAGCGGCGTGATCTCGGCCAGGGTGGTGTCGCCCACCACCAGCAAGGTCGCGTTGTTGGGCTTGAACCAGGCCTGGTGATACTTGACCAGGTCGTCGCGGCCGATGCGCGCCACGGACGCCTCGGTGCCGCTGCCGGTCAGCGGCAGCGAATAGGCGTGGCCCTTGCCGTACACCAGCGACGGAATCACGCGCAAGGCCATCGTCGACGGATTGGCCTTTTCGCGCTGGATCGCGGCCAGCTGGTCCTTCTTCAACCGGTCCAGCTCGTTCTGGGCAAAGGCCGGACGCAGCAGCACATCGGCGTACACGTCCAGCGCCTTCGGCATCGTCGCCTTGAGCGCGTTGAGCTGCACGGAGGCGCCGTCGAGATTGGTGCTCACGGAGAAGTTGGCGCCCAGCGATTCGAATTCCTCGCTGATCTTGGCCGCGCTGCGGGTTGCCGTGCCTTCGTCGAGCATGTTCGTCGTCAGGCTCGCCAGTCCCGGCAACTCCTGCGAGTCGGACGCGTAACCGGCATCGACCATCATCGAGAAGTTGACCACCGGCGCCGCGTGGCGTTCGGCCAGCACCACCTTCAAGCCGTTCGACAAGGTGGCTTTCTGCATGGGCGGCAGGTTCAGCGATTCGGCCTTGCCCAGCGCCGGCGGCTTGCTGCGGTCCAGCTTGGCGGTGGTGGCGTAGTTGGTGGCGAACGGTTTGACTTCCAGCACGTAATCGCCGTCGTCCAGCCACGCGCCCATCGCCTGCTTGACCTGCGCCGGCGTGGCCGCCTTGACCGCCGCCAGGTACTCCTTGTAGCAGTCCGGATTGCCGGTGTAGGTGGTGCAGCTGGCCAGCAAATCGCTCTTGCCGCCGAAGCCGCCGACACGCTCGACGATGCGGGTGTAGGAGGCCAGGATCGCGGTCTTGGCGATGTCCAGCTCGGCGGCGCTGGGGCCGGATTTCATCAGCGCGCGCAATTCCTCGTCGGCGATCGATTCCATCCTGGCCACATCGGCGCCGGGGCGCGCGGTCAGGACGACATAAAACTGGCCGGCGATCTCTGAGCTGTAGTTGCCGGCGCTGGCGTCGCTCGCCAGCTGGTCCTTGTAGACCAGGCGCTTGTAGAAGCGCGACGTCTTGCCGCCGCCCAGCACCTGCGCGGCCAGGTCGAGCAGCGGTTCGGTCGCGGTGTGCGCGCCGGGCACGTTCCACACGCGGTAGATGCGTCCCTGCGGCACACGGTCCTCGACCGTGCCGCGATGGGTGCCGGTGCGCTTGGCGATCCATTCCTTGTGCTTGGCCAGCGGCGGACCGGCCGGAATGTCGCCGTAGTATTTCTCGACCTTCTCGCGCGCCTGTTCCGGCGTGATGTCGCCGGCCAGCACCAGCACCACGTTGTTCGGCCCGTAGTTATTCTTGAACCAGTCCTGCACGTCGGTCATCGAGGCCGCGTCCAGGTCGGCCATCGAACCGATCGTCGTCCACGAATAGGGATGGCCGGCCGGCCAGGTGTTCTCGGTCAGCAGCTGGCGCGTGACGCCGTACGGCTGGTTCTCGCCCTGGCGCTTTTCGTTCTGCACGACGCCGCGCTGCAGGTCCAGTTTTTTCTTGTCCAGCACGCCGAGCAGGTGGCCCATGCGGTCGCTCTCGACGAACAGCGCGAAGTCCAGCATCGAGGTCGGCACGTTCTGGAAGTAATTGGTGCGGTCGGGATTGGTGGTGCCGTTCAGGTCGGTCGCGCCGATCTGCTGCATGGCGTTGATGTAGGTCTTGTTGAAATTGTCGCTGCCGCTGAACATCAAGTGTTCGAACAGGTGGGCGAAGCCGGTCTTGCCGGGCTTCTCGTTCTTGGAGCCGACGTGGTACCAGGTGTTGACGGCCACCACCGGCGTCTTGTGGTCCTCGTGGACCAGCAAGGTCAGGCCGTTTTTCAGCACGAACTTGGTGTATGGAATATCGGGAATGGCGATGTCGGACTTGGCTGATTTGGTCGCGGCCGGCTTCGCGGCTTCGGCGGCGCTGGCGGATTGCAGGGCGCTAGCGCCAAGCAAGGCGACGGACATCGCGACGGACGCCGCGATCGTGGTACGGCGTATGGACATGGTCATGCGGTATCTCCTCGTGATGGGAATTGTCCCTGCAAAAGCGCGCCGGCGTGCTAGCCGGCGCGCAACCATTTTATTGCATTTTAGTTAAACATAAAACTATTTACGCTTGGCCTCCGTCTTGTCGCGCGCGGCGCGGAACTCGGCGTCGGGCGCCCAGTTCGGCCAGGCCTTCGACTCGGCCAGGTCGCGGCCCAGCGAGTACAGCATGCCCAGGTCGTGCGCCATGCCCTTGAACGACCAGTCGGCGCTCCACTCGTCCGACGGCTGGTGGTAGTTGTTGGTGGTGTAGCTCTCCTCGGCCTGCTTGCCGGCCCGCAGACCGCCATCGACGAAGTCATTGCCCGAGCCATAGGAAATGGCGGGCACGCCGCGCTTGGCGAACGGGAAGTGGTCGGAGCGGAAGAAGTAGCCGGCCTCCGGTTTCGGATCGGCCGAATACACCAGGTTCCATTCCTTGGCCTTGGCGATCAACTGGTCGAGCAACTCGACCTTCGCGCTGCCGGAGATGGTGAAGTTGCGCGACAAGCCCTGCGGGCTCAACGCATCCATATTGATCACGCCGACCGTCTGCTCCAGCGGGTACAGCGGGTTCTGCGCGTAGTACTCCGAGCCCAGCAAGCCCTTCTCCTCGGCCGTCACGGCCAGGAACAGCACGCTGCGCGCCGGTGCCGGCGCCTTGCCGTAGGCGCGCGCCAGTTCCAGCAGCGCGGCCAGGCCGGTGCCGTTGTCGACCGCGCCGTTGTAGATCTTGTCGCCCTTGGCGTTCGGTAATCCAACGCCCAGGTGGTCCCAGTGGCCGCTGTAGATCACGGTCTCGTCGGGCTTGCTGGCGCCGACGATGCGCGCGGCCACGTTTTTCGACGTGATCACCTGCGCGTCGACCGCGTAGTGGGCCGACAGGGTGACGTCCTTCAGCTGCACCGGCTTGAAGTCGCGCGTCTGCGCCAGTTTCTTGAGCGCCTCGAAGTCCTGGCCGCCGCGCTTGAACAGGTCGACCGCCAGATCGCGCTGTATCCAGGCTTCCATCGGCGCGTGCGCCTCCGACGGCTTCTTGCGCACGATGTCGTACATCACGTTGGTGTTGGAATTCTTGACCGTCGGCCAGCCGTACGAAGCCGGCGCCGTCTCATGCACGATGATGGTGCCGAGCGCGCCGCGCTTGGCCATTTCCTCGTACTTGTAGGTCCAGCGGCCGTAGTAGGTCATGGCCTTGCCGCCGAACTCGCCCGCGCCGGTCTCGAAATCGGGATCGTTGATCAGCACCACCGCCAGCTTGCCCTTCAGGTCGACGCCCTTGAAGTCGTCCCACTTGCGCTCCGGCGCGGTCACGCCGTAGCCGACAAACACCAGCGGTGCATTCTTGAAGTCGACCAGCTTGGCGCCGCTCATCGAGGCGCGCACGGCCAGGTCGTCGCCCTGCTTCAGCTCCTGGCTGCCCTTGGCGTCCTTGACCGACAGCTTGACCGGCCCCTTGATCTCGAAACGGCCCAGCGGCACGTCCTGCGTCCAGCTGCGCTCGCCTTTCTTGCCTTTGACCGGATCGCCGCCCGGCTGCATGCCGGCCGCCTTGAACTGTTCGATCAGATAATTGACGGTCTTGGTTTCGCCGGCGGTGTTCGGGCCCCGGCCCTCGAACTCGTCGGACGCCAGCACCTTGACGTCTTGCGACAACTTCTGCGGGCTGAATTCGGGACCGGTGGCGGCCTGCGCCAGACCGGCGGCAAGCAAGGAAGTGATGAGCAGCGAATGTTTCAAGATAGACCTTTCAAGATAAACCTGCATGGAAAACAGATCGGCAATACTGCCATGAAACCACAAGTACGGCAAACGGACCGCGCTCGGTGGGCTGGCGAACAGTGCGCTGGTGACGGCCGGCGCACACTGATGGCTTCATTGCGAACCGGAGCATTCCATGCCTGAAGGACCATCGATCGTCATCATGCGCGAGCAGACGGCCGGCTTCATCGGCAAAACCATCGTGCAAGCGAGCGGCAACACCAAGGGCGTCGACATGGAGGCGCTGCGCGGCCAGCCGGTGCTGGACCTGCGCAGCTGGGGCAAGCACTTCCTGATCCAGTTGCCCGGCCTGGCGCTGCGCATCCACCTGCTGATGTTCGGCAGCTACCGGATCAACGAGCGCAAGGACGCGACGCCGCGCCTGAGCCTGGAGTTTGACGATGGCGAAGAGCTCAACTTCTACACCTGCTCGGTCAAGACGTTAGAAGGCGACCTCGACAGCCAGTACGACTGGCGCGGCGACGTCATGTCCGACGACTGGTCGGCGGCGGCGGCGCTCAAAAAGCTGCGCGCCGCGCCGGACACGCTGGTGTGCGACGCCCTGCTCGATCAGGATATCTTCGCAGGTGTCGGCAATATCATCAAGAACGAGGTGCTGTTCCGCATCCGCGTCCATCCGCTGTCGACGGTGGGCGCGCTGCCGGCGGCCAAGCTGCGCGAGCTGGTGGCGCAGGCGCGCGAATACAGTTTCGACTTTCTGGAATGGAAGAAAGCCTTCGTGCTCAAGCAGCACTGGCTGGCGCACACCAAGCGCGTCTGCCCGCGCTGCGACCTGCCGTTCCACAAAGGCCATCTGGGCAAGACCAAGCGCCGCAGCTTCTTCTGCCCCAATTGCCAGAAGCAGTATCCGCCCGCGTTGACAGCGCCGGTGGCGCTTAAACCAGTCCGGTCAAGTAGTAAACCGCGATCACAAAGAACACCGCCGCCGTCTTGATGACGGTGATGCCGAAGATCTCGCGGTAGGATTGCTTGTGCGTCAACCCGGTCACCGCCAGCAAGGTGATGACGGCGCCGTTGTGCGGCAAGGTGTCCATGCCGCCGCTGGCCATCGCCACCACGCGGTGCATCACCTCCAGCGGAATCCGCGCCGCCTCGGCCGCGCGGATGAACTGGTCCGACATCGCCGCCAGCGCGATGCTCATGCCGCCGGACGCCGAACCGGTGATGCCGGCCAGCGTGGTGACCGAGACCGCCGCGTTGACCAGCGGATCCGGCACGCTCTTGAGCGCGTTGCTGACGGCGACGAAACCGGGCAGCGCGGCGATGACGCCGCCGAAGCCGTACTCGGACGCCGTGTTCATCGCCGCCAGCAGCGCGCCGCCGACGGCCGCCTTGGTGCCCTCGGCAAATGCGTCGCGCACCCGTGCGAAGGCCGTCACGACCACGAAGATGATCCCCAGCAGCAGCGCGCCCTCGACCGCCCAGATGCCGACCAGCGTCTTGACCGGCGTGGTGATGGTCGCGTGCAGGCCGGGCAAGGCGTCGGCGGTCAGCGCGTAGCTCTCGCCGTACCAGACGGGGATCATTTTGGTCAGTGCGAAGTTGACCACGCCCACCAGCAGCAGCGGCGCCACCGACAGCAACGGATGGGGCAGCCCGCGCTGTGGCGACTGCCCGGCCGCCGGCTTGGGCTTATCCTCGACACCGTAGCCCTCGCCGGTGGCCATCACCGAGCGGCGGCGCCATTCCAGGAAGGCCAGTCCGGCCGCCAGGGTGGCGATGCCGCCTATCGTGCCCAGCCACGGCGCGGCCCAGCCGGTGGTCTTGAAGAAGGTGGTCGGGATGATGTTCTGGATTTGCGGCGTGCCCGGCAAGGTGTCCATGGTGAACGAAAACGCCCCCAGCGCGATGGCGCCCGGCATCAGCCGCTTGGGGATGTTGCTCTGACGGTAGAGCTCGGCGGCGAACGGATAGACGGCGAACACCACCACGAACAGCGACACGCCGCCGTAGGTCAGCAGCGAGCACACCAGCACGATGACGGCGTTGGCGCGCGTGCGGCCGATGTAGCGGATCGCCGCGACGACGATGGATTCCGAAAAGCCGGACATCTCGATCAGCTTGCCGAACACCGCGCCCAGCAGGAACACCGGGAAATACAATTTGATGAAGCCGACCATCTTGTCCATGAAGATGCCGCTGAACACCGGCGCCACCGCGCCCGGATCGGTCAAGAGCACCGCGCCGAGCGCGGCCACCGGGGCGAACAGGATCACGCTGTAGCCGCGGTAAGCTGCCAGCATCAGGAACACCAGTGCGGCGAGGACGATCAGAAAGGACATGCCGGCTCCATACAATATTGACTTCCGTCCATTGTAGAGTTAAATGCAACAGCCCGCTGCCCGCGTGCGCCGTGCATGGACAAGCTTGCTTAAAACAGAACCCTAGTTATTTGCTACTGTGCAATAAGAGACACTGTCCGCGGTAACGGTTGGTATCGATTGACGCCCTCTGAACGCGCTGCAATACTGGGATATCGCAGCCCGTGCAGGACGCCATGACTGAACTACGAGCCTCGCTCAAGAGCGGTGGCAGGTTCTCGCTGAACTGGAGCTATCTGAATGCCATCGCCAACGGCGTGTCGGCCATCGACCTCGGCGCGCTGGCGCTACGCAATCTCCACGACGCCCGGCAATTCGTGCGCGAGTACGGCTTCGACCTGGAGCAGCCGGCCGCGCCGGCGATCATCGCCCGCGCCCACCGCGAGGCGGTCGACTTCCTCGCCTGCACCTTCCTCGCCCCGGGCCACGCCGGCTTGATCCCCGAGGAGGTCAGCCATCCCGACGATCCGCTGCAATTGCTGGTGTACGCCTCGCTGCGCGGCACCAACGTCGACGTGCGGCGCATGTGGTCGTGCGCCGTGCTCAAGGTCATGCACGGCATTTTCTACATCGACAACAACCTCAAGCTGCGCCACTTCCACGCGATCCGCGAGCAGGTGTTCGCCACCCTTGACGAGGTGATCCGGCACGACGGCGACCGCCACTTCCTCACCGACGGCGAGGTCTGCCTGCCGATGCTGCACTACGAGCGCAAGGACAACAAGGGCCGCAAGAGCATCCTGCTCAAGCTGCTGCAAAAGGCCGCCTACCTGGCCGCCGACATCTTCGACCACCTCGGCGTGCGGCTGGTGTTCGCGACCCGCTTCGAATGCCTGCTGGCGCTGCGCAGCCTGCAGCGCGCGCATCTGCTGTCGGTCACCAACGTCGACGCCGAGCGCACCCGCAACACCCTGCTCGACCTCGATGCGGCCAAGCAGATCTTCAACAAGTACCGCGCGCGGATCGAGCACAGCGACGACTATCCGTTCGAGCTGCTGCGAACCATGGACGCCGAACTGGCCGACCTGGCGCAGCCGCAGACGCGCTGCGACAACCCGCACAGCGGCAGCGGCTTCAACAGCATCCAGGTGACGGTGCGCAAGATGATCCACGTCCAGCCGGACCACCCCAACATCGGCGCCGGCGGCGAGCAGGAATACGACGTCGGCTTTTTCTTCGAGTACGAGATCCAGCTGATGGACCAGGCCAGCTACGAGCGCAGCCTGGCCGGTCCGGCCAGCCACGACGCCTACAAGCGGCGCCAGATCGACACGGCCCGCACGCGCGTGTTCGGCCGCGACCTGCTGCGTTGGATCGAAGAGCAACATCCGATACAAATCAGCAATTAAAAATTAGACAATACCTTGTCAGGCTGATACGATGGCTGCCTTTTGCGCCGGCACTCGCCGGCCTATCAGCCAAGGTCATCATGAAACGTATCAGCATATTGCTCGCCATCGCCGCCACCCTTTCCGCCTGCGGTGGCGGCTCCGGCGGCGCCTCGAGCGCCCCAGCCACGGTCGTCGACACCCGTCCAGTGGTCGATGTCGTACCGACAGTCGGCGATTTTTATTCGTTCCGGCAAGGGCTCAATTTCACCAAGGGCGACCAGCCCGTACCGTCGACGCCGGAGTTCTCGCGCTTCTACACCTCTGCGATACGCCAAGTCGGCAGCGACGGCTCCTGGGTGGAGACAGTCGCGTTGGCGACCCAATCCTCTCCCAGTACGGAATTTCACTACAGATCCGACGGCGCGCAGATGGCAATCAAGGAATCAGGCTGCACCAGCACCTTCACGGCTATCGCCTACCTTGCACCGAAAGATTTGAAGGTTGGTGCGGAATGGAGCGACAACTACAGCAGGGTCGATACCGGTGACTGCTATACCAGTCCCGAGGTAAAAATCAGTAATAGGGCAGTAGCGTTGGAAACCATAACGGTCAACGCCGGCACCTTTAACACGATTAAGATCGTATCGACAGCCCCTCCGGTGACATACCCGGGCTACACCGAAACCAGCGAAGAAACTGTATGGCGTGACACGTTGACCCATCGGCTAATCAAATCCGTCAGCCGCATCAACCAGGTATCGACCGACGGCAGCAAAGCGAGCTCTATCGCGAGTGGTGAGCTGATTGGCTACGCCAGCGCCAAACAAGGACGCCAGAATTTAAATATCGAACGCTTCGCCGGTCCCTGGGGCGGAGCATATTCAGGCACCTACACCGGCAAATGCCAGGGGCAAGTGAGCGAGACCGGCAAGCTGGACGCAGACTGCGGCGACGGCCTGTTCAGCGTTCACGGCGACATCGACGTCAACGGCAAAGGCACTTTCTATCTGACCGTGAACGGTGTCAAAGGTGCGAGCTTCAGCGGCGCCTTTGAATCGCTGTTCAGCATCGGCGGCGTCTGGTCCGCCGGCGCCGCATCGTGCACCTGGAAGCTGGAACACCAGTAATCGCGGCGGCGCGCACCGTTAGCGGTGCGCCGCCAAACGACCGCCGGGGCTAACATGGAACGCCATGTTGTCGGAGAAGATATTGCCGAATGCCCCGCACCATTGCTTGCTTCGCTGCCTGCTGCTGGCGGCGCTGACCGGTTGTGCCGGCGCCGCCGCCGGCCAGGAGGCGCCGGCCCGCGTGACCGTCACGGCCACCCGCGATCCGGTCGATAAGTCCTACCGAAAAATGATCGCCGGCATGGACCGGTTCGAGCGCAACCGGGCGCTGGCGCCGCAGGCGACCTTGCGTTTCCAATTACTGCCGCGCCTGCCCACCACGCGGCTCGACGGCATCACCCTGCGCGTGGTCGGCGACGCCGTCGCGCTACCCGTTCCCGTCGCCCCCGACCATACCTTCATCCTCGACCGCGATAGCCAGGCGCTGCGCGAAGACGCGGCACTGATCGCCAGCAGCAAGACCAGCACCTTGACTTGGCGCGCGCAGGTGCGCAGCCCCAACGTGCCGCCCGGTATGCGCCGCCTCGGCGACCTGCGCCTTGAATGCCAGGTCGGCGTCGAAGCGGGACTGCTGTCGAACAACGCCAACGTCTTCGCCTGGCTGGGCGAGCTGCTCACCGATCCCGACCGCGTCTGCGCTTCCGCCGACGGCAACTACCTGTTCTTCGCCGAGCGGCCGCTGTTCGGCGTCACGCTGCGCGACGGCGCGCGCACCGAGACGCTGCCGTTTTCCATGCTGTACGCGGGCGGCACGCAAACGCCGGACACCCTGCCCTTCTGCGACTGCCAAGTCTTGCTCGACCGCAGCTACTACGCGCCGATATGGGACCGCCGTTGGTCCGACGATACCCTGGTGGAATTCGACTACATGGACGACGCGCCAGGCGCCGGCACGGTGCCCATTGCCGACACCCACCGCACGACGACGCAAATGCGCGCCGCGCTGGGCCCGGCCACGACGGTGCGCTTCGACAGCGGCTACCAGGTCTGGCGCTACCCGTATCCCAAAATAAATCCACAGAACAAACCGGAGGACGGCAAGTCCGCCTACGCCGAATTCGTCATCCTGTTCGGCCCCGACGGTATCGCGCGCGAAGCACGATTGAGCGAACCCTTGTAAAGCGGCGGCGAATGGATCATGATGAAATCATGAAAATCCCCACCCGCTCCTTTCGCCTTGCCACGGCAAGCCTGTTGATGCTCGCCGCCAGCGCCTGCGGCAGCGCCCCGCCGCCCGCGTCGCCGGTGGCCGGCAAGACCGAAGAACTGTGGAAGAAAATCCAGGCGGCCAACGCCGACACCAGTTGCGACACGCAAAGCCAGTGCCACACGATAGGCTTCGGTTCAAAAGCGTGCGGCGGTCCCGAACGCTACATGGCCTGGTCGAGTAAAAACAGCGACGGCGCCGTGCTCAAGGCGCTGATCGACCAGCACGCCGCCGCGCGCCGCGCCGACGACGAGCGCGAGCACATGATGTCGACCTGCTCGCTGGTCAGCGACCCCGGCGCCAGCTGCCGCGCCGGCCAATGTGTCATGAATCCGGGCGGCGGAAACACCACAGATCCACGTAGGGCGGATTAGCGAAGCGTAATCGGCCATGCAAGCACGGCCCGCGCCAACATCAGCGCCAAAAACAAAAAACCCGCGAGCCCAACCGGCCTCGCGGGTTTTTCACATCCACACCAAACGCTTAGAACGCCAGCGCCTCCTTGGTGCGTGAGTTCTTAAACAGCGGCAACGGATCGGTGGTATCGACATCGATCACCGTCGCGCCCTGCTTGACGCCGCCCAGCATATAGTTGACCACGCCGACATGGCGCACGCCTGGCGCCAGGCCGGACCAGCTCATGCCCACGCTCGCGGTGCCGCCCACCGTGGCCGTGCTCGGCAGAACCACCTTGAAGTTGCCGCCCGTCGAAGGCTGCACCACCCAGCTCGACAACGCGTAGGTGGCTTGGCCGCCGTTCGGACGGAAACCGATCACGCAGACGTTGTAGTCGCCGGCGGCAGGGGCCACCATCTGGATCGTTTCGTTGGCCGTGTCGCCGCCGCTGCTGAGAATAGGCGTGTTGCCGCGCATGACGATCATATCCAGGTCCGAGTCGCCGGGGACGGCGCCGGTCGTCTCCGAATCGAACAGCGAGAAGCGCGCCAGCATGGTGCCTGCCGGTATCGTCACCGGATGCAGGTTGACGCCGGTCGCGGCGCCCGCCTGGCACAGCGCCGCATTGCTCAGGTTGGTGTTGGCGGTGGCGATGCTCCGCGTCTCGCGGGTGGCCGGCTGCAGGCCCCCCTTGACCGCGCTCATCGCGCCGGCGAAGCCGGTGCCGACGGTGACGACCTTGCTGCCGGTGGCCGCTTCGCTATAGACGCTGGACGGGGCCGACAGGCCGGTGGCGCGCGCCGTCAGCGGGCTGCGCACGACATGGGTGCCGTCCTTCCAGTTCAGCACGCCGTAGGCCCAGGTGTCGAGCGGCGCGCTGGTGCGGGTCAGCTTGACGGTGAAGCTGGCCTTGGCGCCGGCCGCCAGCACCAGGGTCGACGGTTGCACCGAGACGGTGAAGCCCGGCAGCGAGGCCGTGGCGTTGTAGGTCGCGGTGGTGGCGCCGACGTTGGTGACGGTGCGCGTCATCGTCAACGTGCCGAGCACGTTGGCGGCGGTCAGCGACGCCAGGTTCAGGTTGTACGCGGCGATGCCGCCGCCGATCGTGGCGCACTGGGCGCTGGTATAGGTCAGTCCCTGGCCGCACAGGAAGCGGGCGTACTCGACCGGCGCGATGTCGTACACCAGGCCGGGATCGGCCGCCGAGTTCGGCGCGATGTGGCCGGCGCCCTGGCCCCATGGCAAGGTGCCGGCGTTGGTGGCGCTGCTGTCCCAGGCGACCTTGGTGGTCAGCCCATCGCTGAAGGTATCGGTCGCGCTGGTCATCAGCGCCGACTTGATGGCCGACGGCGTCCAGTCCGGATGCAACTGCTTGAGCAGCGCGGCCACGCCGGCCACGTGCGGCGAGGCCATCGAGGTGCCGCTGTAGAAGGCCCAGTCGGTCATCGGGGCCGGCGAGCCGGCGGCGACGGCGTCGCGCTGCGCGCGCGTCAGGTCGGCGGTGACGGCGGCCAGGATGTCGGTGCCCGGCGCGGTCATGTCCGGCTTGAGGATGTTGGCGTTGGCCACGTTCGGGCCGCGCGACGACTGGCTCGACATGATCGGCGCCTTGACCGTCGGATCGAAGGTGGCGCGCAGGTTGCCCAGCGAGGCGACCGCCGTGGTCGGATTGGCGGCGATATAGCTCTTCAGGATGGCGGTGTTTTCCTTGACGATGTGTACCGTGGAGATCGTATGCGCCTGGTTGATGATGGTCGCCGCGCCGCCTTCGACGTTGGCGATGATCACGCCGACCGCGCCGGCCACCTTGGCGTTGGCGCTCTTGTTGACCAGCACGTTGCCGCCGCGGTCGCACACCAGGATCTTGCCGGCCACCTTGGCCGGGTCCAGCAGCGGCGCTACGGCGTCGGTACCGCCGTAGCAACGGTCCCGCAGGAGGGGGTCGGCGCCCGGCAGGCCGGCGTCCTTGGCCAGCACCAGCGGCGTGACCGGGGTGTTGGCGTTGCTCGAGGCGCCGGTCAGCGTGGCGCCGGAGCCGGTGACGGCGTCGGCCAGGTACAGGCGGTTGTGGGTCGAGTTGCCGACCGAGGCCAGCCACGGGCTGATGTGGCCGACCGGCGCCGGCGCCGTCGCGCTTGGGCCCTGGTTGCCGGCCGAGGTGGAAACGAACACGCCGGCGGCGGTCGCGCCCAGGAAGGCCTGTTCGGTCGCGTCGGTGAACGAGCCGCCGCCGGCGCTCGAGCCGATCGAGAAGTTGATGACGTTGACGCCGTCCTTGACCGCCTGGTTGATGGCGGCCACGCTGTTGGAGGGCGCGCAACCGTTCTTGCCGGTGGCCGCGTCGGTCCAGCAGACCTTGTAGGCGGCGATGCGGGCGCGCGGCGCCATGCCGCTGACCTTGCCGAAGTTCAGGCCGCCGTTTTGTGCGGTCACGCCGGCGTTGCCGGCCGCCGTGCTGGAGGTGTGGCTGCCGTGGCCGCCGTGGCCTTCGACGCCGGCCACCGAATCGCGCGCCGACAGGAACTCGGTCCAGTGCAATTCCAAGCCGGCCGGTTTGTAGTAGCGCGCGCCGATCAGCTTGTTGTTGCAGTTGGCCACGCCGAAGCCCTCGCCGGTGTCGCAGCTGCCCTTCCAGCTGGCCGGCGGCGCGTCGTACACCACGGTCGAACCGCTGTGGCTCGGGTTGCCGTTGCCGTCGACGCGGTCGGCGTAGCTCGGGTTCTCCGGCCAGATGCCGCCGTCGATGATGCCGACGATAATGTTCTCGCCCGACACGCCCTTGCCGCCCAGCTTTTCCCACAGGCCGCCGGGCTGGTCCAGGCCGAGGAAGGTGGGCGTGTAGCTGGTGTCGAGCTCCATGAGGGAGTCGGCCGTGATGGCGGCCACGCCGCTGTTCTTTTTGAGCGCGCGCACCTCGTCGTCGGTCAGCATGGCGGCGAAGCCGTTGAAGACGACATCGTATTTATGGGTGATCTCGGCGGCGTTGATGGTGCTGATGACCGCGTTCTGCTTGGTGTCGAGGTAGTTGATGTAGGCCTGCACGGCGGCGGCATCGACGTTGAGGCGCTGGCCCTGGGCCGGCATCGTGGCGGCCAGGCCGGCGACCTGGCCGGTGTAGGTGGCGACCGGCTTGTCGGTCAGTTGCACGATGTAGGAGCGGCGTTCGGACTCGGCATGCGCCGGGCCGGCGCCGATCAGGGCGGCCGTCAGCAGCAGGACGGCGGCGGAAATAGGACGAAGTTTCATGTGGGGTGTTCCTTGCTCAGGCGTTGATCGTGGCGGCGGCGGCTTTGGCTCCCGCCTTGGCGCGGCGGCGCGACAGCAGGCCCACCAGGCCCAGACCCAGGCCCATCATGGCGTAGGTTTCCGGCTCCGGCACCGGGGCGACGGCGCCCACGGCGTTGATGTTGAGGTTGTCGAAGGCGAACTGCGCCTGGTTCTCCGCGCCGGGCAGCGGGCGGTAGCAACCGCCGCTGCCGTCGAACAGGCAGGAACTGATGATCAGGCTGCTGAGGCTGACGTTGCCGAAGGCCGTCAGCGAGTTGGTGACGAACGGCGAATTGCCCAGCGCGTCGAGCAGGGGAAAATCGTAGGCGACCGAGATGGTGCCGCCGTCGGCGCGCATGCCGAGCAGGGTCAGCTGACCCCACGAATAGCTGGGCAGGCCGCCGACCGGGGCCAGGAAGGCGTAGTCGATGCTCGACACCTGGAAGGCGGCGTTGTCGCCGCGCTCCACCTTCAGACTGCCGTCATTGACGCCCATGTAGAAATGGCTGGCGTTGCCGGTCGGGCAGGCGGCGATCACGCACAGATACGGGTCGCTGCCGTCGCCGACGGCGCCGGCGAAGCCGGTGCCGGCGGGACCGGCGTCCGGGGTGTCGATGACGGTCATCGTGTAGCCGTTCTCGGCCAGGGTCTCGGTGCCGCCATAGATAGACGAGCCGATGGATTCGAAATCGATCACGGCAGCCATGGCCGGCGTGGCGCTCAACAGCGCAAGGGCGCCGAGGGCGGCGCCGGTTATCTTTTTCAATTGCGCTTGCTTCATGTGGTTCATTTCACTGCCCTTTTGATGAAAGTAATGGCGCCGTGGTCCGCCGAATTGATTGCCCGATGGAACCTTTGTCTACTTTTTGTAGGTAACAATGAATATAAACAAACAACACAATTTGAGTAACTTAAGATTAAGAATTATTATTCTTTAATATTAAGAAATTACCAAATAAAATCTTGATCCCACTATGAAAGCGATGTCATCGAATTGTCACGAAGTTGTGCCGAAGCGCTCATTTTTCTGTTGTTCTTTTACAAAACAAGAGTGTCTGAATTGAAATCATCTGGTCCGGAAAAATTATGCGGATACCATAAATTCCTTCATTCTCCGGCTACGTCGCGCTAGTCTCGATCATCGTCCGGCAATGCGCTCGAACGAAAAAAAAGCCGGCGCACGGCCGGCTTTTTCATAAAACGAACGCGGCAATTAAAATACTGTCATTGCTTTCTTTATGGCAACGCAACGCTCATCCTCTTGATGCCTTACCAAAAGAGAACGTTTCGTGCCCGTCGACAAGTCCGGTAATTTTACAATTGCCGCCTGCAGGCGGGACACGCTGGCCGGCGTGCAGGTCGCCGGTATCATCGCCTCCGCGTAGGAACGCATGAAGACCGGGCCGGCGGCCTTGTCGACCTGTCCGAGCGTCGCCAAACGCTGTTCCGCGCTGAGCTCATTCAGCGCGCCTTGGTCGGCCGGATACATGACCTGCATCGCCTGGCGTATCTTGGAGAACGGCAACTTGGTCTGCAGATCGCCGATATTGGCCAGCCACTCGGCCTTGACCTTGGCGTCCGGACGGATCACGCGCGCGGCCAGCGCGGCGGCTTGGCCGCTGTCGGATTTGTCGCGCTCCTGCTCGGCCGCCAGCAAGGCTTCGCTGCCGGGATAGGCAAAACGGTTCAGGCGGTTGACGATATCCCAGCGCACGTCCTGGCTGACGTTCAGGCCCGGCACCACCAGCTTGCCGGCGAGGATGTCGGCCAGCTGCGCCAACGCCGTCTGGCTGCTGGCCAGGCCGACGAAGGTGGAGAACCACAGGCGCTGGAAATTCTTGTCGGCGCTGGCGGCGCGGGCCGCCGTGAACGCCATTTGCTCCAGTTGCCCGCCCGCCTTCGCCCGGTACGCGGCGGCCTGCGGCCCCATCTTGTCCAGGTAGGCCCGCGACTGCCCCACCTTGGCCAGGATATCGCCCAGCAGCGTGTAATCCTTCTCGCCCGGCGCGTTGGTCAGCACGGTGGCCAGGAAAGCGTTGAGCGGCAGCTTGGCGTCGCGCACGCTGTCCCACAGGCTTTGCCACAACATCGACCGCAGCAGCGGATCGGCAACCTTGTTCAAGCCCGCTTGCGCGGTGGCGAACGACTTCTTATCCAACTGCACTTTCGCGTAACCCCAGTCCTGGTAGTTCGGATACGCCAGGTCGGGACAGGCCGCGCCTTTGAGTTCCGGGACGGCGGTGGCGGCGCCCTTGTAGGTCACCGCCAGGTTCTTGCTGAGCGACATGCCGTCCTTGCCCAGGTTGAACAGGCCGATCTGCACGCGTTGCTCGCGCAGGGTCGGCATGGCCGCGCTCGGCGCGCTCTGGTGCAGGCTGAACGACTTGATCTTGCCGCCGGCGCAGCTGAACTCGGCGGCGATGGTGTTCACGCCCGGCTCGTACAACCATTCCCGCGTCCACGGGCCGAGGTCGCGGTTGGCGGCCTGGGCCAGGCTACCGATGAAGTCGTCGAGCTTGGCGTTCTGGTAGGAGTACTTGACCAGGTAGTTGTGCACGCCCTGGCGGAACACCTCCTCGCCCAGCAGGTGGCGCAACTGCTTCAACGTCGAGGCGCCCTTCGAGTAGGTGATCGCGTCGATATTGTCGAAGGCGTTGGCGGTCGACGGCACCGGCGTTTCGATCGGGTGCGTGGTGACCCGCTGGTCCTGCGTGTAAGCCTTCTGCTTATCGTCCGAATAGAAACTCTGCCAGGCGTGGGTGAACTCGGTGGCCTCGGCCGTGGCCAGCGTGCCCATGAAGGAGGCGAAGCTCTCGTTGAGCCACAAGCCGTTCCACCATTTCATCGTCACCAGGTCGCCGAACCACTGGTGCGCCATCTCGTGCATGATGACGCCGGCCAGGCTCTCGCGCTGCGCCGCCGTCATCTCATCCTGGTGCAGGAAGGCGCGTTCGGCGAAGGTGATCGCGGCGGCGTTCTCCATCGCGCCGTACAGGAAGTCCGGCACCAGCAGCTGGTCGTATTTCTCGAACTGGTAGGGCACGCCGAAGTACTGGTCGAAGAATTTCAGGCCGCGGCTGGTGTAGCCGAACCAATCCTTGGGCGAGACCTGCGCCGCCACCGACTGGCGCGCGAACAGGCGCATAGGATACGGGCCGCTGTTGTCCTCCCATACCTTGTACGGGCCGGCGTGCATCGAGAAGTTGTACGGGCTGAGTTTTTTGCTGCGCGGGAAGGTCCAGCGCTTGCCGCCGTCGACCTCGGTCACGCCCGATTCGCGCATCGTCGACGACACCACCCAGTCGGCCGGCGTGGTGACGGTCACCTGGAAGGTGCCCTTCAAGTCCGGCTGGTCGAACAGCGCGAACATCTGGTGCGCGGCGGCCGGCTCGAAGTGCGAATACGTGTAGACGCGGCCGTCGACCGGATCGACCATGCGGTGCAGGCCCTCGCCGTTGGTGCTGTGCAGACGCGTGTAGGCGATGGCGACCGTGTTGCGGCCGGCCTTCAGGTCCTGCGGCGCCAGGGTGATGAACCACTGGTTGTATTGTGGCGTGACGGCCTTGCCGTTGACGGTCAGGCTGGCGATGGTCGCTTTGTCGAGGTCGATGGTCAGCGCTTGCGTGGCGTCTTTCAGGTCGAACGCCAGGGTGGTGGTGCCGGAGAAGGTTTCCTTGCCGGTCAGCGCGAACTCGAGCGTGTAGTCGACGTTGCTGACGCGCGCCGAGCGGGCGGCGGCATCCTCCTGCGACAGGTAGGCGTTCTCGGCGCGCGGGTGCGTGGGCGCGACGGGGGTGAGGGCGACGGCGGTTGTGCCATAGGCGAGCAGCAGCGCCAGTACGATCAAACTTTTTTTCATTTTTACATTCTCAAATATGGAAACGCCCGCAATGACAGCGGGCGTTAGTTTCACGAGGAAACACGTAGGGCGGATTAGCGCGGCGTAATCCGCCAAGAGCCGCCAGCGGCCCCACCGGATCACGCACAAAGCACGATTACTTCTTCAGATAAGCATCCAACCAATCGATCACCGTGTGATGCCACAGCACCGAGTTCGCCGGCTTCAGCACCCAATGGTTCTCATCCGGGAACACCAGCAACTTGCTCGGAATCCCCTGGCGCTGCAGCGCCGTGAACGTGCCCAGACCCTGCGCAGTCGGAATCCGGAAATCCAGATCGCCCTGCACCACCAGCATCGGCGTCTTCCACTTCTTCACCTGCAACGCCGGGTTGAACTTCTCGTGCATCTCCGGCACGTCGTAATACGGGCCGCCGTTTTCCCACTCGGTGAACCACAGCTCCTCGGTGGCGTACGCCATGCCGCGCGTGTCGAACACGCCGTCATGGTTGACGATGCACTTGAAACCGTCGGACCAGTTGCCTTCGATCCAGTTCATCATGAAGCCGCCATACGACGCGCCCAGCGCGCAGCTGCGCTCGCGGTCCAGCCACGGGAATTTCCGCACCGCAGCCGCCAGACCCTTCTGCAAGTCCTCCAGCGGCTTGCCGCCCCAGTCGCCGCTGATCGAATCGGTGAACTTCTGGCCGTAGCCGGTCGAACCGTGGAAGTCGATGAACACGGTGGCATAGCCGGCGCCGGCGTACACCTGCGGGTTCCAGCGGTAGCTCCACGAGTTGCCGAAGCTGCCCTGCGGGCCGCCGTGCACCAAGAAGGCGATCGGATACTTGACGCCGGGTTTGGCGTCCCACGGCTTCATGACGTGGCCGTAGACGGTCTCGCCGTTGGCGCCGGCGAACGAGAACTGCTCGAACTCGCCGAACTTGACGTCGGCCAGCGCGGCCGCGTTCAACTGGGTCAGCTGCGTGGCTTTTTCGCCGCTGCCGCCGAGCTTGAATTTATACAGCTGCGCGCCGGACGACAGGCTGGCCTGCGCCATGACGATGGTGTCGCGCGCGACGTCGAAGCCGCTGACGTAGCCGTTGCCGGTCAGCTTGGCGACCTTGCCGCTGGCGGCGTCGATATGGAACAGCGGATGCTGGCCGATGTCGTCGGCGGTCGCCAGCAGCGCCTTGCTATCCGGGGTCCAGCGGTAATCGGCGATCGAGCGATCCCAGCTGTCGGCGACGGTGCGCTTCTTGCCGCTGGCGACGTCGACCAGCACCAGGTGGAAGCGGTCGGCCTCGAAGGTCGGCTTGTCCATCGCCAGGTAGGCCAGGGTCTTGCCGTCGGGCGAGTAGCTGGCCTTGGTGTCCCAGGCCTGGTTGTCGGCGCTCAGGTTGACCGGCGCGCCGCCGGTGGCCGGCACCGTGTAGACGTCGAAGTTGGTCGACCACGCCTCGGTCTTGCCGGCGATGCGCGCGGCGAACACCACCGTCTTGCCGTCGGGGCTGAAGCGGTACTCGTCGCGGTCGCCGAACGGCTTGGACGGTACGTCGCCGTCGAGCGCGCCGCTCAGGCTGACCGGCTGCGCGCTGACCTTGCCCGTGGCGTCGATAGGCGCCGAGTACAGCACGTTGTTGCGCCCGTCCGCCCAGGTATCCCAGTGGCGCACGAACAGCTTGTCGTAGAGCTTGCCGCTGGCCTTGTCCTTGGCCTTGGCGTCCAGGCGCGATTTGGTGCAGGCCAGGTCGGCGCAATCGCGGAACACGGCCAGGCTCAGCGCCAGGCGGTCGCCCTGCGGCGACAGGCGGAAGTTGTCGACGTCCAGCGGCAGGTCGGTGACCTTGGCCGCCTCGCCGCCGGCCAGCGGCAGCCGCCACACCTGCGACGAGCCGGAACGGGCCGACAGGAAGTAGACGGCGTCGCCGTTGGGCGACCATTCGGGATCGCTGCTGCTGGCGTCGGCCTGGGTCAGGCGCACCGGCGCGGCCTTGGGCGCGCGCAAGTCCAGCATCCACAATTGCGTGTTGCCACGGTTTTTGTCCATATTGGTGGAACGCACGGTGTAGACGACGCGGGTGGCGTCCGGCGACAGCGCGGGACTTCCGACCCTTTCCATCTTGACCAGGTCTTCCACGGTGAAGCCGCGCGGCGCGGCCATGGCGCTGGAGGCCGCAACAGCGGTCCCAAGCAGCAGCAGGGGTAATCTCATTCGGGGATCTCCGACGTTGTAGAAAAATACCGGCTGGTAGCCGGTCGTCGAGCATCATACCAAGTTCGCGCCGCGGCAAGTAAACTGTTACTTTACGCAACTTTAGCGGGGCGGGCTTGTGCTAGGGGTGCCTGGGGAACTCGGCGATGAACCGGCGGAAGCCGGGCGTCTGGCGCGCCTGGGCGATCGCTTGCCAATAGGCCTCGATTTGCGCCTGGTGCCGTTGGTAGAAGGCCTTGTTGACGATCAGGTAGACGGGCGTCTTCTGGAACGGCGCCGGCAGCATTTCGATCTGTCCCCGGTACTTGCGCGCGATCAGCTCGCCGCCCTCCTCGCGCTCGGTCACGGCCGCCGCCACCCTCCTGCCCGCCAGTTTGGCGAACACCTGGTCCACACTGGAGCCGCTGTCGTCGATGACGATGTCCATCTCGCGCAGCATCGGCATGTGCAGCAGATCCGGTTGCGCGCCCACCGGCTGCCGGCCCAGGCCGATAAAGCGCTGGCCATCCCAGGCCACCGTCCCGCCCCGCCGGCGGGAGACGGCGAAGCGCAGCTCGCCGACGCCGCGCCCGGGATCGGGCTGCGCCCCCTTCATCGGATAGGCGCCGTAGGCGGCGCGTTCGGGCGTGTAGGCGGCCAGCATGGCGTCGACCTGGCCGTTGCGCAAGCGGTTCATGCATTGGGAACGGGGCGCGACGAGTTGGCGGATCGTCACCGGTTGCAGCGCCGAGGCGCGCCGCAGCAACTCCAGCGACTGGCCGCAGCCGTCCGGAAAGGTCATGGGCGAAAATGGCTGGTCGAACACGCACAGCGTCACGTCCAGCGGCGCCGCCTGCAAGGCCCCGCCCAGCATCAAACCCGGCAACAACGCCGACGGCAGCGAAAGCCCACCCCACACCCTAGCTTTGGTACGCACAGTAGATAACCTATATTCACCATTGGTACGCTAACTATATAGTTGGTACTCACCATAGTCTATCGAACAATAAGTAACCCGCCCGCGAAACAACGCTTGACTTATTTAAGACGACCGGTCATATTACGCACATGCCGAAACCTAACGTCAAAGAACAAATCGTCGCCGCCAGCCTGACCCTGCTTCACAGCAAGGGTTTCAACGCTACCAGTGTGCAAGATATCACCGAGGCGGCCGGGGTGCCGAAGGGTTCGTTCTACAACCATTTCACCAGCAAGGAAGAACTGGGGGTGGAGGTATTGCAGCGTTATACGGAGCAGGCCGGGCAGATCGGCGCCCAGTTGGGCGAGTCGTCGCTGCCGCCGCTGGAGAGGTTGCGCAGCTACTTCGGCAAAATGGTCGAATCCAACGCGGCGTCCGAATTCAACGCCGGCTGCCTGCTGGGCAATTTCAGCACCGAGCTGTCGAACCAGAGCCCGGCCATCCGCCTGCAGGCGCGGCAGTCGTTCGCGTCGATGGGCGCGATGCTGGAAGAAGTCATCGCGCAAGGGCAGCGCGACGGCAGCATCGCCAATGCGCAGCCTGCCAGGGAACTGGCCAATTTCACCGCCGACGCCTGGCAGGGCGCGGTGCTGCGCGCCAAGGCCGAACAAGACCGTGCGCCGCTGGACCGCTTCGTCGACATGCTGTTGAACCGCATATTAGCTTGATCGTTTTTTTTCACCGGTTTTAAGATGACCGGTCATATTGTAAGTTGTACTCTCATTGAAAGGTATTGCCATGAACTTCAAAGACTCCGTCGTCCTCGTCACCGGCGCCAATCGCGGCCTGGGCAAAGCCCTGGCCGAAGCCGCCCTCAAAGCCGGCGCGCGCAAGGTTTACGGCGGCGCCCGCAATCCGGCCTCGGTCACCCTGCCCGGCGTCACGCCGATCAAGCTGGACGTGACCAACGCGGACGACATCGCGGCCGCCGTGCGGGCGATTCCCGACCTCACCATCCTGATCAATAACGCCGGCATCTTCAGCGGCACCGATCTCACCGCCCCCAACGCCTTGCAGGCGATGCAACAGGAACTGGACACGAACTTCTTCGGCCCGATGGCGCTCAGCTCGGCCTTCGCGCCGGCGTTGAAGAGCAATGGCGGCGGCGCCATCGTCAACGTGTTGTCGGCGCTGGCCTGGATCAGCATGCCGGGCACCGGCACCTATAGCGTGTCCAAGGCGGCGGCCTGGGCGCTGACCAACGGCCTGCGCGGCGAACTGCAGGCGCAAAACACGCAGGTGCTGGCGGCCCACATGGGTTACATGGACACCGATATGGTCGCCGCCATCGACGCGCAGAAAACCCCGCCGGCCGAGGTCGCGCGCATCATTGTCGCCGCGCTCGAAAACGGTGACGACGAAGTGCTGGTCGACGACATCAGCAAGCAGGTCAAGCAGGGCCTGGGCGCGCCGCGCGGCGCCTATCTCGGCACGCCGCTGGCCGGCTGAAATCGCTGCGCCGCAACAAGGAAAACCGCGCCCCGCCTGGCGCGGTTTGATACAAAACTTTTTTTGCTAGTGACCCGTAAACGCCTACACGGGTCAAGAAAATGGGTGCATAATTTCCCACTCAGCCAGGTAGAGCACGCATCAGTAATCACCGGCATGGCAGGTGTATAACGCGTTTTCCCCGCCGGTAATCTTCGAAATTGGAAGCAGTTGATACTTATTATTGCAGCACAATTATTGCTTTTTCACTAGTTGTGAACAATTGTAAATCGACGTTGAATGAGCTGGGCTCAGCGCTAAGGTAAACCCACTGGCCGCGCTGGCCGCAGCACTCCACGCTTGCCGCGCAGCCGAAGTCAGACGAATATGGGAAACGTTATGCTAACTGCCACTTATGTCCTACTGACACTCTCCATCGAACAAAAAAAAGAACGCCACTTCATCTCGCGGTTGCTGCAGCATGTGCAGTCGATCGCGCGCCGCCCACAGGAGATCGATCCTGTGTTCATCGAGTCCCAGCTCAAGGAGCTGACCAGCTTTGCCGAAGCACGCCACCAGCGCAAGGTCGAGGCCTGCCTGATGCCCGCCGTGCGCGCGGCCGATTCCAACTGCGCCGCGCTGATGAACGACCTCGAGACGCTCAGCCGGCTGGGCAGCGCGATGCTCAACGCCGTGCACAAGTGCCTGCGGCGGGCGATGCGCCGCAGCGCCTCGCAGGGAAAATTCCTGTGCCGCACGATCGACCTGTATTGCCAGAATCTGCTGAAGCGCCTCGACAAGGAAGAACAGGAACTGCTGCCGCTGGCGCAAAAGGTGATTTCCAGCGACGAGTGGTTCGAGATCGGCACCCAATTCCTGGCGCAGGAAGACGGCGACGCCGCCACCAAGCCCGAGTTGCGGCCCCGCCGCAACGTCGGCACCATGAACTACAACGCCCGCGCCATGGGCGCCGGCTCGGTGCGGATCTGACCGCGCCAAGCCCGGCCTCGAATGTCGAATCACCTTGGAACCACGTAGGGCGGATTAGCGCAGCGTAATCGCGGCCATGCATGCGCCGCCGGCGGCTCATAGATGGCCGATTACGGCGTTCCGCCTAATCCGCCCTACGTGCCACCGACGTGCCACCGACGTGCCATTATGGTGCGCCAGCCCATCCTTTGTTGTTTTGAGTTCCCCATTGAGCCAAACGCTTGCCTAAGAATTTAGGCACGGCTAATATCGGCTACATGCAGACCACTCTTGCCCCCGCATCGTGAACCATGGCGCCACGCTTCTGCACCTGCGCGGCGCTGCCGGCATGGATGCAATCTACCGCAAGATCAGCTGGCGCCTGCTGCCGCTGCTGATGCTGTGCTGCGTGGTCGCGTACATCGACCGCGTCAACGTCGACCTCGCGCAGCGCCACATCCAGGACAGCCTCGCTTTCGGCAACCAGGTCTTCGCCTGGGGCGCCGGCGTGTTCTTCTTCGCCTACGCGCTGTTCGCCGTGCCTTGCAATCTGCTGCTGGAAAAACTCGGCACTCGCAAAATCCTGCTGCGCATGATGCTCGGCTGGGGCGCGGCCACCGCCGCCGG
>Ga0105244_10000979_pt1 | contig 23974 bp, 19 predicted proteins | sample KBSM44metaG_FD_80423 | JGI IMG/M metagenome (GOLD analysis project Ga0105244, IMG submission 80423) | Miscanthus rhizosphere microbial communities from Kellogg Biological Station, Michigan, USA - KBS M4-4 metaG | ecosystem: Host-associated > Plants > Roots > Rhizosphere > Soil | place... | reverse complement strand
TGCTTCTCGCTTTCGCGCAGCACTGCCAGATAACCTTCCCTTTCGGCTGCTTGCGACTCCATTTCGCGCCTGATCTTGCCCCCGTAGATAACGGCCGCACTGACCATCAGTAGCACGAACAGCATGATCGCGTATTCGACCCGGCGCAGTTCTTCGACCGACTCAAGCTCCTCCTCCAGAAGCTTGCTTTGCACCAGGCCAACGCGATCACGCACGGTACTGAGTGAGGCGAGCAACAGGGAAAACTTCCTGTCCATCGTTGCCATGCGTTTGCCGGCATTATCCGACTGCCCTTCCCTGAAGTAGGAAAAGATCAGCAAGGCCTCGTTCACCATTTCGACCATCGCGGCATCAACGGCACCCACCTCATCCTTCAATGCAAGGATAAAGGCCTGGATATCTGCACTGTGTTCAGCCTCATTGGCGATCCGTGCTTCCAACTGTTTTTTGGTCATTGCCAAATGCTCGTTGAAGACGCGCAAGGCTTCATTCATGTTCCGCGATTCGGCTTCAACATTATGTGTATCGAACACATTATTGCCCGGCGCATTGACTGTGGAAGCCAGGCTGCCCAGCGTTGAATAGCTCGACAGCTGTTGGACCCACGACTGGTTTGCCTTGATGGAGCGGTGATAGGTATCGACGATCAGGTGATTCAATAGCACGCTAAGCACAACAACCAGCACGTCGAATCCCGCAAGAAAAAAGTACATGCGGTGCCATTTGGTCGAGCGCGGCTTATTCAAACGGGTGGGTATGGCTTGCTGTGCGGCGCTTTTATCCCTGAAAGAATCCATTTCACAATCTCCAAACATAATCCTTCTAAATTGAGCAATAGAAGCGGTATTCGGAAACCAGTTAACCTTTTGTGCCGACACCTGAACCTGAGAACACACCGCACGTAGCATTAGCCACGATTCTCCTCGCTCTCCAGTGTAGAACTGAATGTCGGCAACCACTTTTGCCAGATGTTCTGTTCCTTTCAATTTCTTCGCAGAATAGTCGGGTGACATAGGGCACGTTGCGGTTCATTTCCGCGCAGCCTGCCGGACCGCCTAATCAGTTTCGTCAGTAGACAAAGCATAGCCATTAATTTGCCATTACTCTGTTCGCCGACTACTCCGGGTCGGTAGCAGGCCTTGATGGTCGGCAGCTTTCAGCCGGGATGAACAGCGCTGAAAAGATGGCTGCGGAGGTCATTCATGCGTTGTCTCAAGAAGCGCAATAGCTCGAAACCGGAACGGCAGAGGCGCGTCCTCATACAGGTATTGTGTTGCCCGTGTTACCCGGGACAGGACGCGGTCTCTTGTAGGAGCCGGCTTGCCGGCGATGGTCGTTAACGATAACGCGTGTGACCTGGATAAACGCGGCGCACCTGAGTTCATCGCCAGCAAGCCGGCTCCTACAGGTATTGCGTTGCCCGTGTTTCCCGGGACAGGACGCGGTCCCCTTGTAGGAGCCGGCTTGCTGGCGATGGTCGTTAACGATAACGCGTGTGACCTGGATAAACGCGGCGCACTTGAGTTCATCGCCGGCAAGCCGGCTCCTACAGGTATTGCGTTGCCCGTGTTTCCCGGGACAGGACGCGGTCGCTTGCTGGCGATGGTCGTTAACGATAACGCGTGTAACCTGGATGACCGCGGCGCACTTGAGTCCGTCGCCGGCAAGCCGGCTCCTACAGGCGGTGCTAGGACTTTCTCGCCCCCGGGTTCTGCCAGAACGACGGATCGGCACTCTTGAGCCGCTCGACGGCATTGTTGATGTGGTTCAACGCCGCATGGCGCGCGCCTTCGGGGTCGCGTGCGGCGATGGCCGCGTACACGGCAAAATGCTCGGCCCGCACGGTCTTGGCCAGATCCCGGCGGCGCTCCTCGTTGGAGCGCGTGATGCGGATCGCCTCCTTGATGTATTGCGCGATGAATTCGTGCAACGACGGGTACAGCGGGTTGCCCGTCGCCCGGGAAATCGAGTGATGGAACGCGAGGTCTTCCTCTACCCCGTCGCGACTCTCCTGCTCGGCTGCATCGATGGCTTTCAGTGCCTGAAGAATGGCTTCGAGCTGCGCCGGCGAATGCCGCTGGGCCGCCAGCGCAGCCGCCTCCCCTTCAATGCCGCGGCGCAGTTCGGTGACCCTCAACACCGCCTCGATCGACCCGCCGACATCCAGATCAATCGTGAACGCCTTGATGTGCGCACCTTCGCTGACCACGGTACCGCTGCCCTGGCGGACTTCGACCAGACCGGCTGACTTGAGGCGCGAGATCGCCTCGCGGATGACGGTCCGGCTGACCCCGAAACGTTCCGAGAGCACGGGCTCGGTGGGCAGGCGATCGCCCGGCAGCGCTTCGCCGCTGGCGATAAAGGCCTTGAGGGCCGCCGTCACCTGATCGGACAGCGTGCCCTTGGCGGAGTCCTTCAGGGCCCCCAATGCATCGGCGGCACAGGGAGATTTGTCAGGAATGGGCATAGGCATCTCTGGGCTCAAATCGGTGAACGGTACTGCATTTTAGACCCGCCGTCCTCTTTGGATTTAGGCGTTGAATTCGTATGACGTATTATGATAAAAAACGCCACATCATGTAATCCGACAAAAACAAAGTCACCCACTACAAAAATAAGGATGGGGGAAACACATGACTGAATCAGTGATTCAAACCGGTGCCGCCGTGCCCGCCAATCGCTTCGAGGATCTGGCGTACCGCAAAGTGGCGTGGCGTATCCTGCCGCTGTTGTTGCTGTGTTACCTGGTCGCCTATCTGGACCGGGTGAACGTCGGTTTCGCCAAGCTGCAGATGTCCGACGATCTACAGTTTTCCGAAGCCGTCTACGGCCTTGGCGCAGGGATTTTCTTCATTGCCTACTTCCTCGTGGAAATTCCCAGCAACCTGATCCTGCATCGCGTCGGCGCGCGGCTGTGGATCGCACGCATCATGATCACCTGGGGCATCATCTCCTCGGCCATGGCCTTGGTGAATACGCCGATGTCCTTCTACATCATGCGCTTCCTGCTGGGGATCGCCGAAGCCGGGTTCTACCCGGGCGTCATCCTCTACCTGTCCTATTGGTTCCCGACCCACCGCCGCGGCAAGATGTACGCCCTGTTCGCCACCGCCGTGCCGCTGTCCGGGCTGATCGGCGCGCCCTTGTCCGGCTGGATCATGAGCGCCTTCAACGGTACCCACGGGTTTGCCGGCTGGCAGTGGCTGTTCTTCCTCGAAGGACTGCCCTCGATCGCCGTCGGCATCCTGGTGATTTTCTGCCTCAGCGACCGCATCTCCAGTGCCGGCTGGCTGACCCGGGAAGAAAAAACCCTGCTGCAGACACGCATCGACGCGGAAACCGCCGGCCACCAGAAACACAGCCTCAAAGAGGTGTTCCTGCAACCGCGCATCTGGCTGCTGACGGCCATCTACTTCTGCATGATCGCCGGCTTCTACACCGTCGGCTTCTGGTTGCCGACCCTGATCCGCCAGGCCGGCGTCAGCGATGTCCTGCAAGTGGGCATGCTCACCGCCATCCCTTACGCCGCAGCGGCCATGACCATGATCCTGGTGTCGCGCAGCGCCGACCGGCTGCGCGAGCGGCGCTGGCACCTGGCGCTGACCGCCGTGCTCGGTGGCATCGGCCTGTTCATCTCCGCCACCTGGAGCGACAACTTCACGGTTTCGATGATCGGCCTGACTCTGGGCTCGATGGGGGCGATGAGCACCCTGCCACTGTTCTGGAGCCTGCCGACCGCCTTCCTCGGCGGCACCGCGGCCGCCGCCGGCATTGCCCTGATCAATTCCTGGGGCAACCTGGCGGGCTTCGTCTCGCCTTACCTGATGGGCTTCCTCAAAGACGCAACCCACAGCACCACGATCGGCATGTATGTGATGGCAAGTGCCTTGTTCCTCGGCGCCCTGCTGGTCTTCAGAATTCCCGGAAAACTCGTCAACCGCTGACGTTTGGAGTAACTCATGAATATTCTCGTGACCGGCGCGGCCGGCTTCCTCGGCCGCCGCCTGATCGAAGCGCTGTTGCTGCGTGGCTCGCTCACCGACCGTACTGGCGAATCCCGGCCCATCGGCCAGATCGTCGCCTTCGACATGGTCGAACTCACAGGGATCGACGATCCCCGGGTCAAGGTGGTGTGTGGCGATATCGCCGACCCTGAAGTGCTGGACCGCCTGATCGATGCCGGCACCGACAGCATCTTCCACCTGGCCGCCGTGGTTTCCAGCCAGGCTGAAGCCGACTTCGAACTGGGCATGCGCATCAACTTCACCGCGACCCGGAACATGCTCGAACGCGTGCGCGCGCTCGGCACCTGCCCGAAATGGGTGATGACCAGCTCGGTCGCGGTGTTCGGCGGGCAACTGCCGGAACGCGTCCGCGACGATCAGGTCTGGGCGCCGCAGAGTTCCTATGGCACGCAAAAAGCCATGAACGACCTGCTGCTCGCCGACTACAGCCGGCGCGCATTCGTCGATGGCCGCAGCCTGCGCATGCCGACCATCGTGGTGCGCCCCGGCAAGCCCAACCTGGCCGCCTCCAGCTTTGCCAGCGGGATCATCCGCGAACCGCTCAACGGCCAGCCCAGCGTATGCCCGGTACCGCTCGATACGCGCCTGTGGCTGATGTCGCCAGCGCAGGCGATTCGCAACCTGATCCATGGTCATGAACTGTCCGCCGAGCAATTGACCGAAGGTCGGGTGATCAACATGCCGGGCCTGTCGATCACCGTCGAACGCATGATCGACGCCCTGCGCCAGACGGCAGGCGAGGAAGTGGCCGCACGGATCCGCATGGAACGCAATCCGGCGATCGAGCGCATCGTCGGCTCCTGGCCAGGTGCATTCTGCGCCACCTACTCCAGGGACCTGGGCTTCACCGCGGATGAGCATTTCACCGATGTGATCGAGCAGTTCATCAATGAGTACCTGCCCGGCTAAACCGGATTGAGGAGTTCAACATGTCGAATGCCCCTGCCCGGCCGCTGCTGGGCTGCATCGCCGACGATTTCACCGGTGCCACCGACCTTGCCAACATGCTGGTGCGCGGCGGCATGCGCACCGTGCAAAGCATCGGCATACCCGCTGCCGATGTCGCCGGCCAGCTCGACGCCGACGCGATCGTCATCGCCCTGAAGTCGCGAACGGTACCGGCGGCCGATGCGGTGAAGGAATCGCTCGAAGCGTTGCGCTGGCTGCGTGAGCGTGGCTGCGAACAGATTTTCTTCAAATATTGCTCGACCTTCGACTCGACCCCGGCCGGCAATATCGGCCAGGTCAGCGAAGCCTTGCTCGAGGCACTGGACAGCGACTTCACCCTCGCCTGTCCGGCCTTCCCGGAAAACGGTCGCACGGTCTTTCGCGGGCATTTGTTCGTACAGGACCAACTGCTCAGCGAGTCGGGCATGCAGCATCACCCGCTGACGCCGATGACCGACGCGAACCTGGTTCGCGTGCTGCAAGCGCAGACCCGGGGCAAGGTCGGCCTGCTGCGCCACGACAGCGTGTCCGGCGGCGTCGAAAGCATTCGAGCGCGCATCGCCCGGTTTCGTGCCGACGGGGTGCGCATGGCCGTCGCCGATGCCGTGTCCGATGCCGATCTCCATGCACTGGGCGAAGCCTGCGCCGACCTGGCGCTGCTCACCGGCGGTTCCGGACTGGCGCTGGGCTTGCCGGCCAACTTTCGTCGAGCCGGCAAGTTGCGCGACCTCGACGCCGCCCAAGTGCCTGCGGTCGAAGGCGGTGAAGTGGTGCTCGCGGGCAGCGCTTCGCAGGCCACCAACGCTCAGGTCGCGACCTGGCTGCAGGCAGGCCGTCCGGCCTTTCGTGTCGACCCGCTGGCCCTGGCGGCAGGACAACCGGTCATCGAGGAGGCCCTGGCCTTCGTCGCCGACCATGCGCAAACCGTGCTGATCTACGCCACCAGCACCCCCGACGAGGTCAAGGCGGTGCAACGTGAGTTGGGCGCCGAGCGCGCCGGGCATCTGGTCGAGCAGGCCTTGGGCCGGATCGCCAGCAGGTTGCGCGAGACGGGGGTACGGCGCTTTGTGGTCGCCGGAGGGGAAACCTCCGGGGCCGTGGTCCAGGCGCTGAACATCCAGCTGTTACAGATCGGCGCACAAATCGACCCGGGGGTGCCCGCTTGCGTCAGCACGCCCGGGGAACCGCTGGCCCTGGCACTCAAGTCGGGCAATTTCGGTGGCGCGGACTTCTTCGACAAGGCCCTCAAGCAACTGGCAGGAGTACCTGCATGAGCAACGAAAACGCCCTGCGCGAAGAGATCTGTGAGGTCGGCGCGTCGTTGTATGCCCGTGGCTACACGGTGGGCAGCGCCGGCAACATCAGCGCCCGGCTGGAAGACGGCTGGCTGATCACGCCCACGGACGCGTGCCTGGGGCGCCTGGACCCGGCCGCGATTGCCAAGGTCAGCCTGGCGGGGGAATGGGCCAGCGGCGACAAACCGTCCAAGACCCTGGCCCTGCACCGCCAGGTCTACGATCGCAACCCGGGGGTTGGCGGCGTGGTACACACCCACTCCACCCACCTGGTGGCATTGACGCTGGCCGGGGTCTGGCATGAGGATGACATCCTGCCGCCGCTGACCCCCTATCAAGTGATGAAGGTCGGGCACATCCCGCTGATCGCCTACGAGCGTCCCGGTTCACCAAAAGTGGCCGAACGTGTGGCGCAGCTGGCCAACCAGGTGCGCGGCGTGATGCTCGAGCGCCTGGGCCCCGTGGTCTGGGAAAGCTCGGTGTCCAAAGCCAGCTATGCCCTGGAAGAGCTGGAAGAAACCGCACGCCTGTGGCTGATGAGCCATCCTCGACCGACCCCGCTGCACCAGGCGGCGCTGGATGAATTGCACCAGGCCTTTGGCGTCCGGTGGTAACCCACAGATTGATATTTTGACCGCAGGAGTCTTCATGCCTCGTTTCGCTGCCAACCTCAGCATGCTCTACCCCCAACATGACTTTCTCGACCGTTTCGCCGCCGCCGCCGCCGATGGTTTCCAGGCCGTGGAATACATGTTCCCCTACGACTACAGCGCGCAGCAATTGAAACAGCGGCTCGACGACAATGGCCTGATCCAGGCCCTGTTCAACGCCCCGCCTGGCAACATCGCGGCAGGCGAAAAAGGCACCGTCTCCCTGCCAGGCCGTGAAGCGGAATTCCGCGCCGGTTTCGACCAGGCCCTGGAATATGCGGCGGTACTGGGCAACGAGCGCATTCACGTCATGGCCGGACTGCTGGCGAACGAAGCGGATCGCGCCCGGCACCAGCAAACTTACCTGGAAAACCTCAGCCACGCGGCGACGCAAGCCGCCAAGGCTGGCATCACCGTCTTGCTGGAACCGATCAACACCCGCGACATGCCGGGGTTTTTCCTCAACCACCAACACCAGGCCCAGGCCGTCTGCAAGGCCGTCGGCCAGGCCAACCTCAAAGTCCAGTTCGACGTCTACCATTGCCAGATCGTCGAGGGCGACGTCGCGACAAAGCTGCGACGGGACTTCGCCGGCATCGGCCATATCCAGATCGCCGGCGTACCGGACCGCCACGAACCGGACCTGAACAACGAGGTGAATTATCCCTACCTGTTCGAACTGATCGATCAACTGGGTTACGACGGCTGGGTAGGTTGCGAGTACAGGCCGCGCGGGGATACGTCCGAGGGGCTGCAGTGGCTGCGCGATTGGCAGGCGCGGACATTGTGAAGTGACGTTGCTATTCTGGCGTGTCATTCACCCAGGACATACGGCATATGGAAATTGCCCCGCAGTTCATCATTCACCAAACCGACCACTGGATCATCAACCACCACCTGGCCAGCGCCCTGCCCGGCTACCTGATGTTAGCGACGAAAATGCAGACCTCATCGCTGGCAGAACTATCGCCTGCTGCACTTGCAGAACTGGGAGTCCTGCTCGCCAGGACTCAGCAGGCAATCGAACGGCAACTGCAGCCCAAGCGCCTCTACATCGGGCGCTTTGGTCATGATCCGGGTTGGCCCATCCACTTCCATTTCATACCGGTCTACCACTGGGTCGAAGACCTCTTCTGGAATGACGCCCGCTATCGGCAGCTTGAAACCTTTGCCTATGCCGAGAACGCTCTCTCTTCAACGGATGGAGCAGAGCTGACGTTGTTTGTCTGGCGAGAGTTTGGTGAAAACCCCACGCCACCAAAGATCCAAGGCCCCTCCATTGACGAGGTGATCACAAGGCTGCGTAGCGCATTCACTTGATCGAGCGGTTGGGTCCCCGAAAGCAGACGCTTGGTGCGTGCGTGTAAGCTTCGCGCTACTTCTCAAAGTCTTTGTGCAGCTTCGCCAGGACGTTGAAGATTGACTCGCCGGCTTTATGTGGGATCTTCAATTGAGTGAATACCTTCTTCCAATCTGACAGCGCGGCGAGGGTCTGCTCGATGTAATCCTCGGCTTTTAGGTATTTGTAATCCCTACAGATCTCCATGATCCTCCTCCTGGTCGGTTTGCCCGGGGTGCGCCCCCCGAAGTCAGTGGTGTGCTCACCCATAGCGTTTGAGAACGTCACGTCGTAAGCGGGGGTAAGCGCCCAGGTTTCCTTCTCGCCAGGCGTTGCAGGATCGTGACAAAGGAAAGCGAAGTTTTTCGCGTGGTCATCATGGTTATGTGACAGAGCGTTGAAGATCATCAACCGGGCCATCTTTTCGACTTCGATGGAGTTCTTGGTCATCGCCTGGGTGAGCTTCAGCAGGTTGGGGTAATCGATGGATGACAAAGCGCGGTAATTCGCATACATCAGTGCCGATACGGTCATCATGTGTATCCTGCGGTCGCCCTCCCGATCGAAGCGCTTGGTCGCGAAGAAATGCTCAACCTGGCCGTTGGGCATTTGCATATTCAAGAGCCTCGACTCAGCCATGGTGACCCCGGCTGCCTTGGCCATCTCTGCATAGGCGAACTCGATGCCCCCTGTTTCCACCGGCTCGTGCAAAGCTCTGAACTTGACGATCCAGTGTGCATAGCCCTCGGGAAGAGGCCCGAAGGCCGAGGTTGCATTGGCTCCATCGGCAGAGAGAGCCACAATCGCCTTTGGACGAGCACCACCCGGTGAGCCACCGGCAAGCCGTAGTTTGGTGAGCACTGTTTGGGTCCCGCCCTCCTGAACCTCGATGGACGCTTCATACAGCTGGCAGAGATCAATAGGACCAGCCAGTTCTGTTTTTTCAGCCTTTGGCTGATACTCAAAAGCTCCCATGCTTCGGTCACCCATGTAGGCCAGGCGATCCAGGGCAGTGACAGTGAGATGGGTGCCGTCACCGAAGGTGCTGTTGAAGAACCTGTCCATCAGCAGCATGCCCCAACCATCTGGCAGGGAATCAGCGAATGGTCCATGGAGCCCTTCGAAGAGGCTTGTGTCTTTGGCAAGCTGTGGTTTTTCGTCCCAGGCCATCGTGAGCGGCGAGAGATTGTAGCCAGTGGCGAGCCACCCCTGATCGTAAGCGAAGTAGATCCCCTTCCCTTCGACTTTATGGAGCTCCCCGACCTTAGCGCCGCTTTTCATGACGCTCAGAGCTTCGGTGCGTTTGAACTCCTTCGTCATTACCTCATCCCCCGCTTGCGCTTGGCATTCTTGAGTTCATCAACTGACTTCGGATGCTCAGGCTTGAAGAGTCTGGTCACGCAAGTAAGCTCATCAAGAGCGGTGGCAACAAGAATCAGAGCCTCCAAGGTCACCAAACCGGTCATCTCAAATCGCTTGATGGTGGACTCAGACACCCCCGATTTTTCGGCGAGCGTCTTCCGGGAGAGGTTTTTTGAGAGACGAAGTGTCTTCGCGTTCTCTCCAACGTTCCTGGCGATCTCAGCCGGCGAATAGAGCAAGTGCATGAAAGACATGGGCGCCCTCAAAATCTACGATAATGGCCATACCTGACCAATTATATCAGTAAATCGCTCCACCTTAGTCAGATATGACCTTTTACAAAGATAGTACATTCGGAAAAATTCCTACTAAGAAAAATGGTCATATAAGGCCTTTATTGAGTATAAAATGGAATCAGTTGGTCATATATGACCAATTAAACACTACAACCCTATCACAATCAGCAACCGCCAAACACCAACCCCCATCAACAAGTCTTACACGTCAACCACGCCCCCCAGAAAAGGCTGCTGAAAAAGCGCGTAGCCTCAGCGAACCCACAGTCGTGCAACAGCTGTTGCACCGCTGCCTCGGAATGCGGGGGATCGGCGCCTTGCAGAATCTTGCCCAGCTTGACCTTCACTTCCTCCGGGCTGGCTCCATGCTGGCGCCAGCGCTGCCCCCAGGCTTCGAGCAACAACGGTTGGCTGGCATAGGCATAGTGATTTCCCGCCACAATCAACGGCGCACCGGGCTTCAGACGAGCATGGATGGACCGCAGGATTTCGCGCTTGGCGTCATCGCCCGGCAAATGATGCAGCACCCCGATCAGGGTGGCCGCGTCGTATGACTCATCGGCCGGCAAGTCTTCAACACGCCCCGGATGCACGTCCGTCCTGGCAAGCAGGTCGTTTGCCTGGAGTTGCTGCGTCGCGGCTTCGAGCATTGGCGCGGAGGGGTCAACGGCCATGAAGCGCCAATTCGGTTCCAGCCTGGCCATCGCAATGATTTCCTGGGCCGTACCGCCCGCGCCAACCACCAGTACGTTCGCCGAAGTGGTGCTGCCCAGGCTTGCTGCCAGCATGCACGCGGCCAGATCGTGGCAGGCGTCATAGCCGGCCAACGCGATGCGGCTCTGTCTGGCGTACTCGTTGGCGCGTGAGGTATCAAACTTTTCAGCGGTGTGGGTAGAGGATGTTTTCAAGGCGATTCTCCATGTCGTCGAATAAAACTACGCCACCCAAAACGATAATAAAAATTCATTAATTTTATTCAATGCATTCCCATGAGGAATGAGACCCGCGCATCCTGTTGTCGATTTCCCGACGTCCCGTTCGACTATCGTTCAGGGAATGGTCTCAAGGGGCCGCAGACTTCCCTGTCCAACTCTTTCACCAAGGCGAATCAGGAGAAGACCATGCGCACACTCACCGTTGCCGCGTTCATCAGTCTGGACGGTGTCATGCAGGCGCCCGGCGGGCCTGAAGAGGACACCAGTGGCGGATTCCGCTTCGGTGGCTGGATAGTGCCCTACGCCGACCCGACAACCGGCCAGGCCGTGCAGGCGCTGTTCTCGCAGCCATTCGAGTTGCTGCTGGGACGTCGCACCTACGACATCTTCGCCTCCTATTGGCCGCACGTTCAGGCCGACGCCCCCCACCACGGCATTGCCGAGCTGTTCAACGGCGCAGCCAAGCATGTGGCCACCCATCACGCCGATACGCTGGAGTGGCACAACAGTCGTGCGCTGCCGGGCAACCCGGTCGACGCGGTGCGCGCGCTCAAGCGCCAGGAGGGGCCCAGGCTGCTGACACAAGGCAGCGGCGACCTGGTGCGGCAACTGCTCGGCGCCGGCCTGGTCGATGAGCTGCGGCTGATGATTCACCCCATCCTGCTGGGTCGCGGCAAGCGCCTGTTCGACGACAACGCACAAGCCTCTGCCTTCACCTTGCAGAACTCGCTCAGCTCGCCCGGGGGTGTACTGATCGCCCAATACACCCGCAGCGGCGAGGTGCGCACAGGTTCGTTCGAAGGCGCCCGGCAGTAATCCATTTTAGTGAGGGGGGGCTCAGGCCACTTGCAGCAACTTCGCGTAAGCCTGCAGATGGTGATCGTCGTCGCCGAACTGACGCGCCACCATCAGCAGATGCTTGGCATGGTGCGACAGCATGTATTCCCAGGTCAGGCCGATGCCGCCGTGCAGCTGGATGCCCTGGTCCGCGACAAATCGACTGGCGCGACTGACGATGAACTTGGCGGCGGCCAGGATTCGGCTGCGTTCATCGCTGTCCGCCTGATCGGCCACGCAGGCGGCGAGCAGGGTCATCGAGGTGGCCTGGTCCAGTTCGATGCGCATATCCACCATGCGGTGTTGCAGCACCTGGAACTTGCCGATGGGCTGCCCGAACTGCTGGCGGGTTTTCAGGTAGTCGAGGGTCAAGGCGCACGCCGCTTCCATGCTGCCGACGGCTTCGGCGCATTGCGCGGCGATGCACCGGCCTTGCTGATAACGCAGCGCCGGCAAGGCCTGGCCCACTTCGCCGAGGACCGCAGTGCTTTTGACGAAGACGTCTTCCAGGTACAGCTCGCAGGCCATCCGCCCGTCCAGGGTGTCGAAGCTGCGTCGACTGACGCCGCGGTCTTGCGGATCGACCAGGAACAGGCTGATGCCCTTCTCGTCCCGAACTCCGTGGCTGGTGCGTGCCGAAACCAGAATCAGCCCGGCGCTCTGGCCGCCGATGATCACCGATTTGCGACCATTGAGTTTCCAGCCACCGCTGACGGCCTCGGCGCTCGTCTGCACGTCGTGCAACTGATAGTGACTCTGCGGCTCATCGAGGGCCACGGCCAATTGCAGGCTGGCGCTGCCGACTGGCGGCAACAGTGTGTCTTTCTGGGCGGCGGTGCCTAGCTGCTCGATCAGGCCGCCGGCGAAAATCACCGAGTGCAGGTAGGGTTCCAGACACAAGCCCCGGCCCAGTTCGGTCATGATCAGCATGTTCTCCACACCGCTGCCGCCGTAACCGCCATAGGCCTCGGCAAAGGGCACGGCGCACAGGCCCAGCTCACCCAATTGCTGCATGAACGGGCCACTGAAACCCTGTGTGCTGCGGCGGTATTGCTCGCGCTGCTCAAAACCATACACGTCACGCACCAGGCGCGCGGCGGTGTCCTGCAGCATCTGTTGCTCTTCTGTCAGTTTGAAATCCATGATCGTGGCGCCTTACAGTTCGAGGATCATTTTCGCGATGATGTTCTTCTGGATTTCGTTGGCGCCGCCGTAGATCGAGGCCTTGCGCGCATCCAGATACTGGTAGGTGGCCGCGCTGCTGTAGTCGGTGTACAGCAACGGTTCGCTGCCATAACCCAGTTCATCTTCAATGAACGGCAACGCGTACGGCCCCACCGCCTTGCTGATCAGATAGGTTATGGCCTGGCGGATCTCGGTGCCCTTGATCTTCAGGAACGAGCTTTCGGCACCGGGTACATCGCCGTTCCGGGTCGCCGCCAGCGTGCGCAGATTGCTCATCTCGGCCGCCATCAACTGCATCTCGACTTCGGCGATCTGCGCACGGAACAGCGGGTCTTCGATCAGCGGCCGCCCGTCACGCACCTCCTGGCTGGCGATGCGCTTGAGCCGCGTGAGCAAGGCCTTGTTCTGCGCGATCCCGCCGATGCTGGTGCGCTCGTGGGTCAGCAGGTACTTGGCGCAGGTCCAGCCCTCGTTTTCCTGCCCGACCAGATTGGCCACCGGCACCCGCACATTGTCGAAGAACACTTCGTTGACTTCATGTTCGCCGTCCAGGGTGATGATCGGCCGCACGGTGATGCCCGGGGTTTTCATGTCGATCAGCAGGAACGAAATGCCACGTTGCTGCCGGGCCTCGGGGTCGGTGCGCACCAGGCAGAACATCCAGTCGGCGAAGTGCGCCAGGGTAGTCCAGGTTTTCTGGCCATTGACCACGTAGTGATCGTCCTCGCGCACGGCGCGGGTTTTCAACGACGACAAGTCAGAGCCGGCGCCGGGTTCGGAGTAGCCCTGGCACCACCAGTCTTCGCAGGAAAGAATCCGCGGCAGGAAGTGCGCCTTCTGCTCGGCGGTGCCGAACTTGATGATCACCGGAGCGACCATTTTCAGGCCGAAGGACACCACTTTCGGCGCACCGGCGGCGAAGCATTCTTCGTCGAAGATATGTTTGTGCACCGCGCTCCAGCCGGTACCCCCGAACTCAACCGGCCAGCCCGGCGCGAGCCAGCCTTGCCGGTCGAGGATCTGCATCCATTGCACCTGATGTTCCTTGCTCAGGCGTTTGCCGAGGGTAATTCGCTCGGACAACTCCTTCGGCAAGTTGTCACGCAAAAAGGCCCGGACATCCTGGCGAAAGGCTTGTTCGTGCACCGAGAATTCAATGTCCATCCATCAACTCCAAAAAGCGTTTGGGCGTGCCCTGCCTGTTTGTATCTCTGTAGGAGCGAGCTCGCTCCTACAGGGGAATGAGGCCAATCAATCGAAAACGATCACCGAGCGCGCCAGTTCACCGCGACGCAACTCATCGAACGCCTCGTTGATCTGGTCCAGGCGGATACGCTGGGAAATCATCTCGTCGAGCTTGAGCCGGCCCTGCATGTAGAAATCCACCAGGCGCGGCATGTCCACCGGGAAGCGGTTGGAGCCCATCAGCGAGCCCTGGATGCGCCGCTCGTGGAGCAACTGCAGCGGGTCCAGCTCGATCTTCAGGCCAGGCTTGAGCATGCCGATCACGGTGGCGGTGCCGCCGCGCGCGAGCATGGCGAACGCCTGTTCGGCGGTCTGCTTGAGGCCGATGCATTCGAAGGCGTGGTGCACGCCACCACGGGTCAGCTCCAGCACCTGTTTGGCGGCATCGCCGTCACGGCCGTTGATCACATCGGTGGCGCCGAACTGCCGGGCCAGTTCCAGCTTCGAGTCGAGCATGTCGATGGCGATGATGCGCCCTGCCCCGGCCAGCGCCGCGCCGTTGATCGCGGCCAGGCCGATGCCGCCGCAGCCGATCACGGCCACGGTCTCGCCCGGACGCACCTTGGCGGTGTTGAACACCGCGCCGGTGCCGGTGGTGACCGCGCAACCGAGCAAGGCGGCACGGTCCAGCGGCATGTCGCGGCGGATCGCCACGCAGGCGTTTTCGTGCACCAGCATCTGCTCGGCGAACCCGGACAGGTTGACGAATTGCGGCATCGGCTTGTGCACGTAGGTCAGGCGTGGCTCCTCGTCCTTGCCGCGCTTGGTTTCCGGCGACACGCAGCGCGCCAGGTGACCGGTCACGCAGTGATCGCAGTGACCGCAGAAAACGGTGAGGCAGGTGACCACATGGTCGCCGGGCTTGACCGAGCGCACTTCGGAGCCGACCTGCTCGACCACGCCAGCGGCTTCATGGCCCAACACCATGGGGCCCGGGTACGGGAACGAACCGTCGATGACGTGCAGGTCCGAGTGGCAAACGCCGACCGCTTTGGTGCGGATCAACACTTCGCGCGGGCCCGGTTTGCCGATGCCCACTTCTTCAATGACCAGCGGGGCTCCAACCTGATGGAATACAGCAGCTTTCATGGCAGTTCTCTCGACAATGATGGGGGGGTTCAGGCCGGGTTGGCCGTGCGCAGTACGGCTTTGGCGTGGCTGAAGGTGCGGAAACCGTCGATGCCGTGGTAGGCGCCCATGCCGCTCGGGCCGACGCCGCCGAACGGCAGGCCTTCGGTGCTGGCGTGGCTCATCACGCCGTTGAGGGTCACGCCGCCAGAGCAGGTGCGCGCGAGCACTTGCGCTTCTTCGCTGGCGTCTTTGCCGAAGTAATACAGCGCCAGCGGACGCGGCCGCGCATTGATCTGGGCGATGACTTCGTCGAGGGTTGCGTAGGGTTTGATCGGCAGCAGCGGACCAAAGATTTCGTCCTGCATCACCTGCAGATCGTCGCCGGGGTTGCGCAGCAACGTCGGTACGATCTTGTTCAACGTCGATTGGCTGAAGTCTTCCGCCGCGGCGTTCAGTTCGATCAACTCGACACCGGCGGCGCGGGCCTCGCTCAGGTAGCCTTGCAAGCGTTCGAAATGGCGGGCGTTGATGATCGAGGTGTAGTCAGGGTTGTCCCTGAGCGTCGGGAAGAATTTCGCGACCACCGCCTTGGCCACGCCGATGAAGGCGTCCACCGACTCCTGCGGGACGAACACATGATCCGGTGCCACGCACAACTGGCCGGCGTTGAGTAGCTTGCCGATCACCACCTTGGCCACCGCGTCGTTGAAGTCCGCCGAGCGCGAGATGATCGTCGGCGACTTGCCGCCCAGCTCCAGGGTCACCGGCACCAGGTTCTCCGCCGCCGCCCGCAGCACGTGCTTGCCGATGCTGGTGGCACCGGTGAACAGCAGATGGTCGAACGGCTGGCCGCAGAACGCCTGGCCGGCCTGCGCGTCCCCCAGGATCACCGCCACTTCCTCTTCGGCGTACACCGAACGGATCAGCCTGGCGATCAGCGCCGAGGTCTGCGGGTTGTATTCCGACGGTTTGATCATCACCCGATTGCCTGCCGCCAAAGCGCCGGCCAGCCCGCTGAACACCATGTAGCCGGGCACGTTCCACGCGGTGACGATGCCGACCACGCCAAGCGGCTGATACTGTACCCAGGCTTCACCGGCCCGGGCCTGACGCTGTTCCGGGCGCATCCATGACGCCAGTTCGGCCTTGGTCTGCTTGAGCGTGGCCAGCGGCGACAGCACTTCACTGCCCTTGGAAAAACCGGGGCTGCGATGGCCGAAATCGGCGGTCAGGGCGTCGATGATTTCCTGCTCATGGTCGACCAGCAAACCGATCGCCCGGTCGAGCAATTCACAGCGTTCTTCCAGGCTATAGGGCTCACGGGCCTGGAAGGCCGCTCGCTGTTTTTCCAGGATCGTGCGGATGTCACAGCTCGTCGAACTCTCGATGGCGCTCATCACTACCTCTCTTGTTTTTGTCGGGAAGCGCCCGCGTGGGGCTGCAATGCACAGGGTCTGGCTGCATGGTTGATCATCGCCGGCGCGACGCCGCCACCCGGACCGGGTGGGTGGCGGCCGCTCGAAAGGGTTCAGGCGAGAATGCCCATGGCCTTGGCGCTGTTGATGGCCTGGGTGCGACGGCACGCGCCGAGCTTGACGTTGATGTTCTTGGCGTGGGTTTTCACGGTGTTTTCCGAGATGAACAAGCGGCTGCCGACTTCGCGAACCGACATGCCTTCGGCCAGCAACTTGAGCACCGACACCTCGCGGGGCGTCAGGTCATCCTGGTAATCCGGCACGCCGCTCGTGCGCACCGGCGAGACTTTTTCGTCGTTGGCCGGTTGCTCGCGGGCGGCGATCCTGGCTTTGTGCCGCGCGATCGGCCCCTGGTAGCACGCCGGGTGGATCTTGCCCCAATGCATGCGCCGCTCGGCTTCGTGCAGATGCCAGCGGGCCTTTTCCGGGTCATGGCGGCGTGAGGCGATTTCCGCCAGCAGCAGATAACCGTTGAGCACAAAAGGTGCGCAGCAGTCGCGGACCTGCAACAGCCCCGCCTGTACCACCGCCTCGGCTTCGTTGGCGTGGCCCTGTTGCAACAGCAACTCGCCTTGCGCAAACAACAACCGTCCCAGCAAGGGGTAAGGCCGCGCCCCGCTCGTGGTCAGTCGATTGAGCTCGCTGCGCACCAGCGATTGCGCCAGGCCCAATTGCCCCTGAAGGATCAGCAGGCGCACCCGGTCGACGTTGACCAGCACTTCCGATTCATGACTGCCCTGGCGTCGGGCCAGTTCCAGTGAGTGATCCAGCAGCGATTGCGCTTCGACCAGGTCGCCCGCCTCCATCGCAATGCGCGCCAGGATGCAGTGACACAACAGCACCGACAGCCAATCCTCGGCCGACAGACAGTCGAGGGCCGCACGGCAATGCAGGCGCGCACAATCGGCGTGGCCGCGCAGTGCCTGCAAGGTGCCGTACAGCGCCTGCCAGTTTGCCAGCAGGCGCTGGTTGCGCCGCGTATCGGGCAACGGCAGGAAATGCCCCAGGCGCGTCAGGCATTCGCCGGCTTCGTCCAGCCGCCCACTGAACAACAACGCCTTGGCACACAGGTAAATCAGGCGCGGGCTGCTGTGCAACAGTTGCGGCTCGATGCGCTCGCGCCAGTCCATCAGCTTGTTCAGATGCCGCTCAGCGAGGATCCAGCTCAGCCACAGGCGCTCCATGTAATTGGCCGCCACCTCGGGTTGGTCTGCGCACAACGCCTGCTCCACCGCGTCGTCGACCTGCCCCAGCACGCTGAGCAATTGGCAGGCCCGCAGGCGCAAGCGGTTCAGCGCCACGCCGGTCAGTTGCGGCTGCAACGCCCGGGCCACGGCCGGCAGCAGCCGGTACCAGCCTGGTTGTTGCTCGACCGGGAACACAAAGGCCTGGCCGTGCAGCAGGCTGTTGAACACCCGCCCGCCCTGCTGGCCTTCCCACAACTGTTCGCAGAGGTCGGCACTGACCCGGGACAAATGCGCGAGGCCGCCAAGGACCTCGCGCTGTTCTTCGCTGAGCCGCGACAGCAATTCACGCTCAAGGTACTGACCGAGCAAGGGAGCCGAAAGCGCCAGGCGAACACCGGCGCACCACCCGCCGGTCTCATGCCAGAGCTTTTCCCTGGCCAGTGCATCGGTGTGCGGCGCGAGGGCATCGATCATCGATTCGAATTCGTCGGGGCGCAGGGCCAGTTGCCGGGCATCGAGTTCCAGCAGCTGGCCGGTCAGCAGCAGGCGCGGCAGATTCCAGTCCGGACGCTGGCGACAGGTGACCAGCACTTGCAGTCGTGGGTTTTTCAGGGACAGGAGTTGGTCGAACCAGTGGTTCAGTTCTGGCGGCAGGTGTGCCGGGAGGTCGTCGAAGATCAGGCGAAGTTTGGGATCTTCGCTGTTCGCCAGGGCCCCATCGCGAGCAAGCTCGCTCCCACAGTTGACCGCAATCCCCTGTGGGAGCGAGCCTGCTCGCGAATACAATTTCCCGGACGTCGCATCTCTTGAATCAAGAAACGCCAATACCGCATCCGGCGCCGTATCAACCGCCAACCCCAAAGCCCCCGCCAATCGTGCAATGAAGTGCTCAAGCGTCAAAGCCTGCCCACCCAAAGACACCCACACCACCGTCGCGACACCCTGCAAATACTCCTGCAAAACGGAAGTCTTGCCATACCCGGCAGGCGCGCAAAGCAGTTGCAAGCGGCAAGGCTTGCTCTCGAGTACGTCGCACAGATGCGGTCGTGGCATCAACATGGCAGACCTCATTGATGGAAAGTGAACTCCATCATTGGGCCAGTCGGCAGTTCAGGCGCCACCCGCATCAGGTGGGTATCAACGCACAACGCCCTGCGAACAGGGCGTTGTCTGAAGCCGGACAAGCGGTCAGCGAATGCCGTCGTTACGCAGCGCCGCCGGGGTGAAGTCGGTCATTTTCGCGGTCATGCCGTAGGTGGTGGCATGCCTGGACTGGTTGGTCATCGCCAACACGTTGTAGCGACCGGCGATCAGGTCGTAGATGCCGAGCATGGCAAAGTTCGACGCACCACGCTCGTAATCGTTGACCGCATAACCTTCCGCCACCCGCCACAGCTGGCCACGGCCATCGTAGTGATCGACTTCGGCCAGTTGCCAGGTGTCTTCGTCGAAGTACATGTCACGCTTGGCGTACACGTGGCGCTGGCCCGGCTTCAACGTGGCCTGCACGTGCCACACGCGGTGCAGCTCGTAACGCGTCAGGTCCTGGTTGATGTGTCCCGGCTTGATGATGTCGTCGTACTTGACCTTCGGTGACTGCAATTTGTAGTTGTTGTAAGGGATATACAGTTCCTGTTTGCCCACCAGCTTCCAGTCATAGCGATCCGGCGCACCGTTCATCATGTCGGTGTTGTCGGCGGTGCGCATGCCGTCCGAGCCGTTGCCCGGCCCGTCATACGCCACCTGTGGCGCACGGCGCACCCTTCGCTGGCCGGCGTTGTAGACCCACGCCAGGCGCGGTTCCTTGACCTGGTCGATGGTCTCGTGGATCAGGATCACGCTGCCGGCCATGCGTGACGGCGCGGTGATTTCCTGTTTGTAGTAGTACAGGACGTTGTCCGCCTGCCCGGCATCGACGCCGTCCATCAGTTGCGGGAAGGCCAGTTTGTCCTCGTACTCGACGATGGAGTAAGACCCGTTGGTTTGCGGAGCGGCCTGGGCCGCAATGCGTTCCATGTTGCCGCCGCGATAACGGTTGGTGTGGTTCCAGTACACCTGCACACCGTTCTTTGGGATCGGGAACGGGTAATAGCGGGTCTGGGTGAAGTTCACCAGGCCGTTGCCATCGGGGGTCAGTTCGGTGGTCACCGCACTCTTTTTGGCAATGTCATAGATGTTCTGAGGCGAGGCGGCGGTGCGCTGGGTCTTGAACACCGGGATCTTGTAGCTGTCCGGATAGCGCTTGAACATCGCCATCTGGCCGGGGGTCAGCTTGTCCTTGTACTGCTCGACGTTGGCTGCCGTGATCACGAACTGCGGCTTTTCACCGGCGAACGGATCGCCGAGAAAACCATTGTCGAGTGCCGCCGCGCCGGGTTTGAGGCCTCCGGTCCACGCCGGAATGGTGCCGTTGGCATTGCCCTCTTTCTGCGCGCCCAGTGGCGTCAAAGTGGTACCCAGTTGCGCGGCTTCCTGCGGGCTAACAGCGGCCATCACACCGCTGGCCAGCAACGACAGACTCAGTGCGCCAGCGCGCAGCATTACACGTGCGTTCATGTTCAGATTCCTCTGGCAGGCTTGCATCAGAAATTCACGCCGAAGCTCAGCGCGGCGTAGTCGCGGTCGACGTTGGTATTGAAATCACCGCCGAAGTAGTTGGTGTAACTGAGGCTGGCGGTGTAGGTGTTCTGGTAGTCGGCATCGACACCGACGCTGACCGCCTTGGAGCCTTCATCGAAGTTCGGGCCGTAACCCTGGACGTCGTGGGACCAGGCGATGTTCGGCGACAGGTTGATACCGGCGATCACGTTCTGGTAATCGAGCTTGCCGCGCAGGCGATAGCCCCAGCTGCTGCTGGTGTAGAAACCATCGTTGTTGCATTCCTGCGCCGGGTTGCTGGCGTTGGGCAGGCCCGCTGCGGTGCCACGGCAAGTGGCGGCACCCGCGGCACCCGGCAGTTCACCGGAACCGAAAGCCGGGCTGCGACCGAAGCGCAAGTCCGTACCGTCCGCCTTGCCCAGGCCGTTGATCTTGTTGTAACCCACCTCGCCCACCAGGGTCAGGCGACTGGCGCCGAAGACCTGATCGAAGAACTGCGTGGCGGTCACCTGCGCCTGGGTCACCGGCATGCGCTTGTAGCCATTGACCTCGCCGCCCAGGGTACGCCCGGCGAAACCGGTGGTGATCAGCGGCGACGTCGCGCCGAAGGTGGCCGAAGACAACAGGTCGGCAGTGTTCAGTTGCAGCGGCATGTTCGGCCGGTAGCTGACTTCGCCACCGAGCGAGACGCCGGCGACGTTGGTCTGGAAGCTCAAGCCATACAGGCGGATGTCTTCCGGGTAATCGATGAAGTAGCGGGCACTGCGCGCCGAGGCCACGCCACCGGCCGGGTTGCTCATCTGATTGATACTGAGGAACGGGCTGCGGCTGTGGTAGTTCATCGCGTAGGCACCGAACTCGGTGTCATTGGCTTCCGGCACGTACCAGCGCAAGGCCAGGCCGTACTGGCCGCTGTCGCGTGCATCGTTGTCGTTGAGGCGCGGAATGAAGGCGTCATCGCTGCCCGCGGCAATGGCTGCCAAGCCACCGGTGTTCTTCGCCACGCCCGGCGGCAGGTCGAGACCGGCGATCACCAGGCGGTCGTCGCAGCCTTGGGGTACGCCGTCACTGCCGAAGAACGTGCCGCAGTTGTCCACCACCGACTTGTCCCATTGCAGCTGATAAAACGCTTCGGCGGTGATGTTGTCGGCCAGGCCCTGGGACACGTAAAGCAGGTTGACCGGGATCAGGCCTTCCTTCACTTCCGCCCCCGGACGGCGCAGCGCGGCGACGTCGATCGGGTTGATGCTGTTGATCGAGTTGCCGATGAAAGTGCTCTCGCCCCAGCTCACCACTTGCTTGCCCAGGCGCACGTTGCCGACCTGATCGCCGATCGTGTAGTTGTGGTAGATGAAGCTGTCGAGGAACATCGCGCCGGACGACTTGGCCGCACGGTCGCGCCCCGAGTCGTTGATGTCATAGAACGGACGGCTCTCGTCCATCAGCTCGAAGTCGTACCAGTACTTGCCGCGCACGAAGGCGCCGCTGTCGCCGTATTTCAGCTCAAGGTCATGCACGCCCTTGAAGATCTTCGAGAAGGTTTCACCCTTCTTGAAGTTCAGGCGGTTGTCGTCTGTCGTGCGGGACGAAGACTGGCCGCCGGTGACGCCCTGGGAGTTGAAGTTGGAGATGAATTGCTTGTCTGGATCAGCCGTCGACCAGCTCGCACCGACCGACAGCGACGAATCGAAATTGCCCTGGATTTCCCCGATGTTGAAATCAACAGCGTGAGCCTGATTGCTCGCGCAAGCGGCAACCATCACAGCGACGGCCAGCAGACTCGGCTGGAAGACTCCGCGCATTGTTTTTGTTGTCATGCGGTTTCTCCGGTTAAGGATTAAGTGTTGGAGCGCCCATGCTAGTGGGGCTCCGTTGGGGGTCTCACACCCGAACGGGTGATTTGAAGCAGCGTTATCGATGGGATTTTGTGCCGCGTAACCACCCGGTCTGAACGCCGCTCACCGGGCGTTACGCTCGGTGACACTCACCCGGTAAAAGTCGGTGGTCGCTTGTCGATAAACGCCGCCACGGCTTCGCGGTGGTCGGCGGTCTGGTGCGACAGCACCTGGAACGTCGCCGACATTTCCAGCAGCGTGTCGAGTCGGGTGTGCAAGGCCTCGCGCAACAAACGCTTGGCCAGGCGCACGGCGTGAGGCGGGTTGGCGGCAATCGACGCGGCGATGTCCCGCGCCGTATCCAGCAACTGCTCGGCGGGAACAACGCGGGACACCAGGTTCCATTGCTCGGCCTGGCGCGCGTCGATCATTTGTCCGGTCAGGGTCAGTTCGGTGGCGCGGGACAAACCGATGATGCGTGGCAACAACCAGGCACCGCCGTCGCCAGGAATGATCCCCAACTTGACGAAACTCTCGGCAAACTTCGCATGCTCCGATGCCACGCGGATGTCACACATGCACGCCAGGTCCAGCCCCGCGCCGATGGCCGCGCCATTGACCGCGGCGATCACCGGTACTTCCAGATTGAACAACGCCAGGGGCAAGCGCTGAATGCCGGTGCGATATTCCTGACGCAACTGCATGCCCGACATCTGCGCGTAGCGATCCATGTCGCGCACGTTGCCACCGGAGCAGAACGCCGTGCCGGCGCCGGTGATGATCACTGCACGCACACTGCTGTCGCGTTCGATTCGCTCAATGGCTTCGAGGAATTCCGGCACGGCGCTGTTGCCGGTCAGCGGATTGCGTCGCTCGGGGTCATTCATCGTCAGGGTGACGACATGACCTTCCTGTTCGTATTTCAAAAACGCGCTCATGAATGATCCTCAGGCCGATGGGGACGGGGTGACTTGACGCACGAAATGGCTGGCGCAGGTGTCCGGCTGTGCGAGAAACGCCTGGCCGACGATGCCGTTCCACCAGGTTTCCGAGCCGTCGCTGATACGCCACTCGTGCAGGCGCCGGGTGAACAGTTGCAAGTCCAGTTCTTCGGTCACGCCGATGGCGCCGAACAGTGCGTGGGCGATGGCCGTGACTTGAGGCACGGCCATGCTGGTCCGCGCCTTGGCAATGGCCGTCGCCATCCGGTCCGGCACCTGGAAATCGCCGGAAAACGCCAGTTCAGCGGCGATGCGCGCGGCGGCCACTTGCTCGGCCATCACGCTGAGTTGATGCTGCACGGCCTGGAACTTGCCGATGGCCTTGCCGAACTGCACCCGGTCGTTGCAGTACTCCAGCGTCATGGCGAGAACCTGCTCCATGGCCCCGGCGATGGCGGCGGCGTGGATAGCGGCGTTGAACACTCGAACTTCTTCGCCGTTATGACCGATTGCGCTGCCGAGTGAATCCTGCGGCCAGTACAAGGTGGCGCATTGACTGCCGTGAACGCCCGTGGACTCGCGGCGGGCGAGGCTGCAATCGAGCAGCAGCAACTCGCCTTCCAGGTTGACCAGGGCGAAATCGGCCATCAAGCCAAACGCCACCCGTGGCACGCACAACAGGCCATCGGGCTGGCGATGGGCTGTACCGGCCAGGGTCAACATGCCGCTCGGTGGCGCGCTCGGGCAGTC